>Ga0116151_10005604_pt1 | contig 10808 bp, 8 predicted proteins | sample AD_UKC117_MetaG_FD_89893 | JGI IMG/M metagenome (GOLD analysis project Ga0116151, IMG submission 89893) | Active sludge microbial communities of municipal wastewater-treating anaerobic digesters from Hong Kong - AD_UKC117_MetaG | ecosystem: Engineered > Bioreactor > Anaerobic > Digestate... | reverse complement strand
CGCTCAAAGTGAACCTGCCAGACACCGGCAGAATCCTTCGTGAAGCGGTCTTTCTCGGGTATCGCTGTGATGAACCTCAGTTCCTCCAGCTCCTTGATGCCTGGCATCAACCGCCGCTTAATCTGCGCCACGTCCACCGAGGCCCTGCCCGTGTAGCTCACTTTGGTGGGCCGTGTGAGGCCGATTTTCTCGCAAGCGAACGACTCCAGGACAAAGCTCAACCGCGAGCGAAAATAGAAGCGTTTGTCCAGGAAGCGGAACATACGCTTGGCAATACCACTCTCCAGCGAGCGGTAAAAATGGAAGTCGAGCGTTTTGAGATTACCCTCTTTGAAGTTGCGAAAAATGAGGTCGTTCCACTTGATGATGGACGATCCTTCCTGTGCCATCACCCCCTCTTTGCCGGGCTTGTAGAACTCGGCAAACTCGATGAAGTGAAAGCTGGCATCGACCCATTGCCCGGTTTTTTTGTCCCTCCAGGCGTTTTCATAGTAGAGCGTGACCCCGAGCCAGCGATCAATCGCCTCGCGAATCCGCTTGTAGTTGTAGGTGGAAACGGTCCATCCGAGAATGCGAATGAGCTGATAGGGCGTGAACGTCACCGTTGGCGACTCGAATTTTTGCAGGCGGCTCATCTGGAGCAAGCCCAGCAAAACCTCATCATCAGCCGTTGTCGGCAGTCCGTGTTCATCGCTCGCGGTGATTGTGAGCCGTCGGTGAATCATCTGCCCGCTGGCTTTGTCAAAAGACCGGTCTTCAAACTTCAAGGTCTTGATGTTCGGATCGGAGCGACTGCCGATTGAGGAGATGGGAAACTCCGCGAGATTCAGCTCATCACGTCCGTCTTGATACTCGGAGGGCAGGTCAGGGAACAAGTCCTCCTGCTCTTGCTTTCGTTTTCTGACCAAATCATCCTCCACAAAAAAGCATCACCACTCAGGGCGTGTTGTTGGTTTTTAATTTTAGAATCAACAAAGTTAAATGTTTAGCCGCGCGCTTTCCTCGCAAACTCAAGGGTTTGCGCGTTGGTTTTCTGTCTCAAGTAACAGTATATTCTGTGTCGATTGACAATAGCAACCCCTTTTCTTCTGTCTCATCCAACAATAATTTCTGTGTCGAATGACACTACCATATGGTCTGATTTCTGTCTCAAACAACACTACAAGTGGTTCGGCGGGAGCGCAGTGTCCGTTTCTGTCTCACGCACCCCAGATTTCCGTCTATGACGGCCCGCTGAGTGTCGGCAATCCACAGAAGCGGCGCTTAATAATGTCGGACGACACAGAAAAGTAGCTGGTTTCACTGAGTTTTCTGTCTCGATCAACAAGGGGGAGGCCGCTAATAGTGAACTCCAGTGCGCTGGGGTTGGCAATCCCCCTTCCCGGGCCATTCCCAACTTTCGTCGCCTTCGCTGCTGTCATTCGAGACAGAAAATCAGCAATAAAATCGACCGGTTTACCTGCGCAAAACCGATCTTTGGCATAAACACATAAATTATGAATGGCCGAAATTAAGAAAGCCATAAATTAAGATAACCCTAATGTCGTAAAGTCACACGCGCCGTATGCGCGTGAAAAGAGTTATGACAATCACAAGTTAAGGCTCACATAACATCATAAATTAAGACGTTCCCAATTTATGAGAATATGCACTTGCGCAAACGGGCTGAACATGCTTAATTTAAGAAGGCCTTAATTTCTGGCTGACATAACCTCATACGTTAAGACTATCATAAATTATGATTATCACATTTTGCGGACAAAAGGGCGGCACGGGCAAAACGACGCTCAGTTTTCTGGTGGCGGAAACGCTGTCCAGGGCAGGTAAAAAAGTTGCTGTCCGGGACGATGATCCCCAGGCCAGCATCACACAAATCGTGACAGAACTGAGGGAGGGTGGCAGGACCGACCTGGAGATTTGGGACCAGAGCAGGGCGGGGGACTACGATTTCGTGGTCGTGGACACCTTGCCTCGGCTGTCGAGCAACGTGCTCAAAGAAGCCGTTAAAGAGGCGGATAGACTGGTTCTGCCGCTCAAACCCTCGATGGTGGACATCCGCGCCACGCTGCCAGCCGTCGAGATGGTCAAGGAGCACACGAGAAACGGGGCCAGAGCCTATGTGCTTTGGAACATGGTGAAGCAGGGAACGCGCATCAGCCGCGAGCTGGAAGGGCTGGAAGGGATGCTCGGCTTGCAGGTGCTCAAGAACAGCGTGCCGGAGCGCATCGGCTTCACCTACGCGACTTTGCAGGGTTATGAGGCGATCACCGGGGAAGACAGGGAGCTGCTGCAAAGGCTCGTCCTGGAGTTTGTAGCATGAGGCTAATTTAGGATAATCATAAATTATGACTATGGACAAGAACGACTTCTCAAGCCTGCTGAACAAGCAGATGAAAAAAGCGACGGGGACACCCGCACCAGCGGAGACACCCGAACCCAAGGCCAAGGCTCCTGCGCAAGCGGCCAAGGAGCCGGAAGCAAAAAAGGTGGAGGCAGCACCGGCAACGGTCGCGGCTCCAGTCGCACCAGCCGCGCCGCAGAGAGCGCGGAAGGCCAAAGGGCAGGGGATTGGTGGCCGGAACACGAACCGCGTCACGGTGAACCTCTTTGAAGCGGACAGCCGCGCCCTGGCTGTCATCCGGGAACTGCTCGGAAGCGCAGGTCATGATTTCACGAGCCGAAGCGACTCAATGAAGGTCGGGCTGAGGCTGGCGGCAAAGGCGAAGCCGGAAGAACTCGCGCGACTGCTTGAGCAAGTCCGCTCCGAAGACCGCAGGTTTCGCACTGAAAGAGAATGATTTATGAACGATGTGACCGCAGCCACGCTGTCTCTGGCGGAGAACATGTGGCCCAGCGCTTCAATCAATAAGCTGACCCGATGAGGGTGATGAAGGATAGCTTTTGATCTCTCGGATCTGGCTGCGGGCGATCTCGTCCAAGGCTTTGCTTGACGCGCGTTCCGCTGGGCGCTATTGAAACAGCCGTTTATAAACACCTGTTTCAATACACATGGCACACGCCGCTTCAGCCTCATCCCGTGAGCGCGACCCTGAGGGCCGCAAGGAACGCATTTTGACTGCTGCTGGCGCGGTCTTTTCCAAGGCGGGCTACGAAGCGGGGAGCGTGCGGGAGATTAGCCGACGGGCGCGGGTGAATGTGGCGGCGGTCAATTATTACTTCGACAGCAAGGCGGGGCTTTATCGGGAGGTGCTGCTGGCGGCGCACCGGCAGTTGTTGGAACAGGAGCCGCCCGTGACCTTGCAGGACGGGCAGGATGGGCGTGAGGCGCTGGGGAGATGGATCGCTTTCTGTCTGCGCTTTGTGCTGCTGAAACGCGCTTCGCATCCGGTTCTGGGCAAGTTGATGGCGCACGAGATGCGGCAACCGACGGCGGCGCTGGGCGAGTTGGTGAAACTCGTGGTGCGACCCATCTTTGATGAGTTGCGGCGCATTGTGGCGGCGGTTGCTGGGCCTTCGATGGACAAGGCGGAGATCGAGATGCGGGCGCATCACATCGTGGGCATGTGTGTGCATTACGAGCACAGCGCCGAGGTCATCAAGCGGCTCGGTTTTCCCGTGCCGACGACCGAGGACGCCATCGCACGTCTTGCGCGGAGCATCACGGAAATGGCGCTGCACGGCATCGGCGGCATCCGCACAGGCACGAAACATTGAAATCATTCTCACCATGAAACGAGTCATCACTTCTTCACTTCTCGCGCTCGCTCTGCTGCTGACGTCTTGCGGCAAAAAGCCAGAGGCGGCTCCTCCACCTGCGAAAAAGCCAGTTGCCGCCGTGACAGGTCGCACGGCCACGATCACCGAGCGGGAGGTTCCGCGCTTCCTGCGGGTGACGGGCCAGCTCATCGGTCAAAACGACGCGGTGATCGCCGCCGATGCGGTGGGCAAGGTGATCGAAACGCCGGTGGAACGCGGAACCGAGGTGAAAGCGGGCGATGTGCTGGTGAAGTTGGACGAGCGGCAGGCACGGCTTGAGTTGGCCGAGGCGGAGGCTTCGCTGGAGCTGGCGAAAGCACGTTTGCTGCTGGCCAGGAATGAGCAGGAGCGCAATGCGCCGCTGGCGGAGAAGCGGGCCATCGCGCAGGCGGATTTTCAAAAGCTCGTCACCGACACGGCGGCGCAGGAAGCGGAGGTGGCATCGGCCTCCGCGCGCCGCGACATGAAGCAGAAGACGCTCGCGGACTCCGTCATTCGGGCGGCATTTTCGGGCGTTGTGGCGGAGCGCATGGTGGAGCTGGGCGAGTATGTGCGGGCGGATTCTCCGGTGGCCCGTGTGGTGGATTTGGCGACGCTTCGCCTCGTGCTGAATGTGCCTGAGACGGAAGTGGGTGCTCTCGCCGTGGGGCAGACGGTGGAGTTCACCACGGCGGCGTTTCCGGGGCGGACCTTTGTTGGAACCTTGAAGTTTCTCGGGGCGGCGGTGCGTGAGGCATCGCGCGATCTCATGGTCGAGGTCGTCGTTGAAAATAGAGACGGCTCACTGCGTCCCGGTTTCTTCTGCGATGCTCGCATCCGGCTTCGTGAGGAAAAGGCGGCTGTCGTGCCGGTGGCGGCACTTCGCGTGGAGGGATCAAGACGCAAGCTCTTCGTCATCGAGAAGAACAAGACCCTCTCCGAGCGCCTCGTGGAGGTGGGAGACACACGCGAGGACTTCATCGAAATCCGCCGAGGCGCAGTGGCCGGTGATGCGGTGCTGCTGCAACCCGGAACCGACGCCACGGACGGCGCGCCGTTTCAACCCTCCGCTTAACCTTTTCGCTTCACGATCATGCAATGGCTCGCCGCTATCTCCGTCAGACGCCCGGTCCTCGCCAGCGTCATCATCCTCGTGTTTCTGGTGGTCGGCATTCTCGGCTACACCAGGCTGCCGGTGGACCGGTTTCCAAAGATTGACTTCCCCACGGTGAGCGTCGTCACGCGACAGGACGGGGCGACACCGAAAGAAATCGAGACGAAGATCACGGACAAAATCGAGGAAGCGGTGAACACCGTCGCCGGCATTGATGAGCTGCGCTCCGTGTCGAGCGAAGGCATCTCGCAGGTGCTCGTGACGTTTGTGCTGGAGAAGAATATCGACGTGGCGGCGCAGGAGGTGCGCGACCGCATCGCTCGCATCATTCCCGACCTGCCAGAGGGGGTGGACGCACCCATTATCGAAAAGCTCGACCCCGATGCCGCGCCGATTTTGAACCTCGCCCTCGTCGCTGACAGGCCGGTGCGCGAGATCACTGAGTTTGCCGACAAGACGCTACGCAGGCAGTTGGAAAGCGTGGCTGGCGTGGGCCAGATCACGCTGCTGGGCGGACGCCTCCGGCAGATCAATGTCTGGCTTGATCCGATGCGGCTGCGATCCTACAATCTGACTGCGCCGGATGTGCAGCGTGCCCTGCGTGCGCAGAATGTGCAGATCCCGGCAGGCACCGTGAAGAACGCCGCGAGCGAGGCGGGATTCCGCGTGCAGGGCAAAGCACGCAGCGTGGAGGAGATCGGCCTGCTGATCGTGCGCGAGGCTCAGGGCGGGCTGGTGCGTGTGCGCGATGTGGCGCGGATCGAGGACGGTGCCGAGGAGCAGGTGACCGTGGCGCGGAACAACGGCGTGCCATCCGTGGTCCTCTCCATCCGCAAACAAAGCGGCACGAACACCGTGGCCGTGGTGGACGCGGTGAATGAGAAGCTCGTGGACGTGAAGAAGCTGCTGCCTGCGGGCTACAGCGTGGAAGTCGTGCGCGACACCTCGACGGTCATCCGCACCAGCGTTCACGCGGTGAAAGAGCACCTCGTGCTGGGAGCGATCTTCGCCGCCATCGTGGTGCTCGTTTTCCTCGGAAACTCACGCGCCACGCTCATCTCCGCGCTGGCTATTCCCACCTCGATCATCGCCGCGTTCGGCGTGATGTGGGCGGAGGGTCTCACGCTCAATGTCATCAGCCTCGTGGCTCTCGCGCTCGCGGTGGGCATCGTCATTGATGATGCCATCATCGTGGTGGAAAACATCTTCCGGCATATGGAGGAGAAGAAGGAGGATTCCTTCACCGCCTCCATCGAGGGACCACGCGAGATCGGCATGGCCGTCCTCGCGACCACGTTGTCTCTGCTCGCGGTGTTCGTGCCAGTCGCCTTCCTCAGCGGCATCGTCGGCATGTTTTTGAAAAGCTTCGGCTTGACCATGGCCTTCGCCATCGCGGTGTCGCTGCTGGTGAGCTTCACCATCACGCCCGCGCTTTCCGCCCGCATGTTTCGCGGCGGAGTCGGCACGCGTTTCGATGCCTGGCTGGAGCATCTGGTCAATCTGTTCTATCGCCCGGTCGAGGCCATCTACATGGTGTTGCTGCGCTTCTCCATGCGGCACCGGTGGATCATCGTGCTCGGCTGTCTCGGCATTCTTTTCGCCGTGCCCACGCTGATGAAGATCGTCCAGAAGAGCTTCCTCCCTCCCGTGGAGGAGGCCGAGTTCGTGGTGAACATCCGCACGCCGGAAGGAACGAGTCTCGCCGCCACCGATCTCATGGTGGAGCGCTTCGCCCGTGAGATCCGCCAGATTCCCGGCGTGGATGGCACGCTGCTCACCATCGGTGACAATGACCAGCGCACACCCAATCTCGCGGGCATCTTCGTCCGGCTCAACGACCCCGCGCTGCGTCCCGACCAGCAGACGATCATGGACACGGTGCGCCAAGAAATCGTCCCGCGCTTTCCGGCGGAGTGGCGCATCGCGGTCTTGTCCGTGCCGCCCTTTAATACCGGCATGTCCAGCGCCAACGTGCAGTATTTCATAGCCGGTCCAGATCTCGACACGCTCACCCGCGCCACGGAGAGCGTGATGAAGGAAGTCAAAGACCTGCCCGGCATCCGCGACCTCGACTCATCGCTCATCTCCGGCAAACCGGAAATCAGCGGCACCGTGGATCGCAACAAAGCCGGCCAGATGGGCGCGAGCATGGCCGACATTTCCTCCACGCTGCAACTGCTCGTCGGCGGACTCGATGTCTCCACCTACGACGATGCCGGGGAACAATACGACATCCACCTTCAGGCCGAGGAGGTCTATCGCAACAAACGCGAAATCCTGAACATCCTCACCGTGCCCTCGACCACCGCCGGACCCGTGGCCGTCACGAATCTGCTCACGCTGGAGAACACCGACAGCCCTTCACAGATCAACCGCCTCAACCGCCGCCGCCAGGTCACGATCACCGCCAACAACGCCCCCGGCGTCGGCGAAACAGAAATCCTCGATGGCATCGCCGCCGCCGTGAAGCGCCTCAATCTCCCCGCCGACTACGCCAGCGGCAGCGCCGGTCGTTCCAAGGAAATGGCGAAGGCAGGCATGGCCTTCATGGTCGCCTTTCTCATGGCCTTCATCTTCATGTATCTCATCCTCGCCGCGCAGTTCGAGAGCTGGGTGCATCCCTTTACCATCCTGCTCGCGCTGCCGCTCACGCTGCCCTTTGCACTGCTCTCGCTCATCCTCTTCGACCAGTCGGTGAACATCTTCTCCATGCTCGGCATCCTCGTCCTTTTCGGCATGGTGAAAAAGAACGGCATCCTGCAGATCGATCACACCAATCAACTGCGCGGTAAAGGCATGAACCGTCTCGACGCCATCCTGCTGGCCAACAAGGAACGCCTGCGGCCCATCCTCATGACCACTCTCGCCTTCGTCGCAGGCATGGTGCCCATGATGATGGCGAAGGGCGTCGGCGCAGCTTACAACAACGCCACCGCTGGCGTCATCCTCGGCGGACAGGCCTTGTCGCTGCTGCTCACACTGCTCGCCACGCCGGTCATCTACTCGCTCTTTGATGATGTGATCCACTTTCGCCAGCACCGCCGCGAGAGGCGCGCGGCAAAAGCTGCGATACTCGCCGACGCCCAACTCGATCCCGCCAAGCCCTGATGCCCACCATGCTCCATCGCCACGCCCTTTGCCTTACGACGCTCGCGCTCGCCTCATGCGCGGTCGGCCCGAACTACAAAAAGCCCGACACCGCCGACATCACGCCCGCAAAGTGGCGCTGGCAGCCCGCCGCGCCGAGTGATGACACCCCGCGCGGCGAATGGTGGAAGGTTTTTCGCGACAGCGAACTCAACCGTCTGGAGTCTCTAGCACTCGCAGCCAGCCCTTCGCTCAGAGCTGCGCTTGCCCGTGTGGATCAAGCCCGGGCCTCCGCCCGCATCAGCGCCGCCAACTGGGCACCAGACGTGCGATTGAACGGCGACGCGCAACGCGAGCAGATTTCAGGCAACCTGCCGACTCCCATCCCCGTCAACATCCCCCGGGCACGGGTGAACAGCTTCGGCACATCGCTCGACCTCAGCTACGAGATTGATTTCTGGGGCAAGGTGCGTCGTGAAGTCGAATCCGCCCGCGCCTCCGCAGACGCAGCCGGTGCCCGCTACCACAGCGCACTCCTCACGCTCACCGGCGATGTGGCCTCGCAGTATTTCCTGCTGCGCTCTTATGATGCCGAAGTGTCAGCACTGCGCCGCACCATCGATCTGCGCGAGAAGTGGCGTAATCTCCTCCATGAAAAACTCCAGGCAGGGGCCATACCTGAGACGGACTTCGCCCGCGCCCAGACGGAAGTGGCCACTGCCCGCGCCGACCTTGCGGATGTGAAGCGCCTGCGTCAGGAGGCCAGCGACACACTCGCGCAGCTCTGCGGCCAGCCCGCGAGCACCTTCAGGCTATCCGAGCGCCCCATCGGTGCCAAAGCGCCGCCGACCATCCCCGCTGGCATCCCGGCCAGCATGTTGGAGCGCCGCCCCGATGTCGCCGCCGCCGAGCGCGATGTCGTGGCGCGGAATGCCGACATCGGTGCCGCCAAAGCCGCCTATTTCCCCGCCGTGCGGCTCACAGGCTCGGGAGGGTTCTTGAGCAATGATGTGGACACCTTGCTCTCGGCTGACAGCAAAGTGTGGAGCATCGGCCCCAGCATCAGCGTCCCCGTCACCGGCTGGGCGGTGATTCACTACAACGTCAACCGCAAGAAGGCCGCCCGCGAAGAAGCCATCGCCACCTTTCGCGAAACCACCCTCCGCGCCATCAACGACGTGGAAACCAGCCTCACGCAGATCCGCTACCGCGCCGAGCAAGCCTCCGCCGTCGGCGAAGCCCTCACAGCCTCCACCAAAGCCACGGACCTCATCCGCGCCGCCTACGAACGCGGCACACTGAGCTATCTCGAACTCCTCGACGCCGAGCGCACCCGCCTCCAAGCCGAACTCCAAACCGCCCGCATCGCCGCCCAACGCCACCTCGCCACCGTGCGACTCATCAAGGCCCTGGGCGGTGGGTGGTGAGTGATTGACGACGCACGAAAATTGGGGACATTGATTCATGAAAAAAGCAATCATAGCCACACTACTACTCGCAGTGATCCTAACGGTGGGAGTGTGGTTTTATTCTCGCCCCGCCAAGGATCATGAAAGTGTAATCAGCGGCAACGGACGCATCGAGGCGACGGAGATCGACGTAGCCACAAAGATTGCCGGACGAGTGCAGGAGATTCTGGTTAACGAAGGCGACTTCGTCGCGGTAGGGCAGGTGCTGGCTCGAATCCAATCGGAATCGCTCGAAGCCCAGCTTTTGGAGGCACAGGCACAGCATCGCCAGGCGCAAAATGCAGTCGCCAGTGCGGAAGCCGCCGTCGCTGCGCGTGAGAGCGACAAGCTGGCGGCGGAGGCAGTCGTGGCACAGCGGGAGGCCGAGTGGACCGCGCAAAAACAAAGGCTTGAGCGGACCGAGGGATTGAGCACCAAAGGCGCGCTTTCGCTACAAACGCTAGACGACGACCGGGCCGCGACTCGCAGCGCGGAAGCGGCCGTCAGTGCGGCCAAGGCTCAGGTCACGGCTGCGGAAGCGGCCATTCGGGCCGCCAACGCCCAAGTCAAAGGCGCCGAATCGACGACGGAAGCGACGGCGGCGACGATCGCCAGGATCAAGTCGGACATTGATGACTGTGCGCTGAAGGCACCGCGCGACGGGCGCGTGCAATACCGCATCACCCAAGTCGGTGAAGTGTTGGGCGTTGGCGGCAAGGTGCTGAATCTCGTGGATCTCGGGGACGTTTACATGACCTTCTTTTTGCCGGAAACGGCCGCTGGCCGCGTGTCGATGGGCAGCGAGGTGAGGCTGATTCTCGATGCCGCGCCGGATTTCGTCCTCCCGGCGAAGGTCTCTTACGTTTCGAGCGTCGCGCAGTTCACGCCAAAGACCGTGGAGACGGCCAGCGAGCGGCAGAAGCTGATGTTCAGGGTGAAGGCGCAGATAGATCGGCAGTTGCTGCAAAAGCATCTCAAACAGGTGAAGACCGGGATTCCCGGCGTGGCCTGGCTGAAGCTCGCCGCCGACTCCGAATGGCCAGGGCACCTGGAGGTGAAACTGCCCGAATGAACGCGGGCCCTTGCATCGCCCGGCTGAGCGGCATCTCGCTGCGCCGCGGCAAGACGCTCGCGCTGGACGGAGTGAACCTGGAGTTTCCCGCAGGCCGCATGCTCGGACTCATCGGTCCGGATGGCGTGGGCAAGTCGAGTTTGCTGGCGCTGATCTCCGGGGCGCACGCGATTCAGCAAGGCGAAGTCGAAGTGCTCGGCGGCTTGATGCGGGAAAAGCGGCACCGGGAGACGGCTTGCCCGCGCATCGCCTACATGCCGCAGGGTTTGGGGAAGAACCTCTATCCGGCGCTTTCCGTGGAGGAGAATCTGCAATTCTTCGGTCGGCTTTTCGGACACGATCGCAGCGAACGCCGCCGCCGCATCGACGCGCTGACTTCCACGACGGGACT
>Ga0116151_10005600_pt1 | contig 10811 bp, 13 predicted proteins | sample AD_UKC117_MetaG_FD_89893 | JGI IMG/M metagenome (GOLD analysis project Ga0116151, IMG submission 89893) | Active sludge microbial communities of municipal wastewater-treating anaerobic digesters from Hong Kong - AD_UKC117_MetaG | ecosystem: Engineered > Bioreactor > Anaerobic > Digestate... | reverse complement strand
TATGGATTAGTCCAGGAGCGATTGGAATACGGGCTTCCATATTGCGAGTAGGGATTCATCAGGCCATCGGATTTATAGGGGCTTCCTGCCCCATAGGAGTTGTCCAAGCAATCTTGACCGTACGGGCAGTTTTGCGCGAATGCTCCAGCGGCGAAGACGATTGCTCCAACAATAGGCGCGCCAAATTTCTTCATAGCAGACCCCCAGATTGACTCGCCTTAGACTAGAACTCAACCTTTCGACGAATGCAATCAATTTGCTGGATCGGGGGCTCGGTTTATTTGACTGGGACACTGAACTGAAGCATCCAGATATCACATAATCTCATTCCCCAACTAATTTGCGAGATCCGACTTTTGGAGGCTGCGCATTGGAACTACTCCTGAACGAATGATATTTGACCGCATCCGCTCTTCTCGACTGGACAGCATCATAAGAGCGCTCCGCAGCGTTCCAGCGCGCGCTATTTTTGAGAAATTGAAGGGCGGTGACATGGCTCACGGCGATGAAGTGGCGCAATACCGCTCACTCGCCGAAATCATCAATGCCGAACTCGATGAACTCGAAGGAACCCGGCCGGGCCTCGACGAACCGGACCACTGGTGGGAACCAGACTAGTTCAGCTACGGCGCCGGCCAAATAAGAAGGGCCGCGGCTTCCGTTCCCCCTCATCCTGCCCGCGGTTCGACTGGGCTGGGCTTTGGTCCTTCGACGGTGTGGTTTCAGAAGACGCCGGAACTTCGACCATGCCGGGAGAGACCTCAGGCTGCTCAGCTGGCTCCGGAACTTCAACAGCACCTGGATCTAACAGTGGACCCGACTGCAAAGGCTTCGGAGTTTCAACGATCGCACCCGTCTCGATGCTGATCGTCTCGCCCAAGGGAAGCCTCAACCGCAAGACCGCCCTCGCCATGGTCCACTCGCTTATGATGTCAGCCGAAAAGAAATGGCGGACGATCTCTGGACCAAACAGTCTGCCAGAGGTCATTCAGGGGGTTGAGCCCAGAAACGAGATCAGGCAACTTCAGGGCGCTGCCTGACGAGGCGCATCACCAACTTTTTGGGCATATCTCGGGGGGCTCGCGGATGGATTGTCATGTCGGATAATTCCACAATCCAAGACCCTGGACCGAAAAAATCGAAGTTGTCCCGAATCGGAGTTGGGCTCCGGCGGCTGCGCCTGTTAGCAGTCGTGCTTTTGATATTTGCAGGAGGCTTGCTCGCAAGCAATGAATGGGGTTCCAGCAAGGTAGAGTGGAAACCATTTGTAGAGTTGCCAGCTGAGCCTAGCCAACAGCAATTGGACGAAGTGAAAGCCAATTTGCTGAGACAGAACAAGCATGATCTGATCGCGGCCAGGAATGGCGACTTTGAATCATTGTCGCCAGTTAGTGCCATCATCGGTCGAGAAATGATGAGGCAATCAAGACTTTCTAAAGACGAATATCTACGCCAACTTCAAACTCGTTTGGAGCTATCAGAGGAACCCACTTCGGCGGAGGTTTACGCGATGGCGAAGCTCATACCTATCGAAATGAATATGAAGCGCCGCGCACAATACGGAGAGTATTGGGTGGATAAGGTGTTCAAGGCCTGCATATTGACGTTTGGTCCTGCAATGGCCTTTCTGCTTGTCTTGCAAATTTTGTTGCGGGTGGGCCGTTGGCTTCTGGTCGTGGACTGATAACGGTGTGTAACTCGATCTTGCGGTGCTCATTTGAGCCTAAGCCGGACTGTTTGATCCAAGCGGAAGTCAAAAGAATCCCATATAACCGATGCAATGTTCGAATAGATTGCATCCATTATGCTGGGACTTGTCATTGTAAGCCAAATCACAGTGGATGAGTTAAAACACTGCCATTGCCGTAGAGTTTGTCCGTCGGATCCATTACGCGCCACTTCGGCGGACATGTATTGGCAAATAGCTGTGCCATTATCGACCCATTGGGACTCCAGCACCTCAAGGGATATTCCGGGTACATCCATATCTCTGAATTGTTTTGCGATCTCATCTGGCAGTGCTGTCACACCTGTATCGCCTGATTGAAGCAGTTCTCTCAGCTGACGTTGGGTAGGAGCTGGACCGGGTTCAATCAGAATCTGTACGATAGCAAGTGGCGCGCCCGAGGTGCCAATTGATGCCGCTGAATATACCGGCTCTCCGGTATGCATGTTCCGGTTCATTATTCCGGCTGCAGCTGAGCGGGCGTCACGGAAGTATTGATCGTCCCATCGTTCCCAATTTTCAGGAATGGCAAGTGCAAGAGCATAGTCGGTCAATTCAATTCTTTTGAATTGATCGGGTAGTTGCTTGCTCGTTTCCCATTGCGGATCTAATGCAGAAAGCTCGACTTGCCTGCTCGGCTCCTGAACATCATTTTGTGGTGGGGAAGAGGCCTCTAAAAAAATTCCAATAACGGCTGCAGCCGCTAAAATAGTTGAGCCAATAAGAGCTGTTCTAAAATCTTGTCCCTTCTTGGGAGTCGTTGGCTTTTTTTCCCAGTACGGCGAATTTTCATTAATTGATTTTGGGTTCTGCGGTTCGAGCACACGTTCTGGCTTGTTGCTCTTCGTCCGATTTTTGGCATCTTCATTTTTGAGCGGATGTTTCTTAAACCATTTGCGCCAAGCCCGCTCTCCAAACAGTAGAACGCCGCATAACAAAGCCCACGGTATCGCCTTACCAAACGCAAACAATATTTCTTCTTCAATCGACCCCACTGAATACCCCCTATGTAAATTGACTTAGTAATCCCGCCGCAATCGAAACGATCGCTGCCCATTGCGATGGATGTTCGTGGCGATGTCCCATCACCATCCGAACCGCTCGCTAACGCACCTCAGGCGATTAATGAGGTCTCTGCTTCTTGTCTGTCATAGGTCCACTCTCTCAAAAAGAATGGTCTCCGGCAAACCCCGCGCGTTTCAATCATGCGAAAACTCATTATCCTCGCAAATGTCCTCATAAAAGCTGACCGGAAATGGGAACCAAGACTGGCTTGACCAAGACGGATACTTTAACGTGACGGCTCATAAGTGTCAGGAGCGATCAATGCGACAGGTCCAATGGATCATATTTGGCGTATTCATGATCGGGATGGCCGTCTACCAGCAACGCGAAGAGCTCGCAGCAGATGACTGGGCCGGACTTCCCTTTTTTCTGATACCATTGGTCGTCGGTGTCGGCGGCTTTGTCGCCTTCATGATCTGGTGGACCGGGAGGGGTAAGAAGTAGCCTAAAGACCAAGTCCGGAAGCCGGCGTGGCCGAGCGCCGCTCTGGGCGATGTTGAACAGGCTGCCGCAGTCCTGGAGAAATAGGTGCGGCCATCCAAGCCACGACGGGCGCAGGTCGTATATGAACGGATACGGAATGTTTTGGTTGTGCTGTCACTGCTGCCGGCGGCCGTCGTTGGATTTAACGAGCATGAGGAGTGACCTGAGACCTTCTCGTCCCTCATTCATTTCGAGCACCATGTCTTTTCATTGTCCATTGGCTGGGGTGTGGCGAGCGCGTCGGGAACGGAGCTTCAGACATGGACAAGCAAATGGGACGAACGTAGCCAGCCGAAAAGTGTGTGTTGCACAAACTGGCCCGGCTTATTCTGCTTATTTTCCTTATTTCGGTCCAAATGCGCAGTGGATGCTACAGATCGCAATAAGCAGCCGACTTGCATATGCCTGCTTATCGTTGCTTATTTTTTCCGAGGTGGCGCTGAAAATCAGCATGTTTAAGCAGGTTTAAGCAACGCGCCTGCTTATCCAGATCCCCTATGGCTATTACACATCGTGCCAATAATCCGCGAAATAGGCAATTTAAGCAGGACACGGAGAGAGCAGCGCCGGACCGTTCTTATACCCAGCCACGCTCCACGCAGAGCGGGTTCAGCTCCCAGGCTTTTCCGACCTGACGGATCCAACCCGCTTCCTGGAGCAACGCCATTGGCTTCGCGCGTGCTTTCTTGCGACGGAGGTGATTGGGCAGGCCGTTGTTGAGGTCGGTGTTGCTCACGCGACCGCCGCGCTCATGCAGCCATCGGGCAATCGCCAGCGCATCTTGAACCCCCTCTTCCTGAGGTGCGAGGCGCGCCAGCCTGATAGCCTCTGAAAGGAAATAGGAGGCAATCTCAGAACCCGCCTTCATGTCCTGTGCGTCTACACCGTCGCGCCCATCAAAGGCCGCCAGCGTCCCGGCAATCCGCGCGGCGTTCTCGTGGTTCTTATTGGCAAGGTCACTCATGCCTTCCAGTGTCCCGCCGGGAGCTAACTGGCGTTCGATACTATTGAAATAGTCCACGAGCACCTGCTGGGCTGCACGGGGCATACGAAGCCCATAGCGGCGGATACTGCCATCCTCCCGGCGTTCATGCGGGCGCGATAGACATTCCTTCACACGGTCATTGAAACGCACCACGGCGTCTGTCCTGTTTGACGCGGCCCAGCGTTCGACAGAGGTGATACGGGTCCCGATGGTGGAGGCAGGTTTGTGGACAAGGAAACGCGCAAGCACGCCCTGTCCCTTCGCCATGCGGTCATCGAGGAAAGGCTGCACGGCAATCGGCTGGGCCTGGAGGTGGACTGCGAGGCGCGGATCATCTGCAGCCAGCACTTCGGACACCTTGTCCTGTCCACGCAGGCGGGTGACTTGCGTTCCTCCGTCCCAAAGCTTCGACAGGCTGGCGAGGCCGTGGAGACGGTTCTCCATCTTGCCGAGACTGTGCCCGCCAAGGAATTGCCCCCCCTCATCGGAGAACAGGCCCAGCGATGACTTGCCCTCATGGAAGGCCCGGAACAGGCCCTGCACACTGCCATAGTTGGCAATGATGTGCGGGTCCGGCAGTGGCGACGGCTCCTCCTCCCTTTGGGCCGGCTTCTTGCCCTTGTTGCCATTGCGGACTGCTTCGATTTCGCCCTGCCGTTCCTTCCAGAGCCGCACGTCCTCCTTTACGAAATCAGTCATGCCTTCCAGCGTATAGGCATCGACCGTGGACTTGCGTTCGCCTGACACGGCCACCGAAATCAGGAACAGGGAGAGGGGACGGTAACGTCCGCCCTGGAACTCGACATCAAAATGGTCCTGCACGGCGAGGTTTGCGGCAGCAAGGATGCCTGCCGCAGCAAGGGCCGTATTGCAGCTGAGGGCAGACGAAATGTCCCCCACCGCATCGCGCATGACAGGCGGTAACGCCTCCAGCGGGAACATTGTGGGTGCACCTTCGTCCACATCAAGCTGTTCGGGATCTGGCCACGCATCAGACCCAGCGCCTCCGCTCTTTGCCTCGCCCCTGGAATTAGCCCACACGCGCCCCCGGTCACGTGCCTTCGTCCCGATATCGCGGCGGTTCGCATAGCCATGCCCTTCATTCTCGAAGGCATCGGCAGCAGCATTGAACTCAGCCTCCGAAAAGCCCGCCCTCTTGCACTGGGAAGCCAGGAAAAACTCGACACCAGAGTTCGAGGGATCGAACCCGTCCGGGACGATACCATCGACAAGCAGCCGCTCGACATCTGCCCGCCATTCAGAGGGTAGTTCGCGAGCCCAATGCTGCAGCCTCAGAAGCGCCGCTGGGCCGTCAGGCACCTCGCTCGGCCCAGTTGCTTCGGAGAATGCCAAAGCCTCCCCAGCGGCGCTCCTGGGCTGCGTCAGACGGTCCTGCTTGCCAGACATACCCGGCCCTATCTCGCAGAGCAGGCGCTGCAGCTGGGCCGCACTGACGTACGCGATAGCGTCACCGCCCCATTCGTACTGGAGCCCGGTGACGGTGAAGTAGCGATTTGCTGTATAGAGGTCGATTGCAGGCGGATGCTTACCGGAGCCGCCTTTGAATGTGACAGCGCCGCCTTTCGTCAGGAAGGGCCGGATGGCTGCGAGCGTTTCCTCCGTGGCCAGCGCAAATACCTTGTAGCCTGTACCGGAAGGAGACACCTCGGCATAACTTCCAAGGCACGCAATTGCATCGTCAGCCCAGGTTGTGGTCTCGCCGGTATGCTTGTCCCGGCACGTGTCGAGATCCAATCCGATAAGGTACAGCCCTTCGCCAAGGTCGCCGAGCTGGATGCCGATACCGACGTAGCCCGCCCTCGCACAGAGGGCAGCAGCATCGGCCCTCATGAGCCATGTGGATGGGTCGCTGCAGCTGGCCCTTCCGCCGGACCAATATGGGACTTTCGTCTCGTAATTGCCTTTGGTCTCATTCTTCCATGCGACCCAGCGGGGGGAGTTGTTGAAGGCTTCAAAGGCATCGAAGGCAGCGGTGTTCGTCAAATGCTTGCGCATGACGTGCCCCCCACACTGGCGCGCAAGGGAATGCCCGCCGCATCAAGAAAGCGCTCCACGGCGTCGAGAGAACGGCAGACGACATATACGCCACCCGCAGTGGTGAATTGATCCGCCCACGCCTTCTGGGCCGGTGACTGGCTTCCGCCTTTCGCCTTCAGTTCGATGGCGATACAGCGGCCTGCCCAGACAATGATAATGTCCGCAACACCCGGGACGACACCTTCAGCTTTGAGGCGGCCAGCAGTAGCGCGCGAACGCAATCCGCCGTTTGGGGTATGCCAGAACAGGACTTCGTGACGCGGGAGGGCGTAAGAGAGGTATTGAACGACGGTGCGCTGCAGGGCCGCTTCGGTTTGCTTAGTCATGATCAGCTCCCACGTTCAGCCCGGCATGCTCGGCTATAAGCAGCGCAAGGGACGTTGAGCGTACGCCAAAGCCCTGCACGTAGCGGACGGCTGCAAGGCGGGGTGTTTGAGATTGCATTGCAGCCCAATGAAACAGGCTGAGCTGGCGTTGCGTTCTTGAGCGGTTCTTGTATGTTTTGCGGGTCATTCGATTTCCTCGCGTGATTGGGTGACGCGCCTGGCAAGACGCAATTCGAGACCCGCTCCGACAGCCCATTGGAGCGGGTTTTCTTTTCAGGATTTCGTGTAGGTGATGCGCGCCTCGGGCTGGCTCTCAAGCCATGCTTTCAGGTCGTCCGCCATTATGAACGTCCGGGATCCCAATTTCCGAGCCCGGAGCGCTCCCTTGGCGATTTCTTCATAAATCGTGCTTTTGGATAAGCCGGATACACTGCATGCATCCGAAATCGAGAATGCGATCGGCTTGTTCAAGTTCATGCGCTATTCCTTTTCGCTAGCGGGCCCGAGCGGAATCGCATGGGCATACTCTGAATAGCCTCCGGGCAGGTGATGGCAGGGAAACCTTAGTTCAGGGAAATGAGCACTCTCCCGATGCCCCGCTTTTTTCTTCCGCAACGCGCGAACGGATGCGGAAGAATGGAGAGCTGAATATCCAAAAAAATCAGTGGGATGAGTTTCGGATCTTTACTATGTTGGTGCCGCCTTTTTGGCAGGGCAGGTTCGTTCCCTCCCTTGTGGCCTCAAAGGCGCTGCACCCCAGCATAAGCATCAAATATTGATGCCCCCCAGGCGCATCGCGTTCAAGGCAGCCAAGAGTGCAAGCGGACGTTTCGATCCTGAACTTACTTGCATGTTGAAGATGCTACCGCCTTGTGAAAGTCCGCGATACGGAATCTGGATGGCCGGCTGAGAAGGTTTCTCGAAGTGCTTTTTCTGAAACGCTGCGAGGTGGAAGCATGCAATGTTGCAGCTCGAACTCACCAACGGTAAAGGGGCATTCCATAAGATAAAGTGGATAGACTGAGCATGCACGAAGAAGCTGGCTCGACTGTCGAAGGTCACGACGCTCCAACTTATACCCGACCCGTCCTGAGAGATTCACGTTCCGGCCTGTTCTACAACAATCGCAGCGTACGCACGCCTGCGCTCAGTAACCCAATCTGGTAGAGGCTTGAATGAGAAAAATTATCCACATTGATCTTTCTTATTGGGAGAGCGCGAACACTTGCAAAGGGTTCTGAATAGGATGAGCCGGCTATTGTTGAGAGACCTTACGGATATTTCTCAGGACGAGGATCGCCGTTGGGACGAGATCGCAGCCATCGCTCAATTACCCGATCCACAATCATGCGGTTCCGCCTGGCAGCTTACCGCTTTCGCGTGTTCCCGGCGCTCTGGCGCGCCGGTAGTCCTGCGACAAACCCGCGACAGCCAGATCGCATTTGCACTGACACTTGCACTGCGCGGCTGCCACTTCGGGCCGCTTGAGGCGCATTGGAATTTCGGCAGTCCGGTTCTCGGCCCCGATGGAGTCGCCTTACTCGTCGATTGCATCCAGCAACTTCGAAAGGACCTTAAACCCGAGCAGCTGCAGATATCTGTGCCCGGCCTTGAACCAGGTGGTAGGCATGCTCGCCAGATTGACAAGGCATTTCCGAATGTCCGCACCCGAAATCAGAACCCGCAGGCCTCCGCCTCTCTTGAAGGCGGTATCGAAGGATGGCTCTCGAGGCGTAGCAGAAATTTTCGCCACAACCTCAAGCGAGCCCAACGACGTGCAAACGATGCGGGTATCTGGTTCGAGCGCAAGTCACCACGAACCGAGACTGAAGCAGCGGCATGCTACGACCGAATGCTGAAAGTCGAGCAGAGAAGCTGGAAAGGGCCAGCAAGAGAAGGCCTGCTCGCCTTGAGCAAATTTTACCGCATGCTGCTGATCGCCTATGCAGAACGCGACGCTGCCAGGGTCGTTTTTGCCAGAAGGGACGAAGAAGATGTAGGCTTCTGCTTCGGTGGTGCGAGGTTCGGTGTCTATCGTGGGCAGCAGACCAGCTATAGCGAACAGGTGGCTAGGCTGAGCATCGGGACGCTCATGCATTTCGAGACGGCTAAATGGCTGGCAGAGGACGGGGCATCGCTCCAGCATTTCGGGCCCGTCGAGCACATGATGCTGTACAAGGCGAGCTTTTGCGAAGCTGAAAGCCCGAGTGTGGTAAAGACTATTTTGATCCGATGAAGACCTCGAAGGCCAAGGCATGAAAACTCCGCCACCGAGGGTGCCGATGCTGCCGCCGCAGCTTCCTCAACAGAAGATTGTGGAGGCTGTACAAATGCCGGCACGCCCCGGCAATGCGCGATTTATAGCTGGGTATCGGGAGTAGGAGAGGCGCGCTATGGAACGGACTGCTCGCGTCAGGAACTTTTCAGACGGCTCCATGCCGATCAGCTCCTGGGAGGGTTCTGGGAATCAAATGAGCATGGCGCGTCGAGGATCTCATAGATGCAGGATTTGCCTCTGTGCGCGTTGCAAAGGCTGATCCGGAAAGCGAGCCAAATTCAGTGAAAAATGTTCGGAACTTGCAGGATTGGCACAGACAAACCCGACAGAACCGGATTGTGTCAGTTTTGTCAGTGTCCGTTTTGCAAATTCAGGAAATTCTGCCTTTGTATCGAACGCAACTTTCGTTCACTCAGCCTCGCAGCCACACCACCTGAGCCGATGTGTTGCCGGTACAGTAATTGGCCCATAGTTGCATCAAGGCGCGGCGCTTTTCTAGCGCATCACCCCGGCGATAAGCGCGCTCAACCTTACTCTCGACAATATGCGCCAACGCCATTTCAGCTACGTCGCGCGGAAACGAAGTGCACTCACCTGCCCAATCTCGAAAGGCGCTGCGGAGCCCGTGCACAGTGTAGGAATGGCCGCCAGCTTCCTTTAGCGTTTTAAGGGCAGTCGTACGGGCGACAGCCTGTTTGGGCTTCAGGCCTGGAAACACATAGTCGCTGATCCTTGCATCATGAAGGGACTTGAGGATAGCCATTGCGGCATCGCTGAGAGGCACGCGATGCTCCCTCCCACCTTTCATCCGGTCTGCAGAAAGCTTCCACACCCGGTTGTCGAGATCAATCTCACTCCATTTTGCCTTGCAAGCCTCGCTGACGCGGGCTCCTGTCAGCAAAACGAACTCAACCACCCGTGCGCTCATCAATGGACGGTCTCTCAATCGCTCAAAAAAGGCGGGAATGTCTTCAAAGGGAATAGCCGCGTGATGTTTAACCTCGCGCTTTTCATTTGGAAGCAGAGCATCAAGATGACCACGCCAGCGAGCCGGGTTATCACCTTCGCGCAACTGCTTTGCCTTTGCAGCGTCGAGCAACTTCTCGATACGACCGCGCACGCGCTGGGCGGTTACGCGCTTGTCATGCCAGATCGGACGTAGGCAATTAAGGACATCTTCCGGGGAGATAGCATCAATTGGCATATCATGAAGCGGTTCGGCATATGCCTTGAGCGAGCGTAGCCATTCCTGCTTATGCCGGTCGCTGCGCATGGATGGGAAATTAAGCGCGGACCACTCTTCGACGAACGCCCAGAAAGTGACGACGCCTTCCCCCTGTGCACCTTTCAATGCTACCTGCGGGTCTTTCGGTGGCATTTCAGCCAGCGCCGCACGGGCGATCTCGGCACGCTTTCGTGCATCTGCGAGGGACACAGCGGGATAGGAACCAAGGCCGATTTCGGGGCGCTTGCCCTTCCAGCGGTACCGGAACAGCCATGATTTCGCCCCCTTGTCCGATACCTGCAGATAAAGCCCGCCGCCATCGGCCAGCATCTGCCTGCCTTTGGCGGCCTTAGCCTCATTTGCCGTAAGACGGTTGAGCGTACCGGCCATGATCTTCTCCCTGCTCATTTGGATGAGCAACCCATCCACCTACCCATCCACTATGCGCGGATACTCGTGGTCTGTCACGGCAAAACACGGAAAAAGATTCTGTTTTATTTGGGATTTTTATCTGTCTTCGGTCGGCAGTGGACACCAATGGAACGATCGAACCAGAACCCAGGTCCTGTTCATCTCTGTCATTGTTTCCTCCCGGCTCTCTTTGCGCGGGAGGCTAGACGTTTACGCCTTCAGCGCAAGACTCCGCTTCGCGTCATCGACCGGGC
>Ga0116151_10005598_pt1 | contig 10813 bp, 7 predicted proteins | sample AD_UKC117_MetaG_FD_89893 | JGI IMG/M metagenome (GOLD analysis project Ga0116151, IMG submission 89893) | Active sludge microbial communities of municipal wastewater-treating anaerobic digesters from Hong Kong - AD_UKC117_MetaG | ecosystem: Engineered > Bioreactor > Anaerobic > Digestate... | reverse complement strand
GGCTGGGACGCGGTCGTCCAGCGCGACGATGCGACGAGCGCAGCCGAGATCGCGCGATCGAGGCCTGACGGCATCATCCTCTCCCCGGGACCCTGCACCCCGGCGGACTGCCCCGTGGCCCTCGAGGTGGTGGAGCGGCTCGGGGAGTCGGTGCCGATCCTGGGGGTCTGTCTCGGCCATCAGGTCATCGCCGCGGCGCACGGCGCCCTGGTGGCGGAGGCGGCGCATCCTCGGCATGGCATGACCTCGAGGATCACGCACGACGGGATGGGGATCTACCGCGGGCTGGCCTCGCCACTCGAGGCGACGCGCTATCACTCGTTGGCTGTCCGGGAGGGGTCGCTCCCGGCGTCCCTTCGCGTCACGGCCCGCGCCGACGACGGCGAGGTGATGGGGATCCGTCACGCGACCCGGCCGATCGAGGGGGTCCAGTTCCACCCGGAGTCGATCCTCACCACCGAGGGCGCGTCGATGATCGGGAACTGGCTCGAGCTGGTGGCGGGGCACCGCCGGACCTGAGTCGCGGCGTGCCGGCGGACTGATCAGTCGCCGAAGGAGATCCCCAGGTGGCGGGCGGTCATGATCACGCCCGAGTCGAGCGGCACCGTCTTGGTGCGGCCGATCACCTCGTCGAGCGGGACGCGGGTGACCGTGGGCGGGTCGTAGGCGACCATCGTCCCGAACGCCCCCTCGGCCACCGCGCGGACCGCGGCCGACCCGAAGCGCAGCGCGAGCAGTCGATCGAAGGTCGTCGGCGAGCCGCCGCGCTGGAGGTGACCCAGCACCAGCGAGCGGGTCTCCTTGCCGGTCAGTTCCCCGATCCGGTCGGCCACCTGCTGCCCGATCCCGCCGAGGCGGTCGTTCTCTCCCGCCCCCGCTCGCGAGCGCAAGACGACGTCACCGCCGACCGGCACCGCACCCTCCGCGACGACGACGATCGCGAAGTGCTTCCCGGTCCGGTCGCGGTCGCGAATCTTCTCGGCGACCAACTCGATGTCGAACGGGATCTCGGGGATGAGGATCACGTCGGCGGTGGCCGAGATCCCGCTGTGGAGCGCGATCCAGCCCGCATGCCGCCCCATCAGCTCGACCACCATGACGCGGTCGTGGGCCTCGGCCGTCGAGTGCAGCTTGTCGAGGGCGTCGGTCGCGGTGGCGACCGCCGTCTCGAACCCGAAGGTCGTCTCTGTGCCGACCACGTCGTTGTCGATCGTCTTGGGGACACCAACGACCGGCAGCCCGAGGCGCCAGAGCTGCGTCGCGATGGCGAGGGAGCCGTCGCCGCCGATCGAGATCAGCGCGTCGATCCCCTCGCGGCGAAACGCCGCCAGGAGCTCACCGGAGCGGTCGCGCTCGACCACGCTGCCATCGGGGAGGGTCTCGGGCCACCGGAACGGGTTCCCCCGGTTGGTGGTGCCGAGGATGGTCCCGCCGAGATGGGTGATGCCGCGGACCTGATCGGGGCCGAGGGTGAGGACTCCGGAGCCGTCATACAGGCCGTGGAAGCCGCGACGGATGCCGGCGCACTGCCAGCCGCGGTCGTGGGCCGTCAGCACGACGGCACGGATGACGGCGTTGAGGCCGGGGGCGTCACCGCCGCCGGTGGAAATGGCGATTCTCACGGGGCGGAATCGTAACACACTATTCTTGAGGCGCGAAGCCTGAATCTCCTTCCGAGCCCTGATCGAGGTGAGTCCGTGATCGCACTCCCACCGCGCTGCCGCCCCGCATGCCTGGCCGTGCTGGTCGCCCTGCTTCCCGCCACGATACGGGCCCAGGATGCGGCCGCTCCAGACAGCGCGACGGTGGCCGCCGGGCGTCAACTCTTCGAGGGACGCGGGCTCTGCGCGACCTGCCACGGGATCGCCGGCGAGGGCATGCTCGGCCCGACCACGACGCTGCATGCCGGCAAGACGAAGTGGCTGCATCACGATGGCAGCCTCGAGGGTGTCGTCGCGGTGATCACCGCCGGGGTCGATGCCGACCACTCCACCAGCGGGCAGGTCATGCCACCCCGCGGCGGGAGCCGCCTGACCGACGCCCAGGTCAGGCAGGTGGCCGCCTACGTGCTCCACCTGCACCGGAAGCCGCTGGCCCCGTCGTGAGAAGCCGGGTCGGGGTCATTGCGGCGGTCATCGCCACCCTGGTCCCCGCCCCCGCGCTGGGGGCGCAAGCTGCCCCGGCGGACCGATGGCACTATCGCGATCCCTCTGACCTCCACGTGACCGGACGGATGAGCGACCGGCTCCTCGCCGAAGCCAGCGGCGCGGTGCGGAGCGTCGCGAACCCCGAGGTCACCTGGACCATCGGGGATTCGGGCAATCCGCCCGAGCTCCTGGCCGTGGACAGCACCGGCGCCCTGCGCGGTCGGGTCGTGATCCGGGAGGCGACCAACGTCGACTGGGAAGCGGTCGCGCTCGGGCCGTGCGGGGACGCGCGGTGCGTGTACATCGCCGACACCGGGGACAACGGCGAACGGCGAAGCGAGGTCGTGATCTACCGACTGGTGGAACCGCGACTTGGAGGGGGAGACGCCCCGCTGGTTCGCGCCGCCGAGCGGCTGACCGTGCGCTATCCCGATCACCCGCACGATGTCGAGGCGATGGGCGTCGCCCCAGACGGGGCGATCCTGCTGGTCACCAAGGGTCGGAGCGGGAGCATCCTCGCCTTCTCCATCCCGGCAACCGCCTGGACGGGTGGCCAGCCACGCAGCGCGATGGCCCGGCTGCAGGACACGCTCCCGATCACCCCCCGAATGGGGAGCGGCCGAGCGGTCACCGGCCTGGCGATGGATCGCGAGGGGACCGAGGTGGCGATCCGCACCTACCGCGAGATCTACCTCTTCGACCGGGATCCTCGAACCGGCTCCCTCACCCCGGCCGCCTGGACGGCCTGCACGATTCTCGGTGCCGAACCGCAGGGCGAGGGGATCAGCTGGGATGGGCCGGGATGGAGCTTCCTCCTCCTGTCGGAGCGCGGCCTGTTCGCCTCGGGGACGGTCGTTCGGGTCGAGTGCGCGCCAGATCGAGGCTGACCACGGGCGAGCATTGATTCCCAGCATCAGATCCGGGTAGTATGTCAACATACTATCTATCTAAGTCATTGTGTTTCAATCACTGAGACATTTCCGGCACCTGAAGCACCAGGATCCGATAATAAGTAGCACTCGCCGCAACTACATTGGCGGCACTCGCGCCTGGGCTGCGGTTGCGGTGGCCATTGAAACTTTGGCTTCCGAAGCGTAGTATTAACCGCAACGATTTTTCCCTTCCAGCGCCACGTTGCCCTCGTCCCGGCTCCCCGCGGACTCGGCCCGGCGCCCCTGCACGTGAGGAGCCGACCCTGGAGCTGCCCACTTCCCACCGCGTGCCGCTGACCTGGCTGTTGGAGCATGGCGGCCCGGCGATTCGCTGCCGGACCATGCTCGACCTGGCCCCCGAGGGCTCGGCCGATCCCCAGAACCTGGTCGAGGCGCTGAAGGCGACGGTGCTGAGCGATCTCGTCTCCGCCGTCACCACCCGCCAGCAGGCGACCGGACTCTGGGGCGGCAGCTTCCTGGCATGGCAGCAGTCGACCCGCGACAACACGGACGAGCCCGGGACGGTGGCCCAGTATCGCCGGCTGCTCCAGCTCGGCGTCCCCACCACGACGCGGCCGTTCCGGCTGGCGGACCGGGTCCTCTTCCGGACCCTGTCGCGCGACGACGATCCCCTGCTCTATGGCGAGTTCTTCGATGCGACGGTCGATGACCCCGATGCCGCCGAGTGGTACCGGAACCTGATCCGCGAGGGGGCTGCCGCGGCCCTGGCCGAGGCCGGGCACGAGCAGGATCCCCGCCTCCGCGGTGCGGCGCACAAGGTGATCTCGGCGGTCTCGGCGTTCCTCCGCTCCGACATCGTCGAGGACCCGCTGATCCCCCGCGGGGGAAGCGCGTGGCAGCTCAACCCCGAGGCGACCCCGCCGAGCTGGTGGTCGGTGGCGATGCTGGCGGCGATGCCGACGCTGCAGCGCGAGCGCGCCGGGTTCGTCGAGCGACTCGGGCAGTACCTGGCCCAGCCGCCGATCACCCAGTCGTTCATGATCACCGTCGGCAGCACGACACTGCGACCGGCGCACCTCCTCCTGGGCGACCCGATCGAGCTGGACGCGAAGGGTGTCCACAAGGACGTGCCGCTGGCGCTGCACTTCACGGAGCTGCTGGCCGGGCTGGGGCAACTGCATGCGTCGGCCTCGGCGCAGGCGTTCCTCGCGAGCCTGCTGGCGGACCTCGATGCCGAAGGCGTGTGGCACCCGAAGAACCTCCGCTCCCAGCCCAAGGCGATGTCTCCCGTGACGCACCATTACTGGCCGCTGGCGGCGGACGATGGCGAGCTGGCCTCGCGTCAGGCCGACATCACCTTCCGGCTGGCCCTGATCGCGAAGCGCCTCGGTTGGCATCTCGAGTATTCCTGACATGTCCTCGCGCGTTGACCTGGTGCCGTTCGGCTTCACCCCGACGGAGTCACTCGTCTACGAAGTGCTCCTGACGGAGGGGCCGGGCACGGGCTACACGGTGGCACGCGCCGCCGGCCTGGCGCGCGCGAACGTCTATGCGGCGCTCGAGGGACTGGTGACCAAGGGGGCGGCGCGGGTGGAGGAGGGCCGTCCCAAGCGATTCCGTCCGGAGCCGCCGAGCACGTTGCTCGCGCGCGTGGCCGACCGGCAGGGGGAGGCGCTGGACCACCTGCGCCACGCCCTCGAATCGCTCTCGGTGCCCGAGACCCCGACACTGGTGGAGCTGGTCTCGGCCCGCGGGGCGGTCCAGCTCATGGGGCATGAGGTCGCGCGCGCCGAGGAGCGCGTCCTGCTCCTCGCGCCTCCCGACGGCTGCCTCGCGCTGGTCCCGCACTTGCGAAGGGTGCAGGGAGCCGGCCGCGCCCTCAAGGTGCTCTCGACCGGTGAGGTGCCCGTGGCGGGGATCGAGATCACGGTCATCCCGCCGCCGGAGTGGCCCGGCGAGCCGGTCCTGATGGTGGTCGACCACCGCGCGGCCCTCATCGGGGCGCGACGTGCGGATCACTTCACCGGGCACTTCGGCAGCGGCGCCGCATTCGTGGCGGCCGCGGAGCGAACCATCGACGCCCTTCGGGGAGGACGATGAGCGAGACTGATTCCGCGCCGTTTGACGGCGCGGTCGACGACCCCATCCTGCAACTGCAGTGGGAGTACATCCGGGAGGCACCGGAGCGCCTCGCGGAGCTGCGCAAGGACCTGGCGGCGTTCCGCGTCGGCGAGCCCGACGCGCTCGATTCCCTGAAGCGGCGCTTCCACAAGCTCGCCGGCAGCGGGGGCTCCTACGGCTTGCCGCGGGTGACCGAGATCGCGCGCGCCGCGGAGCAGCGGATCCTCACCCCGCCCCGCCCCACCCCGCAGGACGCCGACCTGTTCGAGCAGGCGATCACCGACCTGAAGGACGCCTTCGATGCCTCCTCGGTCATGGCCGGGATGCCCTCGCCCGAGAGTCGGCTGCCGGGCTTCGGCTACCGTGCGATCCTGCTCATGGGGCCGGGACCGCTCCGCAACGAGATCGAGCGCTCCCTCGGCGAGGTCGGGTTCGTCGTGGCGATTCACGAGTCGGAGGTCGATCCGTGGAGCGTCCCTCCCACCGAGAGGCCGGACCTGGTGGTGATCGGGACCGACCTCGGTGAGAACCCCCTCGCCCTGGCGCGCTACTGGGCGGCGGCGACGCCGGACCGCCCGCGGGCGGTGGTGCTCGCCGACCCGGCGGAGCGCTACGATCGGTTGCGCACCGCGGCCGCCGGCGTGGATGCGGTGTTCGGCCCGGCGACCCTGCCGCGCGGGCTGGCCCAGTACGCGCGGGCGCTCGCGACGATCGGGGCCCCGCCGGCCCATGTCGTGGTCGTGGAGGACGACCCGAGTCAGGCCCAGCTCTTCGCCACCTGGCTCGGACAGATCAATGCCCGGGTGTCGATCTGCGGCAGCGCCCAGGTGGCGCGCGACACCCTGCTGAACGAGACGCCGGATCTCGTCCTCCTCGACGTCGACCTGCCCGACGTCGATGGCTTCGCTCTCGCCCGGCTGATGCGCCAGGACCCACGCCTCGCGCTCGTCCCGGTGGTCTTCCTGACGGCACGGCAGACGGTGGCCGATGAACTCGAGGGACTGCGCGCCGGCGGGGACGACTTCCTCGCGAAGCCGGTCGAGCGCTCGCACCTCGTGCAGGTCGTCCTCACGCGGACCGAGCGGGGCCGACGGATCCGGGAACTCGTCCACCGTGACGGGCTCACCGGGGTCCTGAACCACGCGACGCTGATGGCCGAGCTCGATCATGCGATCGCCTTCGCGTCGCGGCACGGCGAGCCGGTCTGCTTCCTGATGTGCGACCTCGATCACTTCAAGCGGATCAACGACTCGCACGGGCACCTGGTGGGCGACCAGGTGCTGATGCACGTCGCGCGGGTGTTTCGCGGCTGCGTCCTGGGTTCCGACCTGCTCGGTCGCTACGGCGGCGAGGAGTTCGGGATCATCCTCCGGCGCTGCCCGCCCGCGAACGGGAAGGCGATCGCGGAGAAGCTGCGCAAGGCCCTCGAGGAGTCGCCGATGCAGACGCGGGGCGGGCCCGACGTCTCGATTCGCGTCAGCATCGGCGTCGCCACCTATCCCGGATCCGGACAGACGGCCGGAGACGTCGCCACGGCCGCCGACCAGGCGCTGTACCGGGCGAAGAGCGCCGGCCGGAATCGGGTCGAGATGGGGTGATCGAGGTGTGAGTCGTGAGTCCTGAGACATGAGAATGCGAAGGCCGGCTCTCCCACCCGGGAGGCCGGCCTTGCTGCTTCCTCACGACTCACGACTCAGGACTCACGGCTCCCTCAATGCCGATACCCGCTGCTGAGCGGCACCACGTCGCGCGGGTTCTCATCGCCGAAGAGCAGCTTCCCCTCGCTGTAGCGCACGTCCTTCAGGGCGAGGGCGAGCACCTCGCCCAGTTCCTCGACGGGGAACACCTCGAGCTGCTTGCGGGCGGCCTCAGGGAGATCCTCGAGGTCGGGCTCGTTCAGCCTGGGGATGATCACGCGCCGGATCCCGGCCCGCAGCGCCCCGAGGAGCTTCTCCTTGACCCCACCGATGGGGAGCACCCGCCCGCGCAGGGTCACCTCGCCGGTCATCGCGATGTCGTGCCGGACCTCCCGGCCCGAGAGGGTCGAGATGAGGGCGGTGGCCATCGTGATTCCGGCGCTGGGGCCGTCCTTCGGCACCGCACCGGCGGGGACGTGGATGTGCACGTCGAGGTCGAAGCGGTCATCCGCGATGTGCAGCGCCGCGGCGTGCGCCCGCGCATAGGTCCACGCAGCCCGGGCCGACTCCTTCATCACGTCGCCGAGCTGACCGGTGAGGACCAGCTCGCCCTTTCCCCGCATGGTGGAGGCCTCGACGAACATGATGTCGCCGCCCTGCGGGGTGTAGTACATCCCGGTGGCGGTGCCGACCTGGTCGACGCTGCCCTTCTCCTCGGGATGCAGCTTGGGGCGACCGAGGAGCTCGCGCACGACCGCGGGCGTCACCTCGAGGTGGTCCTGTTCCCCGGCGGCGAACCGGCGCGCGGCCTTCCGGGCCACCCGCCCGATCTCGCGCTCCAGCTGCCGGACGCCGGCCTCGCGGGTGTAGCGCTGCACCAGCTCGAGCAGGCCCGGACCCGTGAAGTGGAGCTGCTCGGCGGTGAGGCCGTTCTCGGTGACCTGCCGCGGCACGAGGTAGCGCTCGGCGATGGCCACCTTCTCCGCCTCGATGTAGCCCGAGAACTCGACGATCTCCATCCGGTCGAGCAGCGGCGCGGGGATCTGCTGCAGGACGTTCGCCGTCGCGATGAACATCACCTGGCTGAGGTCGAACGGGATCCCGAGGTAGTGGTCGGTGAACGAGTCGTTCTGGGCCGGATCGAGCACCTCGAGGAGCGCCGACGCCGGGTCGCCCTGGAACGAGACGCCGAGCTTGTCGACCTCGTCGAGCAGGAAGACCGGGTTGCTGCTGCCGGCCTGCTTGAGCCCCTGGATGATCCGGCCCGGCATCGCCCCCACGTAGGTGCGGCGATGGCCGCGAATGTCGGCCTCGTCGCGCGCGCCGCCGAGGGAGACCCGCACGTACTTGCGCCCCATCGCGCGGGCGATGCTCTTCGCGACCGACGTCTTGCCGACGCCCGGGGGGCCGACGAAGAGCAGGATCGGCGAGCGCCGACGCGACTCGTCGGTGTCCGCCGGGGTGTCGTCGGTCGCCGCGTCCTCGCCGTCGGCCGCGGCGTCCTGGCTGGCGCGCAGGGCGCGCACGGCGAGGAACTCCAGCACGCGGTCCTTCACGTCGCCCAGGGCGTAGTGGTCGGCGTCGAGGATTTCCTGTGCGGCGGGGATGTCGATGTGCTCCTCATCCCGCACGTTCCACGGCAGTTCGGCGACGTGCTCGAGGAAGGTGCGGATCACCTGGGACTCCATCGACTCGCGACCGATCCGGCGCAGCCGCCCGAGCTCGCGATCGACCTCCTTGCGCGCCTCCGGCGGGAGCTCCAGCGCGGCGAGGCGCTCGGCGAGCTCGTCGGTCTCGGTGCCGTCGTCCTCCTCGCCGAGCTCGCGGCGGATCGTCTTCAGCTGCTCGCGGAGGTAGACCTCGCGCTGCCGCTCGCCGAGTTCCTCCTGGACCTGCGACTTGATGTCCTCCTGGGCGTCGAGCACGGCGATCTGCCGCTGGACGTGCACCAGGACCCGGCGCAGCCGCTCGTCGACGGCCAGCGTCTCGAGGAGCTCCTGGCGCTGGGCCGCCGACAGGTCGAGGTAGCCCGCGACGAGGTCGGCGAACCGGCCGGCGTCGTCGACGCCCTCGAGGACCTGCTGGACGACGTCCTCCGGCAGGCCGGACTTCTGGCCCAGTTCGGCGGCGCGGGCGCGCAGTTCCTTGTGGAGGGCCTCGAACGACGGGTCGTGGAGATCCACCGCGGGGAGGTCATCCATCGGCCGCACGGTGGCGACGAGGTAGCCGTGCTCCTCGGTCACCTGGAGCGCCATGCCGCGCTGCTCGCCGTGGAGCAGCAGCTGCATCCCGCTCATCCCGCGCTGCAACTGGCCGATCCGGGCGATGGTGCCGACCCGGTGCAGCCCCTCGCTCGCGACCTGCTCGACGTTCTCGCGCTGCGAGACGGCGAAGACCAGCTTCTCGGGGGTGGCGAGGGCGGCTTCGATCGCCTTCAGCGTCATCGGCCGTCCCGCGCCGATCGGGGCGGTCACGCCCGGAAAGAGCACGACATCGCGCAGGGGGAGAATGGGAAGGGTCAGTCGATCGGTCACGCGTGGCTCCTTGCGGCACGCGGGTCGGCGGGATGCGGACCCGGACCGAGAGAGGGGCGCATCGGGCGTGCCACGCTCCGGGCCACGCTTCCTGCCTGACTGGCCGGTCCGCACGCCAAGGCGGCACGGATGTTCGAGATGGAACGGCCGGGGACCTGCCGCCCCGACAGGTCGGCGAGGCACGTTGCTCGCACGGGCAAGTCGGTGCAGATTCGGGGGTTGGAACCTTGGCACGCCTTCAGACCGGACCACGGATGACCGACGCCGGGCAGTCCCAACTGCCGACCCTCCTCAAGGACGCCCTGGGCGACTCCTACACGATCGAAGGCGAGATCGGCCGGGGCGGCATGGGGGTCGTCTTCCGGGCGCGTGACGAGCGGCTGCAGCGCCGGGTCGCGATCAAGGCGCTGCCGCCCGAGCTCGCCTTCCAGCGCGAGATCCGCCAGCGCTTCACCCGCGAGGCGCAGACGGCGGCGCGGCTGTCCCACCCGCACATCGTCCCGATCCACGACGTCGGCGAGGGCAACGGCGTCGTGTACTTCGTGATGGGGCTGATCGAGGGCGAGTCCCTCGCCGCGCGCATCCGCCGACGCGGCCGGATGCCGGCGGAGGAAGTGCGCCGGATCATGAAGGAGACGGCCGACGCCCTCTCGGCCGCGCACGCGGTCAGTGTCGTGCACCGCGACATCAAGCCCGACAACATCCTCCTCGAGGGGCAGCGGGGCCGGGTGGTGGTCACCGACTTCGGGATCGCGAAGGCGCTCTCCGCGACCGGGGGCGCCACGCTCACGAGCGCGGGGATGGCGATCGGGACCCCGTCGTTCATGTCGCCGGAGCAGGCCGCCGGCGAGAGCGAGATCGACGGGCGCAGCGATCTCTACTCGCTCGGCATCGTGGCCTACCAGATGCTCTCCGGCGAGCTGCCGTTCAACGCCCCGACGGTGGCCGGCATCCTGATGAAGCACATCACCGAGCCGGCGCAGCTGCTGCACGAGAAGTATCCCGACGTCCCCGAGGACCTGTCGCTCGCGGTGGCCCGCTGCCTGGAGAAGGACCCGGCCAACCGGTGGCCATCGGCCGACGCCCTGCGTCGGGCCCTGGAGAGCCGGAACATGGCGGGGTATCGCCCCACCGGGCTCGGGTGGCGTGCGGCCGAGCGGCCGACATCGACGCGCGAGCGGCGGCCGCTGCGCCCGGCCGCGGAGCGGCCCGGGACGCGGACCGACCGGACCCGCGGCGACCGCCCTCGCAGCGAACGCGGCCGCTCCGAGCTGCCCGCGCGGCGGGAACCCCGCTCGCTCGTCGATCGGCCCGGTCGGCCGCTCCGCGCCCGCGAGGCGCGCGACGCCGCGCGCTCGGCCCGCGACCGCCACCGGGGTCGGAAGGATCAGCTCCAGGTGGCCGACACGGGCGAGCCGAAGGTCGTCCAGCTCGCGCGGGCGGAGTTCGCCAAGACCGCGGCCGTCGGCGGCGGGCTCTTC
>Ga0116151_10005597_pt1 | contig 10815 bp, 9 predicted proteins | sample AD_UKC117_MetaG_FD_89893 | JGI IMG/M metagenome (GOLD analysis project Ga0116151, IMG submission 89893) | Active sludge microbial communities of municipal wastewater-treating anaerobic digesters from Hong Kong - AD_UKC117_MetaG | ecosystem: Engineered > Bioreactor > Anaerobic > Digestate... | reverse complement strand
TTCAGAGCGGCGAAACCGAGGCTGCGGGCAAGGCGAACCGATGGTTGCGTCATGCCGAACAGGCGCGCCAGCCCGTCACTGAAACTCAACGTCTCTTCGCGGTCCGCTTCGCGCCGTCGCGCGTAGTCCCGCAGGTCGTCAGCATTTCCCGGCTCATGACCTTCGCGCAGCCCCGCTTCCAGCACTTCGGCCAGCGTCAGTGCGTCGCGAAGACCGAGGTTGAAGCCCTGCGCTCCGATCGGATGCAGTGTCTGTGCGGCATTGCCGACCAGTACGGTGCGTTCGGCCACCAGATGTTCGGCCTTGATCAGCGTCAGCGGATAGTGGCTGCGCTTGCCGATGCGGCCGATTCGGCCCAGCCGATAACCGAAGCGCGACTGCAGCAGCTCGCGGTAGCCGTCGTCATCCAATGCGGCAACGGCATCGGCGGCATCCGCCCTGACCGTGCAGATCGTGCCGAGTCGACCGCCAGCCAACGGCAGCACGGCGACCGGCCCTTCGGGCGTGAAGCGCTCCCACGCGCAGCCATCATGATCCTGCTCGGCGGTGGCCGTCGCCACGAAAAGGTGCTGCTGGTAATCATGCTGTTCGGCGGAAATGCCAAGCGACGCACGAATCGCCGAATGGCTGCCATCGGCAGCGACCAGCAGGCGGGCTTCGATGTCGCGCGAGGCGCCATCCGGCGTCTCGACGCGCACCCTGGCCCGGTCGGCGCCCGTCTGCACATCGACGACCCGCGCCGGTCGCAGGCGTTGCAGGTGCTGCAGCTCATCGAGGCGGGCTTCCAGCGCAGCACCCAGCTCACGGGCAATCACCACCGCGCCGAAGGCATCGAGTCGATAGTCCTCGGCCTCCAGCACGACGCTGCCGAAATCACCCCGGCTGCTGACGTGAACGCGGCGGATGGATTCCGGTGGCGTATTGATATGCCGCCATACGCCGAGCGATGCCAGGGCGTTCATGCTGGCTCGCCCCAGCGCAAGGTTGCGCTCGTCGAAACTCGGTGCTGGCTGCGCGCCACCCGCGCTGGCTTCGACCAGCACGCTTCGCAGCCCCAGCGCATCCAGCGCACAAGCAAGGCTGGCGCCAACCAGGCCGGCGCCGACGATGATCACGTCGACGTCCGGCAAATCCCTGTTCTCGCGTTCCGACATCCATCACTCCGTGATTTTGCGCGACCAACGGCTTCGGGCCGGGGGCCGGGTCGGTTATGCTACCCGGCATGGCGTGCTGCAACCACGCAGCGACCTTGAATCACCAGGAACCACGATGACCCATTCGACCCCGGCCAAGAATCCCCAATCCGCCCTGCTTTCGCCCGGCCCGCTGCTGCTTACCGGCCTGATCGTGCTGGCCGCGCTGTCGCGCGTGCTGCCGCATCCGCCGAATTTTTCGCCGGTGGAGGCGATGGCGTTGTTCGGCGGCGCCTACTTCGCGCGTCGCGGTCTGGCCGTACTGATTCCGCTGGTGGCGATGCTGATCTCCGACGTCGCGCTGGGCCTGATCAACGGCGGCGAGTACTGGTCCTACCTGACCAGTGGAGGACCGCTGTCGATCTACGCGCTGATCGCGCTGTGCTCGGTGCTTGGCTTCGGCCTGCGTGGTCGCGTCAGCGGCGGCCGCGTGCTGGGTTATTCGCTGCTGGGTTCGGTGCTGTTCTTCGTCATCAGCAACGGCCTCATCTGGCTGAGCGCCACGGCCGGTTCGCCCTACTGCGGCCAGGGCCTGGCGGCTTGCTACGCCTTCGCCCTGCCGTTCTTCCAGTGGACGGTCGCCGGTACGTTGTTCTATTCGGCGATCCTGTTTGGCGGCTTTGAGCTGCTGCGCCGTCGCCATCCGGCGCTGCGTCCGCAGACGGTCTGAGCCAGCGCCATCCACCAACCGTGGGTAACCGCCTCTCGAAGATCTACACGCGTACCGGCGACGACGGCCTGACCGGCCTCGGCGACGGCAGTCGCGTAGCCAAGGATTCGGCGCGCGTCGACGCCTATGGCACGGTGGATGAGCTCAATTCCTGCATCGGCGTGGTGCTGGCCGAGACCATTCCCGACGACGTTCGCGAAGCACTGGTATCCATCCAGCACCAGCTGTTCGACCTCGGGGGCGAACTCTGCATCCCGGGGCACTCGGCGATCGACGATGCCGATGTCAGTGCGCTCGAACAGCGCCTGGATGCACTGAACGCTGACCTGCCCGCGCTCAAGGAATTCATCCTTCCAGCCGGCGGCCGCGCCGCCAGCGCCTGTCACGTCGCACGCACGGTCTGCCGTCGCGCGGAGCGCTGCGTGGTCAGCCTCGCCCGCGATGAGGACGTGCGACCGGAGGCGATCCGCTACCTCAACCGCCTCTCCGACCTGCTGTTCGTCATGGCACGCGTGCTGGCGCGCTTCGAGGGCGGTGGCGAAGTGCTGTGGCAGCACGAACGGCGTCGCGCCTGATTTCACCGCAATCTCAACGAACCATGCTGATCTACACGCATCCGGCCTGCCTCCAACACGATCCGGGGCGTGCCCACGCGGAATCACCGCAGCGGCTTCACGCCGTGCTCGACGCCCTTCGCGGGCTGCCGCAGGAGCGCATGGAATGGCGGGAAGCGCCTGCCGCTTCGCGTGACCAACTGGCCATGGCGCACACACGGCGCCTACTGGATGCCGTGCTGATCGAGCCTTTGAGCTTCCCGCATCAGCTCGATGCCGATACGGTGATGAGTCAAGGTTCGGCGCAGGCAGCGCTGCTCGCCGTGGGCGCCGTGCTGGGCGCCGTGGACGCCATCTGCGGTGAGCATCCCGACACGCCGGCCCGACAGGCATTCTGCGCGGTGCGACCGCCCGGTCATCACGCGACGATGAGCACGCCGATGGGCTTCTGCCTGTTCAATGCCGTCGCCGTCGCCGCACGCCAGGCCGTCCTGATTCACGGCATGGAACGCGTCGCCATCGTTGACTTCGATGTCCACCATGGCAACGGTACGCAGGCGATCGTCGAGCACGATCCGCGCATCCTCTATCTTTCCTCGCACCAGCTGCCGCTGTATCCGGACAGCGGCGGCGCGGACGAACGCGGCGTCGGCAATGTTTTCAACGCACCGTTGCCGGCTGGCGCCGATGGCGAGGCTTTCCGTCGGGCCTGGCGGGAAACCCTGCTGCCGGAACTTGATCGCTTCCAGCCACAGCTGATCCTGGTATCCGCCGGCTTCGATGGCCATTGGCTGGACCCGCTGGCCGGCCTGCTGCTGAAGGAAGCCGACTACGCCTGGATTGCCCGCGAGCTGCTTTCTGCTGCCGACCAACATTGCGGTGGCCGGCTGATCTCGACACTGGAAGGTGGCTATTCGCTGTCGGCGCTGGGCTCCAGTGCCGCAGCCTATGTCGAAGCGCAGCTCTCCCGCTGAGGCAACACCGCAACACCGACCGAACTGCTCAACGACGGTCCATATCCAAAAAAACGAAGCCCGGCACAAGGCCGGGCTTCGCGATACTGCCTGAAGGTCAGAATCAGTTCTGGACGTTCAGCTCGGTGCGACGGTTGGTTTCCGACTTGCAGCCCGGGAAAGTATCCGGGGTGGACTCCAGCGGACGGCTCTCGCCGTAACCGACCGGGCCCAGCAGGCGACCAGCGGAAATGCCGTTCGAGGTCAGGTAGTCGTACACGGCGCTGGCGCGACGGTCGGACAGACCCTGGTTGTAGTCCTCACGACCGCAGCGGTCGGTGTGACCAGCCACTTCAACGCGCAGGTCCGGGTACTTGCTCAGCACCTGGATGGCCTCGTCGAGGGTCGCGATCGCGTCCGGACGCAGGACCGACTTGTCGAAGTCGAAGTTCACGCCGCGCAGGTCGATGGTGATCGGCACCGGGCAACCGTCCGGACCAATCGCCTGACCAGCTTCGGAAGCCGGGCACTTGTCTTCGCAGTTGTTCACGCCGTCGCCGTCGTCATCCAGATCGGCGCAGGTGACCACCGGCTCCGGCTCCGGCTCCGGCGCGACCGGCGGGGCCGGCGGCATCGGCTTGTCGCCGAGCTTGACGATGACACCGACGGTGGCGATCCAGTCCTCGTAGTGATTGCCACCACCGAAGGAGTTGTCGTCAAAGTCGAAGCGCGGACCGATTTCGAGGCGGTAGCCAATGCGGTCGTAGTCACCCTGGAAACCGAAACCAAGATCGGCGTACAGGTTGTTTTCCTTGAACTCAACCGGGGAACCCACCGGGTTGACCTGGTCTTCCTCGTGCGCCTGCACGCCCAGACCACCCTTCAGGTACGGACGCCAGCGATCGCTGATGTCAGCAAAGTACCAGCGAGCAGCGGCGCCAACGCCCCACATGCTCCAGTGCAGGTCGTTACCCGTGTAGTTCGGGTTGGTGTAGTGGATGTTGAAATCCAGCGCCAAGTTCTCGCTCAGGAAACGGCCAGCGCCGATCTCCAGGAACGCATAGCGATCAAGGCCGCGGTTTTCGTCCCAGATCGTGGTGCCGGCGTGACCGGTCAGGTACCAGCGGTCATCCAGCGGCTCGTCCTGCGCCAGCGCGGCGTGGGCAAAGCCCATGGCGCTCAGCAGGGCGCAGCAGAGGAGTTTCTTCTTCATTTGTCAGCTCCTTGGATCGTCGACTCGAAAGGTGAAGCCCAAAAAAACTCCGTGCCTGATATCCAGACACGTCGCCGCCATCATAACGGATTTTTGTGCGCGTGTTAACGGAAACCTAACACGTGCAAAATGCCCGGAAACCGCCCCGCAACAGCGGAATCCGGTTCTGGCTAGGTATCAGAAAAATGCTGCGAATCAATGACGTGAACGCATGGCCATCTCTCCGACACAGGGCCGCGCTACGGCACGTTGCTGAACTGCCGACAGATGGATTCCATCAGACGGATGCCAGACGAGGGTCGGCGCGCAGCGCTTCGAGCAGGAAGTCCGACACCGCGCGGATTCGCGGCAGCTGTTTCAGCTCCGGCAGCGTCAGCAGCCAGAGCGCTGCCTCGGGCAGGTCGGGCATGGGAAGAATGAAGCGCAGCGCCGGCTGGCGCTGGTCGCCGGGCAGGCAGGCCAAGCCCACGCCGGCCCTCGCCATGGCGGCCATTGTTTCGAGATCCCCCGCGCGGGCGACGATGCGATCCGCCGGCACCAGCGATTCCAGACGCGCCATGGCTGGCAGGCGAAGGAATGCGGCGTCGGCGCCAATCAGACGATGGTTCACCACATCATCGAGGCTATTCAGTGGCGCTGCCGAGTCCAGATAGTCCGCTGCTCCCGCGATCCACCAGCTGAGTGGGCAGACTCGACGACCGACGGCATATTCCGGCGGCGAACTGGTGGCACGCAGCGCGATGTCGGCCTCGCGCCGGGCCAGGTCGAAATCCCTGTCGGCCGCAACGATCTCCAGCACCACGTCGGGAAAGCGTTCGCGGAACGCGGGCAGCAGGGGCGCGAGGTAGTCCCTTGCGAAATGCAGCGGCGCGGTGATGCGCACGCGTCCGGCCAGACGAAAGTCGCGCCCGGCCAGCGCGCGCTCCACGGAAAGCATGGCCTCGTCCACGCGCTCGGCGTGCCGCAGCAGCTCCTCGCCGGCCGCAGTGGCCACGTAACCCTCGGGCAGGCGTTCGAAGACCCGTATTCCCAACTCGTCCTCGAAGGCATTCAGCCGCCGGAACACGGTGGAATGATTCACCCCAAGCTCGCGCGCGGCGCCCGCCAGAGTGCTGCGCCGGGCAATGGCGAGAATCACCCGCAGGTCGTCCCAACGGAAAGTCGGCGATTCACTCATTGGACTGTTGTATGCATTTATGCAAATACATTTTGCTGATATTGTCGATTTACGACCATTCATGCAAACAGCAGACTGCCTCCGTCCTCAGACCACACCATTCAACGGAGACCACGCATGAACACGAACACCCTCTCGTCCACCGGTACCGCCTTGCTTCGCATCGCGATGGGGCTGATCTTCCTCGCCCACGGTCCCTACCTGAAGCTCGGCATCTTCGGGCTCGACGGTACCATCGGGTTCTTCCAGTCGCTGGGCCTACCGGGATTCACCGCCTATCTGGTCATCGGCGGCGAAACGCTGGGCGGGCTGGCGCTGCTGGCCGGCGTACTGGTTCGACCGGCGGCGCTGGGTCTTGCCATCATCAGCTTCGGCTCGATCATCGCGCATGCCGGAAACGGCTGGGTGTTCAGCAATGCCGGCGGCGGCTGGGAATACCCTGTACTGCTCGGCATCGCCTGTCTGGTGCTGGCCCTGCAGGGCGCCGGTCGCTTCGCCCTCGGTCGCCGCGGCTCGCTGAACTGAATCATCGTTGCAACCGGAGAACTGCATGAAGCTGTACCTGCTACCCGGCGTCTGCTCGCTGGGCGACCACATCATCCTGCGCTGGGCCAAGGCGGATTTCGAACCCGTGGTGATGAGCCGCGAGGGCATCAAGTCGCCCGAGTACCTGGCGATCAACCCGACGGGAAGCGTTCCCACCTTGGTCGAGGATGACGGCTGGGTGCTGACGGAAAACGTGGCCATCCTCGACTACCTCGGCGGCAAGTACCCGGAAGCCCGGCTGCACGGCGACAACCCGCGCGAACGCGCGGAAGTCTTCCGCTGGCTGGGGCAGCTCAACAGCGACGTGCACAAGGCGTTTTCGCCGATCTTCTCGCCGGGCGTTTTCTTCCCGGAAGGCACCGACATGGAGCGCGCCCGGGAAATGGCCGTGCAGCGCATCCATCAGCAGCTGGGTCAACTCGATGCACGCCTGGAAGGCCGCACGCGGCCGGTTGGCGAACGCCGCACGCTAGTCGACGGCTATCTGTTCGTCATCCTGCGCTGGGCGAGAAAGGTCGCCGGTGGCATCAACCGGCACCAGAACCTGTCGGCGTTCTTCCAGCGGATGAATGACGACCCCGATGTGCAGGCAGCCCTGGAACTGGAAGGCCTTCAATGAACACTGGAACAACCCTGCCGCGCAGCCTGTTCGTGTCCCATGGGGCACCGACGCTGGCGCTGGCGGATTCACCGACCGGTCGCTTCCTCGACCGGCTCGGCGGGCAATTGCCGCGCCCGCGGGCCATCGTCGTCGCATCGGCGCACTATGCGGCCTGCGTGCCGGCGCTGGGCTCGGCGGCGAGGCCGGAAACCATCCATGACTTCAGCGGTTTTCCACCACCGCTGTATGCCATCGACTACCCGGCAGCCGGCGAACCGTCACTGGCGGCAACGCTGACAGAAGCACTTCGCGACGCCGGCTTCTCCGCGCGACTGGATCCCGAGCGCGGACTGGACCATGGCGTCTGGGTGCCGCTGCTGCGCATGTATCCCGATGCCGGCATTCCGGTCATTCCCCTGTCGGTGCTGCCCCGCGAATCCGCGGAGACGCATTTCCGCATGGGCATGGCCCTGGCCAACGCCTTGCCCGATGACGTGTTGCTGCTCGGCAGCGGTGGCAGCGTGCACAACCTGGGTGACCTCGAATGGCAAAGCCGGGACGGCAGCGCCACCGACTGGGCGCGCGCGTTTGCCGACTGGCTGTCCGGGCACCTCGCCAGCGGCGACATCGATGCCTTGCTGGATTGGGAACGCCAGGCTCCGAATGCACGGCACGCCCATCCGACCACCGAGCACCTGATGCCCCTGTTTGTCGCGCTGGGCGCGGCTGGAAGGCAGTTCCGCAGCGAACCGCTCCATCGCGACTTCGAGTTCGGCTCGCTGGCGATGCAGGCTTTCGCCTTCCGTAGCGCGGCCTGACAAACGCTTGGGATTCTGTGTACGGCGGCGGCAAGACTTGTTTCTTGCCGCCGCTCGCGGCATCGTGCCGGCGTCCCTACGCCGCCGTATCCCGCCATGTCGAACACCGCATCGAACCCCTATCCGCATCTGCTGAAGCCACTGGACCTGGGTTTCTGCACCCTGCCCAACCGCGTGCTGATGGGCTCGATGCACACCGGCCTCGAAGACAAGGCCGCCGATTTTGACAAGCTCGCCGCCTATTTCGCCGAGCGTGCGCGTGGCGGCGTTGGCCTGATGGTCACTGGTGGCATCGCGCCGAGCATTCGTGGCTGGCTGGCACCCTTCGGTGGCAAGCTCAGCTGGCGCAGCGAAGTGAAGCGCCACAAGAAGGTGACCAAGGCCGTCCACGACGAAAACGGCCGCATCTGCATGCAGATCCTGCACGCAGGCCGCTACGGCTATCACCCGCTGTCGGTGGCGCCCTCGGCGATCAAGGCGCCGATCAACCCGTTCAAGCCCAAGGCACTGTCGGCGCGCGGCGTGGAATCCACCATCAAGGATTTCGTGAAGAGCGCGAAGCTGGCGCGCGAAGCCGGTTACGACGGCATCGAGGTGATGGGCTCGGAAGGCTACCTGCTCAACCAGTTCATCGCGCCGCGCACCAACCACCGGACCGACGCATGGGGTGGCGACGCCGAACGCCGCATGAAACTGCCGGTTGAGATCGTGCGCCGAACCCGCGAGGCGGTCGGCGAGGACTTCATCATCATCTTTCGCCTGTCGATGCTGGACCTGGTCGAAGGTGGCAGCGACTGGCCGGAAATCGTGGCACAGGCGAAGGCCGTGGAAGCCGCGGGCGCCACCTTCATCAACACCGGCATTGGCTGGCATGAGGCGCGCATACCGACCATCGTCACCAGCGTGCCGCGCGCGGCCTTCACCTGGGTGACGGCGAAGATGAAGACCGAAGTCCGCATTCCGCTGATTACCACCAACCGCATCAACATGCCGGAAGTGGCCGAGCGCATCCTCGCCGCCGGGCAGGCCGACATGGTGTCGATGGCGCGTCCACTGCTGGCCGATCCCGACTGGGTGCGCAAGGCCGAAGCCGACCGCAGCGCCGACATCAACACCTGCATCGCCTGCAATCAGGCCTGCCTCGACCACGTGTTCGAGAAGAAGCGTGCCAGCTGCCTGGTCAATCCACGCGCATGCCATGAAACCGAGCTGCTGATCCGCCCGACCGATGCGCCGAAGCGCGTCGCGGTCATCGGCGCTGGCCCTGCCGGTCTTGCCTTCGCCACCACCGCGGCCGAGCGCGGCCACAAGGTCACCCTGTTCGACCAGAACGACCGCATCGGCGGGCAGTTCAATCTCGCCAAGCGGATTCCGGGCAAGGAGGAGTTCCACGAAACGCTGCGCTATTTCGAACGGCGTCTGGCGCAGACCGGCGTCGATGTGAAGCTCGGCCAGCGCGTGGAAGCCGCGACCCTGACCGAGGGTTTCGACGAGGTCGTGATGGCCACGGGCGTCACCCCGCGCAACGTCCGCATTCCCGGCCACGACCACGCCAAGGTAATCGGCTACATCGACGCACTGACCAGCGCCAAGCCGGTCGGCCACAAGGTCGCCATCATCGGTGCTGGCGGCATCGGCTTCGACGTCGCCGAATTCCTCGTGCATGCCGGGCCATCGCCCAGCCTCGATCCGCAGCTGTGGATGCGCGAATGGGGCGTCGACCCCACCGCGCAGGCACGGGGCGCCATCGAAGGCGTGCATGCCGCACCGGAACCGCCGGCCCGCGAGATCTGGCTCATGCAGCGCTCCGAAGGCAAGCCCGGCAAGCGCCTGAACAAGACCAGCGGCTGGGTGCATCGCGCCACGCTGAAGATGAAGGGCGTGCACCAGTGGGGCGGCGTCGATTACCAGCGTATCGACGACGAGGGCCTGCACATCCACCACGACGGCGAGGACAAATGCCTGCCGGTCGACACCGTGGTGATCTGCGCCGGCCAGGAGCCGAATCGCGGACTGGAAGACAGCCTCGTCGCCGCCGGTCTCAAGGTCTCGCGCATCGGCGGCGCCGACGTCGCCTCCGAGCTCGACGCCAAGCGCGCCATCGACCAGGGCACGCGGCTGGCGGCTTCGCTCTAGTCCGGAAGCACCACAACGAATCTCGCGTGGACACCAACCCCGGCTCGGGGTCTGGCGCGTTACAGCGTGGGTCACTTCCCCTGCTAACCTGTCGACTGCGCATCCCCTCGTTGCCAGCGACTGAAACCACGGAGACCGCCATGCGCTTTTTCGCCCTGACCCTGTTGAGCGCCGCCATGACCACGACCACAGCTGCCGCCTCGAACGAGAACCCCGACTACGCGCTGACCGTCTATTCCAGCGCCGCGCCGGGCAGCATCGACATGCAGCGCCTCGCCAACTATGGCCAGAACCTGCCCGGCTATGCGCTGGTGCGCGACCGCCGCCAGATGTTCCTGCCCGATGGCCGTGGTGAACTTCGCTTCACCGACGTCGCCGCGCACATGGACCCGACCACGGTCAGCTTCAGCGCGCTGGATCATCCGGACGGCACCCGCGTGGTCGAGCAGAACTTCCAGTTCGACCTGGTCGATGCGCAGAAGCTGCTGCAGCGCTATATCGGCGAGCGTGTCCGCGTCGACCAGAACCTCGCCAACGGCACCGAAACCCTGACCGGCCAGTTGCTCTCGGCCAGCGGCGGCATGACGCTCAAGCTCGACAGCGGCGAGATCGCCACGCTCACCAACTGGAGCGGCCTGCGCTTCCCATCGCTGCCGGGGGGACTGATTACCAAACCGACGCTGGTCTGGCTACTGGATTCGGCCAAGGGCGGCAGCCAGCCGGTGGAAGTCGCCTACCAGACCCAGGGCATGACCTGGTGGACCGACTACAACGCCACGTTGGACGAATCCGGCGGCAAATGCCGCCTCGATCTGTCGTCCTGGGTAACCTTGGTCAACCAGAGCGGCGGCAGCTATGACAACGCGCAGCTGAAGCTGGTCGCCGGTGAGGTCAATCGTGCGCCTGCAGCACCGGCGCCAGTACCGCAGGCCTACATGCGCAAGTCCATGGTGG
>Ga0116151_10005594_pt1 | contig 10816 bp, 11 predicted proteins | sample AD_UKC117_MetaG_FD_89893 | JGI IMG/M metagenome (GOLD analysis project Ga0116151, IMG submission 89893) | Active sludge microbial communities of municipal wastewater-treating anaerobic digesters from Hong Kong - AD_UKC117_MetaG | ecosystem: Engineered > Bioreactor > Anaerobic > Digestate... | reverse complement strand
CCAGGTCCTGAAGCTTTTCCGGTGGAAGTTTTCTTACATCAGCCGGATTTTTGATTTGATCCAGTAAAGGTGTTTCCGGTTTTTCATTCATTTTTATTACTCTTCACCCTATTCTTAATGAGCCCTGTGACGTACAAATCTGGCCAACGACCTTAAGATATCAGCCCTTTCATCAAATAAATCCAGACTTTTTATTGCCCGGTCTATTAATTCATCCGCCTTCTCTCTTGCGCGTTTGGCCCCCATAAGAGACACCAACGTCGCTTTGCCAGCCTCTATATCTTTACCAGCTGTCTTTCCAATATCTTCCGAACTGCCTTCAATATCAAGCAAATCATCAACTATCTGAAACGCAAGACCAATTGTGCGGCCATAATCAGCCAGAATTTGTCGCCCTTCATCTTCATTTTTTACCTTAGCCAAAATTGCCCCAGCTTCACAGGAAAAAACGATCAACGCACCCGTTTTCATTTGTTGCATACGGATTATTTCTTCTTCTGATAGGGGCTGTTTTTCTGCTTTAAGGTCGATTATCTGCCCGCCAACCATGCCAATAGCACCAATAGCACGCGATAACAAGCCAATCAGCTCACAGCGCACAGCAGCATCAGGGTGCGTTTTACTGTCCGCAAGAATTTCAAACGCTATCGTGAGCAAGGCATCGCCCGCAAGTATGGCTGTGGCTTCATCAAATTTTTTATGGACAGAGGGCTGACCACGACGCATGTCATCGTCATCCATTGCCGGAAGATCATCATGTATAAGCGAATATGTATGAACACATTCCACCGCCACCGCGACACGCATCGCATGATCCGGATCAATGGAATAAAGTGAGGATGACTTCATCACCAAAAACGGTCTTAATCGTTTTCCCCCGGCAAGAAGGGCATAACGCATGGCTTCGACAACATGACTTTCCATACCTACCGGCTTGGGAAGAACAGAAATTAAAGAATGATCGAACGATTCGGCAAATTCATTTAATGAATTTGTTGCCAAATCAATTGACAATGATGACATAGGCTAGCTTCCGTCGTCCAGAGGCGTGCTTGTTAAAGTCCCGTCGCTAGATTTTGTTATTTTTTCAATGCGGGCGGTAGCATCCTTGAGCTTCTCTTCACAATGGGCCTTAAGCTGAGTACCCCGCGTATAAATTTCTATGGACTGTTCCAGTGATACCTCGCCGCTTTCAAGACTTCTGACAATATCTTCAAGCGCAGACAGGGCCTCTTCAAATTTCATATTTTTAATATCATCCGGTATTTCTACGACTGATTTTATTTCCTTAACCACTTCTTGCTCCCGATTTACTTTACCGCCCTGTTATAGCGGAAACATCACTCTTCCATCAATGCGAAAACATGCGATTTTGCACATTCACCGATTACCGAAAGATTATAGCCCCCTTCCAGGGCTGATACAACACGGCCTTTAGAATACTCCTCAGCCACTTCCATAAGTTTCCGTGTTACATAATAATAGTCTTCCGTGTCCAGATTAAGGTCGGCGAGGGGATCAAACGTATGTGCATCAAATCCCGCGGAAATGAGAATTAAATCCGGCTTGAATTTTCTTAATTCCGGCAAAATACGGCTTTCGACCGACTTACGAAAGGCACTACTTCCACTTCCTGCGGCCAGTGGTGCATTGATAATCACACCTGCCCCCTGATCATGAATATGTCCTGTTCCAGGGTATAAGGGAGATTGATGCGTTGATGCATAAAATAAACCGCGTGTGTTTTCAGCCACTGTCTGGGTGCCATTTCCATGATGGACATCAAAATCAATAATCGCCACCCGGTGGCAAAAATATTTTGTTCTTGCATAAAGAGCACCAATTGCGACCGAATTAAACAGACAAAAGCCCATCGCCCTGTCCGGTTCCGCATGATGCCCTGGTGGTCTTATGGCGCAAAAGGCATTTTTATTTTTTCCTTCCATGATCCTGTCGATCGCCTGACAAACGGCACCAACAGCAAGCATTGCCGCCTGCTCTGACCCTGATGACAAATATGTATCCTCATCAAGCATGGCATGACCCGCTTGTGGAATTTTATTGAGTATTGTCTCAATTTGATCGTCAGTATGGACCAGTTTCAATTGCTCAAGTGAAGCTGGTTCAGCATTAACTCGGTCGAGTTTTTTAAATTCAGGATCTTCCAAAGCGGCAAGAATAACACTTAATCTTTCCACACATTCCGGATGTCCGGGCGGCGAAACATGATTCAAACAATCTTTGTGCGTAATGAGAGCAGTGGTCATCTAGACGCTTTGGCCGCAGCATATTTTGCTTTTTCTTCTGCAACCAGTTCTTTTTTGGAAAGCTTGCCGACCATTGTCTTTGGCAATTCATCACGAAATTCAATTTGTGATGGTCGCTCATGTTTGCCAATTAATGGTTTGATGAATGCCATAAGCTCATCTTCAGTAATAGGCGCTGCCCCTTTTTTCAGTTTAACAAAGGCTTTTGGCGTTTCACCCAGATAGTCATCGGGAATACCAATAACCGTGACTTCTTCCACCGAAGGATTTTGGTTGATGGCTTCTTCAATCGTTCTGGGAAAGACATTAAATCCACCAACAAGAATAAGATCCTTATCGCGGTCCATGATGAAAGTGTATCCATCTGCATCCATATAGCCAACATCGCCGGTTTTTAAAATATCCCCAATCATCACCTGAGCAGTGGCTTCCGGCTTTTTCCAGTACCCTTTCATCACCTGCGGGCCACGGATACAGATTTCTCCGCTCTCCCCGATCGGCATTTTTTTACTATGGGTTTCACGGTCCATAATAAACACTTCGGTTGCAGGAAGCGGCAGGCCGATAGAACCGGCCCGACTTCCAATTTTTCCCATAGGGCTGGCATGCGTAACCGGTGAAGCTTCGGTTAGACCATATCCTTCCGTAATATCAAGATTAAAACGAGTCCGGTACTGTGCCCGCAAATCCACCGGCAATGGCGCGCCACCCGACATTGCCATTTTTATTTTACCAATACCGATTTTATCAGCGTCTTTATGGCTGGCCAGTGCCGTAAACATGGTTGGCACACCGGCAAACATGGTAATATTTTCACGGACCATCAACTGAACAGCTTCTTCCAGTTCAAATTTTGGCACCATAACAAGTCTTGCCCCAATTTTAAGTCCCATATTCAGAACCACTGTCAGGGCAAAAATGTGAAAAAACGGCAGGAAAGCAACCATATTTTCTTTGCCAAATTCCAGATTTGGTGGCCAGACTTCTAGCTGCTTCATATTGATATAAAGATTTGAATGACTAAGCATTGCCCCTTTTGGAACACCTGTTGTCCCACCAGTATATTGAAGGACTGCAATATCCTCATCCGGGTTTATATCTACAGGCTGAAAACGCCCGTCATTTTCAAACAGTGAATTATATTCAATATTAATATCATCCCTGGCCACACTGGCAATGGCACTGTTTTTAAATATTTTAAACAAAATATTTTTTGGAAAGGGCAGTACGTCTGAAAATTTGGCAACAACCAATTTTTTAAGACGGCTTTTTTCAACAACACGACGCATTTTGCTATAAAGTGCATCAAGATTAAGAGTGACCATAATATCCGTTTCTGAATCCTCAACCTGATGCAATAATTCATTTTCCGAATAAAGCGGGCTAAAATTAACCACCGTGCCGCCTGCTTTTGATATGGCATAGAATGAAACAACAAATTGTGGACAGTTTGGCAGAAAAAGTCCGACTTTAACGCCTTTTTTAACGCCCATTTCCTGAAAGGATTTACAAGCCGCATTGACACTTTTGATCAGTTCCCCGTAAGTCCATGTTTTCCCTAAAAAATCAATAACGATATTTTCAGGCACTTTTGCTGCTGTATCATCAAGGATCACATGAAGCGGCTTTCCTTCAAATTTTTGATCCCACTTTACATGCTCTGGATAATGGTCGATCCATGGTCTGTCGTTCATAATGCCCTCATATCGTTTTAATAAATCTCCCAAACGGGGTTGTTATGCGCTTCCACACCAATTATAGAACAGTATTAATTAATCTCAATCAAGTATATAATATGTCTATGACCAAGAACCGCTGCCATAATCCGTCAATTGAGACTTTTGAACTTGCCGCCAATTTACTCCGGCAGGGGGAAATTGTCTCTTTCCCAACTGAAACTGTATATGGTCTGGGTGCCGATGCCAAAAATACAGATGCTGTGGCAAAAATATATGAAGCCAAAAAGCGACCCCAGTTTAATCCTCTTATCGTTCACCTGGCCGACACTGATGATGCCGCGCAATATGTGATGATGAATGTGCATTCAAGAAAACTGGCAAAAGCCTTCTGGCCCGGTCCGTTTACAATGGTACTTCCGCTTAAAGAAAAAAGTGGCCTTTCAGATCTTGTTACGGCAGGGCTGGATACGGTGGCCATAAGAGTTCCCGAAAATCAAATTGCCCATGAGCTTCTTGAACATTTTGATAGCCCAATAGCCGCACCAAGTGCCAATAAATCAGGCAATGTCAGCCCCACAACAGCGGAGCATGTGGATAGTGAATTTGGTCCTGAACTGAAGCTGATCATTGATGGAGGTCCATGTCAAAAAGGTATTGAATCAACCATAGTGCAGATTGACGGTGGCGAAATAACACTGCTTCGCCCCGGAAATATCACCGCAGAGCAGATTGAAAAGGTCATTGAGCGCGATATTGATGTGCAAAATTCCCCCACAGACAATCCAATTGCCCCAGGTCAGCTTAAAAGTCATTATGCACCAAAAACGAAAATGAGACTGAATGTAACAGACCCGTCTCCCGGCGAAGCTTTTCTTGCTTTTGGCGACTATAAAACAGACGAGAATAGCTTAAACCTCAGTCCTTCAGGTGATCTGGTCGAGGCGGCAAAAAATTTATTTTCGATGATGAGAAGTCTGGACAACCTCGGCTTAAAAAATATTGCTGTCGCTCCCATTCCCCACACAGGACTGGGATTTGCCATAAATGACAGACTTGAACGTGCCGCGGCCCCAAGGGGAGAAACCTGATTGTCCATCGACATTTTACATATTGAAAAATTAAAAATGATCGCCGGCCCAAAAGGATACAGCATTGATCCGGAAGTGATCGAGCCCCATCTGAAAGAGCCTCGTGAAAAATTTATCGGCACGTCATCTCTTGTTCTTTATCCGGACAGCACTGAAAAAGTCTCGGCACTTGTTCGTTTTGCTTATGAGCATGGTATTAAACTAGTCCCACAAAGCGGCAACACCGGACTTGTCGGCGGCGGTGTGCCGGATGCAAGCGGCAACGAAATTATCATAAGCCTGAAGCGTATGAACAAGGTAAGGGTAAAGGATAACCTAAACCACACCATGACCCTTGAAAGCGGCGTGATCCTTGATGATGCCCACAACATTGCAGCAGAAATGGGAATGATATTTCCGATGCATCTGGCATCTGAAGGGTCGGCAATGATCGGCGGCAATATTTCATCAAATGCAGGCGGCATAAACGTTCTACATTACGGTGTGATGCGTGATCTTGTCCTCGGCCTTGAAGTTGTGCTTCCAAATGGCGATGTCTGGAATGGCTTGACCGGCCTCAGGAAAGACAATACAGGGTATGATCTGAAACAGTTATTTATCGGTGCTGAAGGCACACTGGGCATTATCACTGCTGCTACATTGAAGCTTTTCCCCGCACACAAACAAAAAAACACAGCTTTTGTCGCCATTCAAAATCCGGAAGCCGCCATCAGGCTCCTTAATCTCGCCCGGGAAATCAGCGGAGACAGCCTGATCGCGTTTGAAATTTTGCCGCGCATTGGTCTTGATATGACCATAAAACATATGCCCGGTTGCCGTGATCCATTAGCTGAGCCTTATCCATGGTATATTCTCATGGAATGTGCCACATCGCTTAATCCTGATCTTCTTGATCTTGAGAAAGTGATGGAAAGAATACTTGAACAAGCAATGGAAGCCGGTCTGGTGTATGATGGGGTTGTGCCAAAAAATTTGACTGAGACAAAAGACCTATGGAAACTCCGAGAATTTATGTCCGAGGCTCAGAAATTTGAAGGGGGCAGCATCAAACATGATATTGCTGTCCCTGTTTCAAAAATTCCTGATTTTTTGGAAAAGGCCAGTGAAGCCGTCATTCATGCTGTGCCCGGCGTGCGTCCTGTTCCCTTTGGCCATATCGGCGACGGCAATATCCATTTCAATTTATCTCAGCCAGTGGATATGGATAAACAGGATTATTTAAAAAAATGGCCGGATCTGAACCGGGTTGTGCATGATATAGTCACAGACCTTGGCGGCAGCATCAGTGCCGAACATGGCATTGGTACATTAAAGGTCGGCGAACTGGAACATTATAAACCTGAAACGGATCTTAAACTCATGCGGGATATCAAAAAACAATTGACCCTAAAAACATCATGAATCCGGGTCGTATTTTTCGATAACAAGATCTTGCCCAAAATGTTTAAGGCACCTACATCACATATAATAGTCAGCAGACCTTTTTATAGAATATCATACTCAATTTTTGATGATTTCTAAAAACCAATTGAACACATAAGTATTCATTAACTAACACTCATTTATTCTGATTTTTTCCTTAAGATATTATAGTTCATCAGCACTAATATACTTAATGCCATTTGGTGTACAAATAAGGATATTATCACCAAACAACGATATGATCAGCGGGTCTCCCGCGGGTAAGAATTGACTGATAATAAAAAGAATAGGCCCGATGGTTTTTAGCAAAACAACCATTGAGATTAATGAATAAATTACAAGTGTTTGCACCTTTTGAGTATCAATTTTCATATTAAACCTATATCACGTTCCTCCTTGCTGAATGCAAGAAGAGCATAAAGGGCCAACCGCTTGGTTTTGTCTATTTGGCCATCCCGTCAACTAAAGGATCATATAACGGGAACAAAGCCGCCGTCCAGTTAATCATGCCTTGCCAATCCGTAAGTCGACTGTTTTTTCTCTGTGGCCTCCCGATCCGACCTAAATTTTGCTTAACTCTTTCTGGTGGATAATAGGCCCAATAAAAATTGCTGTCTAACGGATACTCATCAGCCAGTCATTATAATCGCCATAAAACAATATGAATTAAGAAAAACCATCTATTTATTGCCTTGCTGATAAGATTAGTGATAGCTTAAACCATAAAAAAGAGGACCCGGGAATGGTTAAATTCAGCAATTTTTTTAATTTATATTTTCTTACAATAAGTTTTGCATTTTTTACGCTTAGTTCATGTAGCCAGTCAACGGATACTGGATCTAAAATCAGTGCCGACACTGTATTTAAAAACGGTCGGATCTATACGGTCGATAATAATCACAGCTGGGCAGAAGCCGTTGCCATAAATGGGAACCACATTTCATTTGTGGGAACAGATAATGACGTAACCGATCTGATTGGTAAGAATACAAAAGTCATTGACCTTCATGGCCGAATGATGATGCCAGCTATGCAGGATAGCCATATCCACCCAATATTGGGCGGGATAGAGGCCCTAAGCTGTGATCTAAACGCACAAATCACGCTTGAAGATTATAAACGGGTCATCACAGACTATGCTAATGCCAATCCTGATCTTGAATGGTTGCTTGGGGGTGGCTGGTCAATGGCTGTTTTTGGTGCCGGCGGGGCGCCAAGTAAAAAAATTCTTGATGAGCTGGTCCCGGATCGTCCTGTTTATCTGACCTCGCGTGATGGTCACAGTGGATGGGCAAACAGCATGGCCCTTGAAATAGCCGGTATTACCAAAGACACGCCTGACCCGGTAGATGGCATCATTGACCGCGACCCAAACACGGGGGAACTTATCGGCAGTCTTCAGGAAGGTGCCATGTCCTTATTACAGAAATTTGTTCCACCACATTCACTGGAAAAGAGAATTGCTGGATTAGAATACACAATTAATATGCTTCATTCATACGGGATTACCTCTATCCAGGATGCCTCCGTTGAACGCCCTGATTTTGAAACCTATGCCGCGCTTGAAAAAGAAAATGAGCTTACTTTACATGTTGTCGCTGCGCAGTGGTGGGAACGGGAAAAAGGCACCGAACAGATTGAAGGATTTAAAGCCTTGAGAGATGAATTTTCCAGCGACCTCGTTGACGCGTCATCCATAAAAATAATGCAGGACGGGGTACTTGAAAATTATACCGCGGCAATGCTTGAGCCATATCTGGAAGCCAATGGCACAAAGGGCATTCCAATGATTGATCCGGAACTTCTTAAAAAAGCCGTGGCTGAACTTGATGCCGACGGATTTCAGGTTCATATTCATGCAATCGGGGACGCCGCCATACACCAGAGCCTTGATGCCATCGAATATGCCCGGAAACAAAATGGTCCGCTTGGCCATCGACATCACATTGCCCATTTACAGGTCATTCATCCTGATGATATTCCCCGTTTTGCTGCTCTTGATGTTGTGGCAAATTTTCAACCTTACTGGGCGGCTGCGGATGAATATATTATGGAACTTAATGTTCCCGCCATTGGTGAAGAGCGGACAAGCTGGATGTATCCAATTCGCAGCATTGAAAAAACCGGTGCCACCATTGCTTTTGGCAGCGACTGGTCCGTATCAACAGCCAACCCCTTTTTAGAAATTGAAACAGCGGTTACCCGCCTTGGCGCATTAGGGGAACCTTATCCGGAATTTACCCCAAATGAACGGATCAGCCTGCAGACCGCGATTGATGCTTTTACCATAAATGCAGCTTTTGTTAATAAACAGGAGGATAAAACAGGATCAATTGAGGTTGGCAAACTTGCTGATCTTGTCGTTCTCAACCAGAATATGTTTGAAATTGACCCGGCCCAGATTTCCGATACAAAAGTGCTTCTTACACTCTTTGGCGGAAAAGCTGTTTATGGAGTACCAGATGGTCTGTGAACGGAATAAAATAACGAGTGAGACATTTAATATTATTCAAAATAATCTAAACTGATCTTTGCTTGCCTGCCGAATACAGTCTTCACCGTCATTGCGGGCATTATTGACATAAGGACTGACCTCATACATTTCGAATTGCTCATCAATCCTCGTTGACAGCTTTGAAAAAATATCTCGATCCGGCGGGTCAGCAGGCCGAAGCCACAGGTCATGATCTTCCGGTTCCACAATAACCGGAGAACGATGATGAATTTTACTGACCACACCGTTTGCCGGTTTTGTCACCAGCGAAACCGTTTCAAGCCAGTCTTCACCAGCCGGTCCGGTCCAGGCTTCCCATATGCCGGCAAAAGTAAATGGCATTCTGCCGGGCAGGTGAATATAATGTGGAACAGGAGAAGCACCATCCCGTTTCCATTCGTAAAACCCATCAGCAGGAACAAGACATTTTCGCCGTCTGAACGGTCCTCTGAAGGATGGTTTGTCAGCAATGGTTTCCGACCTTGCATTAATCAGTGGGCGGTCGGTTTTTATTTCCTTGGCAAAATGCGGGATAAGCCCCCATCGCATTAATGTCCCTTCCCGCGCCGGTAAAGGTGCATCAGGTAGAATTGCCTGATCCTTATCCGACCCTTTAAGCCGGATAACCGGTACAGGCTGGCTTGGCGCAATGTTAAAACGTGATGGAACCTGGAAAGGGTATCCCATATCAAGAAATTCAATATAATTGCTATATGTATCGCTGGTTAATGAATATCTTCCACACATGGCCTGTTCACGCTATAGTTAAACCGGAAACTATAATATATGAAAAGTTCATGATGAAAAGAGAATACCCGACCCGTCCGATTGCTGCAGTTGGTGTTGTTGTTTTTAAAAATGATCAGGTCCTTCTTATCCGCCGCAACAAACCGCCAAAATCATCGGAGTGGAGCATTCCGGGTGGCGCACAAAAACTTGGTGAACCCTTAAAGGAAACGGCAATGCGGGAAGTTTTTGAGGAAACCGCAATTTCCATAAAAAATATTACGCTGGTCGATGCTGTGGATTATATTAAAAAAGATAATGATAAAAATATTGAATATCATTACAGCCTGATAGACTATAAAGCCGATTATCAATCTGGTGATATTAAAGCCGGCGATGATGCTTTTGACGCAAAATGGGTTTCATTAAATGAGCTTACAGAGTATAACTTATGGTCAGAAACCATAAAGCTGATTGAGAAATCAGCTTTGATTAAAAAAGCAGACTAAAATATGGAAAATGACACTATATTGAAACGGATTTTCTATAGTCTAGGCCGCCATATTAAAGTTCTGGCCATTGCCGCCGCCTTTTCAACAGTGGTCTATGGCACAATGTATATGGTTATGTATTTTACCGGAAGGATTTAAGTGTAATTAATGCCTGAAACGTCATCACCAAAATTTTCAAAACTGCTCTGGTTACTCTTGATGATTGCAGCAATGACCATTTATATACTGGTTATCAGCCGTCTTATTGATGCCTTTTTTGCTGGGCATATTATACTTGAACTTATTGGTTATCTGATTGCCGGAATTATCTGGATATTTCCCGCAAAATCAATAATGTTTAAAATCAATAGCACCAATATACCGGGGAATAAATAATGCGCCGCTTCTTTAAATTGATTACAGTGTCATGTGTGCTGATCCTGACGGCCTGTGGTGGCAAAAATAATGAAACGTCTTCGCCACCGCCTGCGCCTGCACAAAATATGGATAGCACAAATGTTGATACAACATATGATAAGGAAAGCATCGTTAATGCAGCCTCAGACTTTTTTGGTGAAGGATCAGAAGCTGTTGCCAGCGTGATCGAAAAGGCTTTTGCCGATCTGGGAAGACCAAATGGATATATCAT
>Ga0116151_10005593_pt1 | contig 10817 bp, 7 predicted proteins | sample AD_UKC117_MetaG_FD_89893 | JGI IMG/M metagenome (GOLD analysis project Ga0116151, IMG submission 89893) | Active sludge microbial communities of municipal wastewater-treating anaerobic digesters from Hong Kong - AD_UKC117_MetaG | ecosystem: Engineered > Bioreactor > Anaerobic > Digestate... | reverse complement strand
TAAGCCGGTAGCGTCCCGGCGCGATGTACAGCGGACCCGCATCGAAGGCTACGGCCGGGTCGGACGGCGCGGATTCCGCCGGCGCGAAGACGAGTGCCGCCCCCTCGAGCTCGGGCGTCTCGCCGCCGTCGTCGACGAACAGGCGCGCGCGCACCGACGGCCCGTCGGGCGACAGGCCGGCCTTGGGCACGCGCAGCGAGACGCGCAGCTCTCCGTAGCGCGACGGCGCCAGCCATCGGTACGCGTAGCCCTCGCGGTAGGCGTACCAGCCTCCGGCGCAGGTCGCGGCCAGCGCTACCGCGACCGTCGCCCAGGCGAGGCCCTTCTTACGCCGCGGCTTGTAGCGCGGCTCGTCCTTCAGCGAGCCGGTCATCAGCCCGACGAGCGCCTCGTCGAGCTCGGCCTCCCGGTAGCGGGCTAGGTAGCGCTCGACGACGCGTATGACCTCGGCCATGTCCTGGTAGCGCCTCCTCGGGTCGGGCCTGGCCAGCCTGCGCACCAGCCGGTCGACGACGGGCTTGACCGAGCGGTTGACCGAGCTCGGCTTACGGTAGCGCCCCTTCTGGATCAGGTTGACCGTCTCGGGGCTGAAGCTCCCCGGGAACGGCTTCTTGCCCGTCGTCATCTCGTAGAGCATGATGCCCATCGCGTAGATGTCGGCGCGCTTGTCGACGTTCTTGGCGTTCTCGATCTGCTCCGGCGGCATGTAGGACGGCGTGCCGAGCGTCATGCCCTCGCGGGTCAGGCCGCCGTCGTCCTCGTCGCCGGAAGAGGCGATGCCGAAGTCGGCGAGCTTCACCTCGCCTTTCTTCGATATCAGGATGTTGCCCGGCTTGATGTCCCGGTGGACGACGCCGCGCTCGTGGGCGTAGGCGAGCGCCCGGCAGGCCTTGATGAAGATGGCCAGCGACAGCTCGGTCGACAGGAAGCGCCGCCGCCGGATCAGCGCGTCGAGCGACTCGCCGTCGACGTATTCCATCACCATGTAGTGCGACGAGCCTTCCTTGAAGTGGTCGAAGACCCGTACGATGTTGTCGTGCTTGAAGTCCATCAGGATCCTGGCCTCGCGCTTGAAGCGCTCCGCGATGGACGCGGAGCCGCGCATGGTCAGCTTCTTGAGGACGACGTGGCGCTTGAGCGTCGGGTGGGTCGCCTTGAACACGGCGCCCATGCCTCCCCTGGCGAGCAGGGCGTCTATAGGGTACTTTCCGATCGATGCTGGCAGCTCAGCCATGCGTCCTCCTGTGCCCCCCTAGCGCGGGAGGCTCGACGAAATATCCGGTATGGCGCCGACGTCCAGCTCTGGAACGAGGGCGCGGTCGGGCATGACCCACGCGACGTTGAACGAATCGGGCGCGTGGATCTGCAGGTGGCGGCCGCCCGATCGCTCCAGGTAGCGCAGCGGCGCCGGGACCGGCCGATGGCCGGTGATGTAGCGCGCGTCGGGGACCTCCGGCAGGAGGCGGTCGAGCAGGGCTCCCGCGGCGCCGGGCTCCGCGGCCCCGTTGTCGGTCCAGGTCAGGCCGAGTATCACCTCGGGCCGGTTCGGCGCGTCGACGAGCTCCTCGTCGGAGTAGGCGCGGGCGGGCTCGGCGTGCGACGCGAGGAAGCGGCCGCCTACGGCGAACAGCGGCAGGGCCTTCTCGAAGGCCGCGTACGACTCGGTCAGCTCGCGGCCGTAGGCCCCGAGCATGTACTCGGCTACCATCGCGCCCTCCTCGGCGAATTTGCCGAAGGAGTGGTTGCCGCCGCCCTCCTCGTCGAGCACGTTCTCGTGGTTGCCCTTGAGGAAGTGGAAGCCCGCCGGGAAGGCCGCCTTGAGCACCATGACCATCTCCATCAGCGACAGGCTCTCGCGCATCTCGGCGTCCATCGCCGCCGACTCGCGGTAGCCGCCGAGGAACTCGCGGTACGCCTCCCGCCAGCGGGCCGCGGCCCGGGCCTCGGCGTGGAAGCCGTCGCCGAGGCAGAGCACCTGGAGCGCGCCCTCGGCCAGCGCCGCGCAGGCGTCGCCGCCCCCCGGCAGGCGCAGCGCCGCCAAGCTGAGGAGGAAGGCGCCGCGAGCGTGCAGGTCGGGCACCACGACGGTCGGGACGCCCGGCAGCAGCCGAACGAGGCCCCCCGGAGCGCCGTCCGACGCCTGCGGCCTGCGTTCGGGCGGCTCGGCGGCCAGGGCCTCCCGGGCCGCCTCGACGACGTCGCGGAGCCGTTCGCCGTCGGGGCGGCCGGGCCTCGTGAACGACTCGAGCAGGCGCTCGCGCGCCTCGTCCGGGCCGGCGGGCGCAAAGGCGCGTGCCACCGGCCTACAGCACCACGGTCCGGTTGACGCGGGCGAAGTCCTCGGCCACGTCGCCGGCCACCTGGGTGAGCAGCGCGGTCTCCTCGTCGAGAGGCAGGCGCTCCGCCGCCACGGCTATCTTGAAGACCGGCGAGGTCGACTTGACCGGCCCGCGCGAGAACGCGATGGAGCAGTCGGTCTCGACGTCGGCGGACAAGGCGGACTCGGGCTCGGTCGCCGATTCCGGCACGTCGGCGCGCAGGCCTACCGAGGCGTACTCGCAGCGCCGCTTGCCGCCGTCGAGCGGGCCTATGGTGACGATCGAGCCGGAGTAGGTCAGGGCCAGCGCGCCGCGCTCCTCGTCGGCCCCGAAGAACGGGATCTCCTCGAGGCCGCGCTCGCGCATGGCCGCCTCGAAGGCGTCCCGCTTCATGGTCCACGCCTCGGCGAGCTTTTCGAGGCTCTCCTGGCCGTCTTCTAGGCCGGAGGTCTTGGCGATCTGCCTGATGTGTCCCTGGATCACGGTGCCCAGGCCGTCGAACGCGCTCATGGTTCCTCCTCGCGCGCGGATCCCGATACGGCTTCCTTGCCGCGCCGTCGTCCTCGCATACAAGCAATGTACTATCACTTTTGAATTTTTCACGGAAAATGCCAATAAAAAATGAAAAAATGCATCGGCTGGACTATACTGTACTAAGGAGGCCGACATGACGAAGAGCCATTACGACGAGTTGCCGAGCGAGATACGCAGGCAGCTGGACTCGATGATACACGATTCGGGCCTGCAGGGCGGGCCGGACGCCAGGGAGCGCTTCGCCTCCTTATGGGCCGAGAAATTCAGGCTGTTCAGCTCCCAGATCGAGTCGCTCGGCATGACGATGGAAGAGTCGTTCGCCGAGGGCGACGTCAGGGCGGCCATCCTCCTGACCTACTCCGGCTCCCTCGTCACCCTTGGGCCGCGGCGCGGCAAGGACCGCTGGATAGAGTACGCGTCGATCAAGATGCGCACCGACGTGCCGGACCTGGTGCGCGGCGACCGGGCGACCCAGGCCGGCCCCATCGTCCGCGGCGAGACGGCGTCGTTCTCCGGCTGCCCGGTCAAGAAGACCTCCGCCATCTACCGCATAGCCGTATGCCCGGCCGGGGCCAGCGCCGACGACCAGGAGCGGCGCGTACGCGAGGCGACGATCTTCGTCACCAACGGCTTCATCAGGCTGAACCGCAGCCTGTCCCTGGACGGCCGGGACGACGTCGACCAGTTCACCACGAAGGCGATCATCGCCTACGTGGCCAGGAAGAACGGCCTGACCCAGGCTACCGCGCGCGCCGTGGTGGACGACTACCTGTCGATGATAGAGACCGGCATGCTGCTCGGCGAGCGGGTACCGGTAGGCAAGCTCGGCAACGCCAGCCTGCGCTTCCAGGCCGCGCGCAAGGCCCGCATCGTCAAGAACCTCAAGACCGGCGACGACCTGCTCGTGCCGGCTAAGCCGGCGAGCCTCGCGCCAAAGTTCTCGTTCTCTCAGTCGGTCAAGGACAAGAGCTCGTCGGTCGACCCGACCTTGCTGTCGTCCGACGACGAGGACGACGACTAGCCGCGTCGAGGGAGCCGGGCGTCGCAGTGACAAGCGGGCCGGCATTTGCTATACTTCGACGACGCGGCTCTTCGGCCGTCGTCCCGCCAACGATCACGGCCGCCCGCGGCGGCCATCAAGGAGCCACCATGCCCGAGACCAAGGTTCTCATCAACCTGTCCAACCACCACATCCACCTATGCGCCGCCGACGTCGAGGCCCTGTACGGCAAGGGCCACAAGCTGACCAAGACCAAGGACCTGATGCAGCCCGGCCAGTTCGCCTGCGAGGAGCTCGTCACGATCAAGGGCCCCAAGGGCTCGATCGCCAAGGTCCGCGTGCTCGGCCCCGAGCGCAAGGAGACGCAGTGCGAGATCCTTGCCAGCGAGATGTTCAAGCTCGGCGTGCCCGATTGCCAGACCCGGGAGTCCGGCAAGCTCGACGGCTCCAGCCCCTTCGAGATCGAGGGGCCGGCCGGCTCCGTCAAGAAGGATAAGGGCCTTATCGTCGCGAAGCGCCATATCCACTTCGACCCCGCCTCCGCCGAGCGCTTCGGCGTCAAGGACGCCGAGGTCGTCGACCTCAAGGTCCCGGGCGAGCGCGGAGCCGTCTTCCTGAACGTCGTCTGCCGGGTCAACCCGGCCTACGCCCTCGAGTGCCACCTGGACTTCGACGAGGGCAACGCCGTCGGCATAGGCAACGGGGCTATCGGCGAGATAATCCGCCGGTCCTGAGCGTTCGGTACGTAGTCGCGGGGCCACCTTCGCGGCGGCCGCCGCAGTGATCGCCGCCCGCGCCGCGGAGGCGCCGGGCGGCCGGCCCCGGAGGAACGAATGAATAAGGTTGTGCTCAAGGCCCAGGACCTCGACGGCTACCTGACCGACGGCGACAGGGCGATGATCGATCGCATGGACGGCCTCTACCGCAAGGCGATGCTGTCCTTCAGCATACTCTCCGCCGCGCGCGGGGACGGCGAGCGCAAGAAGGAGGAATCCAACCTCATCGCGCTCTACAACGAGATGGGCGGCCTGATGCAGGAGATCTGCAAGGCCGAGCCCAGGATCCAGGTCTACTCCTTCGAGACCGCGCCCGAGCACCACGGCGAGGCCTCGAGGCTGATAGCCAAGCTGCGCGACATAGACACGCAGCGCCAGGAGTTCACCTACTACACGCAGCGGGCCTACGAACTGCTGTTCGGGCTGGCCTTCGGCGGCGCCAAGAGCGAGAACAAGAACTACCTGATACCCCGCACCCCGGTGACCATGCCGGTCCAGAACTACGCGGTGCACAAGATCCCGAACATAGACGACCGCATCGACAACACGGTCATGTGCGTGATGCTGCGCGGCGCCCTCCTGCCGTCGATGATAGTCTCCAAGGAGATACAGGAGTTCTCGTCGAAGGGCTACGTGACGCCGTTCGCTCTGTTCAAGATCAAGCGCGACGACACGAAGAACGAGTCGACGATGGAGTACGTGCTCGACCTCGACCGCTCGTACTTCAGGCCGGAGGAGCTGGACGGCAAGGACCTCGTCTTCGCCGACCCGATGAACGCGACCGGCGGCAGCCTCGTCACCGTCGTCAAGTACATCCTCGACCTCGGCGTCAAGCCCAGGTCGGTCAAGTTCCTGACCATCATCTCGGCGCTCAAGGGCGCGCTGCGGGCGGTCCGGGCGGTCGACAACATGACCGTGTATACCCTGTGGATGGATCCGGCCCTCAACGAGATGGCCTACATCATGCCCGGCCTCGGCGACGCCGGCGACCGCATCAACGGCCGCGACCTCGACGATACGCCGCGCGACATGATCCAGCTGATAGCCGACTACGGGGCCGGCATCGCCAGCCTCTATCGGGCGCAGATACGCACGATAGAGGAGACGGTGCTCCGGCGATGAGGCCGGCGGGCCCGCCGGCCGCGGGCCGACGATGGGCCGCGCTGTTCGTCGCCGCGGCGCTGGCGGCCCTCGCCTCGTCGTGCGCCACCGACCAGTCCAGGCGGCAGGCTGCAGGCTGGACCGAGCTAGGGAACGCCTGGGCCGAGCTCGGCGAGTGGGACAAGGCCGGCGACGCGTGGTCGCGGGCCATGGCCCTCGACCCGGGCCAGGGCGTCGCCGGCTACAACCTGTCCAGGGCGCTCGCCGAGGCCGGCAAGTACGACGAGTCGATAGCGATGAGCGACCGCTACCTGGCCTCCGATCCAGGCAACGCGGCCGTGCTGGCGATAAAAGCCTACGCGCTGCACCGGCTCGGCCGGGACGACGAGGCGGTCGTCGCCTACGAGCGCGTCGTCGCGCTGAACGGCGGCGACCGCGCGAGCGCGTTCAACCTGGCGGTGCTGCTCGAGGCCGCCGGCCGCCCGGACGAGGCCATGGCCCGCTACGACGCGATGCTCGCCCTGGACCCGGACGACGCCGGCGCGTCGTACCGCAAGGGGCTGCTCCTCGCGGCCGGGGGCGAGGCCGAGGCCGCGATACCCTTCCTGGAGCGCTACCTGGCCGCCGAGCCCGATTCGGCCGACGGCCGCCGCGCCATGGCCGCGGCGCTCGAGCGGGCCGGCCTGTACCTGCGCGCCATCGAGGCCTACGCCGCTATGACGACCGCCGACGAAGCCGACGCGGCGGCCTGGTTCGCGCTGGCCAGGCTCAGGCTGACCAAGGCCGACGACTCGGAGGGCGGGCTGTCCGCGCTCGACGCGGCTATCGAGAAGGGCTTCAAGGACTCGGCCGCGGCGAAGGCTCTGCTGTCCGCCGAAGGCCTAGCCGCCGCGGACGCGGTCGAGTCGCGCCTGAAGCGCGCCGGCCTGCTCGAGGCCGGGCCGACCGACGAAGCGCAGTCGGGGAGCCGGACGGACGGCGAGTCGCAGGATAAGCCGCAAGACGACGCGTCGAAAGACGACTCCGCCGGGGGCGCTTGAGCCGGCCTGGCGCGCGCGTCGCCCTGGCCTGCGCGGCGCTGGCATGCGGCGCGGCGCTAGCCCACGGCCAGGCGACTGTCGTGTTCAGGACAGCGCCGCCCGACGCGGCCCTGCTCGACGCGTCGGCGCGCGGCCTGGATACGGCGCTGCGGCTGAGAGCCGCGGATAACGGCGGCCGGGCCGCCGAGCTGCCGGCCGGAACCCATGAGATCACGCTGATAGCCGAGGGCTACAGGTCCGCTCGCGTCACGGTCGCGGTTCCCTACGGAACGGGCGGGGCGCCCCTCGTCGTCGAGGCCAAGCTCGAGCGGGCCTCGTCCTTCCTGAGGCTCGCGCGGGTGATAGCGACGGGGCGCCGCCCGAAGAGCGTCGAGTTCACCCCGGACGGCCGCTACGTCGTCGTCGCGCCGCTGTCGGACGATGCCGTCGAGCTGTTCGACCCGCGTACCGGCCGGCTCGTCGCCAGCATGGCGCCCCCGGAGCGTTGGGCCAGGAGCCAGGGCTTCGTCGAGACGGCCTTCCCCGCCGGGCGCGGCGAGCTCTGGGTGAGCCAGATGTATACCGACCTCGTGCACGTATTCTCCCTCGACGACTTCTCGTACCTGCGCTCAGTCCCGTGCGGCGGCTTGTTCCCGAAGGTGCTGCTGGCCCATCCTGACGGCCGCGCGTTCGTCTCGAACTGGCTGTCCGAGACCGTTAGCGTCCTGTCCGCCGACGGCGCGGAACGGCTCGGCTCGATGCGCGCGGGCTCGACGCCGCGCGGGCTGGCCCTGTCGCCGGACGGCGGCACGCTGTACGTGGCTAATTTCGGGAACGGTTCGATCGAGGCCTTCGACGCGCGCTCGTATACGCGGCTGCCGGCGCCGTTCGGACGGGCGGCCGCCCCGCGGGCCGGCTCGGCCAAGCGCCACCTCGTCGTCGATCCGGTCAGGAACCGGCTCTACGCCTCGGACATGGGGCGGGGGAGCGTGTTCGCGTACGACCTGGCGGAAGACCGGCAGCTAGCCGAGATAGCGATAGCGCCGAACGCCAAGACGAACACGATAGCGCTGTCGCCAGACGGCCGGTGGCTCTACGTCTCGACCCGCGGGCCGAATAACCCGGTCGACTACGAGCGCAAGGGGCCGGCCTTCGGCGAGCTCCTGGTAGTCGATACCGACAGCCTAGCCATCGTCGAGCGGCACTGGGGCGGCAACCAGCCGACCGGCCTCGCCGTGTCGCCTGACGGCCGACTCGTCGTCTTCACCGACTTCCTGGACCGCCGCGTCGAGGTCTACGAGCGGGTCGAGGCGCTCGCCCATAGCCTGCGGCGCAGGACCGCGCTCCGCTCGATACCCTAGTCCTGGCCGCCCAGCTCCAGTATCAGCTCCACCTCTCCGCGCGACAGCTTGACCGCGCGGGCTATCTCCTCGACCTTCCAGCCCTGGTGGGACAGCTTGCGAACGGTCTCCTGGACCGATAGCGGCGGGGCGCCCTTGTCCTTGCGGCCGGCGCTCGGCTCGTCCTTGAGCAGGTCGTTGAGCAGCTTGAGGTGATCCTGGGTCTTCTTATTGAGCTCGTCGAAGCGCGTCTCCGCGCGGGCCAGCCATTCTCGGGCCTTCTGGAGCTCGGCCGCCCGCTTCTCGGCGTCGGCCAGCACGCCGTCCACCTCGTCGAGCCTGACCACTGTGGCGTCCAGCTTGGGCTTCCAGGACATGACCTCGTCGAGCGATCGCTTGAGGTCGATGACGCGGTCGGGGATCTCCCGGATGTCGGCGTCCATCGTCCTGACGTTGCGCTCGAGCTCGCCTATCGCCTGGAAGTTCTTGTCGATCGCGTCGGCGGTGGCGTTCAGTATATTCGACTTCTTCTCGACGCGCTCGTACTTCTCCGCCGCCTCGTCCGCCGCGTCGACCACGCGGCGGAACTCGGCCTCGAGCTGCGTCAGCTGGTCGTTGTTCGACGTCACCGAGGCCAGCTTCTGGTCGACCGTCTGCGACAGGGCTAGGAGGCGCTTGAAGTCGTCCTCCATCGCGTCGAGGCGGCGCTTCTCGGCGAGGAACCTGGCTATCTTCTGTCCCAGCTCGTCCTCGAGCCGCTTGACGCGGCTGTACTGGGTCTCGAGCTCGGCCATCTCGGCCCGGCGCGACTCGACGCGGGCCAGGTCGGCCTTCATCGCCTCGACCGCCTCTCCGAGCGACGCCTTGAGCTCGTCCGCGCGCTCGAACAGCTTCGTCTGGGCCTGGAACGCCTTGACCTGCTTATCCATCTCCTCGAAGGCCTTCTCGCGGTTCTTGCGCTCGGCGTCGAGCGAGCCGGCCATCTGGGCCTTGGCCTGCTCGAGGCCCTCCTGGAGCAGGCGGGACTCGCGGCGGTAGTCCTCGACCGCGGCGCCCATCGCCGCGACCGATTCCCTGGCCTTGCGCGCCGCGTCCTGGGTCATGCCGTCGTAGGAGCGGTTGAAGTCGTCGAGGGCCTGGGCCGTCTTCTGCGCCAGCTCCTGGCGGAAGCGGCCGACCTCGTCGGATAGCGCGCGCACGTCCTTGGATAGGGCGTCGCGCTCGAGCTTGGCCGCGTCGATGACCTTGCGGCGCTCCTTCTCCCAGTTGTCGGAGATGGCGGCGACGTCGGCCTTGAACGATTCGCCGAGGGCGGCTATCGCCGCCGCGTGCTCGGCCTCGGCGGTCCGCGTCGACTCGGCGTATTCCTTCTTCCAGGCCTCGGCGTGGGCGAGCACGGTGGCCCGGGCCTCGTCGAAGGCGGCGCGGGCCTTATCGGCGGCCTCCGCGAGGGCCTTGCCGTCGGCCGTGGCCTGGCGTTCCGCGCCGCGGAGCCGCTCGCCGGCGTCGTGCTTCCAGCGGTCCAGCTCGGCGTTCATGAACGCGTTCGCCGCGGCGCGCGCGTCGTCGAGGTCGGCCTTGACGGAGGCCTTGAGCGACGACAGGGCCTCGTCCGCCTCGCCGACTCGCTCGCTGATCGCCGATCGGTGGGCGTCGACCTGGGCGCCGAGCTTGTCCAGCTGTTCCTGGACGCGGCCCTGGGTCTCGGCGAGCTTGGCGCGCGCCTCATCGGACCAGGCGCGGTCGGTCTCGGCGCGGGCGGCGTCGGCCTCGCGTATCGACGCCTCGAGCCGCTCGTCCATCTCGGCGCGCCATACCGCGAAGCGCTCGTTGGCGTCGTCGCTGCGCTGGCGCAGGTCGGCGAAGAACTCGTCCTCGAATATCTTGAGCTTCTCCGAGACGTCGGCGTAGGCCTTGCTCTTGAGCGCGTTCAGGTCGCTCTCGAGGTCCTTGACCGCCGACTTTACCCTGGCCGAGTCGTCCCTGAATTCGGCCTCGAACGACGCCTGCCTGGCCGCCAGGTCCTTGCCGAACAGCGCGAAGTCCTCCTCGACGCGGCGCTCGACGCCGGCCATCGACTCGCGCAGCGCCGACTCCATGCGGTCGGCGTCCAGCCTGATGCCCTCGAGCCTCGTAAGGCCCTGCTCTACGACGCCGCGCAGCTCTGCCGAGCGGGCCTCGAAGCCGGCGAGCACGCGCTTCTCGAGATCGGCGCCGCGATCGGTGAACTTGGCGCTCAGGGCCGCGACCGCGTCGTTCGCCCGTTTCTCGGCGGCGCCGAGCGACGCGTCCATCGCGGCGACGCGGGCGGCCTGCTCCGCGGCCGTCTCGTCGATCCGGGACTTGAACGACGACAGGGCCTCGGCCATCTCCCTGACGGCGCCCTCGGCGGCGGACTTCGTGTCGGCGAGGCCGTCCTTGATAGCGCCGCGGATGGCGGACTGCCGCTCGGCGAGGTCTTCCTGATAGGCCTTGAGCTGGTCCTTGACCTTGGCCTGCACGGCCTGGGCCGTCTCCAGGGCCTTGGCCTCGGCCTTGGCGGCCCGGGCCTCGGCGTCCTCCATGCGGGCGCCGACCTTGACGACGGTCGCCTCCGCCTCGGCGCGGGCGCCGGCCAGCAGCTCGTCCGCGTCCTTGCGCCATTCGGCCTTGAACGACTTGAGCAGGCCCTGGGTCTCGACGACCCGCTCCTTGGCCTGGTCGCGCAGCGCGTTGAAGCGGGCCTCGAT
>Ga0116151_10005592_pt1 | contig 10817 bp, 6 predicted proteins | sample AD_UKC117_MetaG_FD_89893 | JGI IMG/M metagenome (GOLD analysis project Ga0116151, IMG submission 89893) | Active sludge microbial communities of municipal wastewater-treating anaerobic digesters from Hong Kong - AD_UKC117_MetaG | ecosystem: Engineered > Bioreactor > Anaerobic > Digestate... | reverse complement strand
TCCTAATGGCGAGTCATTTGAATAAGCTCTGCTGAAATAAATATTTTGGGCGTAAGTAACAGGGATGTAATTGCACAAGTTGATAGCCTGATTGTAGTGATCCCGGTCCGGATGAGTGAGGATAAGGTCGATGTCATCGCCATATGCCCACTGAAGGACCAAATTTTTAATGGCCAGCATTCCATTATCGGGCAACCCGCCTATCCATAAAGCCAATATTCATTTCGTCGAATTCTGCATCGATTTGCCCAGTGGAAATCGTTTTTTTATGGGTCGATAAGGTTGCGAAAACAGGCATATCAATAGGATTGATTTTTTTTCGATAATTTATTTGTGAAAAGAAATAGACCTTCCGTAAAACTTTCTTCGGATGTTCCTTCGATACCGGTTGCCCAAATGTCTTTGACGGTATTTATCCGATTAAGGTCCTCATTGGTTGTATAGTCGTCCGATCCATATTCCCAAAGGTCGAGCACCAGTTCATTGTCCCTCAGGTTAGTGCCCCCTGACCAGAAATCTATGGCCACATTTCTTGGAAAATGGAAATTATTGGACAGAAGCCCGACACTGACAACAATGGAATAAGGGTTCACCAGATTTCTGAATGCTACCGAGGGGATATTATTTTCACTGCCGTGATGGGGCATTTGAAAAATATTAATATTTCCAATTTGATCGGCCTGGTTGTTTAATAGATAATTCATCGTCTCGGTTGTAGCGTCTCCCATTAGTAATGCTTTCTGTTCTCCAAATTCAATCAGCGTAATTAAACTGGCGGCATTACTTTGTTCGGTCATGGGTCCATCGGCAGTGACATTTCCGGCGATTATTTTAATGGACCAATCAATTTCATCCATAGTCTGACCACTTGCCACCACATATCCGGCTTCAGGAATTTCAAGCGTTTCTACAGGCGCTTCGTACTGGTTTGAATTGTTCCATATTTTCTCCTGATCAAACATTTCATTGATGGTAATTTCATGGATTTCGGGGAACCCCAGGACATGTTGATTGGCTCCGAGTGCATTGACCACATAATATCCCAGCGGGGATTCATTCGATTGTGCTCTACTGAAATAAATGTGATCGACAAGCGTAACCGGTATGGTGCTGCATACACTGACAATCTGATTGTAATGATCCTGGTCGGGGTGGGTTAATACCACCCGGATCCGACCTCCATTAGCCCATCCCTGAATCATGGCAACCACGTCATTAATGCCATTTGCTGGAAAACTTACGGAGCCGCAGTCGACCACCAGAATGCCATTATCCGGGTCCGCTATTACGGTGCAGTCTCCCTGTCCGAAGTCCATAAATGCGAAATTCATTTCACCCAGCGTGGCAACCCCTGGTAAATCGGAAACTGTGCGGCCTTTCGAAGAAAAATTGGTGAAAACAGCCATCATCTATGGTTTTATTCGAGCAGCATTTTCTTTAGTGAATTCCAGGCTCCTGCCTGGTTTTTGCACGGAATAAACACTTACGTTTATCGAGGTGTTTGGCTTTGCGTCGGTACAGGTGGTCCGGAGCTCAAAGTTCTCTTTGGCTACGTATATCCGGGAATAATCATTGCCTTCAGTATAGACGGCCAGTCCGAAAGGATTGCCGTTTTCGCTGCCGGTGTCCAGGGCTTGGGGTAAGACGACTCGCCGGTTGATATCCACTACCGAAAGGGATTTAGAACAATAGTTGCCAACAAAAAAGACATTTCCGTCACTGTTCAAAGCCATCGCAATCGGTGCTTGTCCCACAGTAAGGGTACTCGTTACTTGATCACTGGCTGTTTCGATAACCGATACCGTATTGGCTCCATAATTGGCGACGAATACCAGGTCGCCTTTTGGACTGATGAGCGCCGTAGAGGGGCGATTTCCTACTTTAATTTGGGTTATAACTGCATCACTTGCAGTGTCTATGACGACAATGATATCCGATCCTTCGCAGGCGACATAGAGTTTGTTGGCCTCTTTGTGATAGGCAAAATAATGCGGTTCGGTGATGGTAATATCGATGGTTTTTATGACGGTGTTCGTTGCGACATCGATCACCGAAACATTATGTGAATCGTAATTGGCAACATACAGCTTACTACTGTCGGAATTAAAAGCCATAGCCCGGGGGCTTACTCCTACGGTTAAGCTACCACCCATTTCCATGGTGTTGGCCCCCGCGTTTACCTTTAGCCAGGTTACCGTATTTAGATTATGGGTGGAAGCACAATACAATTTGGTTAAATCCGGGGTGGCGATCATTTGATATACGGGACCGAATCCGGGCAGTTGCCAGGCGGCATTCGAAGCTACATCAATGATGCTGATACCGAATGCAGTATTGATTGGTGAAAAAACAAATAACTTGGTGCCATCCTGGCTTAATGAGATGACCGTTCCGTCGTATTGGGCAATCTGATTATTGTTGGTTACATCGTAGCATAAAATTTTTGTTTTTGCCGGATCGGATACATAAAGTCTTGCTTTAGGGTTATTCATTACTATCGCCGGAAAAGTTTGCATGGCATTTTCTCCGTTGAATGGGATGTCAAGGGTTGGTCCAGGTTTATAGGCGTATATCCTTAAGGTTTCATGGACCGGATGATTGAATTGAGAACCATATCCAAAAGCGGTTAACGTAAACAATGAAGTATTCTGGAGATCGTATTGACATTTACCATTTACCGGATTCAGGACAACCTTACCATCCGGTGTTTCCAGATCGGCTTTTTGAGCATTGCTGATTTGCCAGGAGAAAGTGGTTGTCGCTGGTTTACTGACATCCACCAGCATGGGATCAGCAGTGAAAGACTCAATCACCACAGGGGGCTGCTCCACATGAATATCAAAGGAGCTCTGGACCGGTGATGCGCTGTCATCGTAGGCACTGAGCGTAAATTTTGTGTTTTCGGCGGTGGGAGCCAGAGTAGGTGAGAAACTGGATTCATTTAGCCGGATCTCACCTTTTTCACTATCCAATTCAGTAGTCTTGCCGTCACGATCGTTGTATTTTAAAGTGACCCGCCACGCCAGGCTGGTAATCCATTCTATCTTTACATTTTCTCCGAATTTGATACGATCCGGGTCAACCTTTAGGGAAGGAATAGAAGCAATGGCTTTTTTCTTGACTAAAGGCAGGGTATAGACCGCATCGTTGTATCCGGGTACATTGTTGATTTGAATGTACAGGATGCTGATGGTATTGGGGGTTACATTCAGTGGCGTAATGATTTTGGATATGGGAAAATATACGGTCTCATGTCCATCAAGAATAATGGAACTTTGCGGATCTATCATCCAATAAGCTGACGCGGGTTTGTGTTTCATCACAACCCATTGTGTCACGCTCGCCTTGACATTGATGTCAATGTTGTTATCCGCCAAATCCTGCGTCGTTACGTCGTATTCCGCCTCGCCGAATAAAAATGAAATGTATACTACCGGCGGATTATCTGCCTCGATCTGGTTGGTAGCCACGGGAGGAACCAAAGGATCTTTAGACGTATTGGTCAGGAAATAAGTGAAACCATTTTCTATCTGTGCCTGTGGATTATAAGTAATACATATGTCCACCGGTGATTCTCCGAAAGTGCGGTCATCGTTTGCTGCTACCAGATCCTGTAACTGTCCTTTTATGGGATGGACCGGGTTGATGTAACCAAACTGAAGAGGCAGCGTTTTTTTAGACGGATCCACTGGATTCTCTACACTCAAATGCCTGGTTATCGGGAACCGGGTATCTGAATACCCAGGTACATTTCCCGCCATGATCTCAAAATTACCAGGTTGTGTCGAAGGGCAGGTAAAATTTGAAATGGTAAATTTTACGTCTTCCGATGGGTAAATTTTAAGGTCCGTCGTAGGTCGTAAAGTCCAAGTACCAGGCAGGTTGTTTTCACCCGGTGTGTATTCCTTCTGCCAACTATCGGGCAGATCGATGGTCATATTTTTAACGGTTTCTTCGGGTAACATGGACTCAAAATCAAATCGAAAGAAAGACCCATCCCCGGTGTCACCATTCCCTTTTAATTCCATTAATTGGGTGGATGCATTAATGATTTTAAAGGCCAGGACATTGATAGATGCATCATTGGTTCGGTAGATGATTTCCTTACCGTTCTTATTCAGTATGGAGAAATAGTTGCTGGAAAAACGATTTGCCATGGGTTATTTTTGAGTGCCTTTAGTAAGTACTAACCATCCTTCTTTAATTTCCTGCGTAGTGTAATCCATGGTTGCTTTATCGTCTATGCCAGCAATTTCTGAGGCTTCCGACCATTTATCCAGGTCATTTTCCAGCCAGGTCCACTGCCCTCCATCTTGTGCGGGCACAGGAAAAGCCAGTTTGGCAGAATTGGTGAGTATGGGTGTGGTGAGGAAGGTCAGGCGCAGTGTTTCCAGTGCATCAGCAAATACATCCGGAGGGATATTAATTTCTTTAACCGGAAAGACGCCGGACGTCGCATGAATGCTTCCACGAGGGTCAAACAACAACGTGACCAATTCACTATTCGAAGGACGCTCCAGACTCAGTAAGATGTTCGTTTCATCAGGAATCGTCACCTGGTCTGAAGGCTGATCGGTATGAAGCGCATAATAATGACTGTAATCGTTATTTTTAAAGTAACCGAGCAATCCGTCATTCACCTGCTCCATCGAGCCAAGCCGGATCGGAAATTTTACTTTGGTAAACCCATTATCGGTTTTCGGTTGACTATCGTTTACCTCCCGTTCCATGGCCTCCCAACTTTGGTTGTAAGCCGGCATCCCGGCAGTTTCCATATCCAGACGGGCTTGAGCTACAGCAATGGGAGATCCCATAAGCACGGCATTGCTGCCAAGCTGTTTGAAGTTTTCTGGTTGGACCAGGCTGAAAGTCAGATCATTGGCCCTGAGAAATGCTTGCAGGTAACTTGCCTGGCCATCATTGAACAGCGAGATCACCAGTTTCTTGAAGGAGGCATTGACGTCCTTACCCGGACCGCTCTCAAAATAATCGTAAAGGTTCAAGCCGAAACCCGGGCCTCCCGGCACGCCTTGCCAGATTACGTTCATTAGATTCTCACTGACGGTGAGCGATCCCAGGGCCGCCCCGGCGTTGGTATAAAGGACAAGACTGTTGTCCAGGTGATTGGCCAGCAGCCAGCCGCAGATAGGGGTAGTGGCTGGATGCGTATTCATCTCAATGGCATTATTTTTTGCTGCCAGCCAGCGGAACTGGAGACGAGCCGGTTGCAGGATACGGGGAGGGAGATAAACGTAATTGGCCGGTAGCCCTTCCGTTATTAAACCCTGGGCGACAATTATTTTTCGGGGCTTGTCGATGGTGACCTTTCGACCGAAAGCATCAATGATCGTTAGTTTGTCTATACGCATCAGCCCTGTCCGGATAGGATTGTAGTAACTACCCATACTGGGACTGGTTTGAGTCATGGGGCCGACTTCCTGTCTGACTTCTTCCGTGAATCCACTGAACATACTGTGAACCGGGTCTTTGATGTCCAGTTGGAGTACCTCATTGCGCATGATCATATCACTGTTGAAGCCATTAAAAGATTGAGACAGGATGGGTGGAAAATCTTTCATACTCTCCAGAATGGCCTTCAGTTCTTTATCGAAAGGACTATCCTTTTGGGCATCGATGAATTTCTTTATTTGTTCCTGGAAATTCTGTTCCGCATGAGGCGTCATGAAACTGGTGTTGGAATGCGCCTGGGTCTCCTGCAGGATCGGGACGTCTCCTTTGTACACAAACCCCACATCACCGAGCTTAAATGTTTTAATGATAAATTCAGGATCGTAACTGGCCGAAAAGGCTTGTGTACTCTCTATGGCAGCAAATGGAGCGAATGAAATTTCCCATGAAAATGAAAACGGCAACCAGGGATTTTCGTCCCACTTTACAAAGTAAATTTCTGACGGCGCAATCCCGCCGGTATATGGGAGCTTTACGCCCCAGGCCATTGATGCCGATATAAAAATGTACTTCAGCCGGTTGATCTTATCGTCTTCCAGGGATGAAAGAGGAACTTTTAATACGTAATCCGGACCATCAGGTATGTACAATTCCTTGAAAAATTTAAAGTCCGCTTCTGCAACCCGGTTGCCGATCAATTCTACTTCAGCGTTAGGAATCATTTCGGGGATGGAGGGAGAAAGAAATTCCCTCAAATTGGTGAGGAAGATCTCCCGTAAAGCGGAATATTCCAGTGTTGAGCCGTTATTGATGCAGAGAGCGGCCACTACCGTGGGATTGAGCAGGCTATTTTCAGTGAATAAACTGTGGACTTGATTGCCATAGTCGAGGGGTAAGTCGCCCGGTAGTTGAGGCGTATTGTCGCGGTTCAAGACGATCACAGCTGGATTGCCAATTTGATTGCCGGGTATGGTTAATGTTGTGATGACTTGAGTGCTTAGACGACATAGCAGGGTCTGGTTAGCCATATACCGTCCGTCTCCGCCATAACGCTGCGGTGGTTTGATGCTGGCGCCCTGGAATAAAGCAACGGGCTCTTCAGGCTCGTAGTACCTGGGCCCCTGGACCATTTCAAGCTGATATTCCTGGGGTAAGTTCGATATTATCCATGCAACCCGTTCGGCGATGTCCGGTCTTCGTTCTGTTTCATTCTTTTGAATCAGTTGCTGCATGGACTCTATTTCATCCTGGATGAATTCAGCCATGTCACGTGGTTGCATATTGTGGTCGGGATCCAGCGGTCCTCTGCGCAAGACTTGCATGAACCGGTACCAGTCCATAAAAATCTCAGAGCGCTGTGTAGCGATTTCGGCTTCAGTCCGATCCAGGTCGGATTGGATCAGGTTGAGGTTATTTATTTCATCGGCAAGGTCCGGAGGTAAATTTACTTCATCGGAACCCTGGTCTTTATCGTTTTCCGGGATCAGTGAAACCTGCCATAACCCGCCGCCATCGAGATTTGCATAGGAGGATGCGTGCATGTCCAACTGTAACTGCTCATAGCGGTTGATATGGTCCGGCTCTCCAATATCTTTCAGCAAGCCTAGTTGCAGGGCATTTAATATAGACTCGACAAAGGGTAATTCCTGATTTCCAGTCAGGTCGGCGATGAGGGCGGAAAGTGCTTCCGATGCAGTATTCCCAATGGCGATGCTGATGGTCTCATCTTGCATTTGCGGGTATTCTCTGGTCGTATTCCAGAGTACCGGACCGACGGTGCCCGTAATAAGCGTGTGTGTTACCTGGAGACCTTCCAGTTTGGTGCCTGAAGGTAAAGACCAGGCATTGCGATTCAAGGTGTCCGTCAGGAATCCGTAGTCGGCTTCGGTAAATATCCGGATCAGGATTAAACGGGTAGGGGAATCCAGATCTGGACGGAGGACGTAAGGATTGTCGGTTGTATTTCGGGTATAGTATTTTCGGATGGTATCTTTATCTGCGGGAACCGTAATTTTGTCGAGTAAACGATCAAAAGGCTCGGGGGCCATTTCAATCGGTAATTGGGTGACCGGATCATTGATAACGTCGTGGTACCATCCGATAACCTGGTATGAAAGCAGGTAGTCGGCACCATCCACCCCCAGGTTTTGCAAGTCCTTGTGCTGATCATAGAAGCCAAAAACACTTTTGCAATTTGCATAAGAAGCGGCAAACTCGGGAGAGCCATAGCCTACGGCACTTAATCCCGGTACGTAGTTATCGGTATCGGCAGCTTTTAATTCGGGGTTTGCCTCTCTGGCCAGAAATTGTTCCCGCCAGGTCTCAAATTCTTGCACTCTCCCTAAATACCGGTATTGTGGAGCGGAATCATCATCGGTTTTAAAAGGCACTGTTGTTGTCTCCCGTTCTGGTTTTTCCACCGAAACATAATTGCTCTCGATGACCCATGATTTGACGGTATTTACCGGATTATTTGGATCTGAGATATCGGTGAATACCCGGTTGATAAGCCAGCGGTCAGGCGTTTGGGGGAATTGCAGGCTGCTGTCGGAAGACTGGGGGCTTACTCCTTTAGTCAGTCCATCCGGCAAAGCCCAGTGCAGGTGTACGCCGATCTGCATGTTTACCAGTCCGCTGGTCATTACCACATTGCTTAGATTGGGGATGGATGGATCGTCTGCATTGGGTAATCGTGAAAAATTATAAGGTGCGGGAACATATTCCACCTCATCATTATTTACACACAATGCTTCAACATTCATTGGGACGATCAAACCCAGACCGTCGGTGGCCAGCTTAAATGGTTTTTGGGAATTCATTTAATATTCTATTTGAAAGTTGACAGCTTGAACCCCTTCTACCATTTCCAAGGCAAATTCTGCAGCGGTAAAAGGTCCATCATAGGAGATCGATGTTTCCAGACTTTTCTGCATGGCTTTTGCCAGTGCATTCACTTTAACCACCCGTCCTCCTTTCTGGCGTTCGTATTCGTTGATTTGAACCGGGGGAGCAATGGAGTCCTTGACCTGCGTTCCGGCGGCATGTCCATCTACATCAACCACATATCGGAATGATTTGGTAAAATCGTTACCTGCTCCAACTGGGGTATCAACTCCAAAATGCAGGGTCTCCGGGTATTCGTGGATACGAAACGATTTAACCTCCCCTTCATACATGCAGAACAGTACATTGGGTCCTAGATGATCCATTCGCAACAGTGTTGCCGGTTGCGTTTGTTCTTTATCGTGGAAAGCCTCAATCTGCAGCCCCTCCCAACCGCTGACAACCCCGGATCGCAGTAAAAATCCGGTTACTTTTTCGTTAACAGGGATAGGGTCTGCGTTTAGCGCTTTTAGCTCATCCGGGTGCAGGTGATGCACCAAATGGCCTAACACCTTACTGCGTTGCTTACGCATGCCCCAACGTGAAAGATAATCAAGATCCGATGCGAAAGCCTGGTCGTGAACCTTCATTGAAGAGGTTGATCTGCCCAGACTTAATGCCCCTTCCTGGAGATAATCCAGCCATAAAGTATTGCAATAAAAAATTCGCAATGACTCTTCCGGAAGCATTTTCGTGTCAGGAACAAGATAATTGAACGGCAATCCATGAAGCAGTTTTAATCGGCCAAGCCAGTCAGCCAATGCTTTTTCGACATCGTTATCTCCGGGATTTTTATCAGCCTTATGATGGGTGGTGTTGCGAAGCCGCTTTAATTCCTTTGGATTTTGCAGGGCTTTTAGTAATTCCTCGCGCTGATATTTCATAGTTCATGTATTTGCGTTTTGCGAATAAACTCGGCCAATATTTGTTTGATGGAAAGGTTGATAAGTTCCAGGTTTTCCATGGTGTCCAGTTTTAATGCAGGCTCTTCTTTAACAATCTCCAGCAAGGTTCTCTTGATGGTTTCCGCTTCAAAATTGGATATGGCTTCGAGGATGTTTTCCCGTTTCCAGTTGTAAAGATTTTCTGCAAAGTGATTGTTCTGTAAGGCAAGCAACCGGCCAAGTGTCCAGGCCGCTGCATAGGAAACATCGAACATTCCGGTATCCGGGTTATAGGCAGTAACCGAATCGGGTCCGGGTACAGGAATCTTTATTTTACCATCCAGTCGAAAAGGTAGTAATGGTCCGCGATACCAGGACACCGTCTGGTCACCCTGGCGTGTATGGTGGTTGACCGGGACGTATCCCATGTTAAATGCGTGGTTGATGGCTTGATCTTCATCGCTGACTCCCTTATTGACCGGTAATTGCAGCAGCAGGGTAGGGTTTTCGCCCTCCTGCTTGTTAAGATTCAACAAATAGCCGGTAAATGTCTGATCTTGTTTTACGGCGTAAAACTGCCAACGGTATAATAACACCAATCGTACCTTCTCTACTTTTTCCGGAATGGAAGGACTCTGTTCTCCGCTTTCCCCCGGCAGAAACGCCGCCCAGTTTTCCAGTGAAACCAGGCAGGCAAGCGTATTGGCGCCGGGTTCAGGCAGCCGGTTGCTGATGACGGTAGATACCCGGGGAGGGGTGGTTTCAGTAGATACTTTTTTTAGTTTCTGCAGATATAACGCCGATTGCTTGTTCGTGGGCTTGATTTCCCGGACATGAGCCAACCAGGGAATATCGGCATATGCTGGTGCAATGGCATTGAATAAATCCAGAGAGATATCTAGGATTAAACACGGATCCTCCCAGGATTGTCCGTATTCAAGGGTATTATGTTCTGGACCGGGGAATTTTGGAAACAACACGTGATCTGGCAAGGCTCCTTTTACCCCTTCAGGTGTTTTATATTCTGACGCAAGCAAATCGATCAATTTGACCTGTTTGATCTCCAGGTGCGCCTGTTCGGACTCAGCGATAGAAAGCAATGCCAGCCAGGGTGCGGTATCAGGCATCGTTTGTTGAGCGGATGGACTTCCCGCACTTCTTTCCCAGGGGAGCGTCCCTCTTCCAAAACAAATGTGAGGGATTACATTTTCGTAGGTTCCATTCGCATCTGCGGGTGGGTAGATGGACAATACATCCACAGGATCCAGGCTAAATCGCGGACCCAATACGGCAAAACGATTCAGGTTCTCGTACTTGGTCACCTTAATTTTATCCGACGTGGAAGAGACCTTTTGCCCTACCGACAACGTGTATTTGCCAGATCCAAGGGGCGGAAGATTGTTTTGATAAAATGTTAGAATTCCAGTTAAGGGATTACCGGAAGGTTCGAGCTGTGTTTTGATTTTCATAAAGTCTCCGGACAGATTGATCATTGAAAGGTTCCATCAGCGGGCAATTACTTGGAAGTCAGGGTGAATACGCATAGACTTTCTGGCCGATGATGTAAATTTTCCCATTTACCACACCACAGCCGAAATCTATTGCTCCGATAGGCATGGATGGAAGGGCAGTCCAGCCATT
>Ga0116151_10005591_pt1 | contig 10819 bp, 9 predicted proteins | sample AD_UKC117_MetaG_FD_89893 | JGI IMG/M metagenome (GOLD analysis project Ga0116151, IMG submission 89893) | Active sludge microbial communities of municipal wastewater-treating anaerobic digesters from Hong Kong - AD_UKC117_MetaG | ecosystem: Engineered > Bioreactor > Anaerobic > Digestate... | reverse complement strand
TTGTCTGGAAACCCGCCGACACGCAGCGCGCCGAACGCATCCTTCAGACGCTGAAGTCCAGCTTCAAGCCGACCGGAACACAGGCGCTGGACGACAGCCTTGGACAGCCGCTGGCCGAGCCGCGCGAGGATCTGATCGCCGGAATCGAGGTGCGCAGGCCGATCCTGTCGCGCAGCGGTTTCTACATCGACGCGTCGGGCACGGTGATGACAACGGTCGAGGTTCTGGACCAGTGCAGCCGCGTCACCATCGACGGCACGCACGACGCCGATGTCGCCTATCGCGACGCCGCCCTGGGGATCGCCATCCTCAAGCCGCGCGAGGCGCTGCTGCCGATGAGCCACGCTGCCTTCCGCGCCGAACTGCCCCGCCTGAGTTCAGAGGTGGCGGTGGCCGGCTATTCCTACGGCGATGCGCTGACCCAGCCGGTCATGACCTTTGGCACACTTGCCGACGGCAAGGGCCTTGACGGCGAGGAAGACATCGCCCGGCTGACGCTGCGGACGCTGGCGGGCGATGCCGGCGGTCCGGTCTTCGACATGGGCGGATCGGTGATCGGCATGCTTCTGCCGCGCAAGGAAAGCGACGGCCGCGTCCTGCCCGAGGATCTGGGCTATGCGCTGGATACCGCGACGATCATGCCCGCGCTGGCCGCACAGGGCCTGGTGCCCGCGGCGACGGATAGGTCCGGCGCGATGGCGCCCGAAGACCTGACCAAGCTCGCGCAGGGCATGACCGTCCTCGTGTCCTGCTGGAACTGACGCCGGCGCGGCCGCCGGTTCCGCATCGGGCCAACCGGCCCCGGGTCCATCGGCACCGGGGCCAGCGGCAAGGCAATCCGGTTCAGGCCATGTCCGGTGTCATGTGGATCAGCGTCGGACGGTCCGCGGCAAGCGCGGCGGTGACCGCGGCCTGAAGGGCTGCAAGCGATCCGGGGCGCACCGCGTGGGCCCCGTAGGCTTCGGCCAGGCGCAGGAAATCGGGATTGCGCGCGACCACGGCATTCGGCGCGATCTGCGACCTGACCATGGATTCCTCGATCTCCTTCAGCTTGCCGTTGTCCCAAACGAGGATCGGCAAGGGCAGGCCAAGTTCCACCGCGGTCCCAAGTTCCTGGATCGTGTACTGCAGCCCGTAGTCGCCGGCGATGGCGACGACGGGATCGCCCGGCAGCCCCACCTTGCCGCCGATCGCCGCAGGCATCGCATAGCCCAGTGTCCCGAAGCCGTAAGGATGGTGCCAAAGCCCTGGCTCCGCCATGTCCCAGACCTCTTTGGCGACATAGGCGAACTGGGTCATGTCGCTGTAGATCCGTGTCCGCGCGGGCAGGCAGTCGCGCAGCGCATCGGCGATGCGCACGATGCCCGGGCGTTCCGCGTCGGTCTCCGCGCGCCAGCGGGCGCGGGTCGCCGCAATCTCCGCCGGGTCCCAGCCCGAGGCATCGCGCACCGGAAGAACTTCGGCAAGGGCAGACAGGAACGCCGCCGCATCGCCAAGAACCGCGAGGTCGGCGGAGTTGTCGTCATACAGTTCCGTCGGGTCGATATCGACCCGGATGGTCGGCACCTCCGGCAAGGGGCGCGTCCGCCAGGCGTCCACCTCGGAAAGCTCGGTGCCGACGGCGACGATCAGGTCCGCGCGCGCCATGACGCGTTCGGAGTCGGGTCGGGCGAAGTAGCTGCCAAGGTAATGCGGATCGTCCGGGGCGACGATCCCGCGCCCGGCATAGGTCACGATGCTGGCCGCGCGCGTCGCCGCAAGAACCCGGCGCGCCGCCTGCCATCCGCCGCGTGCGCCACCGCCAAAGACGAAAAGCGGGCGTCTGGCCGCGCCGATCCGGTCCACCACCGCCGTCAGATCGGTGGCGACAGGCAGGGCGGGCAACGGACGCGCGGGTCCGAATTCCGGGGCAAGCGCGCCCAGAACCTCGATCGGGACCTGCATGTGCTTGGGCCGCGGGCGGCTGGCGGCAAACTCCGCGAAGGCCCGGTCGACAAGCTGATAGGCGCTGGCCGCGTCCATCGCGGTCTTCGACCAGTCGCAGACGGTGGCCGCCGCGCCCTCCTGGTCCTTCATCTCGTGCAGACGCGCGCGCCCGATGCCCAGATCGGCCCGGTTCAGACAAGACGAGATCGCCAGCACCGGCACGCTGTCGGAATGGGCCTGGCCAAGCGGGGTGAGGATGTTGGTCAGCCCCGGCCCGGTGATGACGTAGGCCACCCCCGGCCGCCCCGTCGCGCGCGCGTATCCGTCGGCCATGAACCCCGCGCCCTGTTCGTGGCGCGCCAGGACATGGTGAATGCCCGCCTCCTCGATTCCGCGGTAAAGTTCAACGTTGTGAACCCCCGGGATGCCGAAGATCACTTCGACGCCGCGCGACTTGAGCATGTGCGAGAGCTGCGCCCCCAGTGGACGTTCGACCATCAGACCCTCCAGAATCGGGGAAGAAAAAGAACCAGGACGACCAGCAGTTCAAGCCGGCCAAGAAGCATGGCGAACGTCAGAATCCATTTCGCCGTATCGTTCAAGGGGGCAAAGTTCCCGGCCGGGCCGATCGTCGCGCCAAGGCCAGGGCCGATATTGGCGATCGCCGTCGCCGCGCCCGAAACCGAAGTGACAAAATCGAGCCCCGTCATGCCCAGGAGCACCGCGGTGATGCCCAGCGTCAGGACGAAGACGCCGAAGAAGGTCGCCACCGAACTCAGAACAGCCTCGTCAAGGGGCCTTCCGTCGTAGCGCAGCGTGAAGACGCCGCTGGGCGAGTGGATGCGCCGCACTTGCTGCGCGACCGCGCCCAGCAGAACCTGATAGCGGAAGATCTTGACCGAACAACACGTCGATCCGGCGCATCCCCCGATCAGGCCGATGAAAAAGAACAGGATCACCGGAAAGCCGCCCCAAAGCTGATAGTCTACGCTGGCATAGCCCGTCCCGGTGATGATCGAGGTGACGTTGAAAAGCCCCTCACGAAGCGCATGTTCCAGATGGTCGTCATTCGCCACCACCCGGTAGATCGTCACGACCAGGACAAGAACGACTATGGTGATCAGGAAGCCCCGCACCTGCCGATCCCGAAACATGGGCTGCGTCTGACCCGCCATCATCTGCACGAAGCGCACGAAGGGCAGGCTCGCCAGCACCATGAAGACCGAGGCGATGTATTCCGGCGCCCCCTGAAACGCGCCGAACGACGCGTCCGAGGTGGAAAACCCCCCGGTCGACAGGGTGGTGAGCGCATGGTTGAAAGCCTGGAACCCGTCCAGCCCGACGGCAAGATAGGCAAGGTGGCACAGGATCGTCAGCCCGACATAGACAACCGAGATATGGGCGGCGATCGCCGCCGCGCGCGGCAACACCTTGCCCCCGGTGTCAAAGGCTTCGGAACGGAAGATCTGCATGCCCCCGACCCGCAGTTCCGGCAGAAACACCATCGCCACGACGATGATGCCGACCCCGCCGAACCATTGCAGCATCGAACGCCACAAAAGAAGCCCCTGCGGCAGGTCCTCCAGCCGGACAAAGACGGTGGAGCCGGTCGTCGTCATGCCCGACATCGCCTCGAAGATGGCGTCGACCGTGGTCGCCTCGGTCGCCCCGATCAGGAACGGCAGCGCACCGAACAGCGGCAGGACCGACCAGACGCCGGTGGCAAGAAGGAAGGTCTCCTGCGTGCTCAGGCGCGCCCGGACGCCACTTGCGCAGGCCAGCGCAAGTACGGCGCCCGTGAAGAAGGTGATCAGCGCGCTTTGGAGAAAGGCCTGCCAATGATCGCTGCCGAACCACAGATCGGTCAGCATTGGTACGACCATCGTCGCCCCGAAGATCGCGGCAAGAAGGCCGATGACATATCCGACAGGGCGAAAATCCGGCATGCGCGCTAGCTTGTCCACGCGCCGCGTCGTGTCAAGCCCGGCCCCCGCCTAGCCACGCCAGAACCGGGGCAGGATCACGACAAAGACCGACAGGAGCGACAGCCGCCCCATGACCATCGCGAGGATCATCAGTAGCTTCGCCATGTCGGGAAAGTCGATGAAGGTACCGGTCGGCGCAACCATGGGACCAAGTCCGTAGCCGATGTTCCCGATCGAGGTCCAGGAGGCGAGAACGGCGCTTTCGAAGTCGACGCCGCTTTGCAAGATCAGCACCGCGACGACACCGAAGGTCAGGATGTAGGCGCCAAGGTAAAGGATCATGGCGTCGATCGTGTCCATGTCGACGGGGCGTCCCTGGTAGCGGATCGGCGTGATCCGGTGGGGCGCATGGATGCGCCGGATCTGCTGGTGCAGCGCCGCGAACATCAGTTGCACGCGGAAGACCGAAAGCCCCGCCGCGCTTGACCCCGAACAGGCGCCGATGATCCCCAGCCACATCGCCACGATGATGGCGAACCCGCCCCAGGCGGAAAAGGTACCCATGCCGAAGCCCGTGCTGGACATGATCGACACGAGGTTGAACAGGCTTTCGCGAAAGGCGCCTTCGGCGGTCTGGTCGGAGGTGGCGACCCGCCACAGGCTGACCGACAGGACCGCGAAGGCGATCCAGCCCAGGTAGCCACGCACCTGCGCATCGCGCCACAGCGGCCGGGCGCTGCCCTGGACGATCTGGACGTAACGGATGTAGGGAAGGCTGCCCAGCACCATGAACAGCGCCGTCGCATAGTGTATCGCGCTCGAATAATCCGCAAAGGACGACGCCCGGGGCGAGAAGCCGCCGGTCGCGATCGTCGCCAGCGCATGTTCCACTGCCTCGATCCGGCTCATGCCGAGGGCGGCGTAGGTTCCCATGCAGGCCAGCGTCAGCGCGACATAGACGAAGAAGAGCTGCCCCGCGATGTCGGTCGCCCGCGGCAGGACCTTGCCGAAGGTGTCGAAACCTTCGGTCCGGAAGAACTGCATCCCGCCGACGCGCATGATCGGCAGGAAGATCATCGCGACGAAGGCGATGCCCAGCCCGCCCAGCCAGTTCAGCATCGCCCGCCAAAGGTGCACGCTGACCGGCAGACTGTCGACATCGACAAAGACCGAGGCGCCGGTGGTGGTGATGCCCGAAGCCGCCTCGAAATAGGCGTCGATCAACCTGACCTCGGGGGCGCCGATGACCATGGGCAGGGCCCCGAAGGCGGGAACCGTGAGCCATATCCCGATGGTCAGAAGAAAGGCCTGGCGGATCGACAGGCTGCTGCCCGCCCGGTTCTGGCAGGCCAGCGTCGTGAGGAACCCGAGAATCAGCGTGATCAGGGCAGATTCGAAGAAGGCGCCCGCATTGCCGCCACGGGCAAGCGCATCAACGATACCGGGCACAAGCATCGTCGCCCCGAGGACGGACACGATGATCCCGATCACATATCCCACAGGGCGCAGGTCGATCATGATGCGAGAGGCTTGGAGCGCGGCGGCCAAGCTGTCAAGAGCGGTCGCACCGGCAGGCCCCACAACGCGACGGCCTGCGGCCCCCCGATGCGGTCAGCCCGCCTTGTGAAGCGATGCGAACAGCCGCGGATCGATGCTTTCGGATACAAAGGTCGGCCCTTCGGTAAGGATCGACACCGCATCGTGCGAATGCAGGCTTTCCTGATGGCTGGCCACCACGCGGAAATCGCCGATCCGTTCGTCGGCCAGAAGGCGCTCGGCAAAGCTGCGCGCCGCGTCCTCGACGAAGATCGGGTTGGCGGCGTTGAGTTCGGCAAAGGCTTGTTCGTCCTCGCGCTTGACCATCACCTGCGTCTCGGTCGGCACCGCCGCCCGCGCAAGGTCGATCAGGTCTTCGTACCAAAGCCGCCGCCCGCCATTCTCCACCGCCGATATCCGCGCGACAGAGCGTTGCGAATGCGGCGTCGCCAGCTGACCGCGCGACTGCCGGGCATGCTCTGACAGTTCCAGCGAACAGGGGCAGGTCGAGGAATAGACATAGTCTAGGTGGATGATCCGGTTGCGCACGCCGTCGCGTTCCACCAGTTCCAGCGCGATATCGTAATACTGCCACCCGGTCAGGCCGGAGCGCAGCGATTCCACCCGCGCGGGGAAGGAAAACCGCATCATCAGGCGGGCGTCGATACTGTCGTGGTCGGTCTTGTAGTCCTGAAGGACCGCTTCGAGGACCGAGAAGGAAAAGGTACGTTCGGCATGGGCATAGAAGGACCGCATGATGCGGCTCATGTTGATGCCCTTCTTCTCGCCGATCAGGCTGACCGTCCCCGTCACCGAGGTCTCCAGCGTGATGTCGCCGCCGTCACGGGTGTGGAAGCGGATCGGCAGGCGGAAGTTGGATATGCCGACATGCTGGATCTGCGCCCTGGCCCCGACGATCAGGCTGGACGGCCCGTTCTGCAGATCGGGCATCGAGGCGCGATAGTCTGTGTCCGCCCGGAAGTCGTCGGGATAGACGCGCGACAGGTCGGGGTAGTTCCCGACTTCGCGCCCCGGCAAAAGCCGCGCGATGGCAGGATCGAGACGCGCGACCTCGGTCGGGTCCGCCTGCGCGGCCCAGCGGCGCAACAGCCAAAGCGCCTCCTCGGCGTCGGCACGCTCGGGTTCGCGGTCAATCTCGCCCACGAAATTCATCGGCATCTCCCAGGCCCCAGGGGGGAATGTCGCATTATGTGGGTGCGGGGCGGCTCTTGTCCAACCCTACACGAACAGTTGCGACGTTATTGCGACGTCATACCTGCGCCAGTGCCTGACCGATATCCGCCAGTAGATCTTCCGGGTCTTCAAGCCCGACCGAGAGGCGCACGAGGCCGGGCGTGATGCCCAGCATGGCCTTCTGTTCGGCCGGCAGCCGCTGATGGGTGGTCGTCGCCGGATGGGTGATGATCGATTTGGAATCACCGAGGTTGTTGGAAATCTTGACGATCTCCAGCGCGTTGAGGAACCGGAACGCCCCCGCCTGCCCGCCCGCGACCTCAAGGGTCACGACGGTGCCGCCAGCGCCCATCTGCGCCATCGCGATGGCGTGCTGAGCGTGACCCGCAAGCCCGGGATAGATCACCCGCGCGAGCTTTTCGTGCCCCTCCAGCGCCGTTGCGATCCCAAGCGCAGAAGCCGCCTGCTGCCGCACGCGAAGATCCAGCGTCTCCATCCCCTTGAGCATCACCCAGGCGTTGAACGGGCTCAGCGCCGCGCCGGTGTGTTTCAGGTAGGGCTCAAGCACCTTGCGGATGAACTGCCGGGTGCCGCAGACGATCCCGCCAAGGCAGCGGCCGGACCCGTCGATATGCTTGGTGGCCGAATAGACGACGACATCGGCGCCCAGTTCCACCGCCTTCGAGAAGGTGGGCGTGGCAAAGACGTTGTCGACGATGACGGTGGCGCCGACCGCATGGGCGATTTCCGCCACCGACTTTACATCGATGACCTCAAGCGTCGGGTTCGACACGGATTCCAGGAAGACCGCCTTGGTGCCGACGCGCATCGCGCCCCGCCACTGGCCAAGGTCAGTGCCATCGACAAGCGTCACCTCAACCCCGAAACGTCCAAGAATCTCCAGGACGTAAAGGCAGGACCCGAACAGCGCCCGCGCCGCGACGACGTGGTCGCCCGCCTTCAGCATGGAGCTCAGCGCGCCGTTTACCGCCGCCATGCCCGATGCGGTGGCAAAGGCGTCCTCGGTTCCCTCGATCGCGGCCATGCGTTCTTCGAAGATGCGCACGGTCGGATTGCCGTAACGCGCATAGATGAATTCGTCCGGCCCGCTTTCGATGAACCGCGCCTCGGCTTGTTCGGCGCTGTCATAGACGAAGCCCTGGGTCAGAAAGATCGCCTCCGACATTTCGCCATACTGGCTGCGGCGGGCGCCGGCGTGGATCAGTTTCGTGCGCGTCTTCCAGTCGGTCATGGCCGTTCCTCCGGCAACAAAAAGCCCCCACCGGGACGGGTGGGGGCACGAATGCCACCGACCTTTTTAGCGGCATGTTTAACGTGGCCCGCAATCCGGTGAACAAATCGCCACGACCGCGCGATAGCGCGAACCGGAGGCAGGGTCAACAGCCAGCCGGGGGCTTGCCCGCGCCTGCCCGATCGGAAAGACTGCCGCGGCAACCCGAAGGAGTCCCCAATGACGCGCCGCCTTGCCCTTGCCCTGCTGCCGCTTGCCGCCTGTGCCACGGCCACGCCTGACCCGCAGGTGGGATCGGTGAGCCACGGTGGCGACACCTATGCCATTCACGCCAGCGCCGGCGATCCGTCGGTCTGGAAGTTGGTGATCGACGGCCAGACGGTGCTTTGCCGCGCCGCGACAGAGAGGGATTGCTACTGGTCGCTCAGGAACTTCCTTGCCAGCCGCGCCGCGCTGGACGATCTGCCAGGCTGAACACCGCCCGGTGTTCGCCGGGAAAAGGTCAATCGCACCCGCCCGGGCTCAATCGAGGTCGAGCCAGAGCGCCCCCTCGCGATAGCCGCCGCGGACAAGATGTCCGGGCGTAGCAACCTCCGGATGGTCGGCCGCCCAGTCGCGATAGCGGTCGTTCGAAACGATGCGCGCGCCAAGATCGCGCGCGGCGCCAAGGATCGCCGGATCGGCGGGCGTACCCTTGCCGACGACAAGGATCCGGTCGAGGGGCAGACCCAGGATCTGGCTGAAGGCCCGTTCGTTCATGTACTTGCCCGAGATCAGGTAGCCCGCGTTGGCGTCGAAGGCGACGCCCGGCGAGTATCCCAGCGACGACAGCGTAAGGACCACCTCCCGAACAACGCCGATGTCGGCCACATTGTCGCGCCAGTGCATGACGTTCGAGCCGTCGACGACGATGTGCCGCAGAACCCGCCTTGGTCGCGCCGCCCGCGCCCGGAAAAGAAGGACAGTCGCCCCAAGGGCGCAGGGGACCGCGAGGATCGCAAGATCAGCCCAACCTGGCACGGCAAAGGCCGCGCAAAGGGCAACGAGCGAGACGAAAAGCAATCCGGCCGGCATGTTCATCGCGCGAAGCTAGCGCGCGCCGGGATCGCCCGCAATCGCGAAACCCGGGCTCAGCCGTCGGTCCCGTCCTCGATCCCGTAACGCTTCAGAAGGCCGCCTTGCGCCATGAAGAAGATGAAGATGGCGGCGGTCAGCCCGAAGGTCTTGAAATTGACCCAGGCCTGGTCGGACATGGTGCGCCAGATGACCTCGTTCAGGACCGCGAGCCCCGCGAAGAACAGCGCCAGCCGCCGCGTCAGGACCATCCAGCCCTCGTGACGGAGCGGCATCGCTTCTTCCAGCACGAGGGCGAGATAGGACTTGCCGCGCAACAGGCCGAAGCCGAGGACACCGGCGAAAAGCAGGTAGATCATCGTCGGCTTCATCTTGAAGAAGCGTTCGTCGTTGAACCAGACCGAGAGCCCGCCGAAGACGATCACCAGGACGAGCGTCGCGATCTGCATGGGCGCGATCCGCCCCGTCAACCGCCAGAGCGCGGCGGTCGTGAGGATCATCAACGGGATGAAAAGCGCGGTGGCGAGGATGAAGCCGCCGTAGGTTGCCCCGCCAAGGGTGACCTCGACACCCTTGAAACGGGTGAAGGCTACGAAGAACGCAAGCACCGGCCCCAGTTCCAGCCCCAGCTTCAGCCACGGATTGATCTTGCGCGCCGCCATCCCTTACCCCGCCAGTTTCACCACCGCGGCCCCGGCCGCGATCAGTACCATCAGGCCAAGCCTGCGCGGGCCGACCCTTTCCCCCAGCATCAGCCAGCCGATCAGCGCGGCAAAGACGGTGGAGGTTTCCCGCAATACCGCCGCCTCCCCCACCTTGTCGAGCCTTGTCGCCAGCATGAAGGCGCCGAAGCTTGCCCAGGCGACCAGCGCGCCCAGGATTCCCAGCCGCAGAAGGCCGGGCACCGCCGAAGCCGGGAGCCGGCGCCAGCGCCGGAAGGTCACGGCAGGCATGAAAAGCCCGTCGACCAGGAAGAACCAGGCGAGGAACGTGAAGGGGTCGGCCGTCGCGCGGATGCCCCAGGCGTCATAGGTCGAATAAAGCGCCACGAAGCCCCCGGTGACAAGCGCGAGCCCGAGCGCCGGAATCAGCGTCTCGCGGCCCTCGGTGAGGGTGCGGAGATTGTAGATCGCGAACCCCCAGATCCCCGCGACAAGGATCCCCACACCCGCCCATTGGCCGGGGGTGAAATGTTCGCCGAGGAAGAACATCGCGCCGAGCACCGTGAAAAGCGGCGCGGTTCCGCGGACCACGGGATAGACGACGGTATAGGCGCCCCGCGCATAGGTGGCGGCCTGGGTCATCTTGTAGCCCGCATGGATGACGAAGGCCCCGGCGAGGATCGGCCAGAGATGCGGCTCTGGCCAGGGGACGACGAATAGCGCAAGCGGCAGCGCCATTGCCGCATAGGCCGCATCGATCGCCGCGCGGGTCAGCCAGGGGTCGTAGCGGCCTTTCTGCAAGGCGCCGAAAAGCGCATGGCTGAACGCGGCCCAGAGCGCCAGCGCCATGGCCAGCCGATGCCCCGCCCCGGTCCCTTCGAGGGAAACCAGCCAGTCGCTCAGCATGCGTCAGGCGCCGGGGGCACCGCCCCCGGACCCCCGAGGTATTTCGGGCAAGATGAAACCGGCGGGGGCATCGGGATCAGTCCTCGGACCCCACCAGCGCACGCGCGAAATCCTGCGGGTCGAAGGGTGCGAGGTCGTCGATCTGTTCTCCGACACCGATCGCGTGGATCGGCAGGCCGAAACGGTCGGCGAGCGCCACCAGCACGCCGCCCTTCGCGGTACCGTCGAGCTTGGTCATGACGAGGCCCGAGACATCGGCGAGCTTGCGGAAGATCTCCACCTGGGAGATTGCGTTCTGGCCGGTGGTCGCGTCGAGGACAAGAAGTGTGTTGTGAGGGGCGGAA
>Ga0116151_10005590_pt1 | contig 10820 bp, 9 predicted proteins | sample AD_UKC117_MetaG_FD_89893 | JGI IMG/M metagenome (GOLD analysis project Ga0116151, IMG submission 89893) | Active sludge microbial communities of municipal wastewater-treating anaerobic digesters from Hong Kong - AD_UKC117_MetaG | ecosystem: Engineered > Bioreactor > Anaerobic > Digestate... | reverse complement strand
CTTGAGCTTGGCCGGGCGAGCGGGGAAAAGGCAAGGGCGAAGGGCTAGGGAAGGGTAGCGGATGGGGTTGCTGCAGGGGGTGCGGGTGCTGGCGGTGGAGCTCTACGGGGCCGGGCCCTTCGGCACCCAGGCGTTGGCCGATCTCGGTGCGGAGGTGATCAAGATCGAGAACCCGAAGGAGGGCGGCGACGTCAGCCGTTCGCTGGGCCCGCATTTCGAGCCCGGCATGGGCGAGACCGCGGCGAGCCTCTTCTTCCAGTCGTTCAACCGGAACAAGCGGAGCGTGGCGCTCGATCTCGCTTCGCCCGAGGGCCATGCGGTCTTCCTCGACCTCGCGAAGCGTGCCGATGCCGTCGCCTGCAACCTCCGCGGCGACGTGCCGGCCAAGCTCGGCATCACCTACGCGCATCTGGCGCCGGTCAATCCGAAGATCGTCTGCGCCTTTCTCTCGGCCTATGGCCGCGACGGCAGCCGGGCGGCTTGGCCCGGCTACGATTACCTGATCCAGGCCGAGGCCGGCTATTTCGCGCTCAACGGCGAGCCCGATTCGCCGCCGTCGCGCTTCGGACTCTCGATCGTCGACTTCATGACCGGCTACGCCATGGCGCTGGCGCTGGTCGCGGGCGTGCTCGAGGCACGCGGCAGCGGGCAGGGGCGCGACGTCGATGTCGCGCTCTATGACGTGGGGCTCGCCAATCTCACCTATCTCGCCGCCTGGGCCGCCAATGCGGGGCATGCGGTCGAGCGGGCCGCGCGCTCGGCGCATCCGTCGCTGGTGCCCTGCCAGCTCTTCCGCACAGGCGACGGCTGGATCTACATCATGGCGAACAAGGAGCGCTTCTTTCCCGAGCTCTGCTCCGTGCTCGGCTGCCCCGAGCTGGCGCTGGACCCGCGCTTCTCGGGCTTCGCCGAGCGCCTCGTGCATCGGGCCGAGCTGGAGCAGCGTCTGGATGCCGCCTTCATGGCAAGCAATACCGCGGCGTGGCTCGAGCGGCTGCAGGGCAGGGTGCCGGCCGCCCCGATCCAGGACATGGCGGAGGCGCTGGCCTCGCCCTTCACCCGGGAGCGCGGCATGCTGGTCGATGTCGCCGGCGAGGGTGGCGCGGCGCTCAAGCTCATGGGCTCGCCCTTCAGGGCGGGCGAGCCGGTGGCGCCCCGTGCGGCACCCCGGCTCGGGCAGGACACCGGGGCGCTGCTCGCCGAGGCCGGCTACGACGCCGCGCGGATCGCCGATCTGCGGCGCCGTGGCATCATCGGTTGAGGGCGCTCAATGCCCGCCGACGGCGCGCTGGCGGGGGTCGATGACGTCGCGCAGGCCGTCGCCCATCAAATTGAGGCCGAGGACGGCGATGGCGATGACCAAGCCGGGGAAGACGGCGATCCACCAGGCCTCCTGGATGTAGCTGCGCCCGTCGGCGATGATGTTGCCGAGCGAGGGGGCGGGCGGCGGTGGGCCGACGCCGAGGAAGCTCAAGATGGCCTCGGCGATGATCGAGACGGCGAAGACGAAGGTGAGCTGGACGATGAGCGGCGAGAGGGCGTTCGCCAGGATGTAGCGGAAGATGATGCGCGCGTGGCCGGCACCCACGGCGTGGGCCGCCTCGATGTACTGCATGCCCTGCACCACCAGCACGCTGGCGCGGACGATGCGCGCGGTGCGCGGCGTGAAGGTGACGGTGAGGGCAATGATGGCGTTGATCTCCGACGGGCCGAGGGCGGCGGCCAGCGCGATGGCGAGGAGCACGCCCGGGAAGGCCATCAGCCCGTCGAGGGTGCGCATGATCAGGCCGTCGAGCCAGTCGACATAGCTCGCGGCCGTGCCGAGGATGGTGCCGAGGATGCCGGTGGTGACGACGACGACGAGGCCGATGCGGAGCGACACGCGGGTGCCCCAGATCACGCGGCTGGCGATGTCGCGGCCATAGCCGTCGGTGCCGAACCAGTTCGTCGCGGTCGGTGGCGAGAGGATGGCCCGGTAGTTGATCTCGGTCGGGCCGTAGGGGGCGAGCAGCGGGGCGAAGGCCGCGACCAGGACGAAGAGGGCGAGGATCACCGCACCGATGAGGAACGAGCGGTGTGCGGCGAGGCGGCGGAGGAAGTCGGTGCGCCGCCGTCGCCGGGCGCGGGCGATCTCGGCGCCCAGCGAGAGGTCGGTCTCGGCCGCGGCGTCGTTAGCGGCCATCGCGCACCCTGGGGTCGAAAACGCCGTAGAGGATGTCGACGACGATATTGACGAAGACGAAGACGCAGGCGGTGACCAGGAGGCCGCCCTGGATGATCGGGTAGTCGCGGCGCTGGATGGCGCCGACGATGAGCCGGCCGACGCCGGGCAGCGAGAAGACCATCTCGATCACCACCGCACCGCTCAAAAGCACGCCGGTGATGACGCCGACGACGGTGACGATGGGCACCATGGCGTTGCCCAGCGCATGCCGGAACATGACGGTGCGGCGGCGCATCCCCTTGGCCCGGGCGGTGCGCACGTAGTCCTGCTTGATGACGTCGAGCATGGAGGAGCGGGTCATCCGGGCGATCACACCCATCTGGGTGATGGCGAGAGTGAAGGCCGGCAGGGCCATGCAGCGCGCCCAGCCCAAGGGGTCCTCGTTGATCGGCACGAAGCCGCCGGTCGGGAACCAGCCGAGCTGCACGCCGAAGAGGATGATGAGCACGATGCCGAACCAGAAATCCGGGATCGAGAGCCCGATCAGGGCTGCCACCATGGCCCCCTGGTCGAGCCAGGTGTTGTGGCGGACCGCCGCCAGGATGCCGAGCAGCACGCCGATGGCGGTGGCGATCACCAGCGCCAGCCCGGCCAGCGAGAGGGTCACCGGCAGGCGCTCCAGCACCGCGTCGGCGACCGAGCGGTTGAGCAGGTAGGAATGGCCGAGGTCGCCCTGCAGGAGGTTGCCGTACCAGAGAAGAGCGCGCTCGTAGAGCGGCCGGTCGAGTCCGAGCCGCTCGCGGATGGCGGCGAGATCCTCGGGCGTGGCGTCGATGCCGCCGATCTCGGCGCTGATGTCGCCCGGCACCAGCCAGAGGATCAGGAAGGTGGCGAGCGTGACCACGAAGAGGGTGGGGATGGCGCTCAGGAGGCGGCCGATGAGAAAGCGTGTCATTCGGTCATCCCGCCTCCTGGCCTCCGTTCCCCGCCGCACGAATGCCGCAAATGCTATGGCATCCGTTTTCGCCCGTCGACTCCTGTGGCGGGTGCGCAGTGGCATAGCCTGGTTTCGATGCTATGACAGGTCCGGCATCGCCCGACGGGCGCGGGGGGAAGACATGAAAGCCATCGGCTACCGGGCCACCGGCCCCATCGATCGCGACGACGCGCTCATCGACTTCGAGATGGCGAGGCCCAGCCCCAGGGGACGTGACCTCCTGGTCCGGGTGCAGGCGATCTCGGTCAACCCGGTCGACTACAAGATCCGCATCCGCCGCGCGCCGGAGGGCGACCAGCCAGCGGTGCTGGGGTGGGACGCCGTGGGCGAGGTGGCCGGGACGGGCGACGAGGCGACGCTGTTCGAGCCTGGCGACATGGTCTGGTATGCCGGTGCCATCGACCGGCCCGGCACGAATGCCGAGTTCCACCTGGTGGATGAGCGCATCGTCGGCCGGAAGCCCGAATCGGCGTCGGCGGCAGAAGCGGCGGCCCTGCCGCTGACCACGCTTACCGCCTACGAGATGCTGCTCGACCGGCTGCGTGTCACCGATCCCGTGCCGGGTGCGGCACCGGCGGTGCTGATCATCGGCGGTGCCGGCGGGGTCGGGTCGATCGCCATCCAGCTCCTGCGCGCACTCACCGACCTCGAGGTCATCGCGACGGCGTCCCGGCCCGAGACGCAGGCCTGGGTGAAGGAGCTGGGTGCCCATCACGTCGTCGACCACACGAAGCCCCTGGCGGCGCAGGTGGCGGCAATCGGCATCGGGGCGCCCGGCTTCGTCTTCTCCACCACCCACACGGGCAGCTATGTCGGCGAGATCGCCGAGCTGATCGCACCGCAGGGTCGGTTCGGCCTGATCGACGACCCGGAGGCGCTGGACGTCATGCCGTTCAAGACCAAGTGCATCTCGACGCACTGGGAGCTGATGTTCACGCGCTCGCTGTTCCAGACAGCGGACATGGCTCGCCAGGGCGAGATCCTGAACGAGGTGGCGGGCCTCGTCGATGCCGGCAGGGTCCGGTCGACCGCGACCGAGACGCTGGGTGTCATCAACGCCGCCAACCTCAAGCGGGCGCATGCCATCCTCGAGAGCGGCAAGGCGCGCGGCAAGCTGGTGCTCGAAGGGTTCTGAGCCAAGGGAAAACGGCGGCGCCCCGGCGGGCGCCGCCGCTGCTTTCAGGCCTGTCAGCCTGCGTCAGCCCTCGCGCCAGACGTCGTACATGCGGGTGAAGCGGAAGGGCTCGAAGTCCTTGAGGTTGGAGCGGGCGGCCTGCATCAGCCCGGCGTCGCCGATCTTGATGATGCCGAAGATCTCGTAGAGCCGCTCCTGGATCTTCGCGAAGGTCGCCTTGCGCGCCTCCACGGTCTCGCCCGAGATGAGCTCCTGGTAGAGCGCCTCGAGCTTCTCGTCGTTCTCGACGAAGTGCGGGCGGTTGCCGGTCAGGGTGGCGATGACGCCGACGGGGCCGAGATAGGGCTCGATGCCCATCTGCAGCGTCCAGCCGTTCCAGCCGGTATCCTCGAGCCGCAGCTTCAGCGCCGTCGGCCAGTCGACCTGGTTGATGACGGCGTTGATGCCGATGGCGTTGAGCTGCTCGGCGATGACCACGGCCGCCTTGCCGTGCTGCGGGATCTGGGTGTCGGTGAGGATGGTGAACTTCTCGCCGTTGTAGCCCGCCTCGGCCAGGAGGGCCTTGGCGCGGTCGGCATCGTGGAGGTTGTAGAACTCCTCACCGATCGCACCCGCGTCGTAGGTCGAGCCCGGATATTGCCAGCCGTGATTGAGGTTGAAGAGCCCCTCCGAGGAGATGCCCATGACCTCCTCCATGTTCAGGGCCACCTGCACCGCCTCGCGGAACTTCAGGTTGTCGGTGGGCGGCTCGTTCATGTTGAGGATGAACGTGGTGAACGCCCAGGGCATGTTCTCGTAGAGGGTGATGTCGGGGTTCGATTCGAGCCGTGCCGCGGACGGCATCGGGATCTGCTCGACGAGGTCCACCTCGCCGGCCTCGAGCGCCGCGACCTGGGCACCCGGCTCCGGGATGATGCGGAAGGTGACGGTATCGAAATAGGCGGTCTTCCTGCCGCCGAACCCGTCCTCCTCCTCGTAGCGCTCGTCGGCCGAGTAGTCCTCGAACCGCTCCAGCTTGACGTGGCTGTCCGGGACGTACTCGACATACTTGTAAGGGCCGGTGCCGATCAGGCTGGTCTTGCCGGCCTCGGCCTCGGCATCCTCCTCGGGGATGATGACCGCCGGGGCCCGGGGCGACGAGAACGCCTCGAGGAAGGTCGGCGTCGCCTTGGCCATGGTGAAGGTCACCTCGTAGTCGCCGGTGACCTCGATGTTCGTGACCGGCTCCAGGAGGTTGCCGGTGGCGCCGACCTTGCGGTAGCGCTCGAGCGAGGCCTTGACGTCCGAGGCCTTCATCTCGTCGCCATTGTGGAACTTCACGCCCTGACGGAGGGTGAAGACGTAGGTCAGCCCGTCGTCCGAGATCTCCACGCCCTCGGCGAGGATCGGAATCGGTTGGATGGCGTCCGAGAAGCCGTAGAGCGTCTCGTACATGTTCATGTTGACGTTGCGCGAGGCCTGCGACGAGGTCGACATGGCGTCGAGGCTCGGCGGGTTGGAGCCCTGGACGACGACGACGTCGCCGCCCATGACCTGGGCCAGCGCGCTCGTCGCCATGAGCGCGGAGGTCAGGGCGACGGTTCCGGCCATCGCCAGCGTCCGGGCGAAAGATTTTAGGTTCGTGTGCCGCTTCATCGTTTCACGTGCTCCCTATCCTCTGGCGGGTGATGCTGGATCACCCCTGGCTTGTCGCGAAGTCGAATGAAGGCTATGGAAAACCTCTTAAGCAGAATCGTATAATCGTATACGATACTTGTCAAACCAAGCGTGTCGAGGAACCAGCCGGCGATGCCGACTGCCAGCGCAACTCCAGCCAAGCCGGGCCTGAGCGGGCTGGCGCCGCTCGCGGCGAAGACGCTCGTCAACCAGGTGGTCGACGCCATCGTCGAGGCCTCGGCGCGCGGCGTCTTCCTGCCCGGCGACCGAATCGTCGAGGCCGAGGTGGCGCGCGCCCTGGAGGTGAGCCGGATTCCGGTGCGCGAGGCGCTGCGCCTGCTCGAGAGCCAGGGTGTCGTGGTCAGCGAGCGCTATCGCGGCATGCGGCTGATGAGCGTCGACATCGACCGGCTCGAGAAGATCCTGAAGGTCCGCCTGGCGCTGGAGAAGCTCGCCGGGGCCGAAATCATGGCGCTGCGCCAGGGGCAGAAGGGCTTCCTCGCGCCGCTCGACGAGATGCTGGCCAGGATGCACAGGGCGGCGGACGCGGACGACAAGTTCCTCGTGGCGAGCCTCGATACCGAGTTCCACATGCTGCTCTGCCGGCTCTCCGGCAACGACACGCTGCTGCGCTGCTGGGAATCGCTGTCGCGCCAGCTCACCATCATCTTCGGCCTCTCGACCCTGAAGAAGAGCCTGAAGAGCATCGTCGCCGAGCATGACGAGGTGATCGCGGCGCTCCGCACCGGCGACCAGGCGACCTTCGACCGCCTGATGGAGGTGCACATCCTCGAATACTCGCGCGCCGTCGACTATGCGAAGCTGGTCGAGCAATTGCGCAAGCTGAACCAGCGTCAGGAAACGCGCTCGGGCACGGCGTGACGGGCTGGCGAGCCGAAGGCCGGGGCCAGGGCGAAATCGTCGGCGGCGGCGTCCAAAAGCCCGATCAGGGCGCGGTGCATCGCTGCCGCCACCGGCTCGTGCCCCGGCTCCGCCAGCAGGTTCCTGAGCTCGAACGGGTCCGCCTCGAGGTCGAAGAGCTGCCACGGCAGGGCGCCTGTCATGTCGCCCAGGACCGTGTACTTGTGACGCGGGCCGCGGATCCCGCGCCAGCGCTTGTCGTAGTAGCTCCGGTTGGCGCGGGTCTCGGTGACGAACTCGAGCATCACGCCCGGTCGCTCCGGCGGCGGCGCCTCCCCACGGATGAAGGGGGCGAGGTCGACCCGGGGGGGCGCGGGACGCTCCGATCCACCGGCGAGGCCGACAAAGGTCGAAAAAAGATCCTCGGTATGCACCGGCATGGCGGCCTCGCGCCCGGGCGGCACCCCCGGCCCGGCCACGATCAGCGGCACGCCGATCGATTCCTCCCAGGGTTCCGCCTTGCCGAGAAGCCCGTGGCTGCCGCCGAGCTCGCCGTGGTCGGCGAGGAAGACGGTGATCGTGTCGTCGGCGAGGCCCTGCCCCTCGAGGGTGGCCCGGAGCCGGCCCATATTGTCGTCGATCTGCTCGATCATGGCGTAATAGGCCTGCATGTTGGCCTCGAAGACGCGCTTCACCGAGGCCGGGTCTGCCGGGTCGATCCTCCCCGCCGGGCCGGTCGCCTCGTGCCATTCCGGCGGAAAGAAGCGGATGGCGCCGAGGTCCACGTTGATGCGGTGCTGCAGGGGGCCGCGGGCCTGGACGCGGGCGAGGGTCTCGGCCGTGGCCATGAAGGGCGGGTGCGGCGCCTCGATCGAGAGCATCAGGAAGAAGGGTTGCGACGCGGGTCGCTTGCGCTCGAGGTAGTCCAGCGCCAGGTCGAAGAGGGCATCGGTCTGATGGCCCGGCAAATGGCGGGGCAGGGGGTCGTCGCCCTCGAAGATCCAGGTGTCCGCGAAGTCGTTCCGGAGCTCGAAGCCCTGCCAGTGGTCGAAGCCGCGCCGGTGGCTCGCCGGAATCGGGGTGCGGCTCGCCTGCGACAGGCTCATGCCGCCGCTCACGCCATACGCCGAGTAGAGGTGCCACTTGCCGATATAGGCGGTGGCGAGGCCTGCCGCCTCGAGCGCGTCGCCGAGCGTGCGCTCGGCCGGCGAGAGCCGGTAGCCCAGGGCAGGCACGTTGCGCGAATGCGCGTATTCGCCGGTGAGCAGCGAGAAGCGGAAGGGGACGCAGGCCGGGAAGGTGGCGCAGGCCGCGGTGAAGCGCACGCCCCGCTCGGCGAGCCGGTCGAGATTGGGCGTGCGCAGGTTGGCGTTGCCGGCGCAGCCCAGGGCATCCCGGCGCATCTGGTCGGCCAGCACGACGACGACATTCGGCATCCACGTCTCCCCGGTTCGGACCGCGTCAGCAAACTTGCAAATCGTATTTTCGTATACAACCATTCGTCGGAGAGAGCCCACCAGCGCCCGAGGAGGCCAGCCCCGTCGTGACCGCCGTCCCAGGTCAGCCAGCACCGCTGCTCGAGGTCGAGGGCCTGACGGTGTCGATCGGCGGCATCGTCATCCTCGACGACCTCTCCTTTCGGGTGGCACCCGGCGAGATCCTCGGCATCGTCGGCGAATCCGGCAGCGGCAAGAGCATGACGGCGCTCTCGATCATGCGGCTTCTGCCCGATGGCGCCGAGGTGAGCGCGACACAGCTCCGACTCGAGGGCGAGGATATCCTGGGCGCCAGGGAAGCCCGGCTCGAGGAGCTGCGTGGCAGGGCGATGGGCATGATCTTCCAGGAGCCGATGACAGCGCTCAACCCGGTCATGACCGTGGGCGAGCAGATCATGGAAACGGTGCAGCGCCACCTGAAGGTGCCCAGGCGCGAGGCGCGGGAGCGGGCCATCGAGGCGCTGCGGCGGGTCGGCATCCCGTCGCCCGAGCAGCGCGTCGACGACTACCCGCACCGCCTCTCGGGCGGCATGCGGCAGCGGGTGATGATCGCCATGGCGCTCGTCTGCCGGCCACGCCTCCTGATCGCCGACGAGCCGACCACCGCCCTCGACGTCACCATCCAGGCGCAGATCCTCGACCTGATGCTCGGCCTGCAGGACGAGTACAGGATGGGGATCATCCTCATCAGCCACGATCTCGGCGTCGTCTCGGCGTTCACCGACCGGGTGCTCATCATGTACATGGGCCAGGTGCTGGAGGATGCCCGGGCCGACGATGTCTTCAGCGACCCGAAGCACCCCTACACCGAGGGCCTGCTCGCCTCCATCCCGCCGGTCGACCGCGACATGGCCCGGCTCGAGGCCATTCCCGGCGCCATCCCGCCGATCTCGAACCTGCCGCCCGGCTGCCGGTTCGAGCCCCGCTGCGCTCATGCCCGCCCGGTCTGCACGAGCGCCGTGCCGGCGCTGGTCGAGACCGGCCCGGCGCACCGTGCGGCCTGCATCCGCAACACCGGCTACCGCTTCACCGGGGCAGGGCGATGAGCGCGGCCGGCCCGCTCGTCGAGGTCGAGGATCTCGCCAAGGAGTTCCTCGCCGGTGCGTCCGGCTTCATGAAGGCGCGCAGGCCGATCCGGGCGGTCGACGGCGTCAGCTTTTCCATCGACCGGCAGGAGACGCTCGGCCTCGTCGGCGAATCGGGCTGCGGCAAGACGACGACGGGCCGGCTCACCCTTCGCCTGATCGAGCCGAGCGCCGGCTCCATCCGCTTCGCCGGCACCGACATCCTCGCTCTCGAGCCGGCGGCGCTGCGGGCCTTGCGCCGCGACATGCAGATCGTCTTCCAGGACCCGTTCGGTGCCCTGAACCCGCGCATGACGGCGGGCGAACTCATCGTCGAGCCGCTCGTCGTGCACGGCATCGGCGACGTCACCGCCCGCGAGCGGAAGCTGCGCCGGCTGCTCGACATGGTGGGCCTCGCGGCACACCATGCCGGGCGGTTCCCGCACGAGTTCTCGGGGGGGCAGCGGCAGCGGGTCTGCATCGCCCGCACGCTCGCCCTCGACCCCGCCTTCGTCGTCTGCGACGAGGCGGTTTCGGCGCTCGACGTCTCGGTGCAGGCGCAGATCCTCAATCTTCTGCACGACCTCAAGGCGGAGCTCGGCCTCACCTATCTCTTCATCAGCCATGACCTGGGGGTGGTCCGCCACATCTCCGACCGGGTGGCGGTCATGTATCTCGGGCAGATCGTCGAGCTCGGCACGCGGGAAGCGATCTTCGCGGCACCCGCACACCCCTATACGCGGGCGCTGCTGCAATCCGTGCCGTCGCGGGCCAAAGGCAGAAAATCCTTCTTCACCATCGAGGGCGACGTGCCGAGCCCGGCCAACCCGCCGCCCGGCTGCCGCTTCCACACCCGCTGCCCGCTGGTCTTCGACCGCTGCCGGGTCGAGGCGCCGCGGCTTCGCCCGGCGACGGCGCCGGGCCACATCGCCGCCTGCCATCTGGTCGAGCCGGCCATCGAGGAAAACACATGAGCACCCGCCCCAACATCGTCCTCGTCCTCACCGACCAGCAGCGCCGGGACACGCTCGGCACTTACGGCAACCGCTTCACCGAGACGCCGGCGGCCGACGCCATGGCCGCTGCCGGCATGACGTTCGAGAACGCCTACACGCCCTGGCCGGTCTGCACCCCGGCGCGCGGCACGATGTGGACCGGCGTCTATCCGCATGCCCACGGGCTGATCGAGAACCTCTACGGCGTCGACGACGCCTTCGCCTCGCACTGCACCAGCCACGCGACCGTCTGGACGCAGCTCCAGCGGGCGGGCTACCTGACGGCGCATTTCGGCAAGTGGCACCTGGGCGAGAAGCATCCGCCCTTCTTCGACGTCTGGGAGGAGTCGTTCAATTCGCGCAAGGGCCACTGGCTCGACGGCAGGCTCGACGGCAAATATCGTCCCGACCGCCAGACCGATGCGGCCACCGCCTTCATCGCCCGGCAGCAG
>Ga0116151_10005589_pt1 | contig 10821 bp, 6 predicted proteins | sample AD_UKC117_MetaG_FD_89893 | JGI IMG/M metagenome (GOLD analysis project Ga0116151, IMG submission 89893) | Active sludge microbial communities of municipal wastewater-treating anaerobic digesters from Hong Kong - AD_UKC117_MetaG | ecosystem: Engineered > Bioreactor > Anaerobic > Digestate... | reverse complement strand
GTGCTGCCACCGCCCCCCATACCACGTGCCGCTTCGGCAAAGTTTGAGTTGTAAAAACCGCCGCCATTCCCAATCACTTCGCTAACACTCACTACATTGCCAACCGTGGTACCGGTTAAGGCAGCCAATTCTTCAGCCTTGGCCTGGGCATCGGCAACGGCACTCTCGCGAGCGGTCGATTCGATTACACTGGGGTCGTCGAGGCTGAATTCGACGCCATAGATATTATTGGCGCCGGCTTCAATCGCGGCATCAAGAATGGCCCCCAATTTATCGAGATCCCGCACGGTCACATTCACATTGTTGCTCACTCGGTAGTTGATCTGGTCTTCCGGCAGCGGACCGTTACTGCCAAAGCGCTCGGCATAGACACTAAAACCCGAGGTCTGAATATCCTCTTCGGCAATGCCCTGCTCTTGCAGCGCCGCCAAGACCGCCTCCAGGCGTTCTTTATTGGCCTCGCTAGCCGCTTTGACACTGTCCATTAGCACTTCCACACCAATCTGGGCGCGCGCAACATCAGGCTTGATACGCACCTTGCCTTCGCCGACAACGGTAATGGTACCGGGCAGAACATTGGTTGGTTGCGTGGATTGGGCCAGGGCGGTGGAGGCCCACGATCCATTGTATTGGGGCGCAAGTAGTGCACCCAACAACAGTGCAATGACCATCAGCGCCGTGCCCGTGACGTAAAATTTAGCGTTCTTCATAGGTATCCTTCCCAGAAACTTCTGGCTGGCAATTGCCACTGTGTACATTGTCCTGTATGGGACGGTGTTCCACAGTAGCAATTTGTGTTATTGAAAAATCAAATAAATGTTGCCCAATGTAGCATTCGTACAGAGAAACTATCATCAAGCTCATTGATTATTTGGATGTGCGAAGCAGACAATGGGCCAGCTAGCATGGCTTTTGCCAGTTCTTGGGAGGAAGACGAAGCGGTGCAGACAATTGTTCCGCGGAGTTTTTTGGAAAAATGGCAGATGGTGCCACTCCCATCACAGTTTGTGTATCACTTTTCAGTCCCACCAAGGCGCTATGCGCCCTTCCAACGGGAAGCAACAAGCTTGTTACTTGATAGGTGGTTCCCCATCGTTACGGAAGACCATACCGCCGATGGTTACCACGGAGGTATCAAAGTCATCAGCGGGGCATGTTGCATAACCGACCGCCTCGCCACGCGTGGCATTGATGGCCTGCATGGTCAGATAGATCGGCGCCACCCCACAGACATTGTTGGCGTCCCGCACCTGACGAATGGCGCCATAGAATTGGTCGACATCGCCGGCACTCATCGCCGCAATCAGTGCATCATCAGCACGACGCAGGGCCATACGTCCCTGGGAATCGAGCGCCTGGCCACCAAAGGCCGGCCCCACATGGGCCAAATCACCCGAGGCAACGACCAGAACACGTCGACCAGCGGTTTGTTGCTGGATGGTCATGAGCAGACGCTGCAAGGTGGGATTGTGCTGTGGATGTTGGCCGTTGTAGAGAAAGCGGTGAAAACCGCCACAGAGGATCGGCACCACGGTACAGGGCGTGCCGGCGCGCATGTGGTGCAGCCAAATAGCAACCAGTTCAAGGGAATGTTCACCTCGATGGCGCAACTCGCCGGCAAAGGCGGCTTCTTCACCGATCACTTCGGCCAGGGCCGCGACAAGGGATTGCTCGGTCGGCAAAATGCCATAGGGAGTGGCATAGTTTTGGCGCGTGAGGGTAAAGAGATCGCTGCCGTAGTGATCGGTGCCGAAGAGAATCACCAGTTCAGCTTCCGCGGCAGCTTGCGCCATGCGCTTCCAGATCTTGGCATAGACAGCACCACCGCGTGGATAGTCGATGTGTGGGCTCAACATGCCCAGCGGGCGGGACCAATCCACGGCCATTGGCACAACAGCCTCGGCATCTTCTAAATAATCTTGCAACAACTGCCAGAGTTGCGTGGCATCCTTGGGGTAGGAAAGACCAGCCAAGGAGGGTTGCCGACATGGTGCGGTGCGATAAGCCTGCAGAGTCTCTTGATGCGCGGCCCGGTAGCGATCATTCTCCAGCATCAATGCCTCATCGAGCATGTGGAGAAGTTCATCGATGTGGTGATGGGCCGCAACTGCGCCCAATGTCTCGCGCAGCATTGCCTTCAAATGAGCCGGTGAGTGGGTACCGTCACAGCAGGCCAAAACCGGTGTCAACGGTTTTGGAACCAGAAGTGGCTGGGGAGCGACTTGTTGAGGATCACGCAAAAGCAGATAGGATTGACCGCGATGAGTGTAAGGGCGCAGGTCCAAGGCCCGCAGCTTGGGAAACTGTTGCTTCATGGAACGGCTGACTTTTCTAGTGCATTGCGGTGTAAATCGGGGACTCTCTGGGTACGCCGGTAAATAAGGCCGGCTACCACTGAGAAACAGGCTGTTTTGCTATGGCTTTATTTATCCCGGGATTTACTAGTGGATTGGTGTCAGATAATGTGTTTGCAAATCGATGTGGAGAAAAAAAGCTCGATGTCCGTTTCAGTCTTTTACCAATGAATCGCGGTGAGCAAAGAGCAATACCACGATTCATTGGTAAATCTTTCACGACGGATATCGAGCGTTACTGGTCGATCAATGATTCGGTTGTAGCCCTAGAACAGAGAACGAATTGATCAACATGGGATAACTGAAATGTTTTTGCCGACAGCGTTAAGCTGCCGGCAGGATTTCTACTGGATAGCAGCCGTTACTGTACAGCCATGGGATCGACGATCATCGCATTTTCGGGTGCTGCAATGGGGTCGATGGCGTTGAAATCAGCAGCACTGCTCTCAACATCCATACTGATCACCGGCGCAACACCTTCCGGCAGATCCAGGTCAACACCGGCCACACCAGCGACGGCGATGAGGGATGAAAGATCCCAGTGGAAGGTAAGGCTACTCTCGTGCACGTAGAGATCGTCCAAGCCAATCGTCTGCTCAATCTCAAAGTTCAAGCCGGTGAAGAGCATGGGGCCAAACATGGGCAACAGGGAGAGCATTTCGCGCAGTTCAGCTTCGGTCATATTCATGTCCATCGCCTCATTGAGCATTTCGCGCTGGCTGAGCAGAATCTCGGCGAAGACAGGGCTACCCACAAAACGACCAAAGTCAAAGGTTGTTACAAAGACTGCGGCATCCTGGCCATCGACAGTGGTGTCGTCAACACGCTCCACTTCCACAAAGTCCGCAATCATATCACGGCCTTCTTGTGAGTTGATGTAGCTGGTTAAGCCGAAGCCGGTCATGGAAGCGGCCATATCCGAGCCGGAGTCGGCTTGGGCCATGGATTGCTCAAAGCCCATTTCCATGAGTGAAACCACATCAAGGCCATACCAACCGTTGACCCCTTGTAGTTCGGGAATCTGGCCAGCCAACTCATCAATATTGGCATAGCCGTAGCCGTCGACCATTCGGAACATCGCTGAGAGGGTGGAAGGAACATCAATATCCGCATCGGCTGAAATGAGTTCAGCAATTTCGTCCGGCATGGTGAAGCTGACGTTCACGTCCAAAGCAATATCAGAATAGAGGGCGAGCAATGTCTCTACCATCGCATCCATGTCATCCATCAGCTCTTCGGGGGCCATTTGCTGCATTTCGACGACATCCATTGCCAGTTCAGGATCGAGCGAAGCTGAGCCCTCTTGGGTGTAGTTAAAAGCTAGTTCATCGGCGGGCAAGCCTGGAATGCCGGCGATCAAGATGTCGACATTCAGCGCCGAACTGGACGATTCTACAGCCAACGCTGCTTCTTGCGAATCGACAAGAATGGCGCAATCTTCATCTGATAGCTCACCGCAGAAGGGCTCCGGTAGCTGTGCAAAGGCTGGGAGTGCTGACGAAATCACCAACAGGAGCAGCAACCCCAAAGTCATGACGAGCTTTCCGCTTTTCTTCATGTCCACTATCCTTTCATGGATTCATTCTATTTGGTTAAAGATGATATGCCATTTTGTTTGAAACGATAGAACGCAATCGAGATGGAACAATGCGCTCCATTTTTTCAGACAACCACAAGCTCATTTTGATAACCCAAATCAAAAAGGGCTATCGCCTGAAAAAAGCCGCATCGCAGTTAGAGATCTAACCATAAACTCTCCGTTCACGTGGGGGGCTTAACCGAATTCATGGTTGGACTGTAACGATTCTCATCTGATAGTCACCTATCTCTGATATGGGTGCATACCTCATTGGGGCCTTACACCGGACGCTTGATCTGGTGCTCATCTGGAATCCCCCACAAACGGGACACACCTCTCCCGACACTTGTGACATTCGTTTTTGGAACTCAATCGCTAACAATCAGTTGATCCTGACAGCGATGGCGGCAACATGTTGAGAGGAGCACAGTGTGTGGCGGCCACAGCTTAACAGCGATACTCTGTTCTCGTCAAATCTGCGCAATCCACGGGAAAGGATTAGCGAGCGACAGCAGTGCGGTCCGCAACTGGTTTTGGGGCAGGAAACCACAAACAGAAGGTTGATCCTTGATTTAGCTTACTTTCGACAGCCAACTCACCTTGATGGAGCTTTGCAACCTCTCGCACTAAGCTTAACCCAAGACCAGCACCCGGTATGGTGGATTGGCTTACATTGGTGCCGCGGAAAAAACGTTGGCAAATATGGGGAAGATCGGCTTCTGCAATGCCAATGCCCGTGTCCTGCACCTGTAGATAAATGCGACTACCGGCAAGGAAGGTACGAATGCAGATGGTCCCTCCCGTCGTGTAATTGATTGCATTGCGCATCAGGTGACCTACGGCGCGGCGCAACTGAACGGGTTCACCGGCAACGGTGAGCGGATGATCAGCGAGATCCAGCCCCAAGCGCACTGGCCGACCGTGCAGATGCTCGCTATATTTTAAAGCGACATCACGGACAATGCCATTCAAGTCAACCATGCTCAACGTAACCTGCGCCGGCATTTTTTCCAATTGCAGCAGATCCAGCATGTCGCCTATCAATTGAGCCATAATGTCGACCTGTTTGGCAATCGCCGCGACATAGCGATCTCGGCGCGGGGAGTCAATATGATTACGTAACAGATCTGACTGCAGCTTCAAATTGGTGATAGGGTTGCGCAACTCATGCGAAACGTTGTAGATAAATTCCGTCTTCATCTCGTCAAGTTGGGTGAGTTGGGCGTTAACGACATTGAGTTCATGAGTTCGCTCGGCAACCCGCTGTTCCAGCTGATTGTTCCATTGCTGCAACTGCATTACCAACCGTGCATTCTCAATAACAACGGCCGCATAGTTCGCCAGCGCCGCCAACGTTTCTTTATCTGAAAGCGATAGTGACGACGATGACGATGACGACGATGATGACGATGATACAGTGTGAGGGGAAGCATCTATCTTGTGGGCATTGGGGACCAGATGTTGGCGACCCTGTGGTGTGGAGCGTTTGTAAAGCAGCAAAGAGCCTAGTTGGCGGTCTTGCCCCCAAATCGGTGTGGTAAGCAACTCTGGGGAATCCACGGGCTTGGTGAACAACAGAGCGGACAAATCAACGGATTGTCCGCCTCCATTGCGCATGGCAAAGAGAGCCGTGCCCCCGTCAACCCGGGTAACCGACCCAGGTTTTTCTGTTGATGCGGTTGCGGCACTGAGCCACTGCAGGCCATTCTGGCAATCATAATCATCCAAAATAATAGCCGCGCCCTCGGCATCCGTTAATTGACAAGCTGCTTGCACAAGGTCATGGAGCGCCTCATCACAGGGACGTGCACCGAGAATATCCGATGCCATTTGATTGACAGCCATGAGTTGTTGATGGTGGCGTTCGACATTATGCACCATATTGCGGAAGGAACGAGACAAGAGACCGATTTCATCCCGACGCTCCACCGGTACCGAGACCGCCAAATTGCCATTGCCGACAGCATGCGTGGCATTGACCAACTCGCGGATGGGATTCACCAATGTACGGGCGATGGGAAAGGCGAGCAACGTGGTAACAAAGAGGACCCCGACGGCAATCAGCAAAACCTGGCTCAGCAGGGCACGCAATGGCGCAAAAATTTCGCTCGTGTCCATCTTGAGCACCAATCCCCACTGCATTTCGGGTATGAAGCGATAAACGGTGATGACAGATGCACCAAGGTGATCGACGGCTAAGGCTGTACCCTCATCACCTCGAGCAGCCAATTGAGCAGGCTTGGCGCTCGTGCGCTCTTCCAACGGAATGAACCGTTCCAAGGGCTTAGCCGTGTCAAAACGAACCTGGTTCAGAATACGGGTTCCATCGCTCTCGGCAAGGCTAAGCACGGCTGTACCCGTCTCGCCCATGGGCCAATCCTCCAGAAAATGATAGACACTCTGGCTCATGTCTGCCGCCACCAGAAGCACCCCGAGAATGGCGCCGGCCTCGGGGCTATCATCGGGTGCCCGGATCACCTGGCCAAAACACATCTCATAGAGATCTAACTTTTCATTGTATTCAATGCGCTGGATATAGATATCAGGTACAGCCGCTTGACCAGCAGCCAATGTGCCTTCCAAAGTTGCGCGATTGCCTATCCGTTGCCCCACCAACTGTTCGGTCGGCGAGATCAAAATGGCACCGGTTGGGCTTGCAATGACAATCCGATTGTAATCGACGCGTGAACGCTGCAAGCTCGCCAGACTTTCATGCAACACTTCGGCAGCGTTCGCTTTTTCTTCCGCCGAGGTATCGGCACGCAAAAAGGTTGCTAGGTGCTGGCGCGTAAAGTGATTTCCACTTAGGAACATCACATCCGACTCACGCTCAGCCACCCATGCGCTGATTTGCGCCCGTTTGGAATCAACCGCGGCATTGAGTTGTGCACTAAACTGTTCCTCAAGTGCTTCCCGCTGGGTCATATACGCAACGCAAGCCAATGTGACCATAGAAAAAAGAACAACGAACGCCAGGGCAACGAGGATCCTTCTGTGTAAACTCTGCTGGAGCCAACGCATAGATTTTCCCATTCTCTCTCTCTCAAGAAACTCGCCGTAGCAGCACAGCGCCGCTGCCTGTTTTTGGCTGCTTGATTCGATGTTTGCGGCGATGGCGCTACGCTCAAGAAACTCGCCGTAGCAGCGAGATCCCTCTGGGCGCGCCACAGCAGCCTGTTGCTTGCAGCTTGATTGGCCGTTGACGGCAATGGCGCTACTCTTTAGAAATGGCAAAATAGCGGAAAAATTATTCGGCTACGTGATGGAAAACCGCTACCTAGTACATGGCGGAACTACTGGTGGTGCAATAGCATGCAGGGAAACGGTTGCGACGTAGGCCTTGAGAACAGCTTCTGGGGAGAATCAATCAATAAGTTGGTGCGCGTTCTCGGGCGGATGCGTAGGTCCCAGCGGGAAAGTAGCTGCTATAGTTTCTCAGAAAAACATTTGTGGTGCTACAACGCTATTGGCCTCGTGATCATGCCACGAATCTTTTTCTGAATGTCTACAGAAGAGCAGTGTTGGAAGGTAATGGACTAACAGCGCTGTCACGGTGTTCAATTTGTACAGTGTTCGATTGGCGTAGCTTCGTAACAGGTGGTACACCTCGACGGCACCCCAAATCACGAAATTCTCGCAAAGGCACGCAGCTTGCCAAACAAATTTACGCTATTCTTTGCGCGCTTTGCGCCTTGGCGTGAGCTTAGCTTCTGAGCCTTGATGGCCCTAAAAAGAATGATAATTCTCGCACCAGATAGGTTACGTATTGCTTGGTGAGCCTAGCAGTATCAGGAGATTTTGAGCAGTTCCGGGTAACTGTCACTGCCCACGAGTAGCCGGGTAAAAAAGATTTAGCTCCCGGCAGTGACAGTCACCTTTCAAAGTCTCGTTGCAGTGTTAGCGCCTTTGCGTGAATCGATTTTCCAAACAGAAAGAACGCTGTTATGCCACTACCGGCTGGCCCACATCATGCCCCGGATCTGAATTTCTTTCGCCTGCGGGACATTAAAGTCGTGGGCTTTGTGGCCAAGCGAAGAATAGAATACACGTCCTTTCCCCCAACGCCGCTTCCAGACTACAGGCATCACAGTACCAGCCACCCACTCAGCATACTGACCATTAAAGGTCGTTGTCGCAAGCACTTCATTGGATGGATCCACATGCATATAATACTGCTCTGAGTGCATCGCAAAATCATCAAGCCCAGCGGTGATCGGATCTTCGTGATTGATAATATTCACTTCGTAATCAATCACATTGCCAGGATGGGCGACCCACTGCCCACCAACCATCCACTGGTAGTCCACATTGTTACGAAACGAATCACCCATGCCACCGTGATGACCGGCAATACCGACACCACTGGCGATTGCGTCAAGTAGCCCCTTTTCCTGCTCCTTGGTGATGGTTCCCATGGTCCAGATGGGAACAACAAGATCGAGGGCTTGCATCAATTCTTGATTTAAGTAGCTGTCGAGTGTGTCCGAAATCGTTACATCAAAGCCCCGTTCGCGGAGCATGGGGGCAAAGACGTCAACGCAGAGTTTTGGTTCGTGGCCATCCCAGCCGCCCCAAACCATTAATGCCTTTTTCATTGGGATTCCCTTTCCATATTATGGTGTCTCCGTATGGAATCTTACGTCGATTTTACCACGAAAGTTCATACGGTCAACCGACGCTTACCATATTTTTAGATTATGTTAAGCTGACAAACAACCAACATTTTCATCATTGATGCTTCACAGGGTACACGCTTACGGGTTCTAGAGGCCAGGTAACAAACGCCTTTTACCAGAAAACCCGTGACTGACGATTACCCCGTGGCTGCTTCGCGAGCAATCAAGTGGGCCATTTCCGCCAACATCGCTGACGTCTGTTGTGCCCGCTGCAACCATGGCTCCGTAAATGGGCGTAGACCTGGCTGCGTAGCATCAACGGCGGCGTACGCCTCCTGCCATGTGACAGCCTCTGTTCGCAGCCCCCGCACAAGCGCGGGGACTGCATCATATTGGGCTGCCGTTCGCAACAAATTGCTCATCATCTGCTCACGACTGCCAAAGCCACGTGGCAGACGCAGTTGACGGCCCAGGTGGTTGATCTGATAGCGACTCAGGTAGAGACCACTATAGGCTGGCGTGGTGAGAAAACCGGCAATGTCACGAAGAGAGGTCTGGGGATCCGCTACCAGTGCGGGGGGGGCGGGCAGTTGCCAACCATTGATTGCCCCAATGCGTTGGGCAGGTGACGAAGCTTCTCTTCCCACCAATGTCTGGTAGCGCTCTGCGACCAGCGTCAACGTGATCGTGGCCACTTCGGCGTAGAAGCGGTCGACATGACGTTGGACAGCGATCACAAAGGGAGCAAGCCAGCGCAAGAGATGGGCTTCCAAAAATTGACGTTGTTCGCCTTGCAGGCGTTGCACCACAGCAACGCGCTGGTCTTCGCACGCGTCAGCTTCGGCCGCCAAGAGGTAGGCCAACACCCCCAATTCCTCACCGACATGATCGAGGGCGCCGGCTTGCTGGGTCGGCACATAGCCCAATCGAGCATACTGCTGCCCCACGGCCTCCCCGATTGCCGTTCCCAACAGCTGTTCATCGCCAAGAAACATACTTTCATAGGGGAACAGATTGAAGCCAAAAAGTTCGTACTGCGCCGCTTGCAGATCATCCAACGCGACCTCACGTGGTAGCGCAGTTGCCAATTCGCCTACCTCTTGGACAATCGCCAGCGTCTCCGGGGTCATTCCCTCCAAATAGAGCCGTTGACAAAGCGCAAAGAGATAATGGTGGGCCAGGGCTTCTTCTACGCGTTGCATGAAATTCTCGCCATTGAGTCTTACCTATTGAGTATTTTCTATTGAATCTTATCTTACCAGTTCGCCTGGCTCCGGCAGCCAAAAGACCGCGGGAATGCTCAAAAACCCCGCAATGGCACTCCAGAGAAAGGCTGTTGGCAGCCCATACCGATCGGCGAGCAACCCAACAACCCCGATTGCTGCCGCCCGAATCACAAAGTTCATTGCCATGAAGATGCCATTCGCTGCCGCCCGGTTATCGGGGAAGTTGTCCTGCACAATTGCCAACTTGACCGGTGTCTGCGAAATGGCGGTGAGGCCCAGCCCCACGAGCAGAACCGCAGACAGGAGACCGGTCGTGTTCAAAAAAACCAATAGAAAAATTGGTGCTAGCGTCAACAGCACCAAAAGAATTGTACGCCGCCCCCAGCGGTCACTGAGCGTACCGGTGGCCAAAGCCCCGACCACGCCCGCTGCCTCCAAAATTGTCAACGAGGCAGCCCCCAGCCAAAGACTAGCGCCCAGGGCATCGCGCATAAAGGTCGGCAGATAGGTGGTCATCGCCACGACCATAAACATCTGCGGGATCATCATGCCCCCCAACACAAAAAAGACACGACGGAGACGGGGCGCAATAGCGCGCAGGTTGCTCCCTCTCTTCCCCGTTGGCCGGGCCGAAACGTTGTGCAATCGCCAATAGAGAATGGCTGAGACCGCCCAACTAATAAAGGCAACGCGCCAGATCCCTTCTAAGCCCCACCAGCCAACCGCCGTGACGGCCACCACCGGCCCCACCGTGCGCCCCAACTCGCCACTCGCCATAAAGATGCTCATCCCCGTGCCCACCCGGGGTCCAGCCAGCCGCCCCACCATGGCCGGTGCCGGAGAGTGAAAGGCCGCCGCACTCAGGCCGGCCGCAAAGAGCAACATCGAAAACATGACATAGTTGGACATTAAACCCATGAGGCTCATGAGTGTGCCGGTAACACCGGGGGCCAGAATGATAAAGTAGCGCAAACTGACCCGATCGGCGAGATACCCAATAAACGGGTTCAAGAGGCTCGGCAGTTGGGTCCAGATGACAAGGCTTC
>Ga0116151_10005587_pt1 | contig 10826 bp, 2 predicted proteins | sample AD_UKC117_MetaG_FD_89893 | JGI IMG/M metagenome (GOLD analysis project Ga0116151, IMG submission 89893) | Active sludge microbial communities of municipal wastewater-treating anaerobic digesters from Hong Kong - AD_UKC117_MetaG | ecosystem: Engineered > Bioreactor > Anaerobic > Digestate... | reverse complement strand
TCCTGTCAGCGGATGAGGAACAGGCGGCAAAGGCATTGGATGCAGTCCAGGCTGCTTTTATGGAGATCGACCGGCTGACCAACCGATTTGCGCAGGATTCGGAAATTACTGCGGTAAATCGCAACGCCGGGGTGGCTCCGGTAAAAGTCAGTACGGACGTTTTTGCCATGGCAGAGACTTCACTCGCTTGGTCTGACCAGAGTGAGGGAGCATTCAATATTTTGATTGGTGATGTCATGGATTTATGGGGATTCGGTTCGGATCATCCGACTGTCCCATCGCAAGAAGCTCTGGAGGCAGCGTTGACCAAGACAGATTACCATCAGATTGTGCTCGACAAAGCCAATTCAACCATCTATCTGCCGGAACAGGGCATGGTCATGGACCTGGGCGGTGTGGCCAAAGGTTATGCCACCGATAAAGCGGTGGCAGCTTTAGAAGAATTGGGCATTGATAACGCTCTGATTAATGCCGGAGGCAATGTTTATGCCATGGGAAGGCGGGCCGACGGTACACCATGGAAGGTAGGGGTACAGGATCCTCAAAATCCTCAGGGAATTAAAACCGTGCTGCAAGGGCGTGATACGGCCTTGGTCTCTTCCGGCGATTACCAGCGTTATTTTGAAAAGGACGGGGTGCGCTACCATCACATCCTCGATCCGGCCAGCGGAACTCCGGCGCGGGCCAGTGCTGGTACGACGGTCATCATGCAATCGGCTACGCTGGCCGATATCCTTTCCACAACGCTCTTTGTCAAAGGACCGTTGGAGGGGATTAAACTGGCGGAAAGGCTGGAGGAAGTTGAAGCGGCTCTGATTATTACCAGAGATGGGAAAATCTATACGACTCAAAACTTGAATGAATATTTGGCGGAAGATTAGTTTAATGGTTTTTCTTTTTTCCCCAGGGAAGGCTGATTCTTCAGACCTGATGCCCTTTGATAGAGGATAGATAAAATCAAATGATAGAAAGAAAAGGAGTGGAAGGATGAACAAGCAACCAGGCTCGCAGAAAAAAACGGGCAGATTTCCGCGGCAGATCATAGCAATGATTCTGGCGGTTGCCTTGATGGCCTCGGTGGTGCCATTTTATCCGGGCATGAACGCTGCCGCCGCCGATGCCTTTGCTGGCAAAACCGTACAGCCGGTCGTGGTACTCAGTGGTCAGGGGATTATTGCCGACAGCACCTATACGGCTGACAACATCAGCAATGAAAAATCGTATACCATGGAGGAGCTGCAGGATTTGGAGGAGATCACCCAGCTCTATTCAGCCATCAACACCACCCCCACTAGCAGCATCTTCCTGGGCAAGGGTATCTCTCTGGAGAAGCTGTTGCAAGAGTCAAATGTTGCATCTGCCGATTATGCAAATTATGAAATTGATGTAGTGGCTGCGGACGGATATACAGTCAGATTTGATCCTGCCAAAACCGGCCAGTCAGCTACCAAAGGCAAACCGTTAAAAACCCCGGCGTTGAGTGTAGATAGATATTATTATTCCAATCTGAAAGATCTGACCGTGGGATTGGATGGCGAAAGCCAATACACCTACAGCAACGAAGCTGCTGCAGCGAACGGAGGCTCGCTGGCCAAGACCATTCTAGCTTGGGAACGAGGCGGCGACCGAGGATTCCCGGAAACAATTCCGACCACTACAGCAGCATTGAACGCAGATGAAAAGCCATTGCTGTTGATGGTTGGTCAGCAGAATGTATGGGAACAGAATCACCCTCTCTTTAACAAGACCGTCAAAAAGCTGCTGGTTGGTCCTGCAGTGACGTCAACCCCGATCACGATTGATGGTGTGTCCATGACTAGAAATGAAATCCTGATGATGGAGCGTGCTGATCGCAGCTATACATATTCATCCTCAGGCGGCGACAAGACTGATTATGTTCGCGGTGTGCCGCTGTCCGTTTTATTGAATGGTTATGGTGAAAATGATTCAGTCAGTTTTACCGCTGCTGACGGTTATGATATGTCAAGCGCCACAGTTATCTTGGGGGATGCGATTGCCAATAACTACATGCTGGCTTATGAAAAAGGCACCAGTATTGATGATCTGGCAGGCATTTATTCAACTGCAAAAAAGAATGCCAGCATCCACGGTTATTTTACTCTATATGGCGACGGCCAGAAGCCGGCTCAAATGATCGACAGCATCACCGTTACTCCTGCTTCAGGAATTGATTTTGCGACCAGTCCTTACCGCCACATCACCAATGGAGGAATCAGCGGGCAGGACGGACCCTATGATATCGACGCCATTACTGGCGCTACCCTGACCATAGAAGGCCCCGGGGTAACGAAAAGCGTCCCCCTGCCCATCAGGGAATTGGAGGGTCAGAATGCTGGTGCTCACCGGGGGACCTACACCGACAAGCGGAGTGGAACCGACTGGACGCTGCAGTACGAAGGTATCAAACTATCCTATATCGTCAACAACATGACCAGTGGCGACAATGGTATTCACAAGACCGCCAATGCTTTTAAAGTCTTGCTGAAGAACCGGGTGCGCCAGACGATTGCTGAATTTACCCTGGATGAAATAGCGGCAGCTGATGATGCCGGCAAACCAATCATTATCGCTTATGGTTCCGGTACAACGGATAATGCAACCAGTGCTCCCTTTGTGTATGATGGAGCGACGGGGATAAAGGATACACTGGACAATGATGACGGTCCGATTAAGCTCGTTTATGACAAATCCGTTTTTGCTGCTGACCCCAACCCGCATTATACGGAATTCGGCAATGTGGCTTATATTTATGTGGCTGAGCAGATTGCTCCCGGATACAAGCATAATGTTGCCCCTTACAATACAGCCGAGAATTCCCAATATGTTTTAACCGTGACCGGCGACAAGATCGGCCGGGAAGTGAACTATACGGTGGATCAGCTGGAAGCCATGGTAGCTTATGATACAGAAGGTAAACCAATGGCTGACGGCATGGGATACCGGGATGAATACAGTTTGGCCAACAGCAGTTACTGGTATGTCAATGAATACGAAGGGGTGCAGCTCTGGAAACTGCTGCAGAAGTCAGGTTTAACAGCTGATACTGCCCTCGGGGAGGCCAAGGATACACTTGTATCGTTCACGGCTACTGACAACTATAAGGATTTCGACAAATTTACCATCGAGCAGGTATCCAATCCCAATCTGTTTGGCTACTATGAAAAGAACCCGGCTGACCTGAATGACGGGACCTATGTCAGCAACGATGCCGAGGATTTAAGGGGAACCGGTTATCCGGTGTTGGTTGCCTATGGCGTGAATGCCTATCCCTATGTTATTAAGAACACGCTGGATGGGTACATGAGCGGTCTTTCCAATGACGGCGGCCCGCTCAGAATCATCTCGGGAAAAATGAATTACAGTCATGCCAACGGCTCCAAACAAGCCAAGCTGCTGGATAAAGTCATTGTCGGAACAGACAATTATTACAGCACCCACAAATACAATCCCAACTTTGATGGTGTCTATCAGAACGTAGCGCAGAATTCTACTTTGAATGTCAAGGTGATTTCCGGAGCCGATGCCAATGGCACGGTATTGAAGGAGCAAAGCTACAAAGTGGGAGATCTGGAAGAGCTTCTTTATGGAGGAACACTGACCGCTACCCAACTGAAGGCAGCCAAAATCAAAGGATTCTATGAAGCATACAAAAACGGAGCATTTTACAGTGATCTGTACGAAGGCATCAGCCTGCCGTATTTCCTGGAACAGGTCGTACAGCTGCCCGGTTACAAAGGAACTATTACCTTCAGTGATGGCACCAATAATCTGGAAATGGGCCTCGAGGAAGTCCTGGCTTTTTCCGGTTATAACGGAACCACCAAACTGAGCGGTCTGGCCCCGGTGATTGCCTACGCCAAAAACGGTGCACCCATGGTGGCAACGAAAAATGCAGCAGACGGCTATGAGAGCGATGTGACTTTGGCAGCCGGTACTCCTTTTGAGCAAAAAGTAACCATCAAGAACAACGGCGGCCCCCTGGCGCTCATGTTTCCGCGGGCCACGGCAGATGCGGCCACAGCCAGTTCCATGAATTCGATTACCTCCATTACCATCAATCTGTCCGCAGATAATTATGCCCATACTGAATTGCCGTATAGTTCACTGGCCAACAATACGGTTACGGTTTCCGGAGCAGGCACCCGTCTGACGACGGCCAAGACCTTTACTGTGGCTGATATCGAAGGCAAGCAGACGCTGGCGGTGACCGGTGACTACAATATTAAAAAGAGTGTTGACAGTCAGTCCCAGACCCGTTACAGAGGCATTCCCCTTTATGATTTCTTAAGTTCGACCGATATCGGTTTGAAACCCAACGCCGACCAGGTGATTGTCACCTGTTCGGATAACACCAGTTATACCTTTACTTTGGCGGATGTGTATAAATCAGACTATATTAACGGTCAGAATGAAGCCGTCAAAAATTTAAAAATAATTCTCGCTTATGGTTCAGCCGCAGTAACCAATCCGGATCCCGAAGACGGCAAGCCGCTGGTACAGCTAAAAACCACTGAGGCCGGTTACGATGACGCCTACGGCAACAGCGGCGGACCCATCCGGTTGGTGGTTGGTCAGACCGGCGCGGATGATATCAACAGCAGCAGGATTTTGAAGGATGTTACTTCCGTCGAGGTTACCGCCTCGGAAATGGTCAGTTGGAATCACAGCACCAGTGCGATTTATCAGGATTATCTGGAGGATACTTTACAGTTGCAAGTGGTCAACAGTGAAAACACTCCTATATTTGACCAATCCTATACCATCGCTCAACTGGAAGCCATGACTGCGTTGGTGGAAAGAGAAAATATCACCTGGATCGGGACGCAGGAATGGGAAGGCATCAACCTGTGGGATTTCGTTTTGCAGGAAGCCGGCTCAGTCGCTGGTGTTGCTGATCCGGTAAGTGTAACCGTTCATGCATCTGACGGTTTTACCAAGGAACTGCGCAGTATTCTAGGTCTGGATGCTTTGCAAAACGGGATCAAGGATGGAATAGCTTATATACCTGTCATTCTTGGCTATGCGCACAGCGGCTATCCACTAGTCACCGGTGCGGAAAGCAATGGATATGTAGCCCTGGTAGATAACGATGGCGGCCCGCTTCGGTTAATGGTCCAGAATAATCAAGGGGCATGTTTGAGCGATACCGTCAAGGTCGTTGTTAAAGTAGGGGACGGTGGAATCGATCCCAATCCAGTAGTGGAAAAAGACTTCAATATCTATGGCCTGGAATCAGGTACGGTGGCGATGGATATTCGGGCGATCAAGAATATTGCTTCTGGCAATGGAAAAACGATTGCGGATTATACCTGGAAAGGAAACGCTGATAAGGTCAAAGGTGCTTTGCTTACCGATTTGCTAAAAGAAGCGGGCATAACAGGCAGCGGGGTCAAGGTCGATATAATAACGACCGATGCTTATGCACCTGATCATTACAAGGGTTTAAACTTGGAAACGATTGAGAGTCAAAATTATTTGGTGGCCTATGACATCACAACCGATGGAGGAACCACTTGGACGGCTTTTAGTGATGCTGATAAACAAACCCCTCCGGTGACATCCACTGTACGGATTTATCGGAATTATGATGATGGCAGCAGTACCTGGTACAACCGGGTGACCAATGTCAAAGGCGTGACCGTGACCATGCCTGAACCTTCAGTGGTGTTCGATGCTTATCCAGCTGATGGGTCAGGCGGCAATCTTCCATTGGCTGGAATCCGTTCGATCTGGATGGACAAGGCCGACGGACTGTGGGTCAGCACATACGGCGGCGGCGTGGCTTACAAACCGGCCGATGCCAGTAATTTTACAGTGTACAACAAAGCCAGTACCCCGGCTTTGCAGACAGCAGTTGTTTCAGCGGTAGCAGTTGACAGCAGCGGTGGTGTTTGGATGACCCAGAACGCCAGCTATACGGATCCGTCTGGCAACCAGGGCGTGGCTTATATGAAGGACGGGCAGGTCACCTACTACAAAGAAACCGACAGCCCGGCAACCATACCCAATAATTACGTGCAGGAGATCCAGATCGACAAAAACGGCAAAGTTTGGTTCGGCTCCTTCGGCGGCTTGACCAAATATGATCCTACGGCAGGAACCTGGACCACCTGGGATCAGAGTTACAAAGATACACAGGGAGACAGCTTCCCGGCCATATCGATTGATAATATTAATTTAGATGGCAATGGCGGAGTATGGTTGGGATTTTATCCCACCGGAGCCGGCACCGAGGCAGATCCTTTTGTGGGAGGATTTGCCCATATGAGCGCAGCCGGCGACATTACTTCCTACAAGTTTAACGCCGATTATGATGCGGCCTTGAAATCGTCTCTGCTGGCCCAGGTCTGGATTCGGGACATTGCCGTTGACCAAAACGGCGGTGCGTGGGTAGTGGCCTCTGGTTCCTACAGCGATTTGGCCAACGTGGGCGGCACCATTTGGTACGTGGATAGTACCGGTACAGCCACAAAATTTGCCGGAGATCAGCTGCTGGGTGACGGCAAACTGACTGGTAACTCGGAAATCAGAATGGCGGCGGTTGATCCGGACGGGGGTCTCTGGTTTGGAACCAGTGCGGACGGGGTCTACTACATTGCTTCTCCCAGTACGACAGCCCCGCTGACCATAACCGCTCAATACAGCGGCAGCACAGGTTCCTGGGCGAATGCAGCCAGCTGGAACAACATTTACAGTCTGGATGTCGCGGACAAAACTGTCTATGTAGGATCCAGTGCCGGACTGGCTTATAAAGCGTTCGATTTCACCAACAGCACGGAACAACCAACAGTTATCGAATCGTTCACCATTTCCGGTGCAGGCAATGCCGATATCCCCTATTATGTGGGAGGAACATATGAGAAAACCTTCAAGGGTCTGGCGGACGGAACCGGAAAAGTTGCCGCCAGTTATCCCTACAACGGCACCACTCATTATGTGAAAGGCGCATTGCTCTCCACCTTGCTGGCGGATGCTGCAGTCGGACAGAATACCAAGATTACTATAAAAACCAGCGATGGCTATAGCAAGGCTTCCTATGAAAATATTCCCTATGCCGACATCGCGGCCAAGAATTATTTTGTCGCTTATGATGTAGGTGAAGGCACTGAGACGCTGGGCAAAATTGCCGATATGGACGGCAACGGGGCGACGGCGTCCTTCCGCATCTACCGCAATCTGGACGCCGGTACGGAAAACCTCAAGGACAACCGCATTAAAGGGGTTACCGGGATTGTGGTCAGTGCAGCTGGGAGCGGAGGGGAACAGCCGCCGCTTGAGTATGATCTGACCATCAATGGAAACGGTGCTGCCAAGGTCGCGCAATATACCATAAAAGAGCTGAAGAATGCAGACGGATTGGTAAAACAAACCAAGTCCTACAGCTGGCTGAACAGTTATGGCACCACCGGCAGCGATGAATTTGAAGGCGTCTATCTGGACAACCTGCTGCAGGATGTGGTGGGACTTACCTCGCGCGCCCTAAGTATCACCGTGACGGCCGGGGATGGCTATTATAGAAGCTTTAATCTGGATAGTCAACCATTGGGCGTATACTGGACAGACATTGAAGGCAACAAGATGATGCTGGCCTGGAAAAAGAACGGTACCAATTGTGATCTGCAATTGGTCGTCGGGCAGACGGATGCTGCACATGTCAATAAACCCATGTGGGTAAGTGATATTGAGACCATCACTGTCAATGCCAGCTCGACCAGTTCCGGTTCAGGTACCCCCGGCAATTATGAAGGCAATCAAGGGCAGACCGGCGGGACCGGTGGGACAACCGGCAGCGCGCCCATCACCGGGACGATCACCAAAACTGTAAAAACCACCCCGCTCTTCAGCGGCGGGGTAGCCAGCTCCAGGGTTAACTTGACTGAGGTCAGAAAAGCCATTGAAGAGATCAATAAAAACAAACCGACTGACGGAAGCGTTCCCAAAGCCGTGCTGGAAATTGATGCTTCCAGGACGGGCACAGGAAGCAATGACGGGGAAGTCAAACAGGTACAGGTAACGTTGACGGCAGATACCCTGAAAGCACTGGTTAATCAGAAAAACATTACTGCCAGCCTGAAAACCGATCTTGGTACCATTGTACTGCCGCCGGCAGCGCTGCAGGAGTTGAACGCCAATAGTTCGCAGCCAATTGTAATCTCCATAAAGGCTTCCGAGCAAGTCCCGGCCGATGGTGCGGGTCAGATCGGCCAGCGTCCGGTGGTTGATATCACCATTATCCAAGGAAGTCAGCAGATCACCAGCCTGGGCGGCAGACAGATCAGAGCAGGTATTTCCTATGCAGCCCAGAATACTGAAAACCAGAACCAACTGTTGGCTTACTACATCAATGACAAAGGCAAGAGCAAACCGGTGAAACTATCCCGCTTTGACGGGGAAAGCAATCAGATGTTGTTTGGTACGGTGCATCTCAGTCTGTATGCAGTGGGCTATAATAATGTGACCTTTGCCGACATCGAGAAGCACTGGGCCCAAAAGAACATTGAATTCCTGGCGGCTCGGGAAATCATCAAAGGCAAGGCCGCCAATGTATTTGATCCGGACGGCCAGGTAACCCGCGCCGAATTCGTGACCATGCTGGCCAACTCCATGGATGGCATTACCGTGGCTGGTGCTGCCAGTGCAGGATTTGATGATGTTGCTGCTGCCGCCTGGTTTGCGGATTTCGTCAACTGGGCAGTCGCCAAAGGGATTGTCAGCGGCTACGGAGATGGGAAGTTTGGACCCAATGACCTGATTACCAGAGAGCAGATGGCCGTCATGGCTGACAAGTTCCTGCAGGCCATGCAAGCGGATCTGAATGTAGTCAAGGATGCTTCCCAATTTACCGATCAGGACAAGATCAACAGCTGGGCTGCTGCCTCTGTAAGTAAAATGCAGCAGGCCGGCATCATTAACGGCAGAACCGACGGCAGCTTTGCTCCGCAGGGAACATCCACCCGTGCGGAAGCCGCTACTGTGATTAAGGGATATATAGAAGCCCTGTTGCAGTAATTGCAGGTAAAGGATCTGAATGGTCGGGTTTCCCAGCAAAAGCTTGGAAACCTGACCTTTCTTTTCCGTGTGGGCGGCATATGGTATGATTGATGTAGTTTTTTGAGTGAATCTGTGGCTGTGAACGGAGAATCAGCGACGGCATTATGTGTGATAGAGTTTTATAAGTGGGTTGATGGAGGATTGATTGAATTGCAGAAGAGATTCATCGCTATGTTTGTTTGCATGCTGATATTTATTGGCAGCCTGTCCTTGACTGCGATGGCTGCAGACGAGGCTGCCGAGACCCTGACCATCAAAGGGGACGGAGTCAGCCGGGTGCTGACCTTCAGCCGGGCGGAACTGGAAGCCATGCAGCCCGGCATTGTACAAAACATTTATTCGGCCACCAACAATTATCCTACCAATAAAACCATGTATCGCCGGGGGATTTCCCTGGAATATTTATTGGCCCAGGCGGGCCTCAAGGACAGCGCCAAAGTCCTGAAGTTTATTTCTTCAGACGGGTATAGCCGCACCTTTACCCGGCAGGAGCTCGTGAACGATCTCCGCTATTATTTTGCCAGCACCGGTACCGCTTCGCCGGTGCCGACCATTATTGCCTGGGCCGACAGCAGCAAGGGCTTCGACACAATGGCGGAGATGGAACTGGCTTTGACCATGGGACAAAGAGTATTGGAAGAGCAGACCAATCCCTGGTTCGTCAAATACTTACAGACCATCGAGGTTAGTACGGACGAGCCGGAGCAGTGGCCGCCAGTAACTTTCTTGAAGACCCCAGGCTCGAACGGGGTCAGCATAGCCATGCAGCACCCCAATTTTGATATGGTGAAAATCTATTATACGACCGACGGCAGCAATCCCGGTCTCAACAGCCCGGTGTATAATATCAGCGCTTCCTATTATCAGCCCCAATTAAATCAGCCGATCGTGATAACCAGTGACAAGGAAATCAGAGCGGTAGCCATCGGCGCCGGCAAGGCCAACAGTGCAGCGGCCTCGACGACGGTGGTGTTTGCCGGGGCCGCTTTCAGCGATCTGGGCGATTATCCCTGGGCTCGTCTGGCCATTGAAGATTTGTTCCGCAAGGGCATTATCAATGGCATGGGCGAATCCCGTTTTGCGCCGCAGGAAGGCCTGACCAGGGCCCAGTTTGCCAAAATGGCCGTGCTGGCTTTGGGAGAAACGCCCCAGAGCGCAGGCAGCAGCCGTTTCAGTGATATTAAACCCGGCGACTGGTTTTACGGATATGTTGAAAAGGCTGCCGCGATGGGCTTGCTCAAAGGATATCCGGACGGCACCTTTCGACCGGAGCAAGCCTTGAGCCGTGAGGAAATGCTGACCATTGCGGTGCAGGCCTTGAACGTCAAGGTGGAAGGTTCGGCTGCGGCTGAGCTGCTGGCACCTTTTGCAGGAGAGAACAGGATCAGCGACTGGGCCAGGGTTGCTGTCTGTCAGGCGGAACGGCTGCGGCTGCTGGAACACGGCCATATGGTAACAGAGACCGGCCAAGGACTTGCCTTTGACGCGCAGCAGCAGGCCAGCCGGGCAGAGGCCGCATTCACGATTCATGCAATGCTGCAGCAATAAGGAAAATTGGAGCAATATCCTGGTTGGGCAGATGCGCGTTTACAATTGACCGCACATGGCGCAATCAGATCAAAGAGCGCAGTGAAACAACATTAAAGCTGGAGTAATCATTGATCAATGAACAATTTGCTGAAGAAGTTCGGAGCTTTTGACCTGGTCATCATCGCCTTGATGGCAGCGCTGGGGGTGGCGGTCAAACCGATAGT
>Ga0116151_10005581_pt1 | contig 10837 bp, 10 predicted proteins | sample AD_UKC117_MetaG_FD_89893 | JGI IMG/M metagenome (GOLD analysis project Ga0116151, IMG submission 89893) | Active sludge microbial communities of municipal wastewater-treating anaerobic digesters from Hong Kong - AD_UKC117_MetaG | ecosystem: Engineered > Bioreactor > Anaerobic > Digestate... | reverse complement strand
TCATCGGCCTTGTCGTAAGTGGTGCAGGCCATCTCGTAGGAGACCAGCGAGATCGGGTAGAGACCCTGGGCCGCAGCCGTCCGGTCCAGGTCGTACGCGAACACGTACTTGCCTTCACCCTGGATCCTCTTCGATTCCTCGAAGATCTTCGCGGCAGCCTCTGCAGACGGCGCGACGTAGCTGTCGCCGACCTTGACGTTGGCCACGTTGAGGTCACCGACCTGGCTCAGGTCCGCGTAACCGATCGTGCCGGAACCGGACTTGATCGCCGAGACCACACCGGAGGTGCCGTTGGCAGCCTCGCCACCCTTGAGCGGCCAGACGCCGTCGCCCTCATCGGGCCAGTACTTCGGCGAGTTCTGGTGCAGGTAGTCGGTGAAGTTCTCGGTCGTGCCGGATTCATCCGAGCGATGGACCACCACGATGTCCTGATCGGGCAGGTCCGCATTCGGGTTGTCGGCGGCGATGGGCGGATCGTTCCACTTGGTGATGTCGCCCGCGAAGATCTGGGCAGCGGTATCAGCGGAGAGATTCAGGTCATCGACCCCGTCGATGTTGTAGGCCATGGCGATCGGCGAGATATAGACCGGGATCTCGATGTAATCGCCCGGGTCGCAACGCTTGGCGACGTCGGCCAGTTCGGTCTCGTCCATCGGCGAGTCGGTGCCGCCGAAGGAGGTGCCGCCGGCGATGAACTGCTCGCGGCCGCCACCGGAACCAACCGGGTCGTAGGAAAGGGTCGCGTCGGGATTGGCGTCCTGGAAGGCGGCGATCCAACCGTTCATTGCCGCCTCCTGAGCGCTTGAGCCGGCGCCGGCGATTTCGCCGGAGACGGTGTCACCGCTCGAGCCGCCGCTGTCCGAATCGCTGCTTCCGCACGCGGCAACACCGAAGGCCAGAGCCAGGGTGAGGGGTACCGCGACAAACCACTTCTTCAAGTTCAAGATTTCCTCCAGTTTGAGTTTCTTCTGGCGCATTGCGCAGTAATGAGAGTCAGTCAACAGGGGCCGCAATCACGCGGTGTTACTTCCTTGTGAAACTTGTGAAAAAGATGAACAGCCCCGCAAATATGGCTTCAGGAAGCCAGTGGCTTCGGCGAAAAGCAGTAGCCGAAGCCGATGTGGGTCTGGATGAAGTTCCAATGGGGAAGGGCCGATTCGAGCTTGTGCCGTAGCTTCGAGACATAGACGTCGACCGAGCGGTCGTGTTCCGGCATGCGGCCGCTCCAGACCAGGTCGTAGATCTCTTCCCGGCTCACAACCTGCTCGGGCCGGCTGGCGAGTACCGCGAGCAGATGGAACTCGCGGACGGTCAGGACGATTCCCCTGCCGTCGGCGAGCACGGTCCGCTGGTCGAGCCGGACTTCCAGCGGGCCCGCCTTCAGGACGTGGTCGGCTGAATCGCTGAGCTGGGACTTCGCTGCTTCCAATTCCTGTTCCAACTCAGATCGGGTGTGAAGCGTCCTCGAACTCGCGGAACAGTCCGGTGACCACGAAGGCCACCTGTTCCCCCACATCGACCGCATTGTCGCCGATCCGCTCGATGGCGCGGGCGGCCAGCAGCATGGTCATCGCCCATTCGCGCCGGTCGGGCTCGTCGCCGAGTTCGATCGCCAGGGTGAAGCATTCGCGGTTCAGCTTGTCAATCAGATCGTCCTGCCTGACCAGATCCTGGGCCGCCGCTTCGTCACGGTCGGCGAAGGCCTTCTGCGCCTGGACGATCTGGCTGCGGGCCTGGGTTCCCATCGCGAGGATCAGCGAGATCATCTTCTCGTCGGCTGGCGGTTCATGGCCGACGATCGGGATCAGCTTGCAGATGTTCACGCACTGGTCCCCCATCCGCTCCGCGTTCTTGATCACGTGGAGCAGGGCTGAAATCAGCCTGAGGTCCGTCGCTACGGGCGACTGGGTGGCGAGAAGGGTGATCAGTCCCTGATGGATCTCCAGGTAACGGCCGTCGATCCGGTCGTCATCCGTTGCGACGATCTCTGCCAACTCTACGTCCTGATGCTCGATCGCCTCAAGGGTGCGGTCCAGGGCACGCGATACGAGATCGAATGCGCCCAGCGCCTGACGCTCGAGATGATCGAGTTCTTCCTGATACTGGATACGGAACTTGTCGGTCACTCACACCCTCCGGGATATTCCCCGCCACTTTCACGGGCGGTCTGACGGTTCGAAGCGTTCCACCACTTCAACACAAGTTTGTTACTTCCGGGTAGACCTGCTGTAAAAGAGTTGTGAACTCGGGTGAAGCGGGATCGCCCTTGGTGGGGGCGGCCCGTTTCTTGAGTGAGAGCGGTGCAGCGCTAGACCGGCACGCCGGGCGCCTCGGCGCCCGTATCTTCGGTGGCCCGGTCGGAGCCGACCTCAACGGCCGCGTCAGCGACCGACATCGACGATTCGGCCGCAAGTCTGTAGCCGACGCCGAAATGGGTGTGGATGTAGGTGTATTCGGGGGAACGCTTCTCCAGCTTGGTACGGAGCTTGCGGATGAAGACATCGACCGAGCGGTCGCCGTGGGCCATCGCATAGCCCCAGACCCGCTGGTAGATCGCCTCACGGTCGAGGACCTTCCCTTCGTTCTGCCCGAGCAACTGAAGCAACTCGAACTCGCGGCGGGTGAGATCGAGGCTCTGGCCGCTGATGAAAGCCTGAAACTGGTCGGAACGGATTTCGATCTCCCCGATCACGAGCGGCCCGGATTCCTGTTCGTTGGAGTGGCGCCGGCGCCGCCGGACAACCGCCTCGATCCTGGCGATCACTTCCTCCGGATGGCAGGGCTTGTTGATCCAGTCGTCGGCGCCGATCCTGAGACCGCGAACCCGCTGGGAGACCGTGCCTCCGTTGGCGCAGACAATCACGCCGAGGTCGGGCAGAAGGCCGCAGATCTTCTCGAGGTAGTCCCAGCCGCCCTCGCCGACCACTTCCGGGTCGAGCAGCACGGCGTTGATCTTCATCGCCACCAGTTCCTCCGGCGGCAGGCCCGAGGCAAGGATGCGGTACTGCCAGCCGACCGAGTCCATGCGGTTCGAAAGGACCTGGATGAATCCGGAATCGGCGTCAATCACCGCGACGCGGAGGGGAGTCCTGGGGGCACTCATTTAGACCTTCCGATCATCTACTGCAAAGTCTAGGGAGTCTTCGGACGCCAAGGCCCGAAAACAGGCCGAAATTCACAAGTCAATAACAAGCCCCCGGAGATTCGGCTCTGGGCCTCGAAACGGAGGTGTGAAATGGCTCACAATTCCCGGATCGAGGTGTGAAGCCGTGGGGCCGGTATTGGTCGATGGGTCCGGTGTGGGTGTATACCCAAGAAACCGTCGCTTCGCTCCCCATTCCGAGGTTTCTTGCGCACACACCCACACCGGACCTTCACAACCTTGCGCCACCCACGACAACGGTTGGCGGTCGACGGGTTCTAAGGCCCGGGGCCCTTCGACCAACGTCCGGCAGATTGCGGTAGGTTTCGGGGCGTGAATCGTGTCCGCAACAGCGTCGTTGCCATCTTGACCGCCCTTTTCGTGCTCGCCATGCCCGCCTTTGCGGCGGCCGCCGATGGTGTCGGCACCGCCGGCCGGGTCGACGACCGTTACATCACCTTCTTCTGCTTCGGCGTGATCGCCTTCTTCGCGATCCTCGTCACCGTCCTCTCCCTGATCCAGGGACGGCTGGACGCGAAGAAGGATCAGCGCCGGCACGATCTCGACCGGTTCAATTCCTAGAAACCGAACCGGCTTCAGACGGCCCAGTAGGCGGACTGGATCCGCCTGATCTGAACCAGTCTTTCGTGCCAGCCGATTTCCTCCGTCTCGGGGGCCGGGGCGTCACCCGCCAGGTCCGGGGCGAAGCCGCCGATGCCCGCGTAGATGGCATGGTCGAGAAGCGGCAGGGTGTTCGGGTTGTAGCCGCCCTCATGGAGGGCGACCAGGCCGATACCCCGGCTGGCCGCGAATTCCGCCGAGGCCTGGGCGAGACCGTGATAGCCGGCCGCAGTCAGGTTCTGGCTGGCGAGCTCATCCGCGACATGACCGTCCTGACCGGCCGAGACGATCAGCAGTCCCGGATTGAACTGGTCGAGGATCGGGCCCGCGATCGCATTGAAGCCTTCGATGTGCTCGAGGTCACCTGACCCGGGCGGCATCGGCAGGTTGACCGTGAACCCGCGGCCCTCCCCCACCCCGACCTCGTCGATCCAGCCGCTGCCCGGATAGAGCGGCCACTGGTGGAAGGAGACGAAGAGAACCGACGGGTCGTCGTAGAGGATGTCCTGGGTGCCGTTGCCATGGTGCACGTCCCAGTCGAGTACGGCAACCCGGTCGATCCCCAGCTGCTCGCGGGCATAACGGGCCGCGACCGCGGCGTTACTGAAGAGACAGAATCCCATTGCCCGGTCGGCGGTGGCGTGATGGCCGGGAGGCCGAATGATCGCGAACAGGCTGTCAGCGCTTTTCTCCGGTCCGGTTACCGCGTCCACGGCGACGAGGGATGCCCCGGCGGAGCGAAGGGCAACCTCGTAACTATGCGGCGAGGCAACCGTGTCGCCGTCCAGCCAGGTCGGTCCGTTCTCGGCCGCCGCCCGGACGTTCTCGACGTGGTACTCCGTGTGGGCCCGCAGGAGATCTTCGACCAGCGCCTCGCGGGACTCGAGAATCGGCAGGTCATGTTTCATGCTGTCTTCCCCGAGACGGTCGAGCACTCCCGGAAAACGGTTCGCGTTCTCGGGATGGCTGCCGGTCTCATGTCCGGCCTGTTCCCGGAGGATGACCAGGCCGGTCTTCATCCGAGTCGAAACCCGGAAAGCAGGCGTTTCTCGCTCTCGCCCTTGACCTCGGCCACCACCTCGATGTGATCGGCCAGCGGGGTGTCCCGGATCTTGGTCGCGAGCAGATCGTCGACCTGGAAGATGCCGGCCGAGTTGTTCAATTCGATCTCCAGGCGGATCGGCCGGTTCTCGCCGGCGGAGATGTTGACCTGATCGATCGCCGCCGCCGAAATCGAATGGATCCCTTCCTGACCGGCCTCGAGCGGCAGCCTGGTCCGTCCCTCCGCCATGTCAAGGGCGTCGGCGACCCGGACGATCCCGGCCTCGACGGTGTAGGGCTGTCCGCGCCGGCGGTGACCGATGATCGCGTGGAGAACTTCGGCCATCACGATTGACTTCTCCGGCTCCTCGTAGATCCCCTCAAGCAGTCGGGGCAGGGCTTCCCGGGCGAGGAAGAGGCTGTACTCCTCGTGGTCGGCACGATGGATCGACATCCCGACGTCGTGAAGCAGCGCCCCGCCCGCGACGACCACCTCGACGTCGCGCTCGCTCATCCCGTGGTCGGTGACCATCGCTCCCTCGACTCCGCCCTTGTCGAGCAGGCGGGTCAGCCTGAGGGCGATGTTGAGAACGATCTGCATGTGAACCCAGGAGTGGTCGGACATCCCGAGGCGCTCGGCATGGACCTGTGCCATGTACCACCAGGTCCTGACCTCGTCGTCGCTGTTGACCGCCTCCAGGAATTTCTCCAGCTTGCGGTTGCCCCGGGTCGGGGCCTTGACCCGCACCGACTTGACGTGTTCGCGGGAATGCGCCGCCGGAGCCTGGTCGGCGGGATCCGGCGCCCCCACTTCCAGTTCGTCTCCTTCGCCCGAATCGTTCACGGAGATCAGGAGGGACCCGGGCCGGTGAACAGTTCCTCACGCTCCCCGAGCCAGAAACGACTGGCGGCGAGATCGGAAAGTGCCGGTTCCACCCGCACTCCCAGACCTTCGGCAAGGGCCGCGTGTCCGACGATGATCCCGGGCAGGTGGCGGGCAAGCGGCGCCTCGGCGCCGAACCAGGCCGAAATGTCATCGCTGGTCTGACCGAGGATCGCATCGAGTCCCTTGCGGGCTTCCTCGGGGCCGATTCGCGGACCGCAGAGCCGTTCGACCACCGCGGCCAGAGGTGAGACGACCAGCACACGTTCGGTCTCCGGCGGGAACATCGAGGCGATGCCGCGGGAAGCTCCGATCACCGCAGCCTCGATCTGTCCCGGGCGTGGCGGATCCTGGAAACGGGCCTTGCGGGTCATGGTTGAAGCACCAACCGGGCGGGAGCCGATCCATTCCGGGATATCGCCCGGGCGACCGACCGCGAAGCCGATCGCCGTCTCGCCGATCACAGCGACCGCCACCGGGTCAGGAAGCGAGTCACCGGCTGGAATGGTCACACCGAGAAACGTCGCGGCAGTCCAGTCCCGGCGTGTGGGGATGCGGATCGGTCCGACTCCGATGGCGTCGGCGACCCGATCGAGCAGACGAACCAGACGGGACCCGCGGAGGGCAGGCACCGCGGTCACCTCGATCCGCTCCGCTCCCTGGTCACGGGCAAATTCCACCTCGGACATGAGCAGGGCCGTGATCCGGTCGAGTCCGTCGACGTTGGCAGTCACCCCGTGGCTGCGCTCGACAACCCTCTCCGCCGAGAAGGACGAGACCTCCGAAAGGGAGAAGCGGGTGGAGCGGAGCGAGATTTCAATTGCCCCAAGGATCAAGACGGGGCAATCCTAAAGGCTCTGCGGCCTACTGGCCGCAGACCGGCCACTGGCCGGGGCCCGAACGGGTGTAGAGGAGGGCCGCGCGGTAGTCCTGCTCCGCTTCGGAAGCCTCGGACGGAAGGCCCTTCCCTCCAACCGACTCCCAGGTGCCGGGGCTGAACTGATACTTGCCGTAGTAGAGCCCGCTGGAGGACACGATCTCCGGATCGCCCCCGGATTCGCAGTCGGCGATCGCATTGAGGGTGGCGAGGGTGACGGAGCCGGGAAGGTCACCGAACTTGTCGGCCTCCTTCTTCTGCGCCAGCTTCCGTTCGAGTTCGGCCTGTTGCTGCTCGGCGACCTTCTCCGCGGCTTCGGCCCTGGAACGGTCGACTATGTCCCCGATCTGAAAGGCGACACCGATCGGGGTCTGCGAGGTGACAGCGGCAATGGCGATTTCGGCACCGGAGGTTCCGGAGCCGTCCTGAGGCCTGTGCCTGACCAGATTCCCGGCGATAATCAGGGCGGCGATCAGCGCCAGAGCAATGATTGATGTGCGTGTGTTGAGGATGGTTTCTTCCTTTTGTTAGCAAACACTCATACCAGAGCCGGTCGGACGCCGCTTTCCGGGTGGCAGCTGCTGCGCGACGGATTTCCGGATCGCCCGGAGATGGGTCCGGCGCTGTCGAGGACCCTGCTGGAGCAGGTCGCTTCCGGCCAGCGCCCGGCGACGGTGCGCCTCAGCCGCCCCGGCAGGGTCGTTGCCTTCGGCCGTCGCGACGTGGTTGCCCCCGGCTACGGCAAGGCGGTTGAAGCGGCCGCAGGCCGGGGATTTCCCGGGATGGAACGAATCTCCGGCGGGCGGGCGGCGGCGTTCACCGAGGGCGCCCTGAGTTTCACCCTGACCGTTCCGGACCCGCGTCCGGCGGAAGGGACAGAACAACGGTTTGCCGAATGGTCCGGACTGGTCCGGGATGCCTTCCGCGACCTGGGAGCCGACGCCAGGATCGGCCCGGTTCCCGGCGAATACTGCCCCGGCGAGCACAGCGTCAACGCCGATGACCGGATCAAGCTGGCCGGGGTCGGGCAGCGGATGGTCAGGGGCGCCGCCCACATCGGTTTCGTGATCCTCGTCTCCGGGTCGGAACTGGTCGCGGAGACCCTTGAGCCGGTCTACGCGGCCCTCGACCTCGAATACAACCGGGAGGCGGTCGGCAGTCTCGAGGACGTGATCCCCGGAGTCAGCCTCGAGGACGCCGAGCGCGCATTGATGAAACGCCTTGATGACCTTGCACGGCCGGAAGAGGTCGCCCTTGACCGGCACACGCTTGAGACCGCGGCAGCCCGGGCAACCCAATTCCGGTCAAACCCCTGACCCTCGAATAACCTGACGTCATGGACGCCGATGCGAACGGCAGGCCCGCCGAGGAGGAAACCCCGTCACTGGCCGGGAGGCTGGTCGGGGCCGGCACCGGCGGCGCGAAACGGGTGGTCGGCGCCACCGGTCTCGACCAGGCGATGGAGACGGCGATCGAAGAGGCGCTCGTGCGGGCGATCGAAAGCGAGGCGGTCGAACGCTCGATGACCCGGATCATCAACGGCCCGCTGATCGAGAACGCGGTCCGTGACGCGATGAAAAGCGAAGCGGTCGAGCAGGCTCTGACGGAAGTTGTCGACTCGGAGCTGGTCGACCGGCTCTGGGCCCGGATCCTCGACAGCAATGAAACCCAGCGTCTGATCGAGCGAATCGCCGAAGCGCCGGAGGTGAGGGCCGCGATTGCCTCGCAGGGTCTCGGTCTGGTCGACGACATCGGACGGGGCATCGCCCGGGTGACCAGGGCTCTCGACTTCGTGCTCGAACGCATCGCGCGGAGGATCCTCTTCCGGCCCCGCCGGGCCGAGCCGACCGACCGGGTCGGAATCGCGACCCGCGCCCTCGGTCTGGGAATCGACGCTCTGATCGTGAACGCAGTGATGATCACCACCACCGCCCTGGTCGGGCTGCTGGCATCGGTGGTCGGACTGGACACCGGGAGCCTCAGCGGCGCCGCCTACGCGGTCGGGGGAATCGTCTGGCTGGGACTCGGCTCCCTTTACCTGTTCACCTTCTGGTCGCTTTCCGGCCAGACCCCCGGCATGCGCTTCCTCGACATCAGGATCGAACACGATGGCCAAAGGGCGATCGGCCCGAAACGGGCCTTCAGGCGACTGGTCGGATTCTGGCTGGCCGCGATTCCGTTCTGCCTCGGCTTTCTCGGGGTCCTGGTCAGGATCGACCGTCGGGGACTTCACGACCGGTTCGGCCGCACCATGGTCTATTACGTGAATCCGGCCGGACCGAATCAACCCCGTCTCGAACCGGTTATTAATCCAATGGAGGAGCCTTCGACCGAGCCCGAGGCGCCTGAAGAACCGATTCCGGCCGAAAAGCCGGTAAGTTTCAACTAGGGTCAGGCTCGGGAGGTGAGCTGGCCAGGGAAATGAGCTTCGAGGGAGGAAATGTCTTGTTCGTGAATCGCGTCTTTGTCGTGCTTGCCGCTATCGCGGCCGTCATGCTGATCGGAGTCGCCCCCGCAACCGCCGATCCGGCACCCGATCTGCCCGCCGGACCGGTACTGGACAAGGCCGACTGGCCGAACGACCCGAACTTCGCCCGCTGCGAGATCCAGGACCCGGTCACCGGCTGCCAGGACAGCGAACAGTGGAACCTCTACGGCCCGATGGACGGCCTCTGCCTCGCCCCCGGCGGTGCCGTCTTTGATCAGCCTCGCCCTGACGGCGGCCTCCCCTGCTGGGCCCGCAACGCCACCGACCCCGAAAGCTCCTCGGGGATCAACATGACCGGGGCCTGGGCCCAGGGCAACATCGGCCGGGACGACGTCCTGATCGCCTACATCGAGGGCGGCGTCAACTACAGCTCGAACGGGATCAAGGACGGTCTCGACGCGATCTACCTGAATCCGGGCGAGCTCCCTTACCCGCAGGGATGGGACGGCCAGGATCTCGGCCGTTACGACTTCGACGGCAACGGCGAGTTCGACATCCGTGACTACGCGAAGGACCCACGGGTCAACCCCGACTGTCCCGGGGCGACCGCCCAGTTCACGACCTACGAGGAGGGCACCACCCGCGGCTGTGCCGAGGACGGCACCCACGAGTACCTCCACTCGGTGAACATCGCCGGCCCGCAGACCCCGTACCTCTCGCCGGACGACCTGATCGCCGTCTTCGGCCACTGCAAGATCACCGACCACCGGATCGAGTCCTGCCCGACCGACGGCCGGATCGACAACGACGGCAACGGATACCCGAATGACGTGTCGGGCTGGAATGCCTACCAGAACACGAATGACCCCCAGACCGAGGACCGGGCCTATGGCCACGCCCCCGGCCTGATCGGCGAGATGGGCGGCGAAGCCAACAACGGTTACGCCGGCGTCGGCAACTGCCGCAACTGCCGTGTGGTGCCGGTCAAGTCCGGCGCCGAGTCGGTCGGCAAGGCGGACGGTCTCGCCCCGGCGATCACCTACGCGACCGACCTGGGAGCCACCGCGATGTCCTCGGTCGTCGTTTCCTACGCCTACTCGGGCGCCCTCAAGGCGGCGGTCAAGCACGCGGTCGACAAGGGGGTCCTGATGTCGATGGACTCGAATGACTTCGACTCGATGGATCACACCGACGGTCACCTTTTCGACGATGTGTTCCCCGGCAACGGACTGGTCCAGGACGTCGAAGGCAAGGACGCACAGACCTTCCGCGCCCGCTCCAACGTGACCAGCTACGGCACCCATTCGATCTTCTCCGGTGGCGAGACGACCACCTCGGGTGCCACCCCGTTCCAGGCGGCTTTCCTCGGCATGGTCCAGTCCGCCGCGCTGAACGCGGTCGACGACCCGACCAACCCCTACGAGCGCAAGCTGACCCCGAACGAGGTCAAGCAGGTGCTGATCAATACGGCCAGCGAGATCCTGCCGCAGCGCGACACCCCCGACGTCCTCAACCAGTGGCCCGGCAACCCCGACTCGAAGACCGATGCGACCCACACCGCATGGTCGACCCAGTACGGCTACGGGCGGGTGAACATCGGCAAGGCGACCAAGCTGATCATGGACGGCAGGGTTCCGCCGACCGCCGACATCAACTCGCCCTCCTGGTACAAGTACGTCGACCCGACCAAGGGAGGCAAGCTCCAGATCCAGGGCAGCGTGGCACCCTCCGCCTGGGGATCCGAAGGCCTCGAATGGACCCTCGAATGGGCGGTCGGAGCCAACCCCGGCGACGATGACTTCCACACGATCTCGACCGGCAAGGCCGCCAAGTCAGGCGTTCTCG
>Ga0116151_10005580_pt1 | contig 10837 bp, 9 predicted proteins | sample AD_UKC117_MetaG_FD_89893 | JGI IMG/M metagenome (GOLD analysis project Ga0116151, IMG submission 89893) | Active sludge microbial communities of municipal wastewater-treating anaerobic digesters from Hong Kong - AD_UKC117_MetaG | ecosystem: Engineered > Bioreactor > Anaerobic > Digestate... | reverse complement strand
TATGTCGCACTATTGAACGTTCTTTATCTGTCACAGTTATACCTCCTATGCATCCCCTTTTTTATTGTAACATATGAAACAACTTTTGATGTTTTCATGTAAACGATATGGAAAAATGTGAAAATATAAAGCGCTTTCAGAAATTATTTATTTTTTCAGTCTTATTATGTATAATAAGGGTATCAAACACAAGGAGACGTTTCATGGATAAAAAGTATATGGCAGAGCCATACCGTATTAAGATGGTCGAACCCATCCGAGAAACCACGCGAGAAGAACGCATCAACCTACTCAAAAATGCGGGGTTTAACCCTTTTTCTTTGAAAAGCGATGATGTTTATATTGATCTATTAACCGATTCTGGTACTGGCGCAATGAGTCAGAATCAATGGGCAGCCATGATGACAGGTGATGAAGCTTATGCGGGTAGCCGCAGTTTTTATCGTTTAGAAAGTGTTGTTAAAAACATCACTGGTTATAAGTATTTCATTCCTGTTCATCAGGGAAGAGGTGCTGAAAAGGTCTTTTTACCTCAGCTCGTTACAAAACCAGGTATGTATTATATATCTAACATCCATTTTGATACAACAAGAGCACATGTTGAACTTGCAGGTGCCAGAGCGATTGACTGTGTTGTACCTGAATGTTATGACATTGAACATTGGCATGATTTTAAAGGTAACATGTGCCTTGAATGTTTAGAAAACACCATTCTCGAAAAAGGGAAAGAAAACATTGCTGGTGTCATTATGACCATCACTAATAATTCTGCAGGTGGTCAACCTGTTTCTATGCAAAACATTAAAGAAACAAGAAAAATATGCGATAAATACGGCATCAAAATGATTATCGATGGCGCACGTTATGCAGAAAATGCTTTCTTCATTAAGGAAAGAGAAAAAGGATATGAAAACACATCAATCTTTGACATTGCACAAGAACAACTCAGTTATGCTGATGCCTTTTTAATGAGTGCGAAGAAAGATGGTTTAGTCAATATGGGTGGTATCATCGCGATTAAAGATGATGAAAATTTGTACAATCTATGTCGTACCATGGTTGTTCCTTATGAAGGTTTCCCAACTTATGGTGGTCTTAATGGACGTGATATGGATGCATTAGCCGTAGGTCTTATGGAAGCACTGGATGAACGCTACTTAAGACATCGTATTGATCAAGTTCGCTATTTAGGTGATCGTCTGCATGATGCAGGTGTTCCTATTCAGTATCCTGTAGGTGGGCACGCTGTCTTTGTTGACTGCAAAGCATTTGCACCTCACATCCCATATGATCAGTTTCCAGCGCTAGCTGTAACTAATGAAATCTATATTGAAGCTGGTGTTCGAGCTGTTGAAATCGGATCACTTTTATTGGGACGTGATCCAGATACACACAGAAATTTAGAAAGCAAAATGGAACTTATGCGTCTCACCATTCCAAGAAGACTTTATACATATAACCAACTTGATGTGGTTGCTGATGCTGTGATTCATGTTTATGAGCACCGTAACGACATCAAAGGTTATGAATTTATGTATGAATCACCCATCTTAAGACATTTCACGTCAACATTTAGACCCATCAAATAAAAAACATACACTAAGGAGAATGTTATGCCCTATCAAATACTAGCGATTAATCCAGGTTCTACATCAACAAAATTAGCGGTTTACGAAGATGATAAGTGCATTTTTTCATCGAATATCAAACATGATTCACAGACAATTTTATCTTTTCCACACATCATTGATCAATATGACTTCCGCATGGATTCCATCATGCAAGAACTTAATAAAGAACATATTGATTTATCAACACTTAATGCTGTTGTAGGTCGTGGTGGCATGTTAAAACCTATTCCCGGTGGAACCTATGAAGTTACAGACAAAATGCTTCAAGATGTGAAAGAAGCAAAACGTGGCGAACATGCATCTAACTTAGGATGCATCATCGCTAAAACGATTGCAGATCGTTATCACATTCCTAGTTTTATTGTTGATCCGGTTGCAGTTGACGAAATGGATGATATCGCAAGATATACGGGTATGCCTGAAATTAAGCGTGACAGTTTGTTTCATGCATTAAATCAAAAAGCAGTTGCACGAAAAGCAAGTAAAGATTTAAAACGTCCTTATGAAGAACTTGATTTAGTGGTTGTTCATTTAGGTGGTGGCATCAGTGTTGCAGCACATCATTTAGGTCGTGTTATCGATGTGAATAATGCATTAGATGGAGATGGACCTATGTCACCAGAACGCAGTGGTGAAGTCCCACTAGGACCACTATATAAAATGATTTTTTCAGGCAAATACACCTTAAAAGAAATTCAAAGAAAAAATTATGGTCAAGGCGGCTTAGTCGCATATTTAGGTACGAACGATGGTGCAACCATTGCAAAGCGAATTCAAGCTGGAGATGAACATGCTAAATTTATTTTTAGTGTCATGTGTTATCAAATCGCTAAAGAAATTGGTGCCTATGCCACTGTTCTAAAAGGTCATGTTGATGCCATCGTTTTAACGGGCGGTTTAGCATATAATCAACTGACAGTAGATTTGATAAAAGAACGTGTAGCATTTATCGCACCAGTTATGGTTTATCCAGGCGAAGATGAAATGGAAGCTTTAGCTGCAGGTGCACTTCGCGTTTTAAATGGTGAAGAAAAAGCCAAAATATATCAATAACAAGGAGGATTATATATGATTAAAACCATGTTAGATTTAGTCAAACGTGCAGAACTGTTGAGTCAAAAGACAATGGTGGTAGCTGCAGCGAACGATCATCCTGTTTTAGAAGCAGTTGTTCTAGCAAAAGAAGCCAATTTAATTCATCCTGTCTTAATTGGTGATCAAAAAGAAATTGAATCGATTTTGCATGAGTTAAAAGCAAAACTTTCTGATTATGAAATCATCGATGTGAAAGATCCAGTTTTAGCTTCTGAACAAGCTGTTAAACGTGTATCTTTGGGGGATGGCGATATCTTGATGAAAGGATTTGTTGATACATCTGTGATATTAAGAGCAGCATTGGATAAAGAGTTTGGTCTTAGAACACCCAATCGTATCTCTCATGTGAGCGTGATGGAAATTCCACGTTATCATAAACTTCTGATGATGTCAGATGGTGCGATGAATATCGATCCCGATGTTAACAACAAACAAGAAATCATTGAAAATGGTGTTGAAGTCTTACATGCAATAGGTATTAAACAACCTAAGGTAGGTATGATTGCAGCAGTTGAAAAGGTTAATCCTAAGATGCAAGCTACACTTGATGCTGTAGAACTCATTGAAAGAAACCAAAATAATCGCATTAAGGGTTGTACCATTGGTGGACCATTCGCATTAGATAACGCAATTAATGAAGAAGCTGCACACCATAAAGGTATTACTGATCCTATGGCAGGCGATGTTGATTTCATTGTGATGCCTCAAATTGAGTCAGGAAACGTCTTTTATAAGAGTATGATGTTTTTAGCAGATGCCAAAAGTGCATCTGTGATTGCAGGTGCTAGAAAACCTATCGTTTTAACCTCAAGAGCTGACTCTAAAGAAAGTAAATTCTATTCGATTGCTCTTGCATGCTTAATCGCAGAAAGTAAGTGAACAATTTATGATCATACTTGATGGATCGACATTAACATTAGAAAAACTTAAACGTATCGCAAGAGATTTTGAAGAAGTAACCATTGATGAAGAAAGTTTAATCAAGGTCAATAAAGCAAGAGAAATTGTTAAACATATCGCAAACGGTGATGATGCTGTCTATGGCGTCAACACCGGTTTTGGTCATTTAGCAAATGTCAAGATTGATAAACAACAGTTATCAGAATTACAGGCAAATCTTTTAATGAGTCACGCATGTGGTGTGGGTGATCCACTACCTAAAGAAACGGTAAGAGCAATGATGGCTCTACGTATCAATGCACTCATTCAAGGGTTTAGTGGTATCAGAGAAAAAACCATCATGAAATTACTTGAATATTTAAATAAAGATTTAATTCCTGTTGTTTATGAAAAAGGAAGTTTAGGAGCAAGCGGTGACTTAGCTCTTTTATCGCATATGAGCCTTCCTTTAATAGGCATGGGAGAACTTGAATATCAAGGTATTCGTTATGAAGCAAAAGAAGCTTTGAAGCTTGCAGGGGTTGAACCTTTGGATGGTTTAAAAGCAAAAGAAGGTTTATCTTTAATCAATGGAACTCAAGCGATGTCCGCTGTAGGTGGTTTAGTCTTATATGATAGTTATCGCTTATTAGATTATGCTAATTTATCATTATCGTTATCGATGGAAGCTTTGAGAGGTATTATGGATGCCTATGATGATCGCGTTCATCAATTAAGACGTCAAGAAGGACAAATCAAAATGGCTGCTGAAATCAGACGTATGTTAAATGGCAGCATGAGAACAACCAAACAAAATGAACTTCGTGTTCAAGATGCGTATTCATTGCGTTGTGCACCACAGGTTCATGGGGCATCTTATGATGCTCTAGAACACGTCAAGATGGTTTTAGAGCGTGAAATGAATGCTGTAACAGATAACCCACTCATCTTCAATGACATCAACGAAGCGATCAGTGCAGGTAACTTTCACGGTGAACCTTTAGCAATGACCTTTGATTATTTAGGTATTGCATTATCCGAGTTAGCCAATATCAGCGAAAGACGCATTGAGCGTATGGTGAACCCTCATTTATCAAATGGTCTTCCACCTTTTTTAACAAAATGTTCAGGTGTGAATTCTGGATTTATGATTGCTCAATATACTGCAGCATCTCTCGTATCAGAAAATAAAGTATTAGCTCATCCAGCATCTGTTGATTCCATTCCTTCATCAGCTAATCAAGAAGATCATGTGTCGATGGGTTCTATTTCTACAAGAAAAGCAAAAACCATTTTAGATAATGTGAGAAGAGTGATTGCTATTGAAATGCTAACTGCATGCCAAGCCATTGACTTTAGACCTGATATGAAACTAGGAATATTCACATCACGTTGTTATAACGAAATTAGAAAGATTGTTCCATTCATAGAACATGATGAACCACTTTATGTTCATATACAAGCTGTCGAAAAATGTTTGATGACAGATGCATTTTACAACGCATGTTTTAAGGAGGTGTGATGATTTGAAAAGTATCTCACTTAAAGATATTTTCCCTGAGTTACCAACTAAAAAATCATTTAATCCAAATTATCGAAGAGCACCCAAACGTGGTGCAAAACTATCAGATGATGATATCAAACTTGCTATGAAGAATGCATTACGTTATATACCTTCTGAATGGCAAGAAACGTTAATTCCTGAGTTTCTAGAAGAACTTTTAACAAGAGGACGCATTTATGGGTATCGTTTTAGACCACAGGAAGACATCTATGGAAAACCTATTGATACCTATCAAGCACATACATTAGAAGGTAAAGCATTGATGGTCATGATTGATAACAATCTTGACCCTGCAGTTGCGCTTTATCCTTATGAATTAGTAACCTATGGTGAAACAGGTCAGGTGTGTCAAAACTGGATGCAGTATCACCTGATTAAAAAATACCTAAGTATCATGACAGATGAACAGACACTCACCGTGATGTCTGGTCATCCACTAGGATTATTTGAAAGTCATAAGCGTGCACCACGTGTTATTTTAACCAATGGTTTGATGGTTGGTCTTTATGATAATCATCATGACTTTGAACGTGCACAAACGCTTGGTGTAGCCAATTACTGACAGATGACTGCAGGAGGTTGGATGTATATCGGTCCACAAGGCATCGTCCATGGAACCTATTCGACCTTGCTTAATGCGGGTCGTTTGAAACTTGATATTCCTGAAGATAAAAACCTTGCTGGACGCTTGTTTGTTTCATCGGGATTAGGTGGCATGAGTGGCGCTCAAGGTAAAGCGATTGTGATTGCTGGTGGCGTTGGTATTATTGCAGAAGTTGACAAATCTCGCATTCAAACACGTTACGAACAAGGTTGGATTAATAAAGTAACGAGTGATATTGAAGAAGCCTTTAAATGGTCTAATGAAGCCATTCATTCGAAAGAACGATGTGCGATTGCATACCATGGTAATATTGTTGATTTATTAGCTTACGCTGTTGAAAAGAAAATTCACATTGACTTACTAAGTGATCAAACCTCATGTCATGCTGTTTATGATGGAGGATACTGTCCTTATCAACTTTCATTTGATGAACGAACGAAGATGTTAGCATCCAATAGAGCGAAGTTTCAAGAACTTGTTGACGCATCACTGATCAAACATTACCATTACATTGAACAACTTGTTGAACAAGGAACATACTTCTTTGACTATGGTAATTCATTCTTAAAGTCTGTATATGATGCTGGTGTAACATCGATTTGCAAGAATGGCATCAATGACTTAGATGGTTTTGTTCAACCATCTTACGTTGAAGAACTCATGGGACCTCTTTTATTTGATTATGGGTATGGTCCGTTTAGATGGGTCTGCTTATCAGGGAAACAAGAAGATTTAGATATCACCGATCAAGAAGCCATGAAACTTATTCCTAAAGATCGTCGTTTCCAAGATTATGATAACTATTTGTGGATTAAAGAAGCAAAAGCAAATGAACTCGTTGTAGGAACTAAGGCTCGTATTCTATATCAAGATCAAAAAGGTCGTTTAAAGATTGCTTTACGCTTTAATGAACTCGTTAGAGAAGGTATCGTAGGTCCGATCATGTTAGGTCGTGATCATCATGACACAGGTGGAACAGATTCACCATTTAGAGAAACAGCGAACATTAAAGATGGTTCTAATATCATGGCCGAGATGGCAACGCATGTTGCACTGGGTAATGCATCAAGAGGTATGAGTTTAGTCGCGTTACACAATGGTGGTGGTGTTGGTATTGGTAAATCGATCAATGGTGGTTATGGCATGGTATTAGATGGTTCTACGCGTGTTGATGAGATCTTAAAAGAAGCGATGACTTATGATGTCATAGCGGGTGTCTCAAGAAGAGCTTGGGCACAAAATGATCATGCGATTGAAACAGCTAAGATATTCAATGAAGATGAAGAACATGCTAGTATTACGCTACCTTATCAAAGTGATGAGAGTTTGATTGAAGAAGCGATGAAAAAGCACATGAAAGGATTAACCAAATGAGAATAGTACAATGCGTTCCTAACATCAGTGAAGGTCGCGATTTAGATAAAATAGAGAAAATCGTTCAACCACTTAAAGATCAACAGGGTTTCAAACTCGTCAGTTATGAACCCGATAAAGATTATAATAGAACAGTCATTACATTAATCGGTGATCCTGAACACATGATCATGCCGCTTATTGCTTTCTTTAAGCTCGCGATGGACTTGATTGACATGAATCATCATCAGGGTGAACATCCAAGAATGGGAGCTGTTGATGTCTGTCCATTTATACCTATCTCCAATATCACGATTGATGAATGTGTTGAATACGCAAAAATGTTAGCAGATCATGTTTCATTTATGTATCAGATACCTGTCTATCTTTATGCAAAGGCTGCACAACATCCAGAACGCATCAATTTGCCTGACATTAGAAAAGGTGAATTTGAAGGTATGAAGGATAAAATCAAAGAAGATTTATGGAAACCTGATTATGGTCCATCACACATTCATGAAACATTTGGAGTTGTAGCTATTGGTGCTAGAATACCGCTGATTGCATTTAATATTGACTTAGACACAAAAGAAACTAAAGTAGCGTCAACCATCGCTAAAGCAATTCGAGCATCTTCAGGTGGCTTTCAATACATTCAAGCAGGACCAGCACTTTTAGAAGAAAAAGGTCACGTGCAAGTGACGATGAATATTTTAGATTTCAAGAAAAACCCCATGTATCGCATCTTAGAAACTGTCAAGATGGAAGCTAAGCGTTACCATGTTGAAGTTATGAGTTGTGAGGTTGTAGGATTATTACCTTTAGAGGCTTTGAGTGATTCAGTTAAATATTACTTAAGTTGTGATCATCAAAAACTAGATGTATCATCAAGTTTAAATGACATCACGAAATTAGCAGTTAACTACATGAACATCAGAGATTTTTCCAACGATAAGGTTATCGAATCATTTATATAACGAAGGAGATTATCATGCAAGCAGATAAAATCATTTTCCATATCAAAACTATATATACCCCAAATCAGATACCACCTGTCAAAGGCTCAGATCTTTCAAAGATCAAAGAGATTGAGGATGGTTTTATTGCGATCAAAGATGGCAAGATCTGTGGCATAGGTGAAGGAGATGGTCATGATTTTATAGGGCATGATACGATCTTAATCGATGCAGAAAACCGTATTGTCCTACCTGGTTTAATCGATTCCCATACCCATTTAGTTCATGCAGGTTCAAGAGAAAACGAATATGAAGATTTACAAAAAGGAATTCCTTATTTAGATATTCTAGCGCGTGGTGGTGGCATTTTGGGTACTGTTGAAAAGACAAGAGAAGCATCCTTTGATGAACTTTATCATAAAGCATATCGTTCACTTGACGTCATGATGATGCATGGTGTGACAACTGTTGAATCAAAAAGTGGCTATGGATTATGCTTGGAATGTGAAACTAAACAACTTAGAGTCAATCAACGATTAAACGATGAACACCCGGTTTGTGTTCTATCAACATATATGGGTGCACACGCGGTACCTAAAGAGTATTTAGACCGTAGAGAAGATTATATCAAAGAGATGCTTCATGATATAAAATGGCTTAGTGAAACCAATTTAGCACAAGCCGTAGATGTATTTTGTGAAGAAGGTGTATTCTCTATTGAAGAGACTAAGAGAATCTTAACACAAGCCAAACACTATGGTTTTCGTATCAAGATGCATGCTGATGAGATTCATCCCATAGGTGGTGCTGGACTTGGTGTTGAGTTAGGTTGTTCATCGGTTGATCATCTGATGGCGATTTCTGATGAAGATATCATCAAGCTGGGTCAATCAAACACAGTAGCAAATGTTTTACCAGGAACATCATTCTATTTGAAAAAAGGATTTGCCAATGCAAGAAAGATGATTGATCATGATGTAGCATTATCGATTGCTGGAGATTATAACCCAGGGTCTTGTCCTACGGAGAATTTTCAACTCATTATGCAGTTAGCATCGAACTATATGAAACTCTTACCTGCTGAAGTGCTAAACGCAACAACCATCAATCCTGCATATCATTTAGGACTTGACCATTCAAAAGGTTCTTTAGAAGTTGGAAAAGATGCAGATATCATCTTACTAGATGCACCCAACTTGAGTTATATACTTTATCATTTTGGTATCAATCATGTTTCAGATGTCTATATCAAAGGACAATGTGTCGTACATCATCAAAAGATTGTGAGGGAAAACATATGAAATTAGTTGAATTAAACGTTAAAGAATTTGTAAGTGCTGTTGATAGCAAATCACCTGCTCCAGGTGGTGGCTCTGTGTCATCATGTATGTCTGCGATGGGTGTTGCACTCGCTCGTATGGTTGGACATTTAACCGTTGATAAAAAGAAGTTTCTTGCATTAGATCCAGCTATTCAACTCGAGTTTAAAGATGTCATTGCTTCACTTGAAACGATTAAGTATGCTTTATTACAACTAATTGATCTTGATACAGAAGCTTTTAACATGATGATGAGTGCATATAAGATGCCTAAAGAAACTGAAGGAGAAAGACTGATCAGGGATCAAAAGATCCAGGAAGCAACCCTTGAGGGCATTATGGTTCCCCTTAAGGTAGCAACCCTTTCATTATCTGCCATTCATCAATTAGACTATATTTTAACCTATGGTAATAAGCAAACCATTTCTGATTTAGGGGTTGCGGTTCTATCCCTTTCTTCAGGTGGTATAGGAGCCTTAATGAATGTGATGATTAACCTGCCTGGTTTAACCGATGATATCGCACGCCATCAATATGATTTGCAGGTTAAAAATTTGATGGAAGAAATCACTCAAACACGAGATCATTTACTCAAAAAAGTTTATAATCATTTGAAAATAAATGAGGAAAAATAGATTCATTATAAAAAAGTAAAAAAGCCTTGTACTATCGCTATTTATGACTTATAATGAAGTTAATCGAATCGACATGATGGTGCTCAGATGAGCATAACAGGGAATCAAGTGATATTCTTGAGCTGTCCCAGCAACCGTGATACGGACGAAATGCAATTGACCACTGCTTTAGCGGGAAGGTGCAAATTAGGATGATGTTAAGCCGGGAGACCTACCACTGATGTCAAAACGAAGTCATCTTCTGGGGTTGAGACGGGCAAAAGTCCTCTTTTTGTCTATTTCCATACCCCAAAGGTATGGTTTTTTATTTGAGAAAAGGAGAGTTTTGCATGAAAAAAGTATGGTTTATCGTCTTATTTTTCTTAAGCTTAGTCGTGCTTGCTGGATGTCAAGCAGAAGAAGCATCGTTTGTTGTAGAGATTAAAGATTTATCTGGTGAAGTCATTTCAACACATGACATCAATTATCCAGAAGATACATCGTTATCTGTCTTTGAACTCATGGATGAAGAACTAGACATTGATTATTCAACCTCACAATGGGGTGTGATGATCAATGGTATTGAAGGTTTTTATCCTAAAGAGTATGGCATTACCTACAATTACTATTTAGGTCTTTATGTCAATGGTGAAATGAGTATGGTTGGGATTGATCAAGTGACCTATGAAGAGGATATGGTCATTTCATTCATTGAATCAACCATGTTATCAGAACTTGATGTAACGATTGATCAGTGGCTAGTTGACTTTACAGATGGATTTCGTTCGGAGTACATCAGTACAGAAGGTATCAATCAGTATG
>Ga0116151_10005576_pt1 | contig 10840 bp, 10 predicted proteins | sample AD_UKC117_MetaG_FD_89893 | JGI IMG/M metagenome (GOLD analysis project Ga0116151, IMG submission 89893) | Active sludge microbial communities of municipal wastewater-treating anaerobic digesters from Hong Kong - AD_UKC117_MetaG | ecosystem: Engineered > Bioreactor > Anaerobic > Digestate... | reverse complement strand
GATCATGCCGAAGGCTGCGGTGGACTTGCCCTTACCCTTTCCCGTGTGGACAATCAGGAGACCCTTCTCGATGGTCTTGCCGGCCATGATCTTGTCGCGGGCGGCTTTCTTCTTTGCCATCTTTTCGTGGTGGCGATTGTTGTCGTGTTCGCTATCGGTCATTGCGAAAACTCCTTTAGGAGATCATAGGCTGAGTTGAGGCGCGGCGTCCAAAGCCCACGGCATGCAGCTTCCTCGAACCGCTGAGCGATTTCGCGAAGTGCGGCCGGATTGTTGGTCGCAATAAAGTGACGCGTCTCGGCGTCGGCAAGGAAAGCATCATAGGCCAGATCGAAATGATGAGTTCGGACGGCACCTGTTGTGGCGGCGAAAGCGAACATGTAATCAACGGTGGCCGCGATCTCGAATGCGCCCTTATAGCCGTGCCGCTTGACGCCGTCGATCCACTTCGGGTTCACGACGCGGCTCCGCATCACACGGCCCACCTCTTCCTCTAGCGTGCGGATGACAGGCCGCTCGGGACGCGAGTGGTCATTGTGATAGACGCGGGGACGGACACCGGAGGCCTGTTCCACTGCCGCCGTCATGCCGCCTTCAAACTGGTAGTAATCGTCCGAGTCCAGAAGATCATGCTCGCGGTTATCCTGGTTATGGACAACGGCCTCGATGCGCCGGAGTCTCTCGGTAAAGGCCGTCGCGTCATTGATGCCCTGCGTTTTCGCACCGTAAGCATAGGCGCCCCAGGTGACATAAGCAGCCGCCAGATCGGCGCGATTGGTCCAGATCTTCTCGTCGATCAGCGCCTGAAGACCTGCCCCGTAGGCACCGGGTTTGGAGCCAAAGATACGGAAGCCCGCGATGTCGCGCGCTTGTGTTACCTCTAGCCCCGACGCAACGAGCGTGTTCGCTTCCTGCGTCATGCGATGCGCAATCGGATTGTCGGCCTCCTCCTCATCCAGCGCCCCGACCGCTCGGATGGCCTTGTCAAGGAGCTCGATCTGAGCGGGGAAAGCGTCGCGGAAGAAGCCGGAAATACGAAGTGTCACATCCACGCGCGGGCGTCCGAGCTTCGCCAGCGGGATCACCTCGTAGCCGGTGACTCGCAAGCTCGCCGGTTCCCACAGCGGCTTCACACCAATCAGCGCCAGGGCCTGCGCGATATCGTCACCCCCGGTCCTCATGTTGGACGTGCCCCAGGCCGAGAGTCCTAGCGCCTTCGGGTATTGGCCGTGATCCTGGAAATGGCGGGTGAGTAGGTCTTCGGCGGATTTCTGGCCGAGCGTCCAGGCCGTCGGTGTTGGCACCGTGCGGTTGTCGAGAGAGTAGAAATTGCGCCCCGTCGGCAGCACGTCAAGACGGCCCCGGGTCGGCGCACCGGAAGGGCCGGGCGCAACGAAGCGGCCCGAGAGGCCTTTCAGAATGGCATCGATTTCGCTCTGACCACAGGCCCGAAGGGCAGGGCGGATGCTTGCCTCGATCCGGCTCAGAACCTTGACCGATGCCGGTCCGGCCGGCTGAAAGGTAGCGGCAAAGAGTTCGAGCCGCTCGACCGTGTCGCCGTTGGTACGCCAAGGGTCGGTGGAGAGGCTTGCGAGCACATCGGGCTTGGCCCTCGTCCAGGGCGCGGCCATCTCGCACGACAGTGGATCAAAATCACCAAAGCCGAAATCTGTGCTCAGTGCACGGATCAAGGATTGGTCCCCGTCTTCTCCCAATCCACGCGGCACGCGGGTGAGGGCCACCAGAAGATCGGCTTCGAGCCGTCCCTCGGGAGACCGGCCGAGGATGTGCAGGCCATCGCGGATCTGCGCCTCCTTGAGGTCGCAGAGATAGGCATCAAGTCGTTGCAGGTCGGACTCGGGGTCCCCGGTGAAACCGGCGTCGGTATCGAGACGGCTTGCTTTGGTAAGATCGAGGATGTCGCGCTTAAGGGCTTCGAGCCGTCGGCGGTCAAGTCCCGACGCTAGATAGTATTCATCGACGAGTGCTTCGAGGTCCTTCAGGGGCCCATAGGTCTCAGCGCGGGTGAGCGGCGGTGTCAGGTGGTCGATGATGACAGCACTGGTTCGCCGTTTCGCCTGTGTGCCCTCGCCAGGATCATTGACAATGAAAGGATAGAGCTGGGGCAACGGACCAAGCGCAACTTCCGGAAAGCAGTCGGCCGAAAGGGCATTGGCCTTGCCGGGCAGCCATTCGAGATTGCCATGCTTGCCATTGTGAATGATCGCATGGGCGCCGAAATGATGACGGAGCCAGAAATAGAAGGCAAGGTAGCCGTGCGGTGGCACCAGTGCGGGATCGTGATAGGTGGCCTTCGGATCGATGTTGTAGCCTCGCGCTGGCTGAATGGCGGCGACCGCGTTACCATAAATAGATATGGGGAGATGGAAGTGTCGGCCATGGAAGAATGGGTCGCGTTCAGGCTCGCGCCAGCGCTCCGAGATCCGTATGCGGACTTCTTCCGGCAGACAGTTGAAATGGCGGAGATAGTCGTCGAGCGGCAGGGACGGGGTGTCGCCTTGCCGCCGGGCGGCATTGGTCGTGCCGCGCTGCAGCGCCTCGATCAAGCCATTGCCGTCCACTGGATAATCGCCAAGTGCATGTCCAGCCCCTTTGAGCGCATCCAGGATGACCACCGTGCTGGCCGGTGTGTCATAGCCGACGCCATTGGCAATGCGGCCGTCCTTGTTTGGATAATTGGCGAGCACGATTGCGACCTTACGGTCGGCGGGCGGGGTGCGCCGGAGTCTCACCCAGTTGGCGGCGAGATCGGCCACGAAGCCGATCCGGTCGGGCACCGCCCTGTAAGTGATAATGCGGCACTCGGTGGCCGCATGCCATTGCGCATCGGCCTTGAACGACACGGCGCGGGTCATGATGCGCCCGTCGAGTTCGGGAAGCACAACATTCATCGCAAGGTCACGGGCCGACAGACCTTGTGTATTTTCCCGCCAGCTCTCTTCTGATGAACCAGCGAAGATCACTTGAAGCACCGGGCAATCATAGACTGCGAATGGATCCGGTCCGCCACCTGAGGCAACTGCAAAACTCGTGGCATTGAGGATGACATCCGGGGCAGCGCCGGCGAGTTGCTCCGTGAGGAGATCGACGCTGGCACCGTCTTTCAGGCTCGCCACGAACAGGGCCTTGCAGCCAAGACCATGCCCATCGAGTGCGTCAATCAGCGCGTCGACAGGCTCAGTTTGTGCACCGTCGAGAATGGACCGGTAAAACACCAATGCGGCCATGGGTTGCCCCGGCGCCGTAGTGTCGCGGTAAAGGCCGGCCTTGTTCAGATCCTCGGCCGGCGGCGGAGCAGGGCTCCCTTCAAGGATATGTCGACAGTACGAAAGAAACCGATCGGCATTCTCCGGTCCGCCCTTGGCCAGATACTGCCGGAGCCGCTCGCACTGGTGCGGCGATAGCGTGGAACGCGCCGATAGCGCTGCATCCGGTTGTGGATCGCCCGGCAAGACAGCGAGTTTGATTCCCTTCTCAAGCGCCAGCGCCTCGACCTGGTCGAGGCCATAGGGCCAATAGGGTGCTCCACCCAGCAGGCGGAGCACAATCAGCCTCGCCTGCGATAGCGTCTTCTCGATGTAGAGGTCGACCGAGAGATTGTGTTGCAGTTGCAAGAGATTGGCGAGGCGGAGCGAGCACCCGTCAGACCGCTCTGCCGCCCGCGCCAGATTTGCCAGCTCACTGTCCGCCGCCGAAAGCACCACGACATCCGCCGGTGACTGGCCGAGATCGACCGCTTCGGCGGCGCCGTCGACGACGCCGGACGTTGTCGCGAGGAGATGCATCAGCCCTTGAGCATGGCCTCGATGGCGGCGCGGTCCATGTGCTTTTCACCAATGACGACGAGTTCTGTGGCGCGGCGTTCGCCAGGCTTCCAGGGGCGGTCGAAATAGCTGTTGAGGCGCGGGCCGACCGCCTGCACCAGAAGCCGCGCGGGCGAACCCTTCACGTCGGCAAAGCCTTTGACGCGGAGAACGTCATGCGCGGCGATCGTCGCCTCGATGCGCTTCAGCAAAGAAGCCCTGTCGCCGACTTCGCCGAGTGCCACGATGAAGGTCACGAAATCGTCGTGGTCGTGCTGCTCCTCGCCTTCCATTTCGTGGTGTGAAAGGCGGTTGTGCAGGTCGTCTTCCGCCGTTGCGCCAAGACCCAGCAGCACCCCGACATCGATCTCGCCATGGCGCGTCGGAATGAGATGGGTCCCAGCCCGCACCCTGGTCCTAAGATCGGCGGCAACGCTATCCTGCTCGGAACCGTCGAGCAGGTCAGTCTTGTTGACGATCACCATGTCGGCGCAGTTGAGCTGGTCCTCGAACAGCTCCTCGATCGGGTTCTCGTGGTCGAGGTTGGGATCGGCGGCGCGCTGGGCGGCGACGGCCTGCTCGTCATCGGCAAAGCGGCCCTCGGCGAGCGCCTTGGCGTCGACGACGGTGACGACGCCGTCGACGGTGAGCCGCGACTTGATCTCCGGCCAGTTGAAGGCGCGGACCAGCGGCTGGGGAAGGGCCAGGCCGGAGGTCTCGATGACAATGTGCTGCGGCGGGTCGGGGCGGTCGAGCAGCTTCTTCATCGTCGGCACGAAATCATCGGCCACGGTGCAGCAGATGCAGCCGTTGGCGAGTTCGATAACGTCCTCTTCCTTGCAAGCCTCCGCGCCGCAACCTTTAAGGATCTCGCCATCGACGCCGACATCGCCGAATTCGTTGATCACCAGCGCGATGCGCCGCCCGTTTGCCTTGGCCAGCATGTTGCGGATCAGTGTCGTCTTGCCGGCGCCGAGGAAGCCGGTGATGACGGTGGCGGGTACCTTTGCAGTGCTCATCATTGGGCGTAGAGGTCCTTGACGTAGCGATTGAGCGCAATCCCCAGGAAGATGCCGAGGAGCGCGAAGAGGACCGCGTTGGCGGCGATGGAACTGGCGGCAAATTCGGCCGCGAGCGAGGCCGGGACAGCGCTCTCGTGGTGGACGGGAACGGGCGCACCGATGACGTGAGGCAGGCCGATCAGAAGCACCGCCAACGCCATGGCCCATGTCTCGCGCCGCGATGCCACCAGAAAGATGCCTGCACCCGTTGCCGCAATCGTGCCGACCCACCAGACCTGGCGCGCCAGGAGGTCGGCCGCCGGCATGCCGGGCAGTTCCGGCGGCAGCCCGGCCGATGGGGCCACGATCACCGCAAGGAAGGCACAAAGCCCCCAGATGGCGCCATTGGCGCGGGTGATCTCGACGCCGCTCAGCAGCGAAATGCCGGCCATCAGGGCGGCGAAGGCCGCTCCCGTCATCGACGCGATGACAAAGTTCGACAGTTCCCGCTGCCAGCCGTTCGCCGGTTTCCAGCCTTCGTCGTGCTGATGTTCCGCTGAGGCGGTCTGGTCCGCGTCCGTGGTGCCGTGGTCATGGCCCCCGCCCATGTCTTCGTAGGCCTCGGCCTCCAGGGTGAGCGGTGTCAGCCGCACATGCTGTAATGCACCAAAGATCAATCCCGCCGCGATCCCGGCCAGGAGCGCGGCGAGGAGCACTCGCCCGATCATGATAAAATTGCCTGGCTGCTCAGTGGCAGGGAAAGCCGATGGCGTGGCGCGTGTCATGCGCCGTGTTGTGCGCCACCGCCATGTTCGACAGGCCCACGGCAAAGAACAGCGTGGCACCGACAAACAGCAGGGCAAAGCCGGCAGCAACGCGCCGCGACAGCGATAGAGAAGAAATATAAGTACGAGCGGTCATGAACACCCTCCGTGTGACCTGTTGGTTGCGGGCTAGGCCCGTGTCTCGCGTGGCAGGTCTCCTGACTTGCGGGTCCGGAGGTTCCAGCAGCCTTCCCGGTCGCCCAGTGGCATTCACGCTGCAACCCTCTCCGCTCACAGTTGCGGGGGCAGTCGCGGATTTGGCCCCGGTATGGGTCGTCCTCACCGCGTTCCCTGTTCGGCCCTCGGCCTTCTGGCTCTGGGCACCACACCGCTCAACTTGTCGCAGGTTGCCTAGGGTCCGTCAATACAGGGAAAGCCTGAATCCGTCCAAAAACGACACGTTTCGGTCGTCAGATTAAGTCGCTGGTAACCGATGGCGCCCTCTGGCGAAACCGGTCCTTAACCGTAATTGCTCATGATCTGGCTTCATGAGCGTCCGTCTACGAGTTCTCGCGTCTGTCTGTACCGCGTTCCTTGCCGCAAGCGCGGCTGTATCCGGTGCGGCTGCCGCAAAAAATGATTCGAAGCTGGTGTCCCAGGCTTACAAGGCCTTGCAAGTTGGTGACGCAGCGGCCGCTGTGGAAGCCTATACCCGGGCCATTGAGTCCCGAAAGCTCGAACCAGAGGTGTTGGCAAACGCTTTGCTGAACCGCGGGCTTTCCTACCAGAACCTCAACGAGCACCAGCGCGCGGTCGACGACTACACGGCCGCCATGCGCATCGATGCCATGTCTGCCAAGCTGCGCGCAATTGCCCTTTACAATCGCGGCCTGTCCTATCAGCGGTTGCAACGCAACGCCATGGCAATGGAGGACTTTACCAGCGCACTGTTCCTCGACGGCCAGTTCAGCCATGCGTACTACAGTCGTGGCATCCTGTTGCGGGACAGCGGACAGCATCTGTTTGCCCTGGCCGACTTCGACAAGGCGTTGCGCTACAAGTATCCGGACGCTGCGCGCGTTCACTTTGCGGAAGCGATTGCTTACGAAAAGCTGCGCCGCCCCTCCGATGCGCGCCATGCTCTCAATCTGGCACTTGCGATCAAGCCAGACTACGAGCCTGCCATCCAGCGCCTGGCCATCCTGGAGGGCCGTAAGCCGCCGCGCCTGCAGGTTGCTGCGGTGGACCAATTCTCGACAGGCGCCGTAAGTCAGGCGCAGAAGAAATTGCCGGCCGCCAAGGCGCCGTCGGCCGAACTGATCGTGGCGTCGGCCACCACGCAGACGAAGGTGCTCAAGACCGAGCAGCGCAAGAAGATCGTTGAACGCGTGCCGGCTGATTCACCGGCGATGGCAAATATCGTGCCGGCATCAGCTGCTGCAACTGAGGAAGAAAAGGTCATATCCGTTGATGTTCTTCCGAAGGCGGAACCGGAGGAGAACACGACCGGCGTCCAAATGTCGGAGCAGGTAGCGTCTGGTCCGATGCAAGGCTGGGCTGTGCAGATCGCATCAGCAGTCAGCGAAGATGCGGCGTGGTCCGTCTGGAAGAAGATGAAGGCCCGTCACAAGGCTCTTGGATCGAAGGAACCGATTGTTGTGCGAGCTGATCTCGGAACGAAGGGCATCTTCTATCGTGTGAGATTCGTTTTTGAGAACAAGGCGGATGCCGGAGATGAGTGTTCGAGGCTGAAGTCGAATGGAGTGAAATGCTTCGTCAGCAAGGCATCTTCCTAACAAGGACCTAATGACGTTACGGCATTCGTTAAGGTTTGTACGATTGCTTTAGCGGCACTGTAACTTGGCGGCTTGTATCGTTCGCGCTTCCGGAGCGTGACTGATGACAATGATTGCCGACTTTCAACGCCTAATGTGCCCGAATGAGGATGCTGAAGTGGAGCAGCGCCAGTTCGAGCGACCCCAATCATATATGAGCAGGAGTGAGGCGCGGCTTACTTCTGCGTATGAACGTGCCCAATTTGAACTCGTCAACGAACTGATTGCGCGCATCCACGCTCAACCTCCCGACTTTTTCGAGTTTCTGGTGATCGATCTCCTCTTGTCGATGGGCTACGGAGGCCGTCGCCGTGACCTGGCACAGCGTTTAGGCCGGACAGGCGACGGTGGGGTCGACGGACTGGTTGCCCAAGATGAGTTGGGACTTGATCTGATTTACATCCAAGCGAAGAGATTGAAACCTGGCTCAGTCGTTTCCGTTTCCGATGTCAGGGACTTTGCCGGCAGCCTGGATGCACGGCACGCGGCCAAGGGTGCTTTCTTTACGACAAGCCACTTTTCAAACTCGGCCATAGACTTCTGTGGCCAAGTGTCGCGTCGTGTCGTGCTGGTCGATGGTTGCCGGTTGGCCGAACTGATGATGCGGCACAACATCGGGGTAAAGGTGAAGGAATCATTCCAGATCAAACGTCTGGATCAGGACTACTTCACGCCAGCGTCGATGAAACGGATGCAGGAGATAATCTCGGCCTCGATCCAGGCACGAAGATAACCAGCCGCCCGCAGTGCGGCATCATCCGGGCTGTCGTGCACCGCAATCATTTCGCACACATGTGCGAAAGTCATTCCCTCTTGAACGCAAATGAGGGCCATCGCTTCTTCTGGGCCCAGAATGCGGAACCGGGATGTGTTTGCCTGACGCCAGACGAGAACGTCAGCGGGCGTTTCCAAATCTTCGGGAGATGGAGGCGTCTCGCCGCACTTGAGACTTGCCCACAGACTGGTGACGTTTGTCGTAACCTTGATTTGCTGCATGGTCGGTACCAAATCAAAGCAAACACCTGCAAATTTGTCGGGCGAAATGCTCGAGATCCCAGCCATGGTGACCAATGGCACGTCAGGGCCATCGAACACGTGACTGAGAGCCCACTCCAGCAACGCCATCTCAGCCACCTCCGGATTGCGGCGGAAGCTACAGTCATTCTTTAAAAAGTCTGGGAGATGGCGCGAGTACCAGCGCGCATTGGGATTGTCGGATGGGTGAGCCTTGATGTAGCCCTCAGCCATCTTGCGGAACCGCACGTCTCCCAGATAGGCCAGCAGCTTTTCATAATCGTTGGCAAGGAAATCGGTCAAGCGGAGTACGTAGGCTGCCTGGTAGACACGCAATCTGTCCGCGGTGCTCCCTTCCGGTGGCGATGCCACCAGAGAGGTTGCGCGATTGTCCTTACCAAGGACTGCTCGCTGCATCTCATCCTGGATCTGGGCGAGGGTCTTCATGTTACCGTCGCCTCTCTGGCAAGCACGTCTCTGGCAATGTCCCGGGCACGCGACAGTTCGGTAACCAGGTCTGCGAGGGGCGGAATGTTGTCGTCACGTTCAATCATAGTTGAAACGGGGCCATACCGCTCGACGGCGCGCGCATAAAGTTTCCAAACATCTTCGCAAATCGGCGCGTCATGCGTGTCGATGAGGCATGTCTCCCCTTCACTATGCCCGGCCAGGTGAAACTGGACGACACGCTCGATCGGGATTGAACTGAGGAACGTGCGCGCATCAAAATCGTGATTGACCCCAGATACGAACACGTTGTTGACATCCAATAGCAGCCAGCAGTCCGCGCGCTGCGCCACTTCTGCGACAAAATCCCACTCGCTCATCTCGGAGCATTCGTACTCGATGTAACTCGAAACGTTCTCGATGGCGATGCGGCGGCCGAGGATATCCTGAACCGCTGAAATTCGGCTCACCACATGATTCAGTGCTTCCTCCGTGTACGGCACCGGCAACAGATCATGGAGATTGATTCCGTGGACTCCGGTCCAGCACAAGTGATCCGATACCCACTTAGGATTGACGCGCTGGGCCAGCTTCTTGAGGTTGATTAGATAGTCCATGTCGAGCGGTGCCGTCGATGCAATGGACATCGATACACCGTGCATCACGATCGGAAAGCGCTCTGCCACCCGTTCGAGCATCCGGATCGGCTGTCCGCCTGGCACCATATAGTTCTCGGAGATGACTTCGAACCAGTCCACGGCTGGTTCGCCATCCAGGATCTCACGGTAATGCTGCGGCCTCAGGCCAAGGCCGAAGCCGAGATAGTCAGGGTGTCCTTGCATGGGATGATTGCCGCGGGCCCAGGAGCCCGCGGCCAATGCCTTACATACCTTCGACCTTGCCACCGGCGGAATCACACTCGGCTTTGGTCATCGACAGGAAGCCCTGGCCCTTGCACTCATTGAGGCCCTTGCAGGAAGAGTTGGCCGTCTTGCATTCAGACTGCCCTTTGCATGAGTTTACCCCCAGGCAGTGAACCTTCGCGTCATCGGCCTGTGCGGGGGCGGGCGCCAGACCGCCGACGGCCATGGCGAAGGCAGCTGCGGCCAGGATGGCGCCAGATTTGCCAATGTGCTTCATAGTGTGCGTTCCTCTCTCGGTTTGCGTTTGAACCATCCAACCGGTTCGCTATCTTGCTTGCCCGGTTCGCCGATCACCCGCCAATCACATGGGCGTGGCGTCACTCACAAGCTGGTGAGGCCACGTGAGCCGGAGTGTGAGTGACCGGCTGGGGAAAACAGGGGCGAACAGGTTTGCAGCGCAACACAGCTGGCCTAGATTGCAGCGGAGAGCAATACGACTGGAAATCATGCCCCTCAACCTACTCAAACTATGCGTCGGCGTGACCGAGATCGAGGAACTGGAGTCCTGGGTCAAGGAGCGCCGCAAGGGGCTCGATACCCTTGATCATGTCACACGTATGTTTCCCAAGCGCCGCGATGAAATACTCGCAGGCGGATCACTGTTCTGGGTCATCCGCGGTATGATCCTCTGCCGGCAGCCGATCGCTGACCTGGAACCGGTGACGGGCGGCGACGGCATTGAGCGTTGCCGGATCGTTTTCAAGCCGAAGATCATTCCTGTCCGTCCGGTGCCACGCCGTGCCTTCCAGGGCTGGCGCTATCTCGAAGAGGCCGATGCCCCACCTGATCTTCCAAAGGCTCAGAAGGCAGATGGCCTCAGCGCGAAGATGCGCCGCGAGTTGGCCGAACTCGGATTGCTATGATCGTTCGTAGATTGGTGCAGGATGACAAGCTGGAATGCGCCATCTTGCTCATGCAACGTTTCTTTCGGGAAGAGGGGTTCTCCACCCCGGCGGCGAGGGAGAGCACATCCTGTCCAAGCTCCTCTACACGGGGATATTGTCGATCAGCCGTGTCTTGCCGAGCCATGCG
>Ga0116151_10005575_pt1 | contig 10840 bp, 6 predicted proteins | sample AD_UKC117_MetaG_FD_89893 | JGI IMG/M metagenome (GOLD analysis project Ga0116151, IMG submission 89893) | Active sludge microbial communities of municipal wastewater-treating anaerobic digesters from Hong Kong - AD_UKC117_MetaG | ecosystem: Engineered > Bioreactor > Anaerobic > Digestate... | reverse complement strand
TCTTCGACATCGCCCAGGGCTTCCAGGCGGTTTTTGCCGATTTCCAGGCTCATATTGGCGCCCATGTCGAACAGGCGGTCGCTGATGAGGTCGGCGGCTTTGCGCATAATGGCGACGCGCTCTTGCCAGGGCATGCCGCTCCACTGCGGAAAGGCGGCCCGGGCGGCGGCGACGGCATCGTTTACATCCTGTTCTGTGCCATATTGGAAGTAGCCCATGACCCAGTCCAGGTTGATGGGGCTTTGCTTGGCAAAGGTTTTTTCGGCGAAGCGTTCTTCGCCGTTGATGAAGAGCGGGTAGGTTTTGCCAAAGTTGGCCTTGGCCCGTTCTACGGCTTCATCATAAAGCTGATGCAGCCGCGGGTTTGGGCTGGACAGGGTTGAATAAGTGACTTTGATACGTTCTTCTGACATATGAACCTCCTAAGATTAGGGAAATTTGTGGGGTGTGAACGTGCGAAAGATGTACTACTTATCGACCGGAACGTGTACCTGCCGATATTGGGGTCTATTATACCTGCGTTTGCGCCGGGAGGCAGGATCTGCGTTTCTGTTTACGGAGCGAAAGGGTAAGCGGCAACCAGCGATAGGGAAGGGCTGGTGAGGAGGAAGGCTTGCGGCAGGGTAAGCGCCTGCCAGAAGGCAAAGGGATCAGGTTGGGGGTTGTAGTGGTGGACGAGCAGGCTGAGGACGGTGCCGTGTGTGACGATAGCCAGTGTGTCGTCTGGGAAGGTTTGGCGTTGAGTGTGTACGGCCGTTTCTATCCTCTTTCGGGCGGCAACGGCCGTTTCCCGACCCCACACCAGCGAATCTGGCCGGGTGAAAAACTGGTGCACGGCCGTTTCAAAGGCCGCTTTGTCCAGAAAAGGCACGCCGTGCCGGTCGTGCTCGTGCAGGCCGGGCGCTGGTTGCCAGGGCACGCGCCACAGATCGGCCAGTATGGCGCCGGTTTCCCGCGCTTTGGGTTCTTCGCTGGTGACGATGCGGGTGGGCAGGATCGGCGAGGCGTTCATCGCCTGGGCGAGCAGGTGGCAGCGGAAACGGCCGTCTGCCGAAAGCCTCCAGTCGCGGGCCGGCGTCTCTGGCTGCACCGCCACCGCCGAGTGTCGAATGAGCCAGATGTATGCGTTTGCCCGTTCATTAACCATGGTTCCCTCGATCCATGCCCGGGTCAGAGGAGCTTTCCGGCCGAGCCATCTCAGGTGGGGGCGAAAAGCCGGATTTCTCTTGCGCTGCGCCGTTGGCTTCGGTTAGCGGCAGGCGGACCGTGAACGTGGTCCCTTTTCCCAGCACGCTGGCCACGCCAACCTGTCCGTGATGGCGCTCGACACATTCCTTCACAATGTTCAGCCCCAACCCGAAACCCTCGACAGTCCGAGCCGCGTCGGCGCGGTAAAACGTGTCGAAGATGTAAGGCAGATCGGTTTCCGCTATGCCTATTCCGTTATCAACAACATGCAGCACTATCGACTCTTCATGACGTGCAAGCTCTAGCCTGATTTCGCTTTCCCGTGGCGAAAATTTAACGGCGTTAGATAACAGGTTAAGCAAAATGCGGCTGACAAGCACCTCATCTACCGGTACGGTTTGGATAAGTCCATCTGTAACAAACAGCAGCTCGTGGTCGGAACCCGTTGTTTCCTGAATCTCGTTGACACAGAGCTGGCAAAGGGCGGGCAAATTGACCGGCGCAGGCTTGAAGATGCTGTGACTGTAGCTCCCTTTGACCACCAGGGTCATGTCATCGAGCAGTTCCAGGATGTAGCGAAGCTGCTTGTCGATCAATTGGAGCTTCTCGCGCCGCTTTTGTTCATCGATCCGGTTGTAGTAGCGGTCCAGCATGTCTTTAGCGTACCAGATGATCGTTAGCGGTGCGCGTAAATCGTGTGAGAGTGCCGTGATTGTTTTCTGTACCAGAGCATTAAGCTCTTGTTCTTTTTGCAGGCTGGCCTTGAGCCGTTCCTGTTCCCGGCGAAGGTGTTCTGCCTGTTTTCGCTCGGTGATTTCTACCAGCATCATCAGCGTGCCGATAAACCGTCCTTCTGCGTTGGGCAGTGGATTGGCGGAAACAATGGTCCAGATCCCATGCCCGTTTTTATGCATGAACAGAATGTCCGGCTGTTTGGCCTCTGGCGGCTGCTGCAGCAGGCAGGCGTGCAACTCCGCCCGTCCTTCCCCGGTCACAAACTCAAACACGCTTCGGTTTTGCAGTTCCTCGCGGGTGTAGCCTAGCATGTGGGCCATCCGCTGGTTGACAAACGTAGTTTGGAAGGTTTCGTCAAGCAGCCAGATGCCTTCTTGTGCCGTTTCCACGATCAGGCGGTGACGTTCTTCGCTGGCGCGCAGCGCTTCTTCTGCCTGTTTGCGCGCCGTGATGTCTTGCACGTAACCGTGGTAGCACGTTACCATGCCAGTGGCATCATAGTTTGCCACTGTAAAATCGAAGAGCCAGCGGTAACGGCCGTCGGCGCAGCGAATACGATACTCCTGTTCAAACTGCGTGTGCCTGGCGGCTTTGTGGGCGTTTACTTCCTGGACAATTCGCCCCAGATCAGCCGGATGAATGATGGACGCGTAAGATATACTGCCGCTGGTGAGCGCCTGAGGCGTATAACCAAACTGCTCGAAGACATTGGGCGATACGTACTCTACCATCCAGCCAGGGCCGCCCCCCCACTTAAATATGACCGTTGGACCCCCGACAAATAGCTGGCGCTCTGCATCGAGCGCTTCTTGGATCTGTTGACGCTCGGTGATGTCACGGTTGACGGTAACACCGCCCGTCACTTCTCCCTGTTCATTTTTGAGCCAGTTTACGGAGGCCGAAATATAGCGCCAGCCGCCGGTTTTGGTTTGCTGCCGGATTTCACCGCGCCATGTCCCGCTGGTGACCAGCGTGGCTTTGCCCCGAGCCTGCTCATCGCTCACCCATTCGGTTTTGAGCAACTCGTTGATTTGTTGGCCTTTAGCTTCGGCTTCTGTCCATCCATAGATTTTTTCGGCCGCCTGGTTCCAGGCCGTGATGACCAGGTTCTCGTCTGTGGCGATGATGGCGTCGGATACTTGCTGCCAGAGAAAGGCGTTTTGGATGGACATGAAGTTTTCTGCTTTCATGGTCGCAAGCTCCTGTTGTTCTGTGGTTGTTTTTCGCGGGAAGGGTATACCGGCAGGCAGAGAATAAACGCCGACCCAACCCCTACTTCGCTTTTTACGTCGATGCACCCGCCGTGCCTGGTTATCACTTTGTTCGCGATTGCCAATCCCAGCCCGAAACCGGGGGTGGTATGAGCTTCATCTTGCCGCCAAAACGTCTCGAAAATGTGGGGTAGATTTTCTGGCGGGATGCCAGGTCCATTATCGCATATTTCCAGGCAGACACGGCCGTTATTCACCTCGCTAACCACCGTGACAACTCCAGTGGCCGGTGTAAAGCGAAAGGCATTGTCCAAAACTTGGCTGAATGCTTCCAGCAGCTCGTCTTCGTTTCCCAGGACGGGCGGTAAGTCACGGCCGTTATCCCAACGCAATGTTGGTCCGGAACGGCCGTGAGCCAGCACCCCCTGGCAAACAGCCTGCACCATCGCGCCCATGTCTATGGGCACCCGTTCTGTTGGGCAGCAGGTTTCCAGTCTGGTCACCAGCAGGAGCATATCGAGGAGCCTGGCCATACGCTGCACCTGTTCTTGAATGACGGCCGCTTTATGGCGCTGCTTGTCGGCGTCGGCCACGTGCGCCATGACAAACGCGGCGTTGTTGATGATGCCCAGCGGGGTGCGGAACTCGTGAGACGCATTTTGGATGAACGTTGTAAGCATGTGTACGCGCTCCCTTTCCAAAGCCAGTTCAATGGCCCGCTGCTGCGCCTGTTTGCTTTCGGTAATGTCGATCACATATCCGCGTACAACGGGCTGGCCGGTGTCGGTTAGCCGCAGTTCGCCGCGATCGTGAAACCAGATCCAGTCGCCGCTGGCTGTACGCAGCCGGTAATCTGCGGAATAGGTTGGCTGACGGCCGTCAATCAATTCGCGCATGGCCTGCATCACGGCTTCATATTCGTCCGGATGCACCAGATTTGTAAATGCATGGTAGGTGATATCCTGAAACGCTTGCGGATCGTAGCCGGCCATCCGCACCTTGCGCTCATCAAACTGCACTTTGCCCGTGGCCAGGTCCATTTCCCACCAGGCAAGCCGGGCCGTATCCACGGCAAATTCCAGCCGAACCTGGGTTTTTTCTAGCTGGCGTCGGGTTTGCCATAATTCTGTCACGTCGCGGATGATGGACAACACTTCGGTAGGCGTGACGCGGACGGCGCGCATTTCAAAATTGCGCTTCTCGCCGTGAAAGGGCATTTCGAATTCGTGCACGGCCATTTTCCCGCTTTCCACCACCTGCTGCAGGATCGCCATCTGCTCCTGGGCCAGATTTGCGGGCAGCACATCGCTTATTTTTTTGCCCAGGAAAACTTCGGGCGGCACAAAAGCCTGGGCGGGGTCCGAGGCGTGAAAATCCAGGTAGGTGCCGTCTACGCGGTTGCGGAAAATTAAGTCTGGGATAGCGGCCAGCATGGCCCGCTGGCGTTCTTCGCTCTGGCGCAGCGCTTCTTCCGCCTGTTTGCGCTCGGTGATGTCACGCACGACGCTCTGGATGTGCAGGGGTTGTCCGGCCAGGTCGCGTACAAGTTCGACTTTGATTTCTACGGGAATGAGACGGCCGTCTTTCCGGCGGAACCGGCGCTCATAAATGGGTACGTATGCGCCGCCAAGTAGCTGTTGGCGTATCTGCTCGCTTTCCTCTGCCTCGGCCGACAGCTCCTTGACGGTGAGGCGTTGAATTTCTGGCACGCTGTAGCCCAGCATTTCGGCGGCCCGGTGGTTGGCCTCCAGGTGACGGCCCTTCAGGTCCAGAATAAAGACCGCGTCGTGGGCTTGTTCAAACAGCGCAGAGTACCGCCGCTGCGCTTCCCGCAGTGCCTGTTCTCGCTGTTTGGTTTCGGTAATGTCGGTGAACGAAGTGAGGACGGCGTAGGGTTGGCTTGTGCCGGGGTAAAGCAGAGGCTGCGAATTGATCGAAATCCAACGCAGCTCCCCTTCCGGCTGATGCACCCCCATGACAACGCCGGTTAACGGCCGTCCGTCGCGCAGTGTGACCATTGCCGGATGTTCTTCGCCGGGGAAGGGCGTGCCATCTTCCTGAATGGCCTGCCAGCGCGGATCGACCGAGTCGCGGCTGATCATCTGGGCGGCGCTCAGGCCCAGGATACCTTCCGCAGCCGCATTACATGCCTGAATTTGTCCATCAGCCCCCTGGAGAATTACACCTTCGGACATCGCAGCCACTACTGACCGATATAGCTCTTCACTTTCTATCAACTGTTGTTTGTAGCGTTTGGCCAGCAGTGCTGCTGCAGTGCCCAACGTTGTTACCGTCCAAAAAGAGATGAGGTAAGCATAAGGCAAGGCAAAGGGCACCCCTGGGACGAAGAAAAAGATGCTGATAATTACCAGACTGACCACCACCAGCAGTAAAGTGAGGCTGCGGGGCAGCAGAAGGCTGGAGGCCAGGACGGCCGTTACCAAAAAATTAAGCGCCGCCATCCGCTCTACCAGCGAGCCGGGGGCCGCCGCCATGTGCAGACCGATCAGCGCCAACAGTGCCACAACCAGCATGACGGCCCCCACCATATAGTGCCGCGTACGGCTCAGGCCATAAATCAGGGCTGCCGCCGCCGCAATTCCGGCCGCGTCGGACCAGTAAGTGGCGAAACCTTGACCAGAAATGGCCCACAGCGGAAAGATGATCGGAATAGCCAGCAGCATCACCAGGGCCATGGAGGCCAGCAGGCGGGCTTTTTGTTGCTGTTCTTGTTTTTCAAGCTCTTTCGCCGGGCGGGTCAGACGTTCTACGATGCTTTTCAGGGTTGTGATAGAGAGTTCAATGTGCATGGCGCCCTGTCCTGCCTAATAGAGTAAAGATGCGGTGTACATGGCTCCAATCATCTAAAAGTAGAGGCACTTTTAAACACCGCTCACCTCTTCTGATTGTAACTAAAAAAAATGCGGGATACATAATAAAAACATGGGCAAAAAGTAATATTCCAGTGTCCAGGTAAAAATAGGCCAGCGTTCTGGCATGATGTCGGCGCGCCTTTTAGGAGAGCCAGCCTACACGTTTATAGCCTGGAAAGATTAACAACTACGTAAATTGTCATCAGGGTTATACAGACGAAGGGATATGGTGGCATGGGGAAGGAAAACGGAAACGGCCGTATCCACCAACGCCGCCAGACACAAGAGAAAGGTGCAATGCCCGAATTTTACTGGCGAAAAGGCTCCACTTCTCTCAATCTGACTCCGCTGAGTGCGGCAGTAGCTCCTCCAGGTGGGCAATGAGATCATTGGGGTTCATGGGTTTCCGCAGGTAGAGGTTGGCTCCGACAGACTCTTCCTCGGCCACGGCACTAAGAATGATAATGCACAAATCGGCCGTTTCTGGCTGAGCGCGCAGCGTTCTGCAAACGGTCAACCCATCCATGTTCGGCATCATCACGTCCAGAATCAGGGCGTCGGGTTGGTGGGCGGCTACTTGCGCCAGCGCCTTTAGGCCGTCAGTGGCTTCAATTACTTCGTAGCCGGCAAATTGCAAAATCAGTCGCAGCATGTGGCGGGTTGTATCATCATCGTCTACGACCAGAATTAAGTGACTCATACAATCAGTTCCCCTTTTTCGACGGCGTCCTCAGTACTTAGTAGATCGAAATTGAGGCGCGGATGGTTACGGCCGTTTATCCACCGATACTTCTAACCGTCTGATTGTAACAAACAACAAGCGTTAATCGTAGCCATACGGCGTGGATTGTCATTTCGCCATCGTTCTCTATAATCTTCCCACTCACAAGAAGATGTGTTTCTGCACTGGCAGCAAAACCCAGTGCCACGACGACAGGGGCCAGACTTCTATGGCTGGATTACTGCGAGGAGGCAAAGCAGCGTGAAAACCAGGTCGTTCGTCTTATTATTACTTACGCTCGTGTGGACGTTAATAAGCTGCCGTGCCACACCTGCCGCCACCCGCACGCCAGAGATTATCGTGTTTGCTGCGTCATCCCTTACAGACGCTTTCAATGAGCTGGCCCAGGCATTCCAGGCTAAAAATGAAGGGACGCAGGTGGTCCTTAACCTGGCTGGCTCCTCGCAGTTGGCAACTCAGTTGAATGAAGGGATTGCTGCCGATGTGTTTGCTTCGGCCAACGCCGCGCAAATGCAGGCAGTCATCACCAGCGGGAGAATTCAAGCAGGTACAGAAGTTCTGTTCGTGTCGAACCGGCTGACTATTGTGGTTCCGGCCGACAACCCGGCCGGCATCCATTCGCTGGAAGATCTGGCTAAACCGGGCGTGCAAATGGTACTGGCGGTGGAGGGCGTGCCTGTCCGCGAGTATACGGATGAGATTTTGGCGGCGATGCCCGTCGATTTTCAAACGCGGTTTTATGCGAATCTGGTTTCGGAAGAGGACAATGTGCGGCAAGTTTCGGCCAAAGTTGCTCTGGGCGAGGCCGATGCCGGCATTGTGTATACCTCGGATGTCACCCCGGACATTGGCGCACAGGTGCACCAGATCGCCATTCCCGATGCCCAAAATGTGGTTGCTGCTTATCCCATCGCGCCTTTGGCAGACGCACCGCACCCAGACATCGCCCGGAGTTTTATTGATTTTGTCTTGAGCGCCGAGGGGCAGGCTATTCTGGCCCGTTGGGGATTTGCTCCGCCCCCGGTTCGTTAAGGAGGTGCCGTGTGGCTGTGAAAAAGCAAATGCGCCGCCTGACCCGCCAGGATGCCTGCCGGCTGACCATCTCACGCCAGCACCTGGACGGGGCAGAAAGCCCGGCCATGCTCGATGTTTTTCGTGATCTGGGGTGTGTGCAGTTGGACCCCATTCGCCACGTGGAGCGCACGCAAAGGCTGGTGTTGTGGAGCCGTTTGGGTGGTTATGACTCGGCTGACCTGGCAGCTTTGCGCTGGGGGAGCCGGAGCGTTTTTGAATATTGGGCGCACGCCGCCTCGATGGTGCTGACTGAGGAACTGCCTGTTCATCGTTATCGCATGTACCATATGCGTGATCTACAGCAGTCTCGTTGGGCGGCCCGAATGCAAGCGTGGTTCGATGAAGAACCTGAGTTGAAGTACGCCCTGCGCGATGCCCTGTTGACCAATCTGCGGGAAAACGGGCCGCAGCTTTCTCGTGATATTAACGGGCAGCACAGCCAGCATTCGCGCTGGTCGAACGGCCGTTATGTCTCCATCATCCTCGAATACCTGTGGTATCGCGGTGAAGTAATGGTTCACGGCCGTAGCGGCAACCAGCGACTGTGGGGTCTGGCCGAAACATTCTGGCCCGAGACCGCACCATCAGAAGTGTGGACCGCCGACGAAGTTACCCGTTATGCCGCCCAAAAGGCGATCCGTGCTCTGGGCGTGGCCACTCCTCAACAAATCAGGCGGCATTTCACCCGAAACCACTATCCTGACCTGACTAAAAATCTTAAACATCTGGTGGACGAGGGGGTATTGGAGAAAGTGCAGGTATGGCATGAAGGCGAGCCTTTAAAAGGGGAATGGTATTTGCACCAGGACGATGTCTCTTTGCTAGACCGAATTCAGGCAGGAGATTGGCAGCCGCGCACCACGCTGCTGTCTCCGTTCGACAATCTCATCTGTGATCGGGATCGGACTGAGCAGCTTTGGGACTTCTTCTACCGCATCGAAATTTACGTGCCGCCGCAGAAGCGACAGTTTGGTTACTACGTACTGCCCATTTTGCATGGCGATCAGATCATCGGCCGTATCGATTCCACTATGGATCGGCAAACAAGCACCTGGCAGATCCACAACGTGTATCAGGAACAAAATGCACCCGGAGGAGCGGCGGTGGCCACGGCCGTTCGCGGCGCTTGTGAGTCTCTGGCCGCATTTCTAGAAGCTCACGCCATCACCTGGGGGAATGTGCCTGTTTCCTGGAAAAACCTGGCCGCCTGAGACGTGAAGCTGGCTTTTTGGCAGCAAGCTTGACGGTTTGTCGGTATCATAGTATCAATTGTCGCTTGTTCGGGTATTAGCTGGCATTGACGGCCGTTTCGATTCGTCACCGAAAGGTGAGGTTTACTACACAGGGCACCACATGAGAACCATTACAACCATCTCCAAGTCAATTTTTCGTTTCTTTGTTCTTTGGTTTGTAGACGGCGTTTCGCTGCTGCTAACGGCCGTTGTCTTTCCCGGCATCGCGTTCGTCAGGCCAGGCAGCAGCATTGCCGTGCTGTTTGAAGGGTTTGCGGCTGCCTTCCTGCTTAGTATCGTCAATTTGCTGATCCGGCCGATTGTGCTGATGGTGGCCCGGCCGTTAGGCTTCATCGCCGTGTTTGTCCTCGGTTTTCTGGTCAACGCTGCCACCCTGCTGATTACTTCCTGGCTGCTGCCCGTTTTTCAGGTGTCTGGCTGGCTCAGTGCCATTGTGGGCGGGTTGGTTTTTGCGGCCATCAACGTCATTCTGACCGGCGTTTTGGAAGTCAACGACGAAGGCTCCTTCTACCAGGGCGTGATTGAACGTCTGGCAAAACGACAATCCTACGCCGACGTGGACCCCGGCCAGCGCGGTCTGGTGATGCTGGAGATCGATGGCCTGAGCTATCACCATCTAAAAAAGGCGCTGGCCGACGGCCGTTTGCCCACCATGCAGCGCCTGATGAAAAAGGAAGGCTACGAGCTGACACGGGTAGACTGCGGCATCCCTTCCCAAACCTCCGCCTGCCAGGCCGGTATCATGTTCGGCGATAACACCGACATCCCCGCCTTTCGCTGGTACGACAAAGACAAACAGAAGCTCTACGTGTCCGGCAACGATGCGACAGAGCTAAACGGCCGTTACGCCCGGGGCGAAGGTCTCATGCGCGGCGGTTCCAGCATCAACAATATGCTCAACGGCGATGCCGCTAAATCGCTGCTCACCATCGCCGGGCTGTTCGACGCCGACGATGAAGAGAAAAAGCGCCGCTCCGAAGACATCTACCTGCTCATGCTCAACCCATACTTTCTCATGCGGACCATCGTCCTGCTGCTGGCCGACGTGGGACGTGAGGTATGGCAGGGATGGCAGCAGCGGCGCCAGGACGTGCAGCCGCGCCTGAACCGCCTGGCCCACGGCTATCCCTTCGTGCGCGCAGCCACCACCGTGTTCATGCGCGACATTGCCGCCAATCTGGCAATACTGGATATTATTCGCGGCGCGCCCAGCATTTACGTCACCTGGCCCGGTTACGACGAAGTGGCCCATCATTCAGGTCCTTGGACCGGAGATGCGTTTCAGGTGCTGGCGACTTACGACAGCGTCATCAACCGGGTACATCGGGCTATTCGGGAAAAAGCGCCACGGCCGTATGATCTCATCATCCTCTCCGACCACGGCCAATCTTTCGGCGCGACCTTCAAGCAGCGTTATGGTCTTTCGCTGAAGGAGTTCATCGAGCAGCAGCTGCCGCAGGGAACCACGGTTGCCCAGTCGATGGGCGGCGATACCGGCGTGACGTCGCTGACGGCCGTTTCCGGCGAACTGGAAAACATCCAGCAGTCGGGCGTGGGGGGCAAGGGCGGGCGAGCCATCGTCCGACGCGGCCAGAAACTGCTGGACAGCAGCGCCCAAAAGCAGGCCGCTGATACCGGCGTTCCCGTCCACGATCAGCCTGCCCAGGTAACGGCTTATGGCAGCGGCAATCTGGCACAGGTTTACTTTGATCTGTACCCGCGCAAAATCAAACTAAGCGAACTCAATGACGCCTACCCTGGTAT
>Ga0116151_10005568_pt1 | contig 10856 bp, 10 predicted proteins | sample AD_UKC117_MetaG_FD_89893 | JGI IMG/M metagenome (GOLD analysis project Ga0116151, IMG submission 89893) | Active sludge microbial communities of municipal wastewater-treating anaerobic digesters from Hong Kong - AD_UKC117_MetaG | ecosystem: Engineered > Bioreactor > Anaerobic > Digestate... | reverse complement strand
GCCGGGACATTTTGCCACATGCCTGCGTGCCACGTATCCCACTGGTTGCCCACATGCTGCGAGGCATTGCCGCTGTGGATGAGCGCCGAATTCAGCTCCATCGACCACTGTGGACTTTTAGCGTAGCCATTGGTGCAATCGCCAAATTTATCGGGGGTTACTTCGTCCCAGCGCACCCAGTCTTGGGCGTTGCCATCGCTGCCAAACGGCTGTTCAAAGCCGGGGTTTTTTAACAGGTTGGTTTGCTGGGCGGGGGCGGCGGTGCCGGGCGCGGCGTTTACCGCCAGCAGAAGGGTCGTCAGGGCCATCAGCCCCATCAGTACATAAATCTTTTTCATCTTCTTTTTACCTCAGAAATTGTCTCACTACTTTTGCGCTTTTAAGAATGGGACGCGGATTTTCACGGATGTGGCGGATTAACACGGCTGGTGCTGATTTTATCCAGGAAAATCGGCTGTATCCGCGTCTATCCACTCATCAATCAGCAACCATAGTGTGTTTTCGATTGTTACCAGTTTAGTGCTGTCTGGCGCGAAGGGCAAAGATTAACAGCCCGGCTGTCAAGACGGCCGCTAAAGACAAAATACCCCAGACCAATAAATTCGGCGGGGCGGGCACGGCCGTTTCCGCCGCCGTTGGTTGGGTTGCAGGCGGCAGCGGCGTGGCCTGAATGGCTGCCGGTTGGCTGGTGGGCGTGGGCAAAGCGGGGGAAACGGCCGTTCCCTCCCCCACAGCCGCGCCCTCATAGCTGCCAAAAGCCAGTTCCACCACATTCCCCCGATTCAACAAAACGGCCACGTCACCGTCGCCGGTTAGCGTTTCCTCGCGCCCCACAGAGCGCGTAATGCGGTACGTGCCCGGCTCCAATTTCAGGCAATACGGTTCAGCCAGACCATCGGTGATGTAGTTGGCGACCACGGCCTGATCGGTAAAGACGGTAAAGGCCACCGCCCCGCGCAGCGGCTCGGCGGGATCATGTGCGCCGTCCCGGTTCAGGTCATCGAAGGCGGAGAGGCAAACGGCCGTTTGCGGCAGCGGCTGCGGTGTGCGCGTCGGCGTTGGCGGCAGGCGGGTCGGCGTGATTGTCGGCTCCGGCGTATCGGTGGGCAGCGGTTCTACCCGGCCAATCAGCAGCCGGTCACCCGGCTTGACAATCGAGTTCTCCGTCAGCCCATTCAGCTCCAACAGCGTTGGCAAAGAAATTCCAGCGCGCGCGGCAATGCTCCACATGGAATCATTGGGCTGCACTTCCACGTAAATATTGCCCTCAGCATCCGGCGTGGGCGTGGGGAACGTTTGCGCCTGCAGCGGCAACGGCCGTGTCAGCGCCAACATCATCACACCCAACCAAACCAAATTTGTCAGTACCCGCATTTCTTTAGCGCTCTCTCCACAAATTGAACCGATCTTGCCGATGGGTCCAAGCTACAAAGCTACCCCTCTTTCCATATTCTACCCAACGCCCGCCACACGACATCTCTATCCACTCCCAACTATCCACTCCCAACTATCCACTCCCAACTCCCTCCCCGCAGCATCCCGCACCGGCAGACGCGCACCCGTCGCCGCGTCGTACCAGCCAATTTCCAGGGTGATGGGGCCATCTGCCCGCGCCGGCGGCAGGGCGATGGTGCGCCGGTCGCGCAGCAGCAGCCCTTCGGCCCACCAGTCAGACGGCCACAGGCCCGCGCCAGGCGGCCCGTCGCTCTGACCAATCAACCCCTCTGGACCGAGAACGTGAACAAAAGCGGTCAGGGTGGCGGGCACGGCCGTTTCTCCTTCCCACACCACGTCCACCTGCAATTCGCCCGAAGGCAAGGTCTGTGCAGCGACGTGGCGCAAGGCCAGATGGTCGCCAAACGTGGCCTGTACCGGCCAATCCGGCGGCGGCTCGATGGCGTAGCGGGCAAACAGCGGGTAAGCCTCCGGCTCCAGGTCGCCGCGCGCCAGGCTGCCCCAGGCTGGCGTCACCAGGGCGGGCGGTTGGATGGCCTGCCGCACGGCCGTTAACCCATCGTAAGGCCAGGCGTAGATAACGGCCGTTTCCGGCAGCGGCGGCAGCCCAACGGCGGCGTCATAGACCACCACGCGCCCCTCATCCACCAAGAAGGGCAGCGAGGGGTACTTTTGCCAGTAGCGCGGGCCATCCAGGAAAACGGCCGTGCTGTCTGGTTCGGCGTTGATTTGTTGGGCCAGGTCGGTGACGGCCGTTTCAAACAAATAGGCCACGTCCGGCTGCCGCCCATACGCGGCATAATCAAACCAACCCACCAACCAGCTGCCCAGCAGCAAAGCCACCACCACCCCCTGCCGCACCCAACGCGGCGCAGCTTCCCACCGCCAGATCCAGTCCAGCCCCAGCGCCGGGAGGAACAGCGCGGCCGGCAGCACCCCGGCGGCGCGCAAAAAATGGGGCGTATCCTCCGCCAAAATCGTCGGACCCAGCATGATCAGCACCCAGAGCAGCGTGGTCATGGCGGCGGGCTGCCGCCAGTGGCGCACCGCCCAGACCAGCCCCAGCACAAAGGGCACGGCCATGAGCCAATCAAACACCGGCCGTCCGGCGGGATTGTGGCGCAAAATGTCGTCGCCGCGCCAGAGGAACATGCCCAGCGCCCGGCCGGTCTGCCGCGCCAGCGTGCCCCAGAGGTCGCCGCCGTTGACGGCCGTATTCAACACCGATACTTGCCCCGTGCGCCCCAAAATCAGGGCCGGGTCTTGCAGGAACAGCACGCCGAGGGGCAGCAGGGAAACGGCCGTGCCCAGCGCAAACACGGCCACCCCCGGCCACAGCCGCGCCCCGCGCCGCTGCCAGAGCAGGTAAGCCAGCAGCACCAGCAGCAAAAGCGGCGTGAAGCGCATGGCTAAATAGGTATAGAAACCCGCGCCGTACACCAACCCGGCGGCCAGCCACAGCCACGATTTTTGCCGCCGGTAGGCCAGCGTGCCCAGCCAAAAGGCCAGCGCCAGCGCCGGAACCATCAGCACCACGCGCAGCCCAATCCGGCTCAGGTGCACGCTCCAGACGGTGACGGCCCACAGCCAGGCGGCCAGCAGCCCCACGCGCCGTCCAAACCACGCCTGCGCCAGCAAAAACACGACCAGGGTGGTCAGCGCGCCCACGGTCGCCGCTGCCAGCCGCACGGCCGTGGCGGTGCGGCCCAGCAGAGCAATGGCGGCGGCGGTCAGGTAGATGTAGGCCGGTTCACGGCCGTTGTTGGCGGGGAAGAAAAGGGGGAAACGGCCGTCCAGCACCGTCAGGGCGTCCAGGCCGTTGGTGGCTTCGTCGCGGTACAGGCCGGGCGGGATATGGCCGAGCTGGTAGAAACGGAGGAAAACGGCCGTGACCACGATTAACAGTAATAAAGCCCATCCCCAACGGGATGGGCCGCGCAGTTGGTTTACAGGGTTGCTCATGCGAAGTGCCCGGTTTGTCAAAGCAGGGCAAGTATAGCAAAATAGGTTTTCGCAACAAACCGGACGGCTGATGGGTAAACAGGGGACGCGGAAAAACGCGGATGCGGCAGATTTTCGCTGCTGCTTTGAAAAAACCGCGCCCACCTCGGTATCTGTGCCCATCCGCGTCCCATTCCAAGAGATTTATGCGCGTACTCATGTTATCGAAGGCCCTGCTGGTGGGGGCCTACCAATCCAAGCTGGCGGCCATCGCCCGCCACGAAGACGTAGACCTGCTGGCCGTTGTGCCGCCCAGTTGGGATGATCCGGCCGGGCCGGTGACGCTGGAGCGTGTCCCGGCCGAGGGCTACCGGCTGCTGGTAGACCCCATCCGCTTCAATGGCAACTTTCACCTGCACTATTACCCGCGCCTGAAGCAGCGCCTGGCCGAATTCCGGCCGGACGTGGTCCACATCGACGAGGAGCCATACAACCTGGCGACCTGGCTGGCGATGCGGCAGGCGCAGGCGGTGGGGGCCAAGACGCTGTTTTTCTCCTGGCAAAACATCAACCGGCGCTACCCGCCGCCATTCCGCCAATGGGAACAGCAGGTGCTGGCGGGGGTGGATTATGCCTTGATGGGCAACAGCGAGGCGGCGCGCGTGTGGCAGGCGAAGGGCTATGCCGGGCCGTACCAGATCATCCCGCAGTTTGGCATAGACCCGGACTTTTTCCAGCCACCACAGCAGCGGGATCACGGCCGTTCCTTCGTCATCGGCTCGGCCAACCGGCGGTTGGTAGCGGAAAAGGGCGACGATTTGCTGCTGCGGGCGGCGGCCAAGCTGCCCGGCGTCTGGCGGCTGCACATTGCCGGAAATGGGCCGAATCGGCCTTATCTGGAACAGTTGGCGCAGGAGTTGGGCATTCGGGAGCGAGTGCAGTTTGATGGGGCCGTCTCCTCAGCGCAGATGCCGGCCTATTTGGGGCAAATGGATGTGCTGGTGCTGGCTTCGCGCACGCTGCCGAACTGGAAAGAGCAGTTTGGCCGGGTGCTGGTGGAGGCGATGGCTTGCGAAACGGCCGTTATCGGGGCCAACAGCGGCGAAATCCCCCAGGTGATCGGCGACGCTGGCTTAATCTTTCCTGAGGACGACGTGGACGCACTCCAGGCCCATTTGCAGCGCCTGCTGCAATCCCCTACACTGCGCGATGAACTGGGCAAGGCAGGCAGGCAGCGGGTTCTACAGCGCTACACGCAAGCCCAGATCGCGGAGCAAACGGTGAGTGTTTATAGGGACATGGTCTCTAAAGCAGAGTATACTAAAGCCCCATGAGTGATGATGTACCAAACGAAAATACCCTCCTTGCAGAGGATTCTATGACTGAGACCAATGAGGCAGATGGAGAACGGCCGTCTTCCCGGCGTTTTGTGCGCGTGCTCGGCCTTCTACTCATCATCCTTTCAGTATTGCTGGGCTGGTATCTGCTCGTCGTTTACCTGGGCTGGCAAAACGGACAGGAACTCCTCCAAGAAAAGCGCGCCACCAGCCTGAGCGAGCAAATCACCAACCAGATCCAATTGGCCCAACAAAACGTCACCGAAGAAAAGTACCGGCTGGCGCAGCGACGGTTGGAATGGGTGCTGGAACGCGACCCAAACCAGACAGATGCCCAGGCGCTGCTCAGTGAGATCGAGGCACGCCAAAACGTCCAATCCACCCCTTCCCCTCAGCTAACACAGACCCCTACACCGCTGCCCTTACCCTCCCCCACGCCGGGCCTGATCAGCGATCCCGGCGACGAACTAACGCGCATCCAACGGTTAGTCGACAACGAGGCCTGGGACGACGCTATCAGTGCTCTGACTTCTTTCCGGCTGCAGTTTCCCGCCTTCGAACGACCAGAAACAGATCGCCTGACGTACGAAGCGTATCTGGCCCGTGGGCTGGAAATGATCAGCGGAGATCAGGTGGAGCTGGGCATGGCCTATCTGGAGGAAGCGGAAAAGCTGGGCGATCTGCCGCAGGAGGCACTGGACTACCGGCTCTGGGCGGAACTGTACCTGGCAGGCATCGCTTATTATGGGGTGAACTGGGACATCGCGGCCATGAACTTCCGCGAGCTGTGCCTGGCGGCTCCCTTCTATCAGTCGGCCTGCGATCGGCTGATTGAATCTCTAGTGAGCCTGGGCGATCAGTTTGCTTATGCGCAGGATTGGTGCCCGGCAGAATCGACGTATCGGGAAGCGAGCCAATGGGGTGCGGCGGTAAACGACCAGATTGGACAGGCGCAGGCGGGCTGCGCTGGAGCGACGCCTACGCCGGGCGCTATTACCGATACGCTCTCCATAACCGGCACGCTGCCGTTAAGCAATACGGAGTCGGCCCCTTAAAACTGTACAGGTTGAATGGCGAAAGGGTGAAGGTGCTTTTGTTCATCGTTCGACCGTTCATCCGCTAGATAATATTCTAATCATGGCTGAACTAGGTGAAACTTTAAGCGAGCGTGAACTCGACGTCTTACAATGTGTAATCAATGGCGCCTCGAATAAAGAAGTTGCCGCCGAACTGTCGATCAGCCAGAATACGGTGAAGGTCCATCTGCGGAATATATACACCAAGTTGGGTGTTTCTTCCCGTACAGAAGCGACGACGGCCGCGTTGCAGCAGGGCCTGGTGAGTATTCCCGGCATGGAAACAACGGCCGTTTCCGACCCGCCAACCCCGCCCGACGCCGGCGCTGAACCAGAAACCACCGACACGGCCGTTGCCCACATTCCCGCCTCTCCTCCTCCTGCCAGACGGGTGAACTGGCAAACGGCCGTGGCCGCTATTGGGTTGGTGCTCGTTTTGCTGGTAATCGTCGTTCTCTTCAACCGGCAGACCTTGGGGCAGGCGGCCACCCCCCTCCCCACGCCGACGCTGGAACCGTTTGTCGAAGAACCAATCGGGCAGACACGTTGGTCACAGGCACGGCCGTCTGAGATCGCCCTGGCGAACATGGCAACCGCCGCCATCGGCCTGGATTTGTTTTTGATAGGCGGCGAAACGGATAAAGGTGTAGTAGACACCGTCAGCCGATATGATACCCGGCAGAACGCCTGGGAAGAAATGGCTGCCAAGCCAACGGCCGTAGCCGATACCACAGCCGCCGTCCTATTTGGCGAGATTTACGTGCCCGGCGGCCGTCTGGCCGACGGCTCGCCTACCAACCGCGTCGAAGCCTACAGCCCTACCAACAACGCCTGGAGACCCATCGCCAACCTGCCCCAACCCATCGCCGGCGGCCTGGCCCTCACAGATGGCAGCTTCCTCTACTTGTTCGGCGGCTGGGATGGCCATAACGTTGTAAACACCGCCTACCTCTATGATCTGAGCAGCGATAGTTGGCGTCCCCTGCCGCCTTTGCCGGAAGCTAAAGCGTTTGCAGCCGGCGGCCATGTCACCGGCAAACTGTACGTGGCGGGCGGCTCCGATGGCACCAACGCGCTGGCCTCCTGCCAGACCTTCGACACGGCCACCGAAACCTGGGATGAGTGCCCCGCCATGCTGGCGCCGCGCACCGGGGCCGGCGCAGCCGTGCTGTTCAACAAGCTCTACGTCATCGGCGGCCTGAGCGGTGATGAGTCCATTCAGTTCAGCGAGTTTTACGACCCCAACACGAATACCTGGCAAGTGGTGAACACACCGATGCTGGAAAACAATCCCGCCTGGTCCAACATGGGTGTTACCAGTGTTGAAACCCGCATTTACGCCCTCGGCGGGCGCTTTGCCGGAGAACCGCAATCCGGCAGTTTTATTTACGCCCCGGTGGTTTACCAGACATTTATTCCCGCCGCTTCCGCCGATGGCGGCGGCCCCACCCCCGCGCCATAACCACAAAAAAAAAGCTCTCCACCGCCAAAGCAAGCAGTGGAGAGCTTTTTTTTATGGCAGCGCCGCCTGCCTCGGGCGCGCTTCTTCCGCAAACGCGTGGCTGTAAAACCAGCTAATCAGCCGGGCCTCCTCCCAGGGCTTCAAAGCCAGCATCAACTCGACCCCGGGCGTAGACTGCAAGGCCGCCTCAAACTGCGCTTCTGACGCAAAATACAGCTCGTACATCAGGTGGAACCGGGAAGCGCCGCCAGGCTTGCCGGTTACCCGGCTGACCTCACTTTTTAGCAGACCGGGCAGCTGCTCGGCCAGGGGCAGGTGAGTGCCAGAGAAAAATTCTTCCAACTGCACTTCATCGTCTACGCGGCGGTAAAGGGTGACAAACTTAAACACAAACGTTACTCCCAGATTTCGGCCAGAGCCGCTTTTAGTTCGGCGCGGCGAGATGTATATTCGGCTTCGCCAATCTGCCCCTGCTCAAACGCCTCGTCAAGCCCCACGATTGCTTCCAGAAGTTCTTCTCTTTCGTTCACCCCTTCGTCTTCGTCGTCCTCATATTCAGAGCGGGAGCGCCAGGTACGCACCGTAAACAGGGCCAAGCCGCCGACCACGAGCAAGGAAATGCCACCAATGATGAGGTCTAAATTGTTGTTGCCGGGCTGCACGTTGCTGGCGGCGGCAGTAGTGGTCTGAGGACGGCCGTCTAACGTCAGGTTCAGCGTGGTGTCCGGTGCGATACCGGCCCGGTTAAAGGTGGCAAAGCGGCTGCCCCCCATATCCTGCACGCCCAAATCCTCAAAACCGTCGCCGGAAACTGTCACGCCTGTGTCCGGCATAATTACATTGGCGTTTGTCACCTGATAATGAATCGGGCGGCTCAGGGAGGCGCTGTCCTCATACGGCATGTCGTAGGACACGATGAGATTTATACCGCTTGGACCCGGGTTTAACGGAAAGGTATCGGCCCAGCCATCACCCGTCTGAATCACTTCATTAGCCGGAATGGTCGAATCCATCGAACCCAAAGCGCGCTGGAAGCTGACATTCTGCGCCCCTTCCGGCAGGGCAATCTGTAACGTTCCCGCCGCCGGGTCACCTGAATTGCCCACAAAAACGCTGGTGCCGCTGTTACTGAAGACGTAAAACTCATCCACCTGCACCTGACCGGCGGCAAAATTGACCAGGATATGCATCTGATCGACGTTTACCACGCTGGAGTCGGTAGTCGTGTTAAAAACAGTCACAGGCAGTGTTAGTTCTGGGTTAGCCTGGTCAAAACGACCGGCATCACTGCTGAAACCGATATCGTTGTAGGTGGTGCTGACGAGGAAAACCCAGTCCGGCTGCACGTCTGTCAGGTCGAAGGAGTAGCTGCCGTCTGTGCCAATGGTGTTGGTCATGGTCATCATCGGTTGGAAGCTGGCGTCGAAGGCGCGCAGCGTCACATCTCCCTGGGTGATAATCTCGCCGCTGGTGGCGTTGGTCACCACGCCGCTGATAGCGGCGGCGGCGATTGGCTCAGGCGCTGCGCCCGGCTCGACATAACGAAAGCTGAATGTACGGCCGTAATCCACCACCGCCCAGCGTTCGTCATCTGTCAGTTCGTAACTATGCGCCGGGATACCGTTGTTGGCGATGGCGTTGAAGACATCCTCGTTGCTGCGGCTGTGCCAGTAAGCCAGATCGGTAAGGTTGGTCGGCGGTGTCTCCTGGGCGGCGGCGTCCGGGCCGTCTGCCAGGCCGGTATCGCCGTGGCAGGCGGCGCAGTTTTCGTCGTAAACCGCCTTACCCTGGTCGATGGCTTCTGGCGGGGTAGCCAGACTGTAAACGGCCGCTACGAGATCCCAGCGGTTGGTTTCATTAATAGGGTTACTCTGGTTGTCCGGGCCAAAGGGCGGCATACCGGCTTCCAGACGGCCGTTTGTAATCGTCAGAAACATGTCGGCCGGAATGCGCGTGCGGCGGAATTCTGGGTCGGTATAGTTGGCCGGGGGTTTTTCCAAACGCGAGGCCATTTCGCCATCTCCCTGTCCGGATGGCCCGTGGCAGTTGGCACAACGGTCTGCAAAGAGGCCCAAACCGACGTCTGCATCCGGGGGAGTGGCCGGCAAAACGGGTTCTTGCGCGGAAACGGCCGTCCCTGTAACAGCAGCCGCCCCTAATAAAAGGCCGATCAGCAGGGCAAACAGGCTGAAACGGCCGTAAGGAACATCAAGTCGTTGTCTATGCATCATATGAGTTATCGTTAGTTTCTGGTAAACCAGCCCAGTGAATCAGGCCGGTTTGACGGTTAGTTGATGACCGCAGACGACACAGAATTTATCGCCGGGGTCCACCGCGCGGCCGCACTGCGGGCAGAAGTTGGTCTGACCGTTGGTGGGCACGGCCGTTTGGGGCCGGCTGCGCCGCCGTGCAATAACCTGTTCGATTTCGTCGGCAGGTGCTTGTTGGCGCCGCCGGGCGATGGCTTGCTCGATGGCCTCCGGCGCGCCGCCAGCGGCGGGCGAGGGGGCGGCAGGGGAAACGGCCGTGGTCGTACCCAGGTTGTCTAGCTGCGCCAACACAGCCGCAGCCGCAGCCACCAGTTCAGCGCGCTGCGGCTCGTAAACCTCCGCCGGTATCTTTCCGGTATCAAAATCGAAATCTAAGGCACGGACCTCTTCGAGTAACGCCTCTTTTTGCAGCAGCAGCGTCTGGCGCGGACTGCGAGAACGGCGCTGTCTCCGTTCCTCGGGCATCAACAGGGGTTGTGCAACGAACAGGCCCACAAGAATAACCAGGGCCAGACCAATTAAGATAGAACCTGTTGTCATGATAGATGGTCAGTGGGTGAGGCGCATGGCGCGGCCTGCACGGCCGTGAACAGAGACCAAAATCGTCCCATTCACAGCTGACTGACTCCCTCCTTCGTTCATTCAGCTAACAGCCGGTTGACCAGCGTGGTCATGGTCACTTGATCGACCGGGCCAATTTGTACGTGGGCAATCTTGCCATCTTTACCAATAAAAAAGGTTTCCGGCACGCCGGTAATTTCATAATCGGCAGAAATGGAAGTACCTAGATCAGGCGCATTGGGGTACGTAACGCCGAACTCTTGCAAATAGTCCAGGGCGTTAGGTTCTACGTCGGCGTAGGCGATGCCCAGCATCACCACGTCCTTATCCTGAAACTGCCGCCAGGCCTGCTCTAGCACGTCGGCTTCTACACGGCACTCCACACACCAGGAAGCCCAGAAGTTCAGGATCACAACTTTGCCCTGCATGTCGGCTAAAGAGGCGGACGGCCGTTCATCCCATTCATAGCCGTTAAAATATTCCATTTGGAAACCGGGGGCAGCCTGCCCTTGCTCTGGGCGGGTTTTGTTAGCATTGAGGAGACCCCAACCAACCAGCGCCAAAATCCCCACAACCACCAGCCACAAGAGAATGGTTACCACATTAAACGGTTTTTTCGTCTTTTCAACGACTACCGATTCGGGGGTTGATGAGACTGTTTCTGTACTCATAAGGTTCTCTCTTCCAGGCGAAAGCCCTGTTATTTTTTCTGTAACTCTTGTTCAATGCGCGAGGCATAATCGTCAGAAGCAGG
>Ga0116151_10005564_pt1 | contig 10856 bp, 18 predicted proteins | sample AD_UKC117_MetaG_FD_89893 | JGI IMG/M metagenome (GOLD analysis project Ga0116151, IMG submission 89893) | Active sludge microbial communities of municipal wastewater-treating anaerobic digesters from Hong Kong - AD_UKC117_MetaG | ecosystem: Engineered > Bioreactor > Anaerobic > Digestate... | reverse complement strand
TCTGGCGGTGGTAAACAACTGGCGCGTGCTGAGCTTCGACACGAAGCAGGTCAAGTCCGGCGCGGCGCTGGAAGTGGTGGAACAACTAATCAATCAATCAATCAAACAGGAGCAATGAAATGACAGGTTACGGATGGTATATCGTTTTGGCAGTATTAGTGCTGATTGGAACAGCGGCGGCGATTTACGAGAGAAATAATTACGCCGACTGGTGCATTCCGGTTTATATAGCTGCCTTTTCACTTGTGTTCTTAATGCTGCTTCTATTGCCATTATTGGCAATCAGCACAAAAGCAGACGTCGCGCTATATGAACGTCAAAAGGCTTACATTGAGAATCACGTTCCAGTTGACCCAATTGAGAACGCGGCGATCACAAATAAGAAAATCGAACTAAATGAGTGGCTTTTTACCGCTCAATACTCAAAGTCAAGATTCGGCGATGCGTGGACTTTTACCCCGTCTGATATTGCTGACTGGCAGCCAATTCAATAACCAAACAAACAGGAGCAAAAATGAACGACAAATTCACAGAAGATTTTATTAAAGAACAATTGGATGTAATGGAAAAATTTGAGAAAGCAGAATGCAGCTCATCGCCTGAATATTTAGCAGGACGAAACGCGGCAACTCAAAACTATGCTGATGCACTACATAAAATTTTGTTGCTTGAACACGAGATTTGCTCGTGGTGTAAAGATATGAGTGCCGTGTTTGATGACGGAAAAAAACGTGTAATCGAAGCAGAACGAAAGGTTAAAAACCTTCACAAGATTATCTCAAAGCAACAATTGAAAATCGAGCGGCAAGCAGAAAACATTACAACTCTTCTGCATCTTTATACGAGCGGCAAGCGGAGTAAGTCTCACAAAAAGCTGCGCGAAAAATACCGTGAGTTGAAAGCAGCGTACCAGTCACTAAAAGGGAGCAACTAACATGTACCAACGAATAATCATTATCGGCAATATCGGAAGTGACGCGGAGCTGCGTTACCTGCCAGACGGCACGCCCGTCTGCACGTTCAGCCTTGCGGATAGCAGGGTCGTAAAAAAGGGGGTGGATGAGACAACCTGGTTCAGAGTGACGCGCTTTGGCAAGCAGGCGGAAGTTTTGGCACAATACCTGCTGAAGGGGGCGTCGGTGTTGGTGGAAGGCCGGCTGAAGCCCGGTGACGGCGGCAATCCGCGTGTGTATCAGCGCAAGGATCAGAGTTGGGCTGCGAGCTTTGATGTGACGGCTGAGGACATCCAGTTTGTCGGCAACAAAAAGAGCGAGCAGTTGACCGATGATGGCGTTCCGTTTTAGGGGGATGAGATGAGCGAATTGAAACCGTGCCCGTTTTGTGGCGAACAGAGTGCTTATGTAGGTTACACCCGAGACCCGTTCTCGGATAATCGGTATGCGTGGGTAAACTGTGGCAAATGCCATTCATCAGGCGGACAATTTAAACAGGATGTTTATCCAGGTGACAAGCTTCTTAATCGTGATGAGATGGAATCAGAGGCAATAAAGCGCTGGAACACCCGTCCGATTGAGGACGCGCTGAATAAGCGCATTGCAGAGCTTTCACAGGCGGTTGGTCTTATTACGACTCTGAAGCCAACGATGGTGATGGACGCTAACCACCCACTTGATATGGTACGAGAGGTCGCAGAACATGTGACCGCCCGCATCGCAGAGTTGGAGGCGGAGAAATGCGTCTTGGTAGACCAACAGCGTGAGGCAAAAAACCATTTGATTGATAAAAACCTTCACATAGATTCTCTGTATGAAGAGGGCTATAAGTTGCAACAGCGCATTGCCGAGCTGGAGGAGCAAGTTTGGGACTTGAACTTGGCGAATGAGAGGTTGGAATCGGCATACTTTGCAGACGAAACAATCGCGCCTGATGGTTCATTGAAACCAAGTGTATGCAAATTGATGAAGCGTGTTGAAAAGGCAGAGACAGATTACAGCATATCAGAAGCCCATGTTACCGCTTTACTAAACCGCATTGCCGAGCTGGAGGCGGCGCAACGGTGGATACCGGTGAGCGAGAGGTTGCCGGATACCAAGATTGTTTACGATAAATTTGACGTTATCGTTGAGTTTGAAAACATAAAAAACGGTGGAACGACAAGGTGTGTTGAATTGATGTCTTATGACTACAGGAACAAGTCGTGGAATGACGATTGTGGGGAGTACGGTTTCTATCCAGTTGCTGGCGTAACCCATTGGCGAGAACGTCCAACATTGCCGGAGGTGGAATAATGTGTAACTTTTTCAGTTTTGTAACAGACCCAGTGAATCACCCAGCGGAGTATTACTACTTCGACTGGAAATATCGCAAGGCGCACCTAAACGACGATGGAGTGGACAGCCACTCGCACATTTGCGCACGATTCAAACTTGACGAGGATGTATGCAACAAGTACGAGTTCAATCCGCTGACAAAGGCGTTCACGGTTGACCAGATTAACAGCAAACGTGATGACAGTGAGGCGGCTGAAAAGTGGGCAAATAGGCTGGACTTCAAGACAATTGTCGAACCGCTGATTGTCAAGCCGATTGTAAATCCGTTCGAGTTGCCAAAGGTAGAACAAGTGACAGATGAGCAGGTTGCATGGCTAAGAGAATGGGATTCGGTATGGGATGCGGCTTGGGCTTCGGTCAGGGCTTCGATTGAGGCTTCGGTCGGAGCTTCGGTCGGGGATGCAGTCGGGACTTCGGTCTGGACTTCGGTCTGGACTTCGGTCAGTGATTCGGTCTGGGCTTCGGTCAGGGCTTCGGTCAGGGCTTCGGACTGGGATACAGTCTGGGAAGCGGTCAGGGCTTCGGTCGGGGCTTCGGTCACGGCGTATATCAGCAGTTTCTTCGACATTGATTACAAGTTCGACTTTTCATCTGCAGTCAAACTGTGGGAAGCGGGACTTGTTCCCTCGTTTGATGGCACGACATGGCGTTTGTACACAGGCAAGGATGCAAAGATTATCTATGAATGGACACCGGAGGTGCAAGAATGAACGAAGAAACGTTTGAATATCTGCAAGGCCTGATTGAGCGGCTGGACAGCGCGGAGCATGGGATGACGCTGCGCAAGTTGGAGGCGTACAACCTCAGCTACTCGCTGAAGCACTTGGTGGTGAACGAACTTCGCACGGACGCGAAGTACGAACTGGCAAAGAAATTCGAGGAGCAATATGGCATTCGTTAGCGGCATGGTGGTTGGTCTGTTTATCGGCGCGTTTCTCGGCCTGGTGACGATGTGCATTATAACAATGGCAAGTGATCGGGAGGCGGCGAAATGAGAGACTTTTTGGAAGGCGTATGCGAGGCTTCGGTCATGGCATTCCTGATAGTTGCGTGTGGGATGATGGTAGCATCACCGACGATTATTGTTTTGTATTTTGCGATTGAGAAACAATCCTGGTTATTAGGCGCGCTGGCGTTTGTGGTGTTTATTGTATCCATCGGCGTGGCCATCGCAATTCGCGAAAGGGTGGAAAAATGACAGACGTAAGCAAGGCGATCTACTCCGGCGACTGGGAGCTGTACCCGCGCAATGGTCGGGTCGAAATCCAGGACTTCACGCACCCGAAGATCGTGCTGACGGACGCTGCGGCGCTGCAGGTGTGGCAGGTGCTGAATGTGTGGGTTGAGCGGAATGCGAGGGAAGAATGACTTTGAGCGACTATGTTTCGCATGAAGACGTTGACAGGAAAATCGAAATTGAAGAGGCTATCAGAAGGCTCGGTCACATCGACCGAGCCATTCTTTATTTGTGGGTTGAGGGTTACACGCAGGCTGAGATAGGGGTGATGTTCGGGTACTCAGAACGACACATCAGACGAATTTTAGCCAATATCCGTGAAAAATGTCCTAAAAGTGACTCGTAACTCCCCTATATGATAGGAGCAAAGTTATGAGCAAAGAATGCGTATGCGGTGCAGAGATTCGGAATAACCGTAGTTTATGCCGCGAATGTGCTGACGTCTATGGCTATGATGAATCCGAATGGCCTGAATGGTTGCGCTGGAAAGTAAGCGACATTCAAAGGGAACACGACTTTTACCGCTTGCATAATGAATTGCGCCTTGAATCAATCGAACCTAACGGGCGGGGCGGGTATAGGGCAAAGCCTATGTTCGCCTTGCGCGGTTGCAGGAATGAAACGCATTTATACCAGGAACGAGATCAGCACGGAGGCTAATTGATGGAGTGGATGCCAGTTTTATCAAAGGTTTTAGAAGCGATTTTGATCGCGATTTTGCCGCCACTTGCGGTCGCATTAGTGTCGTTCGTGGTCGCGAAGGCAAAGGATGCCTGGGAGCGGGCTAAGCAGTGGAATCCAACCGTCACCCAGTATCTTGAGCAGGCAGCCAGGTTTGCGGTGCAGGCTGCGGAACAGGCGGGCGCTGCGGATTTGATCGAAGATAAAAAGCAGTACGCGATCCAAATTGCAGAAGCGTGGCTGGCAGCCAACCATATAACGACCGACATTGATTTGATTGATGCTGCGATTGAGAAGGCGGTACTGGAGCTGTTCAATGGCGGCGATGAAGACCCTGCTGGTTTCAAGGGTGTCGGATGACAGGCGGGGATATCGTACTTGCGATTATCGCGGCGTTACTCGGAGGCGGCGGGCTTGGCGGGGTGATCGTGAACGCGATTGCCAACCGGAAGAAGGTTGCCGCTGATTGCGTTGCAACGCTGTCACAGGCATACGAGACGCGCATCAACGCGCTGAATGAGCGAGCGGATAAGTTAGCTGCGAAAGTGGATTTGTTAGAAGCGCAAGTGTCGGGCTTGCGCTCTGCATTATCAGACAGGGAAGCACTTATTGTGAACTTACAACAGGAAAATGCTGATTTGCAGACGCAAGTGGATAAGTTGAGCAAGATAGTCAACAACAAAGACAAGCGCATTCGTGAACTGGAAAAGCAGGTCGCGGAGCTTACCTCACGCATTGACGCTATGAGCGGTGACGATGCCAACAATTGACGGCGCTTACCAACTCCTGCTTGCGCGGCTGCTGGCGATCGAGGCTGACATGGCTGACTTGCGCGAGCGGGTGGACGAGCTTGATGACGAGCTGCACGAGGCGTGGCTGGGCGGGACGGATTAGAGAATGAGCAAGATAAACTGGACTTTGCGCTCCTTTCGGCTTGACGAATTGACGGATTATTACAAGAATCCGCGTTCGCTTTCTGAGAAGGAATTTAAGCAATTAAAGACTTCACTTGATAAATTTGGCATGATAGATAAGCCGATTGTCAATGCCGACTCCGCGCACACTATCATCGGGGGTCATCAGCGCAAGCACGTTCTGGAAGCGGAGGGCACGCGGGAAATCGAATGCTGGGTTCCAGACCGCGAGTTGAGTGAGAAAGAGGTCGAGGAGTTGAACATCCGCCTGAACAAGAACACGGGCTCATGGGACTTCGACTGCCTCGCAAATTCTTTTGAGCTTGATGACCTGCTGGAATGGGGCTTTGAGAAAAACGAGCTTGACATTGATTTGTGGATGCCAGATCCGCCTGAAGACGTTGAGCCGCAGCTTGATAAGGCTGAAGAACTTCGCGAAAAGTGGGGCGTAGAAACGGGGCAATTATGGCAACTTGGCGAGCACAGGCTTATTTGTGGGGATTGCACGGATAAGGCGGTGGTAGACAGGGTGATGGGGGGAGAGGTTGCAATTTTGATGGTGACAGACCCGCCTTATGGCGTTGTTTACGATGCTAATTGGCGCAACGAAATGGATAGGGCAAACGGTAAGCCCTATGGCGAACGCGCCATAGGGAAAGTAACTAACGATGACAGGATAGACTGGGGTGCGGCTTACTCGTTGTTTACCGGTGACGTTGTATATGTCTGGCACTGCGACCGCAGTGCCAGAGAAGTGAGCCAGAATATTGAGGATGCCGGATTTGATATTGTCGCTCAAATAATTTGGGTAAAAAATAACATTGTCATTGGGCGTGGCGATTATCACTATAAACATGAACCTTGTTGGTATGCGGTTCGTAAAGGTAAAAATCACAACTGGCAGGGGAGCAGAAAAGAATCGTCTGTTTGGGATATAAATAAACCGCTGAAGTCTGAAACGGGGCATTCAACGCAAAAACCGCTTGAGTGCATGTCAAAACCAATTGAGAACAATACAGCTTTTGGCGAGTTGGTCTACGACCCCTTTCTCGGCTCTGGCACAACCCTCATCGCTTGCGAGCGGTTAGGGCGGAAGTGCAGGGCGGTTGAGATTTCGCCGGCTTATTGTGCGGTGGCGATCCAGCGGTGGGTGGATGTGACGGGAAAAGAGCCGGTGCTGTTGAGCAATTGAGCGGATTAAAAGAACATGGCTGAGAAATACACTGCAAACCAGATGATAGAAGCGTTGCGCGAAAAGCATGGCAACATGTCTGCTGCCGCGCGATTCCTGAATTGCAGCCGGAACACAATCAGCCGGTACATTGACACTTATCCGACCGTGAAAGCGGTCTATGAAGAAGAGCGTGAAACGCTAATTGACTTTGCAGAGAATCAACTATTTCAGCAGGTCAAGGAAGGCAATATCACCGCTATTATTTTCACGCTAAAGACCATCGGCAAGTTACGCGGTTACGTTGAGCGGCAGGAAGTTGCCAGTACGAACGGAAACGAAATGGACGGCAAGGCAGAGCCGGTTATTGCGCGTTTAGACGCCTCACAGATTGGGCGGTCGTTTACAGATATGTACCGCGACATACTCGCACATGGACACACTGAGTACGTTCTGGCAGATGGACGCGGTTCTGGCAAGTCAAGTTTTGCCGGCTTAACAGACGTGGTGCTGCTGGTCAATAATCCAACGTGGCATGTGCTATGTATCCGCGAACATGCAAATACCTTACGAAATTCAGTTTTTTCGCAGATTCAGTGGGCGGTAGACCAGTTGGGGTTGTCTGATAAATTCAAGTTTACCACGTCACCCCTGGAAGTGACCTATCTCCCGACAGGGCAGAAGATTTTTTTCCGCGGCGCCAACGATCCAATGTCTATCAAGTCCATTAAGCCGCCATTCGGGGCAATAGCCGTTTTGCACTTCGAGGAATACGATCAGCTGCCCGGTCCGGAAGCGGTTCGTTCTATCATGCAATCGGCAATTCGCGGCACAGACGTTGCATATATATTCAAAGTGTTCAACACCCCGCGCTCAATGAATCACTGGGCGAACAAAGAAATAGCAACTCCAAAAGAGAACCGCTATTTACATCGCTCAAGTTACCTGGAAATGCCGCCTGAATGGTTAGGGCGGGTGTTTCTTGACGAAGCTGAATACCTGAAACAAGTCAACCCAGACGCTTATGATAATGAGTACATGGGCGTTGCCAACGGCACGGGCGGGATGGTCTTTCCAAACGTTGAATTGCGTGCCATTACGGACGCAGAAATCAAGCTATACGATAACATTTACGAAGGGCTTGACTTTGGCTATGCGGTAGATCCGCTCCACTGGGTACGATTATCTTATCATGCTGGGCGGCGCGAGCTTTACATCTACGATGAATTTCGCGCGGTCAAGATGGGCAACAAGGAACTGGCAGAGGCGCTCATTGCGCAAAAGGGCTGCGGCTATTCCAGGCTGATTATCGCCGATAGTGCAGAGCCAAAGTCCATCGCTGACTTGAACACTTACGGGTTAACGGTGAAGGGAGCTGAAAAGCCGCCTGAATCGGTTAGATACAGCATGAAGTGGTTACAAAACTTAGCAAAGATTGTTATTGACCCGGAACGCTGCCCGTATACCGCGCAAGAGTTTACCAGTTACGAATATCCGCGAACGAAAGATGGTTTGGTCATGAGCATCTATCCCGATGAAAACAATCATTCCATCGACAGCACGCGTTACGCATTAAATCTGCAATGGCGGAAGGCGGGCAATTAATGAGCTGGATCGCTGATGTAGTTGACGCCGTGAAAGGATGGTTTTATCGAATGTTCACACGTGAAGAAATAAAAAAGGCAATCGGTTCTGACATCGCTCCGACCGAAGAGCAGCAGAAGCAAATTTCTCTGTGGGCTTCAATGTACCGCAATCAAGCCCCCTGGGTGGACAATGATTCCATTTTCAGCCTGAATCTCTCCTCTACCATCGCCAGCGAACTTGCGCGGGCGGCAACGTCTGAGATGACTCTCACATTGTCTGGTTCGGCGCGGGCAACGTGGCTGCAAACACAAATTGCGCCCATTGTCGATGATATTCGCACGGATTTGGAAGTTGGGCTTGCGTTAGGCGGCATGGTATGGAAGCCAGTCCCGGATGGCAAGAATATCACCGTCTCGGTCATTCCGGCGGACGCGTTCTACCCAGTGCGCTTCGATTCAGCCGGCAAGGTGGTATCCGCCGTGTTCGTCGAGCAGCGGCAAGTTGGCAAAAAGTACTTTACTAAACTTGAAGCACATGACATCAATAAGCAAGGCGTCTACACGGTTACTAACAAGGCATTCGAGAGCGATAGCCCTCACCAGCTTGGGCGGGAAGCGCAATTGAGCGTTATTGACGATTGGGCTGCGTTAGAGCCGGTTGCTACTATTATCGGCGCGGATAAGCTGTTATTTGCTTATTTCAAGGCCCCTGGTGGCGATGTGAAGGACACTGGATCGCCATTGGGCGTGAGCTGTTACTCGCGAGCGGTTGATCTTATCGAACAGGCTGACCGTCTCCATTCGGGCTTCTTATGGGAGTTTGAGTCTGGCAAGCGCGCGCTTTATGCGGATGTGGTGGCGTTCCAGCGAAAAGATGACGGCACGCTCATTCTTCCCGATAAGCGGCTGTATAGGGCGCTGAACTCAACCAGCAACGTGGGGGAAGGGGATTTGTTCAAAGAGTGGTCACCTTCGATAAGGGAACAGAATTATTTGAATGGTTTATCGGCGATATTCAGACGGGTGGAACTTGCGTGCGGTTTGGCTTATGGCACGTTGAGTGACCCTGAATTGGTAGCGCGCACGGCAACCGAAGTGGCAAGTACAAAACAGCGCACATATTCTACCATTCGCGATATTCAGAGAAGCCTGCGCACGGCGTTAGAACGATTGTTGGAAACGATGGATTTCTACGCAACGGCGTACAATCTTGCTACAAAGGGCGCGTACAACCTGGAATTTGAGTTTGATGACTCAATATTGGTAGATAAAGACGCGCAGATGCAAGTAGACCGGCAAGCCGTTTCAATGGGGCTTATGCCAAAGCAAGTTTTCCTGATGCGAAACTATGGACTTGACGAAAAAACGGCTAACTTATGGCTTCAGCAGCAGCGTACTGAATCGCCAACGGATGTGTTTAACGCATGATCACCTTCGATAAAATTGACGCGCTCACGGCAAGTTTAGAACAACGCTTAGAACGCTTTTATTCTAAGACTCTTGCGGATTCTGCGCGTTCTCTGGCTTCGCTTCTGCGGGCAAAATCAGCCTTAAATTCTTCGCTGTTTCGCGCAAGTGAACTTGCATATGCTGAAGCCTTGTACGATGATTTAGTAAAGCGAATTGCAAAACTCTCAGGCTACACGGAAAAAGAACTCCGCACAATCTTCAAGAAAGCGGGATTTGAGAGCATTCGAGATGAGCAAGCGATCATCGGAAAACCTGGTCTGGAAGTGCCTGAATTAGCCGAGTCACAACAACTAACAGGTATTGTGAACAGCGTTTTTGCACGCACAAATGTGGTATTGCAGAACCTCACTCGATCCATCGCATATCAATCGGAGCTTCAATTTATCGCCGCCGCCGATGATGCATACTTAGCTGTCAGCACTGGCGCGCTTGGCATAGATCAGGCGATCAAACAGGGCGTGCTGACTCTGGCAGAACAGGGCGTGCGGGTGCTCAATTCCAACACGGGTCGAGTCGAGCAAGCGGACGTTGCCATAAAGCGCAATATATGGACTGGTATTAATCAGGCAACTGGTGACATGACACTGGCAATGGCTGCTGAAGCGGGGACTGACTTGGTCGAGGTAAGCGCGCATCCAGGAGCAAGAAATAAGGGCGTAGGGGCGGCAAACCACGAATCATGGCAAGGCAAGGTTTATTCTATCAGCGGAACGCACCCCAAATACGAGCCGTTCATCGAGACCACCGGTTACGGCACGGGAGCGGGGCTGCTTGGATGGAATTGTAGGCATAGCCTCTGGTTATTTTTCGAAGGCTACGAAAAGCCAACCTACACGCAAGATGAATTAGACCGCGTGAATAACGCGCAAGTAACTTATGGCGGCAAGCAGATGGACTTATACGAGGCAACCCAGCAGCAGCGATATTTAGAGCGCGGCGTGAGGGACTGGAAGCGCAAACAGGCGATGTTCGAGGCGGCCGGCTTGGGTGAAGAATATGCGATGGCGGGCGCTAAGATAAAAGACTGGCAATACCGGCTGCGTGACTTCACAAAGCAAACCGGACTTGAACGGCGCTATGAGTGGGAACGGGTATTTAAGTAATTATGGCATTATGAGCGGCTTATCCGCTTTCATTGCAAAAACTATGCTGACTGCGAGCGTAAAGAGGCAGCACCTTACGAATGGCACTGCGTTAGTGGCCGTAAAAGGTGGAGAGGAAAGGATAGGTAAACATGAAACGCGAAGATTTGGAGAAACTCGGACTGGAAAAAGAGGTTATTGACTCGGTCATGACCTTGTACGGCAAGGATATTGAGGCTCACAAAGCCAAACTTGCCGAAGCCCAGGCAGAGCGAGACGGCCTGAAAAGCCAACTGGACGAAGCCTCTAAAACTATTGATGGCTTCAAAGCGCTGGACATCGAAGGCGTAAAGAAAAGCGCCGACGAATGGAAGGCTAAAGCCGAACAAGCGCAAAAAGACGCTGAAGCGCAAGTCTACAAGGT
>Ga0116151_10005560_pt1 | contig 10866 bp, 11 predicted proteins | sample AD_UKC117_MetaG_FD_89893 | JGI IMG/M metagenome (GOLD analysis project Ga0116151, IMG submission 89893) | Active sludge microbial communities of municipal wastewater-treating anaerobic digesters from Hong Kong - AD_UKC117_MetaG | ecosystem: Engineered > Bioreactor > Anaerobic > Digestate... | reverse complement strand
CTTGTTTTCATCCTTTCCAGCTCGCCCCTTTTCCATTGCCTTAATTCTCTCGAGGGCCTCTTTGATCCTTAGGGTCTTGATGTTGGCGAGTCCCCCACAGCGGATCTGGCCTGCGACCTCCTCCTCGGGGGCGTCCAGGAGGGCCTGGTAGTCGGGGTACCTTCTCTTGAGGTTCTCGAAGGCCAGGTGGGTGTTCGCTGAGGTGGTGTTCTGAGATAAGATCGTCTGGACGAGTTGGTCGACCGGACCAAGCCCTCGCCTCTTGGGTAGGCCGTAGATCCCCTCCAGCAGATCTATGCACTTTCTGACCCGTTCGGTATCCCCGGTTCTGCCTCCGATATCCTGGTCGGCTCTCTTTGCTGGCATCGTATTCATCGTGGTCTTCGATGGATCAATAATCTGACGCTGAAGTCGAAGCTCAGAGGAGGGGAAGAAAAGGTGGAGAAGAGAAGGTGGGGAGAGGACTGAAGAACGAAAATTGTTCTGGAGGCCGAACGGATCCGTCGATCTGCATCCAGCTCTACGGAAATATTATTAGCCCAGGGAGGGCTTGAATAGAGTGATGGATTACGGCTATCTGAGCCTGGAGGCCATCGCCTTCAGCGACCTCTACCCCTTCCTCATCTCGATATTGATCGGAGCCCTCATAGGTACCGAGAGGGAGCGCGACCTTCTGGAGAAGAAGAAACGAGGGGTAGCGGGGCTACGGACCTTCATACTGATAACGCTTCTGGGCACCCTCTCCGCCCATCTGGCGGCGGAGTTTGGAAGGACGTTCATGGTGGCGGCCTTCGCCAGCTTCGTCCTCATGGTGACGGTGGGGTACGCCGCCAGTGCGACGAACCTGGGACGGCTCGATTTCACCTCGGAGGTGGCGGCGGTCGTCGCCTTCATCCTCGGAGTCCTCTGCTACTCCCCAAAGACCGTCATGCTCGCCATCGCCCTGGCCATCCTGGAGACGATGATCCTGGCCGTAAAGAAGACCGCCCACCGGTACGTCGAGATCATCAGAGAGGATGAGCTCCTCGACACATTGAAGATGGGGACGATCGCCCTCGTGATCCTCCCCCTCCTCCCCAACGAGACCCTGGACCCCTTCGGGGTCCTCAACCCGCGGAACATCTGGCTGATGGTGGTCCTTGTAAGCCTGATAGGCTACGTCGGCTACGTTATGATCAGGATCTTCGGGACCGATAAGGGGCTCTCCATCACCGGAGCCCTGGGGGGGCTTGTCTCCAGCACCGCCGTAGCCACCACCATGGCGGCGGAGGCGAAGGCCCATCGTGAGGTGATCCCCTCGGCGGTCTTCGCCACCACCATCGCCAGCTGCACAATGTTCCCCCGGATCCTCCTGGAGGTGTTCGTGGTGAACAGACAGCTCTTCTTCTCCCTTCTGATCCCGCTGGCCAGCATGACCGTCGTCGGCGTCCTCATGGCATTGACACTTCATAAAGAGAGGGAGACGATCGAGACGAGCGTCAACCTCTCCGACCCCTTTCGGCTTTCGCCGGCACTCAAGTTCGGGGCCTTCTTCGCCGTCGTCCTCCTGGTATCAAAGGTCGCCAGCATCTACTTCGGCGAGGCCGGAACGTATGTTGCAAGCCTGGTGGCCGGGCTTGCCGACGTCGACGCCATAACCTTATCTCTGGCAACCCTGGCCAAGACCCCAGCGATGGACGGGGGGGTGGCGGCAGCCGGGATAACCCTCGCCGCCATGACCAACACCCTGGTGAAGCTTCTTATAACCTTCATCCTGGGGTCGAGAGAGTTTGGGTCTCGGGTAGCCATGATATTCCTCCCCATGATCGCCGTGGGGCTTTTGGCGATCTTTTTATTTTGAACCTTCTATTTTAGAAAATAGATAGAATAAGTGATGCCGCGTCCTTTCTCAGGACGCGGTATCGGCTTTAATCTCCGATCTTCACATTCAGCCGAAGATCTTCCGAACAGCCGTCGAGAGAATGGGTCCCGCCCTGTCGATCACTTTAGCTTCGTATATCCAGAGCTCTTCTTTGGCGAGGTTTCCTTCAACCATGATCGCCATTCCCTCATCCTTGGAGAGGTCGATCTTGTGCTTCTCTATCGCCGCCTCGTCCTGAAGGCTCGGCTTGATCAGCTGGGTCATGCTCACGGTGCAGCAGTGCTCTTTCGGCTCCAGTATCCTGAACCTGCCGTCTTCAACCAGTCCCAAAAACTCAGTCATCTATTTCACCTCCATGATATTCCTAGGACGCTTATACATTTATAATTTTTGCATCTAATCCATAAAACGGGATCGATGGAAGATGATCGAAGTTCAAGATCGGCTTTTCTAGATGAATAGAACGATTTTTTGCGTTGATGGTGGGTGGTGTTGGCAGTTGATAGTTATTGAGTCGCAGCTGGCCATAGAAGGTCGATCATAGTTCAGCCGACCCGAGGCTTCGAAAGTACCCGCTGATTAGGCAGACGCCGTCCTCGGGGCCGATCGCCTCGAACCGGTCGCAGGGCGTCCCCTTATAGCACGGCAGGTCGTGGATGGTGCAGACGGCGACCTCTCCCAGATACGCAAGGTGAGGACACCTCCGGCCTGCAGGCTTTGCGATCATCGAGTCTTGGTCTGCTGGGTCGACGGTCCCGTCCGGCCTTATCGACCTCGGGTTAATTATCATAACGTCCAGTTTCGTGCAGCATAAGCCGCATCTTTTGCAGATCATCTTCGTGCGTTCCTTCTTCGAAGGAGTTATCCTATCTACCCCTATCCGCAGGAGAATGAACGTCTGCGGATAACATCTCAGCCAGAGACTAACGGCTGGGACTGACCTCCCAAAGCTTCATCGGGACCGAACTAACCTGTTTTCCATTCAAGCCAGCTTGCTTTTGACCTTCTCGTAGAAGCCACCCTCTCGGGCCTTGACGAACCGCGCGGGCTTCTCGGCCCTGCTGATGGTGATGTGATCTCGCTTTGAGATGGTGGCGACGTTCTGACCGTCGATGACCACGAGGGCCTCCTTCTCGGGGAGATCCAGGTCGACTTTTATGACCGATTCCGCCGGGAGGACCCAGGGACGGGCCGAGAGCTTGAAGGGGGCCATGGGGACGAGGACGATGGCGTCGACCCTCGGGTCGACGATGGGACCTCCGGCGGACATGGCGTAGGCGGTGGAGCCGGTGGAGGTGGCGAAGAGGAGGCCGTCGGCCCTGAGGCTCTCAAGAAGCGAGTCGTCGACGGTGATCTCAAACTCCAGCATCTTGGCGGGGCTCGCCGATAGGAGGGCGATCTCGTTTGTTGCTGGTGGGAGGGGTCTGCCGTTGAGGCGGGTCGAAAGGCGGCTTCGCTCCATCACCTCGAAGCCGAAGAGGACCCGCTCCAGGGTCTTTACGGCGTCCTTCGGCTCCACGTCCACGAGGAAGCCGAGGGTGCCCATGTTGATCCCCAGGATCGGCCTTGGGTCTTCCATCCTCCGGATCGTCCTGAGGATCGTACCGTCCCCTCCGACGGAGACTATCAGGTCGACGTCCATCTCCTCGATCCGGGTCTCAGGAAGGCCGAGCTTCTTCGCCGTCTCCGGCTCGACGACGATCTCTGCCCTCGACCGAAACCTCTCCACGAGGTTTCGGACCATCTTGATCGACTCAGGGTCCCCCCGGGAGACGAACCCTATTCTAACTTCGACCACCCCCTATTAGGTCGAGGATCTCGCGATGGAAGAGGCCGTTTGAAGCCAGAAACTCGGACTTCTGCCACATGTCTCCGTTGAACCGTATCCTTTCGCCCCGGCCGTCGGTGACGACCCCGCCCGCCTCCTCGATGATGAGGCTGCCGGCGGCGACGTCCACGAGCCTGAGACCTCCCCGGAGGTCGACGAAGGCGTCGAGCCTTCCAGCGGCGACGAAGCAGAGCTCAAGGGATGTGGACCCGAGGGTCCTGATCCGCCGGACGACGTCGCCGAGGTCGACTATCCGGCTTGTATTGGGGCGGAGGGTGTAGGCCGAGACGCTGAAGGTCTCAAGGGTCGGGGTGGTCGAGACGGCGATGCGGGATCTGGTGCCGCCGAACTCGGTCCAGGCGCCTCTTTTCCTCTCTGCGTAGAACTTGATGGCGTGGGCGAGGTCGAAGACGTAGCCGAAGGAGCAGGAGTCACCGCTGATGTAGATCGATACCGAGTAGAAGGGGATGCCGCAGATGGCGTTGAAGGTGCCGTCGAGGGGGTCGAGGTGGAGGAAGTATCTCGGGTTTTCTCCGATCTCCTTTCTTCCCAGCTCCTCGGAGAGGATGGCAAAATCGACGCCCGACCTCTCAAGGACGTCGATCACCGCATCCTCGGCCCGGCCGTCGATGCTTTTGGTGGGGGTGCCGTCGGCGCCCATCTGCATCACCGTGCCGCTGGCGGGGTCGCCCACCATATTGGTTATCGATTTTGATACCGCCTCGGCGGCGGAGTCGCAGATCGCAAGAAGCCTCTTGCCCTCCTCGGATAGCTCCATCTCGGCCTGTCGGTTCATCGATGGATAGAACGACTAGATCTCTTATAAAAGTCGCCCTCATTGAAGTCATATTTAAGTCGGGTGTTAAGTCGGGTGGATGGCGGACCGATGGCAGTTATCATTTCTGATCGACGTTAGATTTAAACGTGATATAATGCATCACGTTATCACGTTGCAGATGAAACGCGTTATCATATCTCGCGTGTCATATGATATCACGCATCATATGTACAAGATTGTGCAATAATGCGATACATTTGGCGGAGGAAGGTTATTTGTTCGGATTGCCCTTTGAGACGACGTTCTTGGTCATCGCCGCGCCGGCGTTGATCGCCCTGGTGCTCCTCTTTTGGGCGCTCAGGTGGTGAAGGAGTTGGAGTTCAACTTCGAGATGGCGGCGATAGTCGCCGTTTATTTCCTGGGGCTGATGGCCGTCGGGGCCTGGGCCTCAAAGAAGGTGAAGACCTCCGAAGACTACATCCTGGCGGGCCGAAACCTCGGTTTCTGGGTATTCACGATCCTGATCGTCGCCTGCATCTGCAGCGGGATGACGATCCTTGGGACGAGCGGCCTCGGGTACGTGACGGGTTGGCCCACCATATGGGAGCAGGTCTTCGTGCCCCTGAGCGCTGCGGTCTGCATCCTCCTCTTCGGGACGAAGCTTCACGCCGTGGGGAGGGAGCGGGGGTACCTGACGGTTCAGGACTACTTCTCGGACCGGTTCTACAGCAAGAACGGGATCCGGGGGCTCTCGGCGGTGACAGGGATTCTGGTATCTCTCATCTACATGGTGGGCCAGTACGTCGCCATCAGCATGGTCCTCAGCTGGCTCTTCGGGATCTCCTACCAAACTGCCCTGATCATCTCGGCCCTGATAGTGACCGCCTACGTGATCATGGGAGGGCTTTACGCCGTGGCATGGAACAACCTGATCCAGGGCATGATGTTGATCCTCGGAGTTTTAATCGTCGCCCCTGCGGTGATCCAATCCGCTGGGGGGCTGACCCACATCAACACCGTCCTCGCAGGGATAGACCCGAACTTCGTCCAGCCCTGGTATCCCAACTGGTACCCCAGTGCCGAAGGGCCCTACGCCCCATATGCCTTTGCAACCCCGATATTTCTGGTCTCGTTCTTCTTCCTTCTGGCCTTCGGCCTCGCGAGCGCCCCTCACGTCATAAACAACGTATTTGCGGCCCGGGACAACAAGTACTTCAGGTGGGCGCCTCTTGCGGCCTTCTCGATATACGTCGTCGTGATGTACCTTATCAAGATCTCTGGGTTTGCTGGGAGGGTGATGACCACCCAGGGACAGATCATCCTCCCAACGGGGGTAACAAATCCACAGGATTACGCCTTCATCCTGGGGGCTGAGTACGCCTTTCCCAGCATCATCAGCGTATTCATTGGGGTAATAGTACTCGCCGCGGTGATGTCCACCACAGACCGGCTGATGCTCACCATCGGGACCTACTTCGGGTGGGACATCTACAAGAGGTTCCTCCGGCCCGACGCCCGAGACTCGACGGTCACCTTCGTCAGCAGGGCCGCCGTCGCCACCGCTGCCCTTCTGACCCTGGCCTTGGCCTGGTCCAACCCGCCCGCCCTTCTGGCGTGGCTGATATGGATGGGGATCGGCCTCATGCTCGCCTGCTACGTGGCGCCGCTCTTTGCGGGGCTGTACTGGCGGCGGGCGACGAGAGAGGGGGCCATCTTCGCGATGGGGCTGGGCCTTTTGAGCGCCGGGTTTGCTGGATACTGGCACCAGTTCGTCCACCCGCTTCCCGTTTACTTCAGCCTCTACGGGTTCGCGGTATCGATTCTGGCGATGGTGGTCGTCAGCCTTCTGACATCGAAGCCCTCTGACGAGGTCCTGGAGAACACGATGACGGGGCTGTACATCCGGAGAAAGTAGGCTTTTGGCGAGGCCGCGCGGGCGGCCTTGAGCCTTAAGCGATAGAATCTAATATGACGAGGGATAAGGGATGGGCCGGAGGGCCCGTGGTCTAGGTGGTTATGACATCGCCCTTACACGGCGGGGATCACGCGTTCGAATCGCGTCGGGCCCATCAGTCCCTCGTTTTCATCTTTCTCTCTCCTTTTCTGCCTCCTTTCGTCTCCCGGCCCTTTGCCTCCTTTTCTCTCGACAGATTTATCGGGTCCGGGGGCAGACCAAAGTTCGATCCCGATGGAGAAAGCGAGCCGACCCTTCAATAGCCGACCCTTCAACAACCGGAACCTCTTCTCAAACCACTATCTCGAAAACCAGATCAGGGCCTCCCCCGAGTGGGGGCGGTCGGATCACGAGGCGGCCTTCGAGAAGATCAGGAGGATATACGAGAGGGAGAGCGCCTTCGTCGAAGGCCTTTCCGAGTCGCAGCTGGAGGATCGGCTCTTTCGGAGCCTATTCGCCGTGATCCTGCCCGACTACGAGGTCCAGGGGGTGACGAAATCCCGGGAGTTTCCGGACTACGCCTTCTTCCCCGACCGGGAGGCGCGGGACCGGGCTCAGGCGAGAAAGGACACCGAGTCGTTCTTCAAAGGGGCTTTTGCCGTCGGGGAGGTGAAGAGGTGGGACGCCTCCCTGGACCGGTTCGGGAGGGATCGGCAGGACAAGAGGCGTAACCCGTCGTTTCAGATCTGGCTCTACCTCCACGAGACCGAGCCCGCATGGGGTATCCTCTCCAACGGCCAGAAGTGGCGGCTCTATCGGCAGGAGAGGTCGCTGGACGTCTACTACGAGGTGGACCTGGCGGCTATTTTGGAGGCCAGGGACGTTGAGGCCTTTCGGTACTTTTACTACTTCTTCAGGCAGGAGGCGTTTCTCCCAAACGAAAAGGGGGAGGTGTTCCTTGACGAGGTTCTCCGGGGGTCGGCGAACTACGCCCGGGAGATCGGGGAGAACCTGAAGGAGAACGTCTACCGGGCGATGAAGAAGGTGGCCGAGGGGTTCATCTGCTTCGGGGTAGTCCGAGACCTGCACTTAAACCCTCCCTTTTCGTCGCTTTAAGTGTAGATTAAGGTCAGAGAAGTAGCTTTAAGTATCTTTGCACGGGAACTATTCATGGTGTCTTAATATGCCAGTCAACTCTAATAAACCGGAACGATGGAAATCTGATATCAGCCGATCTGTAGATTTCTATAACGAATGGTTTATAAATTATGCTCCCAAAACATATCGTGATGTCCGGATTAAGGCAACAGAGCAAGTTGAAACCTCTTTGAAATTAACAGATAATCTAATGAATATAACTCCAAATATGTTAAAATCAACACCGTCCGTACTGAAAATACTACGCATGGCGACAGCTCCTCCACTTGCCAGAGATCGCTTGATCAATCTCTCAAAAACTAAAAAAAGCCTTGTGGAAAGAATGGAAATTGATAACCAAATTTCACCTCGAATGAGCAGTGCATTAGTCGATGAACAACTTCAAAGAATATGTGAAATGTTTTCCCAACTGGCCGACATAGATATCTTTCCATGGCTAATAAATATGGTACCACCAGATCAGGTTGATGTCCATCGTGCCGCTACGATTGTTGCTGATCGTCTTTGTGGATCAGAAGTAGATCCAATGATAAGGAATGAACAAGAAAATAGGCAACTTACTTGCATCAAGAAATGGCTTGAAATTCGTGGATATGATCATATTGAAACGCGCGATCACGCAAAGTTTGACAAGATGGAACCAGGAACTTTTACATTCCGGCTCAATGTTCCAGGTAAAATAAAAGGTGAGAATGGTGAGAGTAACGTCAACATCCCTGTTGATGTTGTCATTATGCCACTCGAGTCAAAAAAAGGGGATTTGCCGTTGTTGATCGAGGCAAAGTCTGCTGGGGATTTCACCAATGTTAATAAAAGACGTAAGGAAGAGGCAACGAAATTAACCCAATTAAAAAATGCTTATGGCGACGGGTTAAAATATATATTACTTCTTGGCGGATATTTCGATGCTGGCTATTTAGGTTACGAGGCAGCGGAAGGCATTGACTGGATCTGGGAACATCGTATAGAAGACTTAATAGAATTGGGTGTGTGAAATCTTTGGAAGAAATCAGTACCATTGAGCTACAAAGATTAAAAATCCAGAGTCAAATCGATTCGAAGAAAGCTCATTTAGACCGAAATAAGCTAGGCCAGTTCGCTACACCATCCTTACTTGCAAAGGATATCTTGGAATATGCTAAATCGATCTTACCACCGAATATTGAAATTACATTTCTTGATCCTGCTTTTGGCACAGGGTCTTTTTACTCAGCACTACTAAATACATTTGATACATCTCAAATTGTTGAAGCTGTTGGTTATGAAATCGACTTGGATTATGGGCAGCAAGCGATTAACCTTTGGGCAGACACTCCTCTGGAGGTACATATTTCAGACTTTACAAAAGCAACACCTCCAGAACCAGATACATTAAAAGCAAATTTGTTGATTTGTAATCCTCCTTATGTACGACATCACCATATACCTCCAGAGATAAAATCCGAACTCAAAAACAAAGTAAAATTGGCTATTGGCTTGAATCTTAGTGGTTTATCAGGACTTTATTGTTACTTCCTCTGTATCTCACATAAATGGATGAGGGAAAATTGTCTAGCAGGATGGTTAATTCCCAGCGAATTTATGGACGTAAATTATGGGAGATTATTGAGAAAATATTTATTAGATTCTGTGACTCTAATACATGTGCATCTATTTGATCCAAAGGATGTGCAGTTTGAAGATGCACTTGTATCGTCTGCTGTAGTATGGTTCAAAAATGCAAAACCCTCATTAGATCATAAAATCAAACTGACGTATGGAGGAAGTCTGAAAAACCCTAAAAATATGAAACTTGTATCCAACAACGACCTGCGGAAGATCAATAAATGGACAAGCCTATTTTCTAGGAATTATTGTAATATTCCTGATGATGAGCAAGTTAAATTGGGAAATTTCTTCACCATAAAGCGTGGCATAGCCACAGGGGCAAACGAATTTTTTATACTAACTTCAGAAAAAATAGATACATATAATATTCCTGCAGAGTTCTTAGTCCCAATTTTACCCAACCCGCGCAAGCTAAAAACAGACGAGGTTGAAGTTGATTCGACAGGCTATCCGGACTTAATACCTAAGCAATTTTTGTTAAGTTGCGACTTGCCGGAATATGTGGTGAAGAACAATTATCCATCACTCTGGAATTACCTGCAAGTTGGAATCGAGAAGGAGATCAATAGACGCTACTTATGTCGTCATAGATCACCCTGGTATTCACAAGAGAAGCGTCCTCCTGCACCATTCCTTTGTACCTACATGGGACGTAAAAATAAGAACAGCAATAAGACGTTTAGATTTATTCTTAATAACTCTAAATCTACGGCATCGAATGTTTATCTAATGTTGTATCCAAAGCCAGAACTCGATAGACTCTTCAAAAAAGAACCCAATATGGTTAAACAAGTTTGGCATGCACTTAATGAGATAGTGCCTGAAACCCTTGTTAGAGAAGGACGTGTATATGGTGGAGAGCTTTACAAACTTGAACCAAAAGAACTGGCAAGCACTCCAGCAGAGATTATATTGCCACTTCTAAATAAAAAAGTATTCCAGACACGAATAGATGATTATTCTAAATGACTGTGTACTTAGGTTGCAACTGATGCATCGATTATTAAAATTATTTTGTATAAACGAATAACGCTTATTGTAGGACTCTCAAGGCGAGGTGGCGATGGAGAAGCTCGCGCCGCTCTTGTTGCGGATCGGGGAGGTCGACCGGCTCATCGATGCGGTGGTGTACCGGCTCTACGGCCTCACCGAGGCGGAGATCGCCATCGTCGAGGCGAGCCTTTCGTGATCTCTTCGGGGTCGGGATTGTCGGTCGTCGGTGGCGTGCGTGGGGCGGCGTCTCCCTCTGGCCCCTCCGGGGACGGCGCCGCCCGGCGCGCGAACGCGCCGGGCGGTCGACGGGCGTGATGGGTAGAAGGCGCGTATAGACTTGTGTCTTTGACGTTCAACTTTTGCGGAAAACAAGTATTCTTACAATTGCTGCAAATATCAAGAGGGCAAGAGCATAAACTCCTAATATTAATAAAAAACCAAATGCAAATCCCGCTTCCGTAGGATCGGAAATCGAAACAGAATATGCAAATAGTAGTCCTACTATGATATACAAAAATGAGATTGTTAGGACTATTTTGAGCGTATATCGAACGTTAATCTTCAGGAGATCTGAGAGCGATTTATCGACACGCCCTCCAAAATCTTTGGCACGCCTAAAAAGATCCTTCATGGATTTTCCCATAACCCCTGCATTGGGGTCTACTTGTACATATATTTTTGTCCCATTTCGGGGAGTTTGAGGGCGGACGGGCTTCAGGAAGTATAAATATAATCAGATACATAGG
>Ga0116151_10005559_pt1 | contig 10867 bp, 11 predicted proteins | sample AD_UKC117_MetaG_FD_89893 | JGI IMG/M metagenome (GOLD analysis project Ga0116151, IMG submission 89893) | Active sludge microbial communities of municipal wastewater-treating anaerobic digesters from Hong Kong - AD_UKC117_MetaG | ecosystem: Engineered > Bioreactor > Anaerobic > Digestate... | reverse complement strand
GCGCCGGCATCGACCGGCTGGGCCGGGCGGGCAAGCAGGAGGTTGGCGGGGAGATCGTCGTCCGGCTCGAAAATGCGCCCAAAGGCACACGGGTGGAGGCGATGCGGCCAACGGGCGGCATCGACCTCGGGGTCGAGCTCGGCCTGGCAATGGGTGGTTAAATGGCCTTCAAACGCCCGCTTGAGATCCTCATGTTGTCGCCGAACCTGGAAAGGGTGGCGAGTCCGATGCCGGACACCGCCGCCACCGCGACACACAAAATGTCGCGCGAAGTGCCACGCAAGTCACAAGATGTTGATGCCAACGAGGTGGATCAGTGACGGGCTGGCGTGACCAGCTCCGCCCCGCCTCCTGGCGCGGGCTTGCCTGTTTCGTCGAGGATGCCACGGCCTCGGGCGGGCGCAGGCTCGCCGTGCACGAGTACCCGCTCAGGGACGAACCGTACCCGGAGGATATGGGCCGCCGGCAGCGCCGCTGGCAGGTGGTGGCCTACCTGCTGGGGAGCGACGTCCTGACGCTGGCGCGCGCCTTCGCCGACGCCCTGGAGCGCGGCGGCGCTGGCGTGTGGACCGACCCGTGGCGGGGCGAGGTCGATGCCGTCGTCGATACCTACGAGTGGGGGCAGTCGTCGAAGGAAGGGGGGGTCGCCCGGTTCCAGATCGCCTTCCTTGAGGCCGGCGAGGCGGCCTATCCCACCTTAGAGGCGGACCATGCGGCCGCAACGGCGGCAGCGGCGGCAGCAGCGGCGGCCGGGGCCAGGGCCGCCTTCGTGCGCGGGTTCAGCGTGTCCGGCCTGGCCGAAGCCGCGCTCGATGATGCCGCGGCAGTGGTCGGCGTGGCAGCGGCTGATATCAAGGCCGCTGCCGGCACCGTGGTGGCGACCGCTAGCCAGGCGGCCCAGTGGGCGCGGGCGGCGCTGATGTTGGCGGCCGACGCCCGCGCGCTGGTCGAGACACCGTCCCTGCTCGCGGACCGGATGCTGGTGCTGTTGGGCAGTGAGCGGTTGGCGGGGATGACGTGGCGACAGTGGCTCGCGATCGCCGACTGGGCGCCGCGGCTCAAGGCATTGGGTACGGCGCCACAGGCGGCAGCAATGACGACCCGTCGCGCGGCATTGGCGGCGCTGGTGCGGCGCGCCGGCGTGATCGGCGCAGCCCGCGCGGCGGCAACAGGCAACTTCGCGACCTATGACGAGGCCATCGAGGCACGGACGGCGCTGGCCACCCGCCTCGATGATGTCGCGAGCGGGGCTGACGCGGCTGAGCATGCCAGCATCATGCGGCTGCGGGGAGCCGTCGTCCGCGCGGTCTCGGATGCAGCGCCGCGGCTGCCGCGGCTCAGGACGCTCGACTTCTCCGGCTGGCGGCCGGCGCTTGCGGTCGCGTGGGGTGTCTATGGCGGCGAGCCCGCGAGTGTCCTCGGGCGGGCTGATGAGATCGTGGCGCGCAACCGCACCCCGCATCCACTGTTCGCCGCTTCGCCGCTGCAGGTGCTGGTCGCCGGCGGTGCCGGCATTACCAATGATGCGGGCGGGACGCCCTATGGTTGATGTCATTTCGCTCGGCCCTTGGCGGGCACCCCGGCCGCAGCACCAGGACATCCAGCTGGTGATCGGCGGCAGCCGCTATGGCGGCTGGACTGATGTCGCGGTCGTGCGATCGATGGAGGCCGGAAGCGGGCAGTTCGAGATCGCCTACACGGACAGCCCGGCCAGCTCTGGTGGAATCAAGGCAGGCGATCGCTGTGTGCTGGAGTTGGCGGGCCGGCCGGTGATCACCGGTTGGGTGGACCGCACCCAGCACACCTGGGCCGCTGGCACGCATGAACTCAGCGTCAGCGGGCGGGACGCGACCGCGGACCTGGTGGACTGCACGGCGATGCATTCCCCTGCCGAGTGGCGGGGGCTGAAGCTGGAGGAAGTGGCCGCGATCCTGGCGGCCCCGTTCGGGGTGCCGGTGACGGCCGACACGGATACAGGCGCGCGCTTCGACGCCTGGCGTTTGGAGCAGGGGGAGACGGCCTGGGAGGCGATCGAACGCGCCTGCCGCCTACGCGGCTGCCTCGCGCTGCCGGACGGCGCCGGCGGCCTGGTGATTGCCAGGGCTGGTGAGTCCGGCACGGCCTCTGGTCTGTTGACCGGGGGCGCCAAGGGGAACGTGGTCAGCTGGACCCTCGATGAGGACCAGACGGACCGTTATTCCGACTATCATGTCCTGGCGCAGCGGCCGGGTGGTGATGACGAGGCTGTGTCCGATTACTGCCATGTCCGCGGCGAGGCCCGCGATCCGGCCATCACGCGCTATCGGCCGCTGGTGTTGCCGGCTGAAGATGCCGCTGACGCTGGTGTCGCGCTTCAGCGTGCGCGGTGGGAAGCCGTGGTGCGCCGCGCGCGCGGTGTGCGCGCGCAAGCGGCGGTCGTCGGCTGGCTGGACGGCGGCGGGGTGCTGTGGCGCCCCAACACGCGCGTCCGCACCAGCGATCCCTGGAACGGAGACCGCGAATGGCTGATCGCCAGTTGCCGGTACAGCATCTCCGACGCCGGCACGATGACCGAGATGGAGCTCGCCGACCCCGACGCCTATCTGCCTGACCCGGCTGAGACCACAGCGGCTGAGGGGGGGCGGTAGATGGCGTCATCGCCCCGCGCCCGCAACCGCGCCCGCAGGGACCAGGCGACCAGTACGCCGGCGCGGGCCGTTGTCCACACGACCGACGCGGCCGGCAAGATCCAGCGCCTGCAGGTGGAGGCGATGGCGGGCGAGGTCATGGATGGTGCCGAGCACCTGCAGGAATTCGGCTTCGCCTCCAACCCACTGCCTGGCGCCGAGGCTGTCGTCGTCTTCGGATCAGGGCGGCGCAACCACCCGATCGTGCTCGCGGTGGCCGACCGCCGGTATCGGATGCGCGCGCAAGCGCCGGGCGAGGTCGCCATCTATGACGACCAAGGCCAATACGTGCTGCTGGCTCGTGATGGCATCCGGGTGTTCTCGGATCAGCTTGTGACGCTGGCCGGGCGCGAGATTCACATCGACGCCACGGAGACGGTGGCCATGACCGCGGGCCAGCAGATCAGCCTGGTGGCGCCGGAGGTTACGGTTACGGCGGCAACTCGGTTCTCCGCCCAGGCCGGCATCGTCGAGCTGGTCGCGACCGGCCTGGCGCGCCTCGCCGGCAGCATCGCGCGCCTGCACGGCGTGCTGCGGGCCGTCTGGGACGCCGGCGGCACGGGCATGTCGTTCACCCCCGCCGCACGCGCATACCACTACACCGGGACCGCGGCGGCGGAGCTGCCGCCGGCGCCGGAGGAGATCCCTTAGGAGATGACCGACCTCGCGCTCCGCTATGACTCTGCGCTGGGGGCATTCGACCTGGCGCTCGATCCGGCCACGGGGGACCTGGCCATGGATGATGGCCTGGAGACGGCCGTGATCCTCTCCTTGTTCACCGACCGGCGCGCCCAGGATGGCGATGCGCTGCCGGGAGGTTATGGGGACCGCCGGGGCTGGTGGGGGGATGCGTTGACACCGGACGCACCGCTCGGCTCACGGCTGTGGCTGCTCGGGCGCGAGAAGACGCTAGCGGAAACAGCGGCCCGGGCGCGGACCTACGCGCAGGAAGGCCTGGCGTGGCTGCGCCGCGCCGGGATTGCCGCGAAGGTCAACGTCACAGCGCAAGCGGTGCCGGCGGAGAGCCGGGTCGAGGTTAGCGTCGAGGTAGAGCGGCCCGACGGTGCCCACGTCGAGTACCGCTGGCGCAACCTGTGGGAGCCTCAAGATGCCGTCTGAGCGGCCGTCGATTCACGATCTCGTTGCCGACCTTGAGGCGGCGATCGACGCCTACATCCCCGGCGCGGACGCGCGGGCTCCGGTTTCGGTGTTGGGGCAACTCGCCAAGATCGTGGCCGGTCCTGTCGATGGGCTATACGCCTACCTGGCCTGGCTGGCGCAACAGATGTATCCGTCAACGGCCGATATCGAGGCCTTAAGGGAGCATGGTCGCACTTTCGGGGTGGCGGAACACGCAGCCTCCTACGCCACCGGCCTGGTGGTGTTCAGTGGCGTCTCTGGCGGCGTCATCCCGGCCGCGACCCGGCTGCGTGCCGATAGTGGCGTTCAATACCTGACCGATGCCGCAATCGCGATCGTCGATGGCGCCGCTACCGTGCCGGTGGTGGCCGCGGCGCCCGGCATGGCGGGCAATCTGGCGGCAGGCACCGTCGTGCGCCTTGTCTCGCCGATTGCCGGCGTCAACGCGGCCGCCGCGGTGGGGAGTGCCTCCTTAAGCGGTGGCGCGGATCCGGAAACGACCGAGCAGTACCGGGCGCGGGTGCTGGCGCGGACACAAAACGCGCCGGCCGGCGGCAGTGAGGCCGATTACAAGCGGTGGGTGTGGGATATCTACCCGAGCGCGCGGGTCTGGGTCGACCGCTCCGGCGGATCCGGCATCGTCGTCCGCGTCATGATCGATGACCGCTACCCGGGCGAGGCGCCGCCGCCGGAGGCGCTCGCTCCGATCACGGCCTACATCGAGGAGCGGGACCCCGCCACCGATGCGGCGCTGCGCCGACCGGTGACGGCAGATGTGCTGGTGGTGGCGCCACACCTCCACGCGGTCGATTTTCAGCTGACGGTCGACCCGGACACGGCGGCCGTGCGGGCCGCGGTGGCGGCGGCGCTTATGGAAGTGATCACCGCCGAAACAGCGCCCGGCCGGACGCTGCTACGCACACACCTGGATGCCGCAATCTCGGCCGCGGCGGGTGAGTATGATCACGTCCTCATCCAGCCGACCGCGAACGTCACGCTTGAGAGCGGATCGATCGCCGTGCTCGGCACCATCACCTGGGGGGCGTGATGGCTGTATTCACCAACGGCCGCTACGCCGGCACGCCGACAGGCGACTATCTGACCGCCCCCGATGGCCGGCTGCTCCTGTTGCCCGGCCTGGGCGACCAGCCGACGCCGGCGGCGCCTGTCCAGCCGAGCCCGTGGTTGCCGGCTGACAGGGAAGTGGCCTACGGCGCTGGCTTGGCCCAGATGACGCCGGTCGGCGCCGCCTGGTGCCGGGCTCCTGGCTCGGTGCTGAGGGGGATCCTCGACGCGATCGGCGCCGTGCTGGCGCGGCTGCACACAAGCGCTGAGCAGACGCTAGGCCAAGCCATCCCGGAGCGCGCGCGCTCTATGCTGCCCGAGCTGGAGGCCTCAGTCGGCCTGCCGACGCCGTGCCTGCCGGAACTCGCGCCAACGCTGCCGTTGCGCGCAGCGGAGGCGGCGTTGCGCTGGCGGGCCATCGGTGGTGCGTCGCCTGCGTATTTCATTGCGCTCGCCCGGTCGGCGGGATTCGTCACCCGCATCACCGAGTATCGACCATCGCGCTTTGGGCAGCCGCTGTTTGGCGCCGCCCTGGTGGATGCGGCGGCGTCGCATTGGTGGAAGCTCTCGGTCGAAAGCGACGGCGGCGGCGGGGCGTTCCAGTTCGCAGACAACCGTTTCGGCGATCCCTTTGCCTGGCCCGGCCGCATTGACGCGCTCAAATGCCTTATCGCCTCGGCAATGCCGGCCCACACCCGTGTCGCCTACGAGGAGGTGGCACCCGGCTCGATCGCGCCGCTCAAGCCAGGCGAAGCCTCCGCATTGCCGGATGGGAGCTAACTGACCGACGCCAGCGGCGGCTATCTCGTTGCTGGCGGCAACAATTTCCTGGTGATTGGATAGGACCCGACCATGGACCGCATTCGCGCAGAGACCGTCTCCGCCACAGAACCCGCTCCCCCATCGCTCAGCCTGCCGCAGGGGTTCCCGGTCGCCCAGGGGTCAGGAGGCGGCGCGGGCACCATCTTCACGCCGTTCATGTTTCATATGCTGCTGGAAGAGGTGCGCAACGTCATCGTCGCGGCTGGCCTCACGCCCAGCCAGGACAGCACGGAGCAGCTGGCAGAGGCGATCGGGGCGCTCATCAGCGGCTCATCGGTGCCTAAGATCGTCGAGCTGGGCGATATCAAGACCAAGAACACCGCCGGCGGCACCTTCACAGCCGGCTCCTGGCACATCCGCTCGATCGCCGAACTGGCAGACCCGGCTGGCCTGTGCACCGTCGCGTCCAACGTCATCACGCTGCAGCCTGGGGCCTACTGGGCCGAGATTACCTGCCCGGCCAGCCAGGTCGGCACTCACCAGGCCAGGCTCTGGCGGGTGACCGGTGGTACCCTCGCCCTGCTGGGGACATCTGAATACGGCGCGGCCGGCAACGGGCACATGCAGAGGAGCCGGATCGCCGGCGTCATCCAACACTCGGTGCCGACGGACTACAGGATCGAGCACTACTGCACCACGACCCGGGCGACCGACGGCCTGGGCTATCCCGCCAATATCGACTCCGAGGTCTACACCAAGGGCGTCCTGGTCCGGTTGGGTGCTGCGTAAGGAGAAGAGACATGTCGGACGAACGAGCGCCGGTGGCACTCGACCAATTGCCGGTCGTCACTGCCGGGGATGGGGTCGAGCTCATCACGCTGGCGCTAGTCGGCGGGGCCAGCGTGCCTGCGCGGTTGCCGTTGTCGGAGATCCCCGGCGGTACCGCCGGCCCTGCCACCTGGGGCGACGTCGAGGGCGCGCTCAGCGACCAGATCGACCTCTGGAATGCGCTCGCAGGCAAGGCGGCGGCGAGCCATACCCATTCCGAGGCCACGAGCGGGGCCGCGGGGTTCCTTTCGGCCACTGATAAGACCAAGCTCGATGGCATCGAGGCCGGTGCGCAGGTGAACCCTACCGGCGCGGCGGTGGTGACGCTCCTCGATAGCGCGCTGGGGAGTACGGATTGGCGGACGGGCACGGGTGGGGCGGGCGCGGCCGGGCTGACACTTGTGTGTCTGGCGTACAATTCAGCCGACAGCGCCACGGTGACCGACGGCTCGACGGGGAATATCAACTACAACACGGCCGCCTATGCGCTCGACTCGACCGTGGCGCTACCGACCGCGAGCCCGTGGGAAATCACGATCAACGACACCGGCCAGTTCTACATCGAATATGACGCCGGCCTGAACTTCGCGGAGGCAAACGTCAAGGGGCTCACAACGGTGACGCTCCGCAGTGATGCCGGCGGCAGCTGGGCGACGGTGCCTGGTTCGACGGTGATCGAAAGTGAGGCTGGGACATCCAGCAGCACGCCTATCCAGAACGCCTACGGCGCCGGCAGCGGGTACTTGAACCTCACTGAATCGGGCAAGAAAATTGCGGTCCAGATGGCGCCGACCGCGACAAACGCGGACGTCAAGGCTACCGGCGGCACGTGCAACATCGCGATTTACAAGCTGAACGCCGCCGGTGGTTCCGGTGGCGGTAGCCCTGTCACCTGGTATGATGAGGCGACCGCGCTTGGTCAACAGACCAAGCTCAAGTTCATCGGCGCCGGTGTCAGCGCGGCCGTCAACGGTGACACCGTCGATGTCACGATCAACGCCCAGGCCGCCGCGGCTGGTGGCGACGCCGGGATGATCCAGTTCAACAACGCCGGCGCCATCGCCGGGGCCGCCGGGATCAAGGTGAAGTCGCCCACCAACGGCCCTGGCTACACCAACCACATTCTGCACGCGAATGCATACACCGGCGGCTGCGCCTTTGAGACCGTGGCGGCCAACGCCGGCTGGTGGGCCGACAGCTATCACGATGTCGCCTATGACGTGGCGCTTGCCGGCGCCGCCACACTCAAGGGGTCGGTGGTCAACGTCCAGAACAACAATGAGATCGCCTCGACAAAGGTCTATCTGCGCAACACGACCGGCGCCGCGATCAATGTCGCTATCGACACCAGCGACGGCCACTTCACGGAGATCATCGGCCTTAGCAACCCCTTTTCGATCGATGCCAACGCGACCAAGATCGTCTACCTGACCGCGCGCAAGGACGCGGCTGGAGTCGTGCGCAAGGCGGTCGAGGGATGATCCCATTCCTGGGCCTCCCACCCCGCAGCAGCACCATTATCATCCCAACGCCTCCCCCTGGGGGTGCTAAACCGACCGCCGCGCCGATCCTGCAGGCGAAGGGCCTGTCGCTCGTGTGGCAGGACCGTCTGGGCGAGGTGGACGCGCCGACCGACGACCGGGACTTCTTCCAAGCGACTACCTGCAGCCGCGTCCAGGAGGACCCGGTCGTATCGTCTTCCTACTCCTTCCCCAGTGAGAACAACCGGCGCCTGTCGTTCGTGGGCTACGACGGCAAGCCAAGCCTGAAGACAACCTACTTCGCTGGCAAGCACGGTTGGATGAACTGGCGCGGCCAGTACCTGTCGCAGGGCTACAGGAAGTTCGGCTTGTGCGTCGACCTGCTCTACCCGGCCGGCTTCAACCTGCAGAACACCTCCGGCGGCAACACCTCCGGCAAGACCATGTTTGGCCTCCTGTGTGGCCATCCGGATTTCATGAAGCCAGGGGTGCCGACCAGTCGTGGCTGGGCCGGGGAGATGACGTGGCCGGAGGACCAGTGGGGTGGTTCGCTCGGAATTAACTGGACCTACCGCGCCAGCAACCCGGGCGGCATCGAATACCATTGGTATCCGCACGTCGTCGGCGCCTACGTCAATGGGGTCGACCAGATCCGCCGCGACAAGTTCTCCAATCTCTACAACATCCCCGGCTACGCGGATCCAGGCAAGAAGCGCTTCACCACCGGCGCCTGGCGGCGGTTGGAGTTGTACGGGGAGATGGATACCAACCGCCGTGACGGGCTGCTGGAGATGTGGCTCGACGGTGTATTGCTGGCGCGGTGCCCCAATCTCGATCTGGGCGGTTGGGTCGGTAACCGCGGACTGGCCCAGGGGACTATCGGCGGCTCAGACTCGGCCGGCACCGGTCAGCTCGTTGGCTCCTCAGGCGGCGGCTGGCGGTTCCGCGGGATTTTTATCCGCGAGATGATCGGCGGCGCGACGCAGCTGGCGGATCTGGTGCCGCAGTACGGCGGCGCCTATTACGCCTACAATTGGCGCGTTTACGGCCTGATCTAAGGCCCTTTCAGGAGGCGCAGCATGCCAGTCACGCAACGCAACGTCACCACGTCTGGGTGATTGGCTTAAGGACGCGCTTGTCGCCAGCGCCGGCCGCACGGCCGCGCGCGGCCTGGGGGCGCGCTTCGCCGAGACGTTCAACATCCTCGATTTCGGCGCCCAGCCCAACAACCCTGCCTTCGACAACCGGGCCAGCATCCAGGCCGCGCTCGATGCGGCCTATGGTGCAGGGGGTGGGCTCGTCGATGTGCCGGCCGGCGTGTACTGGATGACCGGCACAGGCACGGCATCACAAGGCTGTGTTCGGATCCGCAGCAACACCGCGCTGCGCGGCGCCGGCGCCGGTGTTTCGGTGCTGAAGCTCGTGTCCGGACACAATGCGGACCTGACCGGCATCCTGCGCACGCCCAGCGGCGAGGAACACACCAAGATCCAGATTATGGACGTAACCCTCGACGCGAACGGCCCTGGCCAGGCGTCCGGAACGCAGATGGCGTTCTTTTGCGGCACTACGCCGGATGATCCGCCGACCACCCGGTGCGAGGATATCCGCCTGGTGCGGGTCGAGGCGACCGGAGGCAAGGGCTCATCCGGCTATGGCTTCGACCCGCACGAGAACGTGTTGCGCCTCGCCTTCACCAATTGTGTTGCCCACGACAACGAGCTCGATGGCTTCGTCATCGACGGCTGTCGGGAAGTGGTCATCGAAGGCTGCTGGTCATGGGCCAACGGCCGCCACGGCTACAACTTCGTCACCCGGAGTGAGAACAACGTCATCTCGGCCAGCCACGCCGTGGAGAACACCTGTAGCGGCATTGTGGTGCAGAATGGTGCCGCGCGGACGATCATCCAGGGCTGCGATGTCCGCGCGAACGACGAGGAAGGTATCTATATCCGCGGCGACGCGACCTACGGCCACAACACCCACATTTCGGTGACGGGGTGCCACATCATCGGCAATGGCCGGCGCGGTGTTCGTATTGCGGGCGCCTCGTATAACTCGCTGGCCATGAACCGCCTGGTCGATAACAGCCAGGAGGCCAACGATGGCTACGACGACATTCAGCTCACCAGCAACGACAGCGTGGCGGCGACCTATAACGATGTGCTGCTCAACATCATCCACTCCACCGCAGCCAACCGCTCGCGCTACAACATCCGCGAAGAGCCCTCGGGCGGGGGGGATTACAACTACTTCGTCGGGAATCGTTCGAGCGGCTGCGTGAACGGCACCCCGCAGTCGGTCAATGGCACGGAGACGATCATCTTTGGCGTCAAGGAACCGGACTTTTTCTTCGGCCGCGCATCGAGCAATAGGTTCTTCCTGGAGAACTCAGGCCGCCTGCGCTGGGGATCCGCGAACGCTGGGCTGACCGTAGGGGCGGCCGGGGCGGCAGCAGCTCCGCCAGCCACCCCGCAGATCTACCTTGAGGTCGAGGACAGCGCTCAGAACCGCCTGCTGGTCCCGGCCTACAACAAGCCGGCGTAGGTTGGCCGGCTCTCATGCGGGTAGGATTGGCGGTGCCAAGGCCCTCCAACAGCAACCTATCATGGCACCAGGCCGCGGTTGCGCCGCAAGTCGTCCAGCCCCATTACTTCCGCGTTTGACATCACCGACACTTGGTCGCCGTCGCTGGGTCGCGCGTCGCCGCGGGGCACCGTTCTCCATTCGTTCCAAAGGGTCTTTAATCAGCGGTAGAAAAAGGGTACTGCCAACTTGGATGTCGCCCACTGCCAACTTGAGTGTCGCGCTACAGTGAGGAGGACGGGCCGCCTAGTGCAGCGACCCAATCGGGCGATTAACGCCCGAGCAAGGTTGTTGCTGCACAACATATTGAATCGCGTGCACTTTCGGCACAAACAGGAT
>Ga0116151_10005557_pt1 | contig 10868 bp, 11 predicted proteins | sample AD_UKC117_MetaG_FD_89893 | JGI IMG/M metagenome (GOLD analysis project Ga0116151, IMG submission 89893) | Active sludge microbial communities of municipal wastewater-treating anaerobic digesters from Hong Kong - AD_UKC117_MetaG | ecosystem: Engineered > Bioreactor > Anaerobic > Digestate... | reverse complement strand
GCACGCCTTCGACGCCGAAACGGGCGCCGAGCGCTGGGCATTCATTCCCGGAGCCGTCTTCAAGAACCTGCACAAACTCACCGATCCCAACTACTCGCATGAGTATTTTGTCGACGGCGCGGCGACTGTATCCGACGCCTACCTCGGCAGCTGGGGGACCTATCTGGTTTCAGGTCTGAATGCGGGTGGTCAGTCAGTGTTCGCCCTCGATGTCACGGACCCGACTGCGGCTTCCGAAGGCGCCGTGGCGAGCAAGTTCCTGTGGGAATTCACCGACGCGGACGACGCCGACCTGGGCTACACCTATAGCCGTCCGTCCATCGCACGCATGGCGAATGGTGACTGGGTAGCGATCTTCGGCAATGGCTATAACAACACCGCCTCCGATGGCACGGTCAGCGCGACCGGCAATGCGGTGCTCTATATCGTCAGGCTCTCGGACGGCCAGCTGCTGCGCAAGATAGACACGGGCGTTGGCGTGGCACAGGACCCCTTCGGCGTCGGCCGGCCAAACGGCCTATCGACCGTAGGTGTCGTCGACGCCAATCAGGATGCCGTTGCCGACTACGCCTATGCCGGCGATCTGTTCGGCAATCTCTGGAAGTTCGACCTCACGAGCGCCAATCCAGCCGGCTGGGTCGCCGCTTACGGTGGCGGCGCGATCAAGACGCCGCTGTATATCGCACGTGATGCCTTCGGCAATCGCCAGCCTATCACTGGCCGCCCAGTCGTGGGCCGCGGCCCCGGCGGCGACGGTCTGATGGTGCTGTTTGGTACTGGCAAGTTCCTCGAGGCGCGCGATCGCATTCCGGCGAACTTGCAGCTGCACACATTCTACGGCCTGCTCGATCAGAACACCGGCGCTGCCGGGACCGACATCATCGCGAATCGCGGCGCGCTGCTGCAGCAAACGATCACGTTCGAAGGAGCGGTGACGGTCAGCGATTCCGAAACCGGCAGTTCGAAGACCGTCAAGGCTCGGGTCACCAGCCAGAACCCACTGACGACCGAACGTGGCTGGTACATCGACTTGTTGTCGCCGGCCGCGGGTTTCCAGGGCGAAATGGTCCCGAGCAACCCGTTCTTGCGCAACAAACGCGTAAACTTCACGACGCTCATTCCGGATCCGGACCCCTGCACCTATGGTGGCTCGAGCTGGATCATGAACATCGACATGTTCTCAGGCGGTCGAATCGATACGTCGCCCTTCGATCTCAATAACGACGGGGACTTCGATGCCGAAGACAAGGTGCCACCCAACGGCGGACCGAGCGCCGTCGGCAGCGATGTGGCAGTCAGTGGCCTGCAGGTTGGCGAGGGCATCGTGGCGCAGGGCATCGTGGTCGGCGATCCGACGCGCGATCGCGATGTGATCATCGCACCGGACAGCTTCGGCAACATCAATGCGATCCCCGCCTGGCCAGGCCCAGGCGTCTATGGCCGCCAATCGTGGCGTCAACTGCGGTAGTCAGGAGCATTCGACATGAAAACGCGTCGCAAACAACTCGGCATCACGCTGATGGAATTGCTGGTGGTCGTGACGATCATCGGCATTCTGGCGGCGATCGCCGTGCCGAGCTATCGGGCATACATGGTGCGCACCAATCGCACTGAGGCCAAGGTGGCGCTGCAGAACGAGGTGAATCGACTCGAACGCTGCTTCACGCGCACCAATGACTATTTCAATGCCATCTGTTCGACAGATCCGCTGGGCGCCGCCATCTACCCGCTGACCGTGGGCGACAACTACGTCATTACCCGAGCAAACATTGGTGGCGGCAACTATCGGCTCGACGCTACCCCGCAAGGCGCACAGGCAACCGATGATCCCGACTGTGCAACGTTCGGCATCGACAACCTCGGCAATCGCACGGTCACCGGTACCGCGGCAGCGACGGCCGACGTCACCTGCTGGAATCGTTAGCGTTCAACGACACTCAAAATTCTTCCAGCAAGCGACCGTAGCCGTACACTTTGTCGGTGATCTGATTGGCACGCAGCGCGTGCCACCAGGTTGCCGTGTTGATCGCGATCACGGGCTTGCCGAACCAGCTCTCGGCTTCCGCCGCGAGCCGGATCATCGAGAGATTCGTCCCCACCTGCAAAATGGCGTCGACATCGGGGCCATTCAATTGATTGAGGACCTCGCGCAAGCGCGATTCGGGCTGCTGCGCAATCGCGATCCAGGACGGGCATTGCAGCGGCACGTCGCGCACGACTGTGAAGCCACTCTCTTCGAAATAGCGCTTCACCTCGGCGTTGGCGACGGGGTAGTAAGGCGACAGGAAGGCGATGCGCTTGATGTTGCCATAGGCCTTGAGCGCCGCCGTACACGAATGAGCACCGATTGAAATCTTGATGCCGGCCTCGGTCTCGATCTTGCGCTGGAACTCATCGGCACCCGCGACGCCGCCGTAGAATGTCACCGCCGACATGCCCATCACGAGATAGTCCGGCTCGCAGGTCATGACGCTGCGCACGGCGTCAATCACTCCCTCGGCGATCTTGGTCGTGCCGGCGAGAAACGTCTCGTTGCTGATCGCCTTGGAATTGGGCGTAAAAATGCGGCTGTAATGACTGGTGACACCGGGCACACCCAGCGCCTCGAAGTCCGGCTGCACGATCGTGTTCGTCGAGGGACCCAGCACGCCGAACTTGCGGCGCCACGCCTGTACGTCTTTACTCATAATCGTTGCTCCTTGCGGCAATTGTGCACTACTTGCCCCGTTATGGGATTTGCCAGCGCAACCGTTGGGCGGCCACACTCGCAGGATGACTCGCCACCTCGCCCATCGCAGCGCATGGCTGCTCATCGCGCTCACCGCAGCCTGTAGCGGCCGACCACCAGAGCCGGCGCGCGCCGCCGAGACAGGTGTACCGGCCGGACTCAAGATCGCCACCTGGAATCTGGAGTGGTTGATAGCGCCCGAGGCATTTCGCAGCTTGGCACAGACGTGCGTGCCCCAGGATGCCGCGGAACGGCGGCGAGGCCGCTACATCCCCTGCGATGTCGCCCGGGATCTCGACCGCAGCCGCGCAGACTTCAATGCTCTGGCCCGCTATGCGCAACAGCTCGATGCGGATGTGATTGCCGTCCAGGAAGTAGATGGCGTGGCTGCTGCACGCCTCGTATTCCGCGACCATGAGTTCTGTTTCACCGCGCGCAATGCCGTGCAGAACAATGGCTTTGCGATCCGCCGCGGCCTGCCGTATCGCTGCAATGACGACGTCCGGGATCTGTCGCTGCGCGACAGCGTGCGGCGCGGTGCCTGGCTGACACTCTATCCGGACACGCCCCGTGCGATACATCTGCTCTCCGTGCACCTCAAATCGGGTTGTGCCCGCAAGCCGCTCGACAGGGCGGACCGCGCGTGCAGCACACTGCGGCAGCAGCTCGCGCCGCTCGAAGCATGGATCGATGCACGTGCAGCCGCCAACCAAGCATTCGCCGTGCTGGGAGATTTCAATCGCGATCTGCAACGCGAGCCGCCGGCGCTCGCTACCGATCCAGGTGCAACGCCTGGGCTGTGGGCAGCCATCGATGACGCCGATCCGCCCGGCGCCGATCTCCAGAACACCGCCGACGGCGAACGATTTGTCAATTGTTCACCACAACAGGCGTTCGGCGGCTATATCGACTACATCATTCTCGGCAATATGCTCGCCCAAAGACAGGTGCCTGGATCATTCGAACGCGTTACCTATGCCGCGCTCGATGCGGCGCGGCGCAATCTCTCCGACCATTGTCCCGTCGCGATCCGGCTGAGGACAACGCGTTAAGTTGAGTTGCACGCACGGCTGCAGTCGCCTAGGCATAATGGCCGCGAGGGATAGCAGTCCATGAAGACAACTAAAATGCCGGGACCCAGTGCCGCCGAACGACGCTTGCATACGCGTCATCGCGCACGCACCACCGTCTACATCACGACACCGCATGGACAGAAGCGGCTTTGCAAGGCCATCAATCTGTCGGCCACAGGCGTGTTCGTCGAAACGACGAACCTGGGATTGCGCAAGGGGCAACAGGTCGAACTGGCGTTCGCTATCAACCTGGGTACAGTGACCAAATTGCATCGACGTACGGCGGTCGTCGCGCATGTCTCGCGCGGCGGCACCGGTTTGATGATGGATGCGTTTGCCGCTCGTTAGACGCCGCCGCCTGGTAACAACTCCTGCAGTGGTTTGAGCGGCGCGGTCTTGAAACTTTGAATGAAGTCGACGCCGAGCGCAGCGAGCCAGGTGTGCAGATCACCGCTGTCGACCCGCTTGGCAGCGGTTTGCAGACCCATTACTTTCACGGTCTGAACGAGACCCACGGTCTTCGCCTGCGATAATCTGTCATCGAGTGCGCTCGAGGTGAGCGCAGGATCGATTTTCACCAGCCGGACCGCGGACGACTGCATGATCGGCAGATCGATGCCCGACATGGTCAGATTATCCAGCGTCACTGGTGCGCCCACGCGCACGAAAATCTCGCAGGCTTTGGCCACCTCCTCGGGATGCGAGCGGCAGACGCTCTCATCGACTTCGAAGCCGATCAAGGCGGGCGGCAGATTGGCCTTCTTGATGCAGGTTTCGACGAAGCTCAGAAAATGCGCTTCGCACAAAGCGGTAGCGGACAGGTTCACAGAGAACGTTGGGGCGTCACGCTTCCACACTACCGGATTGCGATGCAGCCACGTGACCAACTGACCGATGACGCGCCGGTCGATCATCGACGTCAAGCCGTGATCGTTGGCGGTCTGCAATAGCTGACCTGGCGCATGTTCAGTGCCCTCGGCACGATGGCGCAACAGGATTTCGAACCGTCGACTGGCCTCCGCCGTGCGCAGCCGAACGAGCTGCTGCACGTAGAGCACCATCTCCTGATCGCGGATCTGGGAGTAGACCTCATCGAGCGATACTTCGCGTTCTGGCGCGGCCGCGGGCGGCGGCGCGATCACTGCCGCGACGTGCGCCTCGGCGAGCGCTACACCGATCGTGGCCAGCAGCTTGCGCACCGACGGCGTCAGAAATCGGACCGCAGGGTCCTCTTCCGAGGCATCGATGGAATCACTCGCCAGCAAGGCGATGCCGCGCAGCGCCTGATCCGGGTCGCGAATGGCGAGCAGCACGGCGCCCGCACCACCCTCGCAGGTGACAAAGCGGGACTCGAGGGACGTACTCAGCACGAATGCGTCGAGCACGTCGGTCAGCGCATCGCGGCAGTCGATCGCCAGATGCGCGGCGCTGCTGGCCAGCACCTCACCGCGCCCGTCATAGAGCGCCAAAGCCTGCAGGCGGGCGTGTGGCAGCGTGTGCGTGAGCTTGTCGAGCCACGCGGTCGCCTCCGTGCCCAGATCGCGCCGGGTCGGCATGGCAGCGGGCACAGCGGTGCTGAGTGGCTCCGCAGCAGTCGTTTCCGATTTCCTGGCCTGGCTCACGAGTCCCCGAATCATTGGGTGGACGTTCTGGAGCCGCAGGATTACAGAATCGTCTGTATCGAGACGTGACGGCGCTCGCGATCTGCAAGGGTTTGATTTTACTTAACTATTGGTGCCGGCTGCAGGGATCGAACCCGCGACCCCCTGATTACAAATCAGGTGCTCTACCAACTGAGCTAAGCCGGCCTAGGATAAATCGGAAGGCGGAATTGTAGGGCGACCCAGCGCGCGACGCCACGCGCATCGTGTGAAATCGGCCACCGATTGCTCAACTGGCGTCAGCAGTTTGCGGCTTCGGACAGGGCTTGATCTCGAGCTGACTACCATCTGCCGACGGGAATGAGCCCGGTTTCAGATCGGCCGAGTCGCTGCGCAGTTCGATATCGAGCCACCGCACCTCGCCTGCTCGCTCACGTGGCACGATTTGCGCTTCCACGCCTTGCTCGCTGACGCGCTGCGCCTGCGCACTGGCTCGCTGCGCGTCGCTGAATACGCCCAGCGAAATACGGCGGCCGAACTCGGGATCAGTGACGGGCGACGCGTCGCGCACACCGCCGCGCTCGAGCCGCGCCAGCAAACGGCGTTCGGCGGCACGATTGCCCGGACTCTCGAGATAGACCCAGTAGCCATCGATCACCTGCCCTGGCGCTTGCCGCTGTGTAGGTGCATAACCACTGTCCACCAGCACCTGCGAGGCGCGCGCGGCGCTCTCTTCGGTCGCGAATGGCCCCACGGTGACACAGCGCTGTGGCGCAACCACAGGCGTCTCACTGGCGAGCAGCAATCGTCGGGCCTTCGGTGCAGGCGTGCCAACGGCATCCTCGGGGGCCGCGCGCAACCAGTTCGCCCAGGCGAAGAACAGCAGATTGGCGATCAACAGCGAAAAGAACAACAGTCGCAGCGTCATGCGTAGATTCTACCGGGTCCGCTCAGCAGGGTGGGCGAACCGGGCGAGCCCGCGCAGGACAAGGTCCGGCACGAGCTCTGCCGGGCAATTCAGGAGCGGCGCCAGCTGGTCAGCGGCACCGCCCGTCAGAACGAGTTGTGGACGGCTACCTAGCAGACGCCGCGCCTCCAGCATCGCTCGGTCTATGAGCGCAGCGGCAGCGTGTTTTGCACCTGCCTCGATACCGGCGCGTGTGTTGTCAGCGAATAATCCTGAACTGCGCTGCCGCCGCGGCGCGCTGGCTCTGGCCCGGATGCCGCGTGTCTGGGTCAGTAGCGACTGCGTCATCAACTCGGGTCCCGGCACGATCGCGCCGCCGCGATGCAGGCCCGCGCTATCGACCAGATCGATCGTCATGGCGGTGCCCACGTCGACGACCAACACGGCACGGAGTCCGTTGCCGATCGATCGCGCGCCGACCAATGCCACCCATCGGTCGGCGCCCAGTCGCCACGGCTCCCGATAGCCGATCGTCATGCCCGCCGCTGCGGTAGTCGAGCGAACGAAACGGATCGGCACGCGCAAGACGCGACTGACCACTCGCCGCAGGCGCTGCTCCATCGCAGCCCCGGCCACCGACACGGCGACGACCTCGTCGACCTTGCCGACCGATGCGCGCAGTGCCGCAGCCAGGCGACGTTCCGAGCCGCGGTGTTCGACGGCGTGCATGCGCTGCTGGCGGCCTGCGCTGCTACGCGCGAACTTCAGCCTCGTATTGCCAATGTCTACTAACAACTTGGCCATGTATTCTCAGTTGCCAGCTGGGCGCACGGATACGTCGCCGGAAGAACAGGCAATCACACCGTCTGGCGTTTCGAGCAGCAGCTGACCGTGACTATCGATGCCACGCGCCAGTCCGCGCACGATCTCATTACCTCGCTGCACATTGACCTGCCGACCACGCAATGCATCCAGCTCCAGCCACGCGCCGCGACAAGCAGCGAAACCCTGTGCCTCGAACGCCAACAGACCGGCGACACATTCGCGCAAGATAGCCGCAATCAACCGATTGCGGTTGATCGTTGTGGTTCCGTCCACCAGCGACTGCAGATCCACCGCCCGCGTACCTGTGGCGGCAATCGCCGCCAGCTCGTCTGCTGGCAGTACAGCGTTGATTCCCATGCCGACGACGACGTAAGCAGGGCCACTCGCCTCGGCGCGCAGTTCCAGCAGGATGCCGGCCAGTTTGCCGTCAGCAGTCACGAGGTCGTTCGGCCACTTGAGGCGGACTGCCGCTATGCCAGACTCGGCGATCGCGCGCTGCGTACACACACCCATGGCAAGTGCCAAACTGGCGATATCCGGCGGCAGTTCGGCGAATGTCCAGCCGAAGGACAGGCAGATGGATCCGCCAGGGGGCGCGATCCAGGCGCGCCCGCGTCGACCTCGACCGGCAGTCTGGCACTCCGCCAGCGCCACATGCAGCTTGCCGGGCGCTGGCGGCGATAGTCCGAGCAGATAGTCGTTAGTCGAAGGTAGCGACCACATTGTCTCAAATGTGGCGATTCGCTGCCGGCAGACAGGCGCCAGGCTCTGCAGGATTTCCGCCGGTTCGAGGGCGGCGTAGCCGGGGCCCAGACGGTAGCCGCGATTCGCCACTGCTTCCAGCGGCACCTGCAGTTCTCGCAACTGCTCGACCGCCTTCCAGACTGCAGCGCGCGTCACCTGCAGCGAGCTTGCGACCTGCTCGCCCGAACGGAATTCCATCGCCGACAGCGCCTGGAACACGCGTTGCACGAGCGGTGCTGTCGCAGTCGTCATGCCGTGGCTCATTTGCTCGTGCCCTTCCCTAACAACCAAAGCCGTCGTGATCGCGGCTCGGTGCCAGCTCGCATTCGTGCCAGATTGCGCCGATGCGTTGCAATGATCAGCAGTGCGGCGGCACAAGTAAACAGCAACAGCGACGCCAGGTTACCGTCGCGCGCCGCCAAGACGTACACGGGCAACGCAAGCGCCGCGGCGACGGTTGCGAACCCGACGTAGCCGAAACCGACCACGAACAGCAGCCATATCGCGATGACCGGCACCAGCAGCGGTGCGTCCAGCGCGAGCAACGCCCCGACCAGTGTCGCGGCGCCCTTGCCGCCGCGAAATCCATGCCACAGCGGCCATACATGACCCACCATGGCGGCGAATCCGCACATCGCCGGCAGCCATTCGCTCGTCGAGTGGTTTGCACTCATCCACTTGGCAGCAACCACGGCAAGCCAGCCTTTGGCAACATCGATCAACACGACGCCGAGCGCGAACCATTTGCCCTGGGTCCTGAGCGCATTGGTGCCGCCCGCGTTGCCGCTGCCCAGCTTGCGAATGTCGACACCGCTCAGCCGGCCAAGCACCAGGCTGCCATTGACCGATCCTAACAAGTAGGCGGCGACACCAAGCAGCGCTGTCGTAAGCAGTTCCGGCATTCGAAATCAGCTCGCGAAGACTTCGGCCAGCATGCAACGAATGCTGCCGCCGCCCAGTCGCTCGATGGTGGGCACGGGTACGGCTAACAGGGTATCGCAGGCCGCCGAGAGGCGGGCGAGATGGTCCGGCCGAAAGCTGCGACGCGCCGTTGTCGACATCACGAGAATGCTGCAATCACCCAGATTCTCGTCCCAGCTCGCGAGTTCGAGCACGTTGCCACAGAAGCCCGCCACCTCGTCGGCCGACAAAGTGAGCAGATCTCGCTGGGTAGCCGCGAGACGCGCCAGCACGCGTTCGCGGTCAGCTGTTGCGACTGCGTCCGCGGCGCACACGACAAATCGCTCGCCCAAACTCATCAGGACGTTGGTGTGATAGATGGGCGCGCCGCGCGGATCCATGGCATCGAAGACCTCGGCAGCATAGCCCAGCGCAGCGCACCACTCCTGCAGGACGGCTTCATGAGTGCGGCTCGAACGGCAGGCATAGGCGACGCGCGCGCGATGATCGAGGACCAGACTGCCGGTACCTTCCAGGTATCTGCCGGCTTGCTCGTGCGCCGTCAGGTCCACCCAACGCGTGATGGCGAAACTGCTGTCGTGCGCCACCTGTTCGGCCACGTCCCGCCGCCGTTCGCGTCGGCGCGTCGGCGCCTCCATCGGATAGAGCACGACCGTGCCGTCGGCATGAAAGCTGATCCAGTTGTTGGGAAACACCGCGTCGGGACAGCGCGGTTCGAGCCGATCGTCCACCACGATCACCCGGATACCCTCCGAGCGCAGCGCCTGCACCGCGGCATCGAATTCCCGCTGCGCGAGCTGCGCGGCGTCAGCGGCGAGTGCCGTATCGGCCTGCTGGAACCGATTGCTCCCCGCCGTCTCGGGATTGAAGCCGAAGCTGGCGGGTCGCACCATGAATACGGTTTGCGTGATTTGCTGCATGCCGCACTCTTCTACAATGCCCTCGCCGGGGGCACAATAGTCGAAGCCGCGCGAGAGACCCGGCAGATCAGGGTAAACACACTCCAGCATGCCGAGTTCCGTCCCAACACTGTCCGCGCGCGACATCGACTCTGCGGCATTCGCCGCGGCCATCGGCGCGGCGTACGAACAGTCCGGCTTCGTCGTGATCGCCGAGCACGGCATTCCCGACCTCCTCATCGGCGACTGCATGCATTGTTTTCGCAACTTCTTTGCGCTGCCCGAGGCCGAGAAACGCCGCTACGTCCTGCCTGGTCAAGGCGGTGCGCGCGGCTATACGCCTTTCGGTATCGAGACGGCCAAGGGCGCCCTGCACCACGATCTGAAGGAGTTCTGGCACGTTGGTCGCGACCTGCCGGCGGGACATCCGTTCCGGCAGTACATGCCCGACAATGTCTGGGCCACGCAGATCGAAGGATTTCGGAACTCAACGCTGCAGCTGTTCGACTCATTCGACGCGCTCGGTCGGCGCCTGCTGGCGGCGATCGCCACGGCACTCGCCCTGCCGCGCAGCTTTTTCGACGACAAGGTGAATCTCGGCAACAGTGTGTTGCGCGTCATTCACTATCCGCCGCTGCCGCCACACGATACCCCGAGCGTGCGGGCCGGCGCGCATGAGGACATCAACGTCATCACGCTGTTGCTGGGCGCGGACGAACCGGGCCTCGAGGTACTCGACAAACAGGGCCGTTGGCTTGCCGTGAATCCGCCGCCCGGATCGCTGGTCTGTAACGTGGGCGACATGCTGCAACGGCTGACTAACAATCAACTGCGGTCCACCTCCCATCGTGTCACGAATCCGCCGCGCGAGCGTGCCAGCCGCTCACGCCTGTCGCTGCCGTACTTCCTGCATTTCAATCCAGATTTCCTGATCGAGACCCTGCCGCAGTGTATCGGTCCCGATCGCCCCGATCTCTACCCCACACCGATCACCGCCGACGAATACCTGCAGGAACGCCTGCGCGAGATCAAACTCAAATGATGCAGATCTTACAAGCGGTCCTTGGCATCGTCGTGTTCATCGCCATTGCACTACTGTTCAGCAGCAATGTGCGCCGCATCGACTGGAAGCTGGTGGGCATCGCGATCGCGTTGCAGTTCGTGATTTGC
>Ga0116151_10005555_pt1 | contig 10870 bp, 7 predicted proteins | sample AD_UKC117_MetaG_FD_89893 | JGI IMG/M metagenome (GOLD analysis project Ga0116151, IMG submission 89893) | Active sludge microbial communities of municipal wastewater-treating anaerobic digesters from Hong Kong - AD_UKC117_MetaG | ecosystem: Engineered > Bioreactor > Anaerobic > Digestate... | reverse complement strand
GACGCTCCGGCTCCTCCTCGGCGTTCAGGTGGTAGAGGTTGCCGAAGAATTCGTCGAAGCCGTGGTTCGTCGGCAGGAACTCGTCCCGATCACCCAGGTGGTTCTTGCCGAACTGACCCGTGGTATAGCCGAGGGGTTTGAGCGCCTGTGCGATGGTGATGTCGCGGGCTTGGAGGCCGATCGGGGCACCCGGCACCCCGACCTTCGTCAGGCCGGTCCGGAACGCGGACTGCCCGGTGATGAACGTCGCACGCCCCGCAGTGCAACTGTTCTCGGCGTAGTAGTCGGTGAACAAGATGCCTTCCTTGGCGATGCGGTCGATGTTCGGTGTCTTGTAGCCGACCAATCCATGTGTGTAGGCACTGAGGTTGGATTGGCCAATATCGTCACCAAAGATGACCAGGATGTTGGGCTTTTTTTCCTCCGCAGCGACCGCGCTGCCGGTGGCGAGCCCCATTACGGCGAGCGCTGCGATACTCAGCAGGACTGCCAATTTCGGTTGCACTTTCACTTATGAACCTCCTTCTACTTGTCTACAGATCACTCATCTACAGGTAAAGTATAGTACTACACGGTCTGTCCGCTTTCGGTTCCCCACAAGCCAGGTAGCGCATGGCTGTTTCGCCGGGGCGCGCACTGACTTCGTCCCAATGGTTTATTGGTAGTGGGTAGAATCAAACCGTTCCACTCTGTCAACTATTGAACGCTACGTGTGTTATTGAGTGTGGAGTCAACGGGTTGTGCCATCGTCTCCCTGCCCCGCGACTGCCCGTTTGATACATTCCAATAAGACTTTGCCCCGGAGGGGCTTCTGTAACACGTCCATCGCACCGTGCTTGAGCGCATGCACCGCCGTCTGCACGGCGCCACGGTGAACCAGCACTAGAACTGGCATCTTGGCGCACGCCCAAGCGAACTCCGCGAGTCGCTCCGGCTCGACCAGGTCGCCTACGCTTGCATCCAGCACCAGACAATCTGGAAGCTCTGGCGCAGCAGTTTCGAACCACACTTCCATAGAGGGCAGCGTCTCGACACGCAGACCCGCCGCTGCAACGAGCTTTGAGAGCGAATCACGAACGGTGGGATCCTCGCTGACGATGCAGACTGTCTTATCTGCCATGGAAGCTTCTGACTTACCTTGGCGTAAGAGAAAGGGGAGAGAGATTCTGGTGCGTGTCTGCCTGATGGACGATAGGCAGGATCACCCTCACAGCGTCTCCTCTGAGGATCAGAATGTTTATCAATCTAGCCGAAGGGCGGGATAGAAGGTATTCGGTTAGCTACTCGATTTACGTACGTATTCGATCATGGAAAGCCGGTTTTTGAAGGACTAGATACCGGTTTTTGAAGGACTAGATAGTGGTGTAGTCATGAGATTCGAGATGATGAGAGGATCATGGAACCCAAGAAGGAGGAGGCTCCATGAAGAACGTAGTACCTGCTCATCGCCGTCACGACATTTCAGATGAAACCTAGGCCTTGCTGGAGCCGCATCTGCCGGCGCGCGAGGGCGCCTGTGGGGTATCTCTCAGGACAACTGATTGTTTATAAATGCATTTTTCTGGATTTTGCGAACGGGCGCGCCATGGCGGGATTTGCCGCCCGATTACGGCGGATGGGGCAAACATGCACCGCCGTTTCATTCGCTGGCGCGATAAGGGGGTTTGGGAAAAACTGCTGAACCTTCTGATCAACGAGCCGGATGACGAATGGCTGATGATTGATGCGAGCCACTGCAAAGTTCACCCGCATGCTGCCGGAGTCAAGGGTGGCTTAGCGGGATCGCTTGGCGACGTGCTGGTCACGCCGCGACTGGACCAGGATATCCAGCATGTGGCCGTCCTGGTCCACGGCCCGCCACAAACTCCACCCGCCATGCTCAAGTTGTCAGTGCCTAATGAACACGCTCGAATGCCTTAAGGCTCAACGTCGTATCGCGTCTTTCCCGAGTTTTTAATCCGGCAAATCCGGCAAATCTGTCCGATCGACCAAGAATCGGTCGGGAGTCGGTTTGAACGTGCGATTTTCGGATGTTCGACATATTCCGTATTTTTTGTTGCAGAGCAATATTACAAGCTTGTTTTATTAAGCGACACATTTGCTTCGGTTATGGTGCACCGCACAGATAGTCGGATGGCACATCCGCTGCAAACCGTGGGGTGGCCAGCAACGGACTGGTATCTAAATCACACACCAGAGGAAACCCCATGGAACCTCAAACTGCATCGCAGGTACAGGTGATGGGCATCGATGCCGGTGGCACGATGACCGATACCTTTTTTGTCCGCGCCGATGGAAGATTCGTGGTCGGCAAGGCGCAGAGCAATCCAGAAGATGAATCCCTGGCAATCTTCGAGTCCTCGCAGGACGCGCTCAAGCATTGGCAACGGAGCGTCAACGACGTCTATCCGGAACTGGTGACCGGCGTGTATTCCGGCACGGCGATGCTTAACCGCGTCGTGCAACGCAAGGGACTCGAAGTCGGCCTGATCTGCAATCGAGGCTTCGAGCAAGTCCACTCGATGGGTCGGGCGATTCAAAGCTATCTCGGCTATGCGCTGGAAGAACGCATCCATCTCAATACCCATCGCTACGATCAACCGCTGGTGCCGATTTCGCGCACGCGTGGCGTCACCGAACGTACCGATGTGCAGGGCGAAATCGTCATCGAACTGCGCGAGAACGAAGTGCGCAAGGCGGTGCGGGAATTGGTGGAAGCCGGTGCCAAAGCCATCGTAATCTGCTTTCTGCAATCGCATAAGAACGCGACCAGCGAGCTACGAGCGCGCGATGTGTGCCGCGAGGAATTGAAGCGGCTGGGGGTCGATATTCCGGTGTTTGCCTCGGTCGACTACTACCCGTCGCGCAAGGAATCCCATCGCATGAACACCACGGTGCTGGAAGCCTACGCCGCCGAACCGTCGCGCCAGACCTTGAAAAAGGTTAGCGACCGCTTCAAGAAAAACGGTGCGCACTTCGATCTGCGGGTCATGGCCACCCACGGCGGCACGATCAGTTGGAAAGCCAAGGAACTGGCGCGCACCATCGTCTCCGGCCCCATCGGCGGCGTGATCGGCTCCAAGCTACTGGGCGAGGCGTTGGGGTACGACAACATCGCCTGTTCCGATATCGGCGGTACCAGCTTCGACATGGCGCTGATCACCAAGGGCAATTTTGCCATCGCCTCCGATCCGGACATGGCCCGGCTGGTGCTGTCGCTGCCGCTGGTGGCGATGGATTCGGTCGGCGCGGGCGCGGGCAGCTTCGTTCGCCTCGATCCTTACAGCGGCTCGATCAAGCTGGGGCCGGACAGTGCCGGTTACCGGGTCGGCACCTGCTGGGCGGACAGCGGCTTGGATACCGTCACCGTGTCGGACTGCCATGTGGTGCTGGGCTATCTCAATCCGACCAACTTCTTGGGTGGTGCGATCAAGCTGGACGTCGAGCGCGCTCGCGAACACTTGAAAGCCCAGATCGCCGATCCGCTGGGATTGAAGGTGGAAGATGCTGCCGCCGGGGTGATCGAACTACTGGATTTGAACCTGCGCGACTATCTGCGTGCCACCATCAGCGCCAAGGGTTACAACCCGGCCGAATTTGTGTGCTTCTCCTACGGCGGGGCCGGGCCAGTGCACACTTACGGTTACACCGAGGGCCTGAATTTCCGCGATGTGGTGATCCCCGCTTGGGCGGCCGGCTTCTCGGCCTTCGGTTGCGCCTGCGCCGACTTCGAGTACCGCTATGACAAGTCGGTCGACTTGGCCTTACCGCATTTGGCCTCCGACGATGAAAAAGTCGATGCGTGCAAGATCATCCAATCGGCTTGGGCGCAACTGGCGTCCAAGGTCATCGACGAGTTCGTCATCAACGGCTTCAAGCCGGAAGACGTGCTGCTGCGCCCCGGCTACCGAATGCAGTACATGGGTCAGCTCAACGATCTGGAAATCACTTCGCCGGTCAGTTCCGCCACCACGGCAGCCGACTGGGATCAGATCGTCGCAGCCTTCGAAAACACCTACGGCCGGGTCTACGCCAGCTCGGCCCGCTCGCCGGAACTGGGTTTTTCGGTGACCACCGCCATCATGCGTGGCTTGGTCGCAACCCAGAAACCGGGTCTGCCGGAAGACCCTGACGGCGGTCCCGCGCCGCCCGATAGCGCTCGTCTCGGCACGCGCCCGTTTTACCGGCATAAGAAATGGGCCAAGGCCACTATCTGGAAAATGGAAGCGCTGCAAGCCGGCAACCATATCGTCGGCCCCGCCATCATCGAATCGGACGCAACGACCTTCGTGGTGCCGACTGGCTTCGAAACCACGCTCGACAAGCATCGCCTGTTCCATCTCAAAGAAATAGCAAGAAAGACCGATAAGGAGTGGCCGGAATGAACATGATGACCCTCAACGTGACGCAAGGCCCCGATCTGCTGAAGAATGGCAAGACGCTCAAGCAGTTCCGCGACGAAATCCTGGAACGCACCGCCGCCACCGGCCACTACAACGGTCTGGAGCGGCTGGAGTTGCGCGAGAAAGACCCCATCGGCTATGAAAAGCTGTTCTCGAAACTGCGCGGCGGCCTGGTGCACGCTCGCGAAACGGCCAAAAAGATCGCCGCCAGTCCCATCGTCGAGCAAGAAGGCGAACTGTGCTTCACGCTCTACAACGCAGCAGGCGACTGCGTGCTGACTTCGACCGGCATCATCATCCACGTCGGTACGATGGGCGCAGCGATCAAGTACATGATCGAGAATAACTGGGAAACCAATCCCGGCATCTGTCCCGGTGATATGTTCACCAACAACGATTGCTCCATCGGCAACGTGCACCCTTGTGATATCGCTACCATCGTCCCGATCTTCTGGGAAGGTCGTTTGATCGGCTGGGTCGGTGGCGTTACCCACGTTATCGATACCGGTTCGGTCACGCCGGGTTCGATGTCCACCGGCCAGGTGCAGCGTTTCGGCGACGGCTACATGATCACCTGCCGCAAGACCGGCGTGAACGACACGCCATTGCGCGACTGGTTGCACGAAAGCCAGCGCTCGGTACGCACGCCCAAGTATTGGATTCTGGACGAGCGTACCCGCATCGCCGGTTGCCACATGATCCGCGAACTGGTCGAGGACGTGATTCGGGAAGACGGCATCGACGTCTACGAGAAATTCGCTTTCGAAGTGATCGAGGAAGGCCGTCGCGGCTTGCAATCCCGCCTCAAGGCCATGACCCTGCCGGGCAAGTACCGCAAGGTCGCGTTCGTGGACGTTCCTTACGCGCATCCGGACGTTCAGACCTCGTCGGCCTTCGCGAAACTCGACACGATCATGCACTCGCCCTGCGAAATGACGATTCGCGCGGACGGCACATGGCGCCTCGATTTCGAGGGCGCCAGCCGCTGGGGCTGGCATTCCTACAACGCGCACCAGGTCGCCTTCACCAGCGGCATCTGGGTGATGATGTCGCAGACGTTGGTTCCCACTCAGCGGATCAACGACGGTGCCTATTTCGGCACGCAATTTCATCTGCCTAAAGGGGCTTGGTGCAATCCCGACGACCGACGTACCGGTCACGCCTATGCTTGGCACTTTCTGGTCTCCGGCTGGAGTGCGTTGTGGCGCGGTCTTTCCCAGGCGTACTTCAGTCGCGGTTATCTCGAAGAGGTGAACGCCGGCAACGCCAATACCTCCAACTGGCTCCAGGGCGGGGGAATCAATCAGGAAGGCGAAATCCACGCGGTAAACAGCTTCGAAGCCTCCTCGTGCGGCACTGGCGCCTGTGCGGTCAAGGACGGCCTCAACCATGCCGCCGCCATCTGGAATCCGGAAGGCGACATGGGCGATATCGAGATTTGGGAAATGGCGGAGCCGCTGCTGTACCTGGGCCGCAACGTCAAGGCTAATTCCGGCGGCTACGGCAAGTATCGCGGCGGCTGCGGCTTCGAAACGCTGCGCATGATCTGGAAAGCCCAGGACTGGACCATGTTTTTCATGGGCAATGGTTACATGAACAGCGACTGGGGGATGATGGGCGGCTATCCGCCGGCCACTGGCTATCGCTTTGAAGCGCACAGCACCGGTCTCAAAGAACGGATCGAGTATGGTGACAGCTTGCCCCTGGGCGGCGATACCAACCCGGCCAAGCCGAACTACGAACACCATATCGACGCGACCGCGACCGTCAAGCGCGATCAGCAATGCATGACCACCGAGGATTGCTACGCGAACTACGATCTGTACCTCAATTATATTCGCGGCGGCCCTGGTTTCGGCGATCCGCTCGACCGCGACTCGCAAGCCATCGCCATGGATTTGAACCAGAAGTTTATTCTTCCGGAGTATGCGCAGTCGGTACACGGCGCGGTGGTCACTCAAGACGCCAAGGGCGTGTGGACGGTCGACGCCAAGAAGACCGAACAGCGCCGCGCCCAAATGCGCAAGGAGCGGATCGCTCGTTCGGTGCCGACCCGCGAATGGATGAAGGCGGAGCGCGCGCGCATCGTCACCAAGCATGCTTCGCGCCCGGTACGGCACATGTATGCCACGAGCTTCGCGCTATCGCCGAAATTCTTGTCTGAATTCAAAAAGTTCTGGCGATTGCCGCACGATTGGAAACTGTTGGAGGAAGAACTCGACGTGCCATGTTATGGCTCGAAGTATCGGATGGACCTGGCGAAGCTACCGGATGTCAGGACCATCGTTCAGGTCGAAGAGTAACGCGGGTCGTTCCCCAACGACCAACTAATAAGGAGCACACAATGTCTTCCTACACCAAAGATCAAGTACAGCATCTCGTCGAAGGATCCCTGGATTGGGATACCACGTTACGCATGTTGTCCATGCCCAAGGACAAGGAACGCTTTAGCCTCTATCTCGATGTGTTGCAAAGCAAGGTTGGCTGGCACGATCGCATCGTGCTGCCATTGAGCCCGCACATGTATATCGTGCAACAGACCAAGACCAAGGAGTGGATCGTGAAATGCGATTGCGGGCATGAGTTCTGCGATTACCGCGAGAACTGGAAGCTGTACGCCAACATCTACGTGCGCGATACCGAGGAAGCCATGAGCGAGATTTATCCGAAGCTAATGGCTCCAGATACCTCATGGCAAGTGTATCGCGAATACTATTGTCCGAACTGCGGCACGCTGCATGATGTGGAAGCACCGACACCCTGGTATCCGGTGATTCACGATTTCGAGCCCGATATCGAGGCGTTCTATCAAGAATGGGTCGGTCTGCCAGTACCGGAACGAGCAGCTTGAAAGACGAAGGGTGACAATGGATCGCCGGGATAGCGATTCCCTCTGTATCAAAACAGGGCCGCCAAAGGTTTTGGGCGGCCCCGACCGTCATCGCCACAGCGCGATTTCGGTATTCACGGAGATCCATCAATGAATGATAAGAGGCATCCTGATCGACCGCTGTGGACGCCTGATCCAGCTTGGAGCGCCACGACGCGGATGGCGGCTTTTACCGAACATGCTCGTGCCGTCTCTGGTGCGGCCCTGGCGTCGTATGCGGACTTGCACGCCTGGTCGATTACCGCGCCAGAGCAGTTCTGGCCGGCGGTCTGGGAATTCTGTGGGGTAGTGGGTGAACGCGGGGAACGAATTCTCATCGACCCCCAGCAAATGCCGGGCGCACGCTGGTTTCCCGACGCTCGCTTCAATTTCGCCCAAAACCTGCTGCGGGACTGCGCCAACCCGGAAGCTTTAGTGTTCTGGGGCGAGGATAAAGTCAAACGGACCATGACCCGGGCCGAACTACGCGAGCAAGTCGCCCGCTTCGCGGCGGCTTTACGGGAGAGTGGCGTCGGCGTCGGTGACCGGGTCGCCGTCTATCTGCCCAATCTGCCGGAAACCATCATCGCGATGTTGGCAGTGGCCAGCATCGGCGCGGTCTTCACCAGCACCTCGCCGGATTTCGGCGTTCAGGGCGTGTTCGATCGCTTCAGCCAGATCGAACCCAAGATATTGATCGCCTGCGACGGCTACTGGTACAACGGCAAGGCGATCGATGTGCGGGACAAGCTGACCGAACTCGTGCCGCGACTTCCCAGTGTGGAACGCCTGATTCTGGTTCCCTATCTGCATAATGAGGCGGACGCGCAGGCGACGGAATTGCCCAAAGCGGTGTCGTGGGCACGCTTCGTCGCCCCCCATGTGGCGACAACCGAACCCGAATTTATCCCACTGCCCTTCGATCATCCGCTCTACATCCTGTATTCCTCGGGCACCACCGGCATTCCCAAATGCATCGTGCACGGCGCGGGCGGGACGCTGTTGCAGCATCTAAAGGAGCATCAGCTCCACACCGACATCCGCGAGGGCGACCGCCTGTTCTATTTCACCACCTGCGGCTGGATGATGTGGAACTGGCTGGCGTCCGGGCTGGCGTCCGGCGCAACTTTGCTGTTATACGACGGCAGTCCCTTTGTCGCACACGGTCGGATTCTCTGGGATTACGCCCAAGCCGAGCATATGACTCACTTCGGTACCTCGGCCAAATATCTCGATGCGCTGGAAAAAAGCGGACTCAAACCGAAGGAGGCTTACGATTTGCGTCACCTGCGGGTCGTCACCTCTACCGGCAGCCCGCTGGTCTCTGAACGATTCGACTTCGTGTACACCGCCATCAAGTCGGATTTGCAGCTTTCCTCGATTTCCGGCGGCACCGACATCATGGGTTGCTTCGTGCTCGGGAATCCTGCATTGCCAGTCTGGCGTGGCGAGATTCAATGCAAAGGGCTGGGCCTGGCGGTCGATGTCTGGGATGACGAAGGTCGCCCGATTCGGGAAAAAAAGGGTGAATTGGTCTGCACGCGCCCGTTTCCGTCCATGCCGATCGGTTTCTTGAACGATCCAGACGGCAAGAAATACCAGGCCGCTTATTTCGAGCGTTTTCCCGGTGTCTGGTGCCACGGCGATTTTTGCGAGGTAACCACGCACGACGGCCTGATTATTCATGGCCGTTCGGACGCTACCCTCAATCCGGGCGGCGTCCGCATCGGTACTGCCGAGATCTATCGGCAGGTCGAGAAGCTGCCGGAAGTGATCGAATCGATCGTGATCGGGCAAGACTGGCAAGGCGACGTACGCGTCATCCTGTTCGTGAGGCTTCAGAACGGAATCGAACTCGATGGCGATTTGATCGCCACGATCAAGCGGACGATTCGGGACAACACCACACCGCGCCATGTGCCGGCGAAGGTGTTGCAGGTTGCCGAGATTCCCCGCACCAAGAGCGGCAAGATCGTCGAACTGGCCGTGCGCAAAATCGTCCATGGCCAACCAGTCCAGAATATCGAGGCACTCGCCAACCCGGAAGCTCTTGCGCTGTTCGCTGATCGCTATGAATTGCGAGAATAATGAAAATCTTGCAGATATTGCAAAGCAAAAAGGTCACTAACCACAATCGCCCTTAGGTCGGGCAAATGTCTTTCAATCATTGAGGAACCATCATGACGGCCGCTTACGACGACATTCTGTACGAGATCGAGAATGGGGTCGCCACCATCACCATTAACCGTCCCGACAAATACAACGCCTTTCGCGCTCAAACCTGCGAGGAACTGATCGACGCTTTTCTGAAAGCAGGCTGGGATCGTAAGGTGGGCGTCATCGTTTTGACCGGCGCGGGGACAAAAGCGTTTTGCACCGGCGGCGATCAATCGGCGCACGCCGGCCATTACGACGGCCGCGGGGTGATCGGTCTACCGCTGGAAGAACTGCAAAGCGTGATTCGCGACGTGCCCAAGCCGGTGATTGCCAAGGTGCGCGGTTACGCCATCGGCGGTGGCCACGTCCTGGCGCTGCTATGCGACCTGACCCTCGCCGCCGAATCGGCCAAATTCGGTCAAGTCGGCCCCAAAGTCGGTTCGGTTGACCCCGGATTCGGCACTGCCTACATGGCGCGGGTGATTGGCGAGAAGCGGGCACGGGAAGTGTGGTACCTCTGCCGCCAATACACGGCGGCCGAGGCCGTGCAAATGGGGTTGGCTAACAAAGTGGTGCCCGACGATGAACTGGATGCCGAAGTGGATCGCTGGTGCGCGGAAATCCTGGAGAAAAGCCCGACCGCGTTGGAGTTAGCGAAGCGTTCCTTCAACGCCGATACCGCCCACATTGCCGGGATTTCCTCATTGGGCCTCAAGGCGGTCAGCCTGTTCTACGGCACCGAGGAATCTCAGGAAGGGGTGCGGGCGTTTCAGGAAAAACGCAAACCAAATTTCCGGGAGTGAGTCAAAACCATCGCCATTGGCATCAAGGAAACACCATGAACGCCATGATGAAAGCAACCGTATTCGTTGCGCCCGGCCGTATCGAGTTGACCGATAAGCCGATTCCTGACATCGGTCCCAACGATGCGTTGATCCGTATTACCACCACCACCATTTGCGGCACCGATGTCCATATTCTGAAAGGCGAGTATCCAGTAAAACCTGGCCTGACCATCGGCCATGAGCCGGTGGGCGTGATCGAAAAACTCGGTGCCAACGTGCAAGGCTATGCCGAAGGCCAGCGAGTGATCGCTGGCGCCATTTGTCCGAGTTTCACGTCCTATGGATGCCAGGATGGAGTTCCTTCCCAGGATGGCGGCGGCCACGGCCACGGCTACAAGCCGATGGGAGGGTGGCGCTTTGGCAATACCCTGGATGGTACCCAGGCTGAGTATGTGCGAGTGCCCGATGCCCAAGCCAATCTTGCGCTGGTGCCCGATGGCCTCAGCGACGAACAAGTCTTGATGTGTCCGGATATCATGTCCACGGGCTTTGCCGGCGCGGAAGCCGCCAACATTCGCATTGGCGATACCGTGGTCGTGTTTGCTCAAGGTCCCATCGGCCTGTGCGCCACCGCCGGCGCGAAGCTGCGTGGGGCG
>Ga0116151_10005549_pt1 | contig 10875 bp, 8 predicted proteins | sample AD_UKC117_MetaG_FD_89893 | JGI IMG/M metagenome (GOLD analysis project Ga0116151, IMG submission 89893) | Active sludge microbial communities of municipal wastewater-treating anaerobic digesters from Hong Kong - AD_UKC117_MetaG | ecosystem: Engineered > Bioreactor > Anaerobic > Digestate... | reverse complement strand
CGCCGTGCAGGCCGTCCTGGCCGCTCCGGTTCCTCGGAGCGCTGTGCTTGTGGCGTGCGCTGCCTCAAGTCATCTGCCTGCCGCAAGCAGAGCGCTCCGAGCAACCGGGTCAGCCATGCCGACCTGCACGCCGAGGCAGCTAAAGAGTCGGGAGCCGGATCCATTTCGGAAGTAGTCTGATGAACGGCACGACAGCCCGGTCGACGAACGTCTTCGCATCGTGAGGTTACAGTGACATCAGAATCCCGCAGTGGTCAAGCCCCCTGCCGGAGAGAACCCCAAACCCGAAGTCGGAATCCGACTTGGAACCATCAAGGTAATCCAGGTTTTGCGAACCAGGTTTTTGCCAACGGATTGGTGGCGAAAAAATCCAAGAGAAGATTGGCAACCTTCGCGCGGCCCTGGGGGCTGGGATGGACGCCATCCCCGGCAAAATCTTCCGGAGTCCATTTGAGATCATCCAGAGCGCGGCCTTTTTCTCCTTCGGCCCACAAATAGGGTCCCCACAAGAGGACCGGAGTAGGCTCCCCGCCGGAACCATTGATTTGTTTCAATTGCTTCAGGATCAAACTCCTGGCAGCAAAGGCGGTCTCGTAGGCATAGGGTTCAGGGTTGAGAGCCCCGGTGGCATTTCCTGCCCAGATCCGGCTGCTGAGATAGACAAGTCGCAAATTGGGAAACCTCATCCGGGCATTTTGCAGGACAAGGGCGGTGTCTGCTTCCAACTTCATAAGATGGTCTTCCTTGCTGCCTTTCGGGCTTTTGTTGGCAAGCTTCACCCACGCGATTTGAACCTGGGCCGGCGAAACCCCGGCCTGCTTGAGACGGCGCATCGCTTCCTCCCATGGCCGCCCCTCAACAGGCACCCACTCAGCCATGGCCTGTCCTCCTTGGGCACAATCAACAATGGTGAGATGTTCTGATTTGCGGGGATCCGGATCTGCAATGGTCTTGAAATGGGAAAACTCCTGCGTGGCATTGGACATGCTGATGGAAACCAGCACCTGCCGTCCGTCGGCGGCAGGCTGGCCCGAGGATTCGAGCGGCCTGATGCGGGCCAACGCCGCGCGGGCAGCCTGGGCAAGTGACGCGGGAGGCGTGTTTTGACCGCCTCCATAAAGTCCACCGTCCTCGCCTTCATAGAGGTCCTCGGCCGACATGTCCGTGAGTGGTTTCATCACCGCCGGCTTCGGGCGCTGCACTCCATTGGCGGATCCAGCCGTGTTGGCCGGAGATTCACCCTGCCTTCGGACTGCTTTGGCCCGGTCCAAGAAGGCCTGTTCCTCGGCGGAGAGCTTTTCTCCACGCTGTTCCCGCTGGTAAAGAAGCTTGGCCTTGGGCCAGTCGATGGGCTCCGGCCCCGATTGTGTCAGTGCACCTGACACAGAGAGCAGGAGGACAAGGGCAACTAGCCAAGGTTTCATATTCATGGTCATGAAACACCGCAGACTTGGTCGGGATGCAGAATCCGTTGCCCGGGAGGCTATTTGCCCCAATGTCAGGTCAGGAATCCTCGCCAAGGAGGAACTTGGCCGCTTGGGCCACATCCTTGTCACCTCTGCCTGAAAGATTGACAATGATGATTTCATCCTTTGCCATTCCAGGTGCCAGTTTGCGCACTTCGGCGAGAGCGTGACTACTCTCCAAGGCAGGAATGATTCCCTCGACAGCACTGAGCTCCCGGAATCCCTCCAACGCTTCTGCATCGGTCGCGTAGCGGTAGACGACGCGCCCCTGATCATGGAGCCAAGCGTGCTCGGGACCAATGGCGGCATAGTCAAGACCCGCGGAGACGGAATGGGTCAACTCGATCTGACCATCGTCATTGGCGAGCAGCCAAGTTTTGGTCCCCTGAAGCACCCCAAGTCGCCCGCCTTGAAACCGGGCGGCATGTTCGCCGGGAAGAATTCCATGACCACCGGCTTCCACCCCGACCATGCGAACCGACGGATCCTCAAGGAATGGATGAAACAGCCCAATGGAATTGCTCCCGCCACCCACGCAGGCCACCAAAACATCCGGCAAACGGCCTTCCCGATCCAAAATTTGCCGCCGGGCCTCCACTCCGATGACCCGATGGAAATCCCGCACGATCATGGGAAAGGGATGGGATCCAAGAGCGCTCCCCAGAATGTAATGGGTCCCTTGAACATTGGTCACCCAGTCCCGCATGGCCTCGTTGACCGCCTCCTTCAGAGTGGCTTGTCCGGCATGAACCGGCCGCACCTCGGCCCCAAGGAGGCGCATCCGCACCACGTTCAAATACTGTCTCTCCATGTCCACCGCACCCATGTAGATGACGCATTCCATGCCGAAACGCGCTGCCACAGTCGCCGTGGCCACCCCATGCTGACCGGCCCCGGTCTCAGCAATGATGCGAGTTTTCCCGAGGCGCTTGGCAAGCAGGATCTGTCCCAAGGCATTGTTGATCTTGTGGGCTCCCGTGTGAAGCAGATCTTCCCTTTTCAAATAGATGCGCGCCCCGCCAAGCTTTTGGGTCCAGCCTTCTGCAAAATAGAGAGGCGTGGGGCGTCCCACATAATCACGAAGCAACCCATCCAACTCAGCTTGGAATAAGGGATCCGCTTTGGCTCGGGCATACTCGTCAGCGAGCTCGGTGAGGGCCGCCATCAAGGTTTCTGGGACAAACATGCCGCCATAGGGCCCAAAATGGCCCCCGGCGTCTGGGAAAGCATATGACATGGCGCATACTAGGCCAAGCCGGAGTCCCCGACAAGTAGGGATGCGGTGCCGGAAAAGATCCGGATCGCCTCATTTGAGAGGCACGCCTTCGACAGGTTTTCCGTTGGTGGTCAGGACATGGATCTCATGGATCCCGCTCACCTTGGGGTTGACATACTCCCAGACAACCTTTTTCTCCGCATTGATTTCGAATATCTTGGCTTTTTCCGGCGCTTTCTGCCCATAAGAGCAGACCACGGTGTTGCCATTGGGCAGGCGCTGCCCACCGCAGGGATCCGCGAAGCGACCTCCCACATCAGCATTGTCCACCACCCAGACCGGTTTGCCGGAGGCGTCGAATTCCGCGATTTTGTTGCCATGGGTTAGATTGACCAGAGTGCGGCCATTGGAGAGGCGAATGGCGGTGAAGGGCCAGTTATCAGCTGGAGGCGCGGTCAACTCGGGTTGACGGGTGGAAATCTCAGCCACGGTTTTGCCATCGGGAGAATACTCCTTGACCTTGAACGCCAGCAAATGGGGCACAAGATAATTCCCGTTGGGCAGCTTGCGCGCCATTCGGGTCTGCATGTGGGCATTGTCGGTCTCGGGTTGGAGGGGCACCTCGACCACAATTTTCCCTTCACTCGAGATTTCCAGCAAGCGGGGCCTGACTCCGCGCTCCACCGTCAAAGTGTTGCCATTTTCGAGACGCCATACCGTTCCGAGCTCCTTGTTTTCAGGGGCGAGAGTGTAACTCCAGACCAATTTTCCATCCCGCTGGAATTCACGTCCTTCCTTGCCAGTGGAGTAGAGAATATTTCCATTGGGCAACACGGTACCATCTCTCGAGGGCCCGGGCGTTTGCCACACAATTTCGTTGTCCTCACCGATGATCGCAGTCAGATGCCCGGTGATGAGGAAAGAATGGCGGATTCCCGAATCACTGGTTTGGACCCCTTCGGGTGCCGCAGGAAGGAGCGATATGGGGGAAAACAAGGCGGCCAGGGTCACCAGGAGACATGGATGAAAGGGGAACTTCATGGGGCCATGATGATCCTCCCGACCCACGCCGTCAATGGCGCAGACAGGACCAGAAAGGCCGGAAGTGGAACCCAAAAAACTCATTGCGAGGCACCAAGGGAACGGGAAACTGAACACTGACTCCGCCAAAACCGATGAACGTACCTCCGTCCACCACAGACGACCTCCCAATTTCACTCCCCCCTCCCACCATTGTGACAGAGGAAGAAGTGATGTTTTTTGACACCGACTGCGGGGCCGTGGTTCACAACATCGCTTATCTGAGATTCATCGAAACTGCCCGAACCCGACTGGCGGCAAAAATGGGACTGGATTTGAGAACCATGAGCACCAGCCAGGTTTTCCCGGTGGTGGTCCGCACCGAAATCGATTACCGGCGCGCGGCCCGTTTGGGTGACGTCCTCCACATTGAGGGCGAATTGGACCGGCTGGAGAGAGTGCGTTTCTGGTGTTCCTTCCGCATCTTGAGACCAGAAGACGGGGAGACACTGATCACTTGCCGACAATCCCTGGCGTTGGTCCAAATGCCGGAGGCACGTCCCCTGAGACTTCCAGAGGCCTGGCGCTCACAATGGCCCGAACTGGCATCGGGCCGCTGAGGGTGCGTAGATCTCCGGAAAAAAGAACTCCCGAACCGGGCAATGACGGTCCGGGAGCTGTCTAAACCAACTGCGGAACAAATCAGCGGACCTTGAGCCCCTGCACCTTGTCAGAGGTCGGGAGATAACGGTAGTAGACTTCCAACATCAGGGCACCCCAGGCGGTGTTGCGAATCAAGGAATCCTTGGCATCACCTTTGGTCCAGGATCCATCGGCATTTTGAGCGTCCAGCAAGGTTTTCTGGAACTTGCTGTTGAATGTTTCCCAGCGGGTTCCACCCTCCATGAAGTATGCCTGCATGTTGTAGTAAGGCGCATAGAAGTCTGCTCCAGGCGGTCTGCCAAGGTAGTTTTTGTCGAGGAAGTCGAGCCCCTTTTTGACGTGGTCCGAGTCACCTTCATTCCAGATCTGGAGTGCCAAAATCCCGGCGCCGGTCAGAGTGGGCTTTCCAGTCGATTCCTCACCAACCAAACGATATTTCCAGCCACCATTTTTGTCATCCTGGGCTTTTTTGACATAGGAAATCGCCTTGTCCAAGGCCCGGTCGACGCCGGAGAATTTTTTGCCGGTGTTATGGGCGGCCTTGAGTGCTTGGATCTGCCAGCCGGAAACCGACATGTCGGGGTTGTTGCCGCCGTTGGCATAACCGTAGACCCAGCCTCCGGCCTTGTCCTGCCCGTCGACGATGATTCCCACGGCATCCCGCAGTGTGTTCTCCAAACGGGGGATCTCCCGCCCGCTTTCCTTGGTCATGGTGTAGAGTTCGCAGAGGGCGTAAGTGGCGATGGCATGCTCATAGGAGTGGTGGTTGCCGGCGCCTTCAGTGGCCATCTTGCCCTTGTTCTTCTTGGCTGTTTCCATCAGGAAAAGCGTTCCGTTGACCACCGAATCGCCATATTTGGCGGATTCAGGCGTTTCGCAATGCCCCAAAAAGGAGAGCAAGGCGAGACCGGTGCTGGCGTATTTGAATTCCTTGCCCCAAGAACCATCAGCGTTCTGTTTGGAGGCGATAAAATCGAGCGCCTTTTTCACCGCCGCTTCCGCACGTTCGTCACCCCCACTCTCACGGAGACGCTTGAGGCGCTGAGAGGCGCTGCACCGGGAGCGCATCTGCGCAGGGATGGCACCCATGTTGGAAACATCACCGAACCCGCTCATGGACATGCCAAAGTCACCGGAATCACCGGTGGCACCGATCATGGAGAAAGTGTTGTTCGGATCCACAATTTGGGGCACCGCCGTGGGTGAAAAGGCCTCCACGGAGACAATGGGAGTGCTCTGGGACATCGTGGCGGATGTCTTCCGGGACACTTTGTTGAGTTGGACGTTCTCCACCGTGGAGGATTCCTCCCCGGAAACGGAGCTGACGGAGAGTTGCGGAGGAGCAGACACCGGAACCGTCAGGGCCACCAACCCAAGCAGAAAGATAATGGCAGCATGCACTGCGATGGCGGCAGCCAAAGCACCCACTTTTTCGTTGGTGTCACTTTTCTTGTCCGCGGCGTGTACGGCCTCCCCTTCTCCCACGATGAGCATGCGCTCACCGTGGTGCGGCCCTTCTCCTTGCAGGTGGATGGCATGAACGCCGACCGGGGCCTGCATTTCAGCGTCGACCTGAATCGATGGATCCAGAACGGCGGCAACTTTAAAATGACTTTCCGCTCCGGCGGTGTCTCCTCGGCCCAGCAGGAGCCTGCCAAAGGTAAGATGCGCGGCCGAACTTTCCGGATGGGCCTTAAGATAATCTTCCAACAACCCCTGGGCGGGTTCCCACCCTTCGGCGGTGTGGGCAATCGTATAGGCCGTGAACATGAGGTTGTCCTCGTCGCCTGGCACCATGGGAGCGGCCATCAGGAGGTGTGCGGCGGCTACCTGTTGCCCCTCTGCCAGTTGGGCCTCTGCCAGAGCGCGGCGAGCGCTCCAGTTATCTGGGGAAGCGTTCAGAGCAGCTTCCAATTCTGCGATTGTTTGGCTCATGTTTCGTATTGTATTTGGGTGGGGATCCAAAGGATAAAGGCAAAATCAGCTTAATTTCTACTGAGATATTGCGCCCCAAAGCGCAAAAAGTGACATTTTTTTTAGGATCTCGGCGCCCACCCAGCGATCCGGATTCTATCTGATGATTGGTCCCACCGTCAATCGAAGAAAAGCCCGCAGGTTTGTCTCCCTCATCATTTTTGTGGTAGGTTTCGCTCGTTCATGTCGGCCCAGGAAAATCACTTGCTCGTCAAGCTCCGAGAAGTCCCCCACCACCCCGGGGTGTATCTGATGAAGGACCGTCTCGGAAGCATCATCTATGTTGGCAAAGCCCGAGATTTGAGAAAACGGCTTTCCTCCTACTTCTCACCCTCCCGCAGCCGACTTGCCGACCACAAAACCCGGGCTTTGATCCGGAGCATTCATGACTATGAATACCACGTGGTCCGCAACGAACCGGAATCCCTCATTCTCGAGAGCAAGCTCATCAAGGATTACCGGCCCAAGTACAATGTCAGTTTCCGGGATGACAAACGGTTCCCTCTGCTGAAAATCCATCTGGGGGAGCCTTGGCCTAGATTCCAGGTCGCAAGGGTGAGGCGTGAAGACGGAGCCCACTATTTCGGCCCTTTCCCCCACGCCGGAGCTTTGCGCAAAACCCTGGCTTGGATGACCAAGGAGTTTGGCCTCCGCAGTTGCCTTCCCTTGCAGCCCACGGACCGCGACTATCAGCACTGTTCGAACGACATCATCAAGAACTGCACGGCGCCCTGCATTGGCCGCATCCACCGTGAAGCCTACCTTGAGCAGGTCGCAAAAGCCTGTGAATTTGTCCGTGGCCAGTCGCGTGACATCCTTGCCCACCTCGAGGAGGAGATGGCTGAAGCCGCCAAAGCGCTGGACTTCGAGCGGGCGGCGGAACTGCGCGACCTGATCGAAAGCTATCGCAAGACGGTAAATCCGGCCCGCCAGTTCCGGCGGGGGCGTGGCGTTCCAGGCTCTGTCTCCGGCTCCACGATCGACCCCGCCGCCGACGTGCGGGAACTCCAGGAAGCCCTTGGCTTGGAGCATCCACCCGCGATCATGGAATGTTTCGACATTTCCAACATTTCCACTTCGCACTGCGTGGCATCGATGGTCCGCTTCAAAAACGGGCTGCCGGACAACCAAAACTACCGGCGTTACCGCATCAAAAGCGTGGATGGCCAGAATGACTTCGCCAGTATGTCGGAAGTGGTCCGTCGTCGCTATGCGAGAATTCTGTTGGAAGCACGGGACCATCTGGATCCGGACGATACTGAGGTCAGCCAGGAAAACCCTCTCGAAGTCATGCGGAGGCTGGAGGAGGATCTGCCGGAGCCTAAAGATTCCATCAAAAACACCTTCGTCAGGCTTCCCGATCTGGTCATTGTGGATGGCGGCAAAGGTCAGCTCAGCTCCGCCTTGAAGGAATTGCGTCGACTTGGATTGCAGGAACTGCCTTTGATCGGCCTCGCCAAGGAAAGGGAGGAGATCTATCGACCGGGAATGTCAGAGCCCCTCGTGCTTTCTCATGAAACCGGGGCACTCCGCCTGCTGCAACGCATCCGGGACGAGGCACACCGTTTCGCCAACGGCTACCACCAACTGCTCATGAAGCGGCGCGTCGCGGAAAGCCTTCTTGATGACTGTCCCGGGGTTAGTCCGGCCCGAAAACAGCGCCTTCTCACCACATTCGGTTCGGTGGCGCGGCTGCGCAAAGCAACCGCGGATGAAATCGCTTCCATACCCGGAATAGGGAAGCGTCTCGCGGAGGAAGTTCTTTCCTTTTTGCGCAGCCATCAACGACCCGGGACCTGACCGGACAGAGCCGGTATTCCCCCGATCAATTGTCTTTAATTTCGACCTCTGTGGTCGTCTTTTGGGTCGTCGGGACGGTTAATTCTCCCTCACCTCCGGGACTTTTAATAGTCAGGGTCATATTTTGGTCCATGGCCATGGAATGCAGCCAGGCTTGCTTGGTGTCCCAGAAAAGATAACCGGACTGTTTGCCCCCCTGGACCTTGAGGCCCATCTTGGAGACGGCGTCGTCTCCGGTCCCTTCAGAAAGATCCATCTTCATCTCCGAGTCGACGGCAATGACCGCACAATCAGTCCCTTTGATTTTTGCCATGCCCTGATAGGTGTATTTTCCGGAAACCACCACTGACCCCATCTGGCCGAGGGCGAGGGGAATTTTCACGTCCCAACTCTGACCCGGACTCACCGGATCCTTGGGAAGCGCCTGCGCTATGGCCAAATTCATCATCTGAGCGATCTGGTCCTTGCCCAGCAGCTGCTTGGCCATTTCGCCAGAAACGGGATTGGAGGCCAGATCGCCCATCAGTTGATCCATGCCTTTGATGTCCACAATTTCATTTTTCTGATCCAGCGTAAGGGTGAACGGCTTCCCAACCAAACTTCCCATGGCCGCAAAGGGATTTCCAGGTTGGGCCGCAGCTCCGTCCTTCGAGTCGAAATGCATTTTCTGCCCCATCATCTCCATATCCATCCCCACACGGTCATACTGCGTCTTCACTTCCTTGAGGGGTGTGCCCGCCAACAGGCTGACCGCCATGGACAAACTCATTTCCATCTTCATTTTCTGCTCGATCTCCTGACCGAGCATGTTCATTTTGCTATTCTGGTCCATCGTCATTCTTTGGACGTAGGTTTTTCCAGGCTTCCATTCCATTTTGAGGGACACGGGCCCACCACTGGTATCCACAGTGATTTTTTCCTGGGCTCGGACGGAGGTCAGCAGAAAGACCAATGAGAAAAGGATCGCAGAATTGGGGAGAGTCTTGAGTTTCATAATGGTTGCGATGAGGGACCGTGAGGTCTGGAAAACCGCAAAAGGTATGTCATCCTTACCAGCCTGCGAGAAAATTCCGTGCAAACTTTCCTTCACGGCTTCTCCAAGGCTTGCGTCGACCGCTCAGAGCCCTATGGTCGGAGATTTTGCCAATGACCGCCATGAAATCCCTCTCTCTCCCCAGTCTTTTCCTGTTTTTGACACTTTCACTACCGGCTCTGGGAGGGGAGTGGACCATTTCCACCTTTGCCGGCAATGGTCATCAAGGAGGCGCAGGGGATGGCGGACCGGCCACAGCGGCCCAAGTGGATAATCCTTTTGGAGTCGTCAGAGGTCCGGATGGGGCCATCTGGTTTTGTGAATATACCGGCCAACGCATCCGGAGGGTCGCCCCCGACGGGACCATCTCGACTAGAGCTGGCAGCAGCCGCAAGGGTTACACCGGCGATGGGGGTCCGGCTCTTGAGGCCACCTTTAATCTACCCCATGAGATCCGATTCGACGCGGCCGGCAATTATTATATCGCTGACATGTCAAACCACGCCATCCGCAAGGTCGATGGCAAAACAGGCATCATTAGCACCTATGCCGGGACGGGACAGGCAGGATATGCCGGCGATGGAGGGGCGGCCACCCAAGCCCAACTGAAACAACCCCACAGCATTCAGTTCGGGCCGGAAGGGGATCTTTACATCTGTGACATCGGCAACCATGTGATCCGTAAAGTCGATCACCTGACAGGAATCATCAGCACCTATGCCGGTACTGGCCAGCCCGGCCCAACACCGGATGGCGCTCCGCTCAAAGGCACGCCATTGAAAGGACCGCGATCACTTGACTTTGATCGGGAGGGAAACCTCTGGCTGGCGCTTCGCGAAGGCAACCAAGTGCTCAAACTCGACACCAAAACCGGTATCTGGCATCTCGCGGCCGGAACCGGCAAGAAAGGGTTCTCCGGAAATGGCGGGCCAGCCAAAGAGGCCACCCTGAACGGTCCCAAAGGCATTGCCATTGATGGCGAAGGCAATGTCTGGCTGGCCGACACGGAAAGTCATACGGTCCGCCGGATCGAGTCCAAAACAGGCAATCTCGAACTGATGGCCGGCACAGGGCAAAAAGGAGACGGACCTGACGGAGATCCTTTGAAGTGTTTGATGGCCCGCCTCCATGGCATTTTCATTGACTCAGATGGCACCGTCTTCATCGGAGACAGTGAGGCACACCGAGTGCGGCTCATGAAACACCGGTAAACGCCCCCCATTCGCCATGAACTTCAACGAAAAAGCCAACCAAATCGCCGTGTTGGCGAGAGAAGAGAAAACCCTTGCCGGAGCCCGCCAAAAAGCTGCCGATGCCCTAAAATTGGATCCGGACTGCGTCCCGGCCATGCTGGTGATGGCTGACTATTGTGAGGACGATGACGAAACGGAGGAGTGGTATCGTAAAGCCATTGCCGTTTCGGAAATTCCCCTCGCCCAATGGCTCCCCGCCGGAGGCGAGGCACTCTGGTCGACGCCGATAGCCGCGCCCTATTTGGCGGCACGGGAAGGTCTGGCCCGGTTTCTCCGCGACTGCGACCGCATCAGTGATGCCATCGACGAGTTCCAAGCCATTCTTGACCTGCAGCCTCCCGATGTTCAAGAGATCCGTCACCTCCTGCTCGGGTGTCTCCTCGAGGAGAACCGCAATCAAGAAGCCCGGCAATGTCTCAATGGCTGTCCAGAGGACCCTTCCGCACTCTG
>Ga0116151_10005546_pt1 | contig 10878 bp, 10 predicted proteins | sample AD_UKC117_MetaG_FD_89893 | JGI IMG/M metagenome (GOLD analysis project Ga0116151, IMG submission 89893) | Active sludge microbial communities of municipal wastewater-treating anaerobic digesters from Hong Kong - AD_UKC117_MetaG | ecosystem: Engineered > Bioreactor > Anaerobic > Digestate... | reverse complement strand
TGGCACTAACAAACATAATGTCCGTTGGTGAGGACACTACGGACAACAAGGGACAGGTTTGGATAGGTGAAATGGCATTTCAAATGCCGGAATAGATTTCATCCTCGGTGGCCTGCTCACGGGCTTAGCTAAAACGAGGACGAGTTGAGGGTAAGCAAGAGGTGCTTTTCGTTTTTGTTACGCAGAAATAGCAGGAAATAATAGATAAAGAACAGCATGATGGGCATGGCAAGGGCGTTTTTCTGGAGATCGGAGGTGAGCATTAAGGCCGAACCGGACAGTACCAAAAAGCCGATCATGGTGAGTTCGTAGGTACGCGATAGTTTGTATTTGAGGAAATCGCGGATGATCAAATAGATGGGGATCAACATAAGGGGAAGGCCGATACTGTCGGTGAACTTGGCCACGAAAATGATGATTAGGTCCGGTTGCTGCGCCGGCATCAACCAGGCAATGATCTTTACTAAAAGGCCTTGCAAGTAAAAAAGCAATGGCATATCCGGAAAAGCCAAATTCCCATTGTTTAAAAGCGACCGCACTTGTACAAGGTAATAACCACCGTTGAGGCCGGGAACCAAATGTGTTTGGAAGTTTAAATGAAACCGAAGCAACATGGCCAGCAGGCCGATGATGAGGTATGGTAGTCTTTTTTGCAAGGATTTAGTTGATGATTTGTGGATTTATTTGGGTGTAAAGATAGGGGAAAAAGGGATGATGGGATGTTGGGGTGTTAGGATTTGTGACACTGTTAGGGGGACGAGTGCGGTTTGCGTGCTGGGCTTTGGTGGAATGCTTGCGCCAGTTGGGCTCATGACAGTTGGGGGATTACAAATCCCTGATGAATTGGTTCCGGATTGCAAATCCGGAACGGCTGGGGTTGTTATATGCTTTTATTAGTTTAAGACTTATCAATTTTTTAATTAATGTTTTTAGCTCTATATCAGTTATTTTGTATTTTTCTAAATCATTCCCAATTACATTTTTTTGTATCAAAATATTTAATGAGGCTAAATATTTTATAGGAAAATCACACCAACCGCCTGGGTAAGTCAATCTGAGTTTATTTTTCGATTTTGTAATTACAAATGAATTCTTTGGTATTGAAAGGACATATTCAATGTTGGTTTCGTCATATTCTTCTGTTTCCATAGATTCTAATAAAATATTTTCTCTTTGTAATGAGAAGCGTTGAAATACCTCATAGAACAAATTATCTTGAAAAGTTGAATTACTCATCTCAGATGTTAGGACTGATAATATTCCCTTTAAATTTTCTTTAAATTTTTCTTTTTGTATTTCATCAGAATAATCCGTAATTATAGTTGGTCTTCTTAATATTTTATTTCTTGAAGTAAGGTTTTGTATCGCTAATTTTAATATTTCAAATGATTTGTAATGATGTATTCCAAAAGTAATATGTATAGATTCTTTATTAATTGATTTTGCTTCATGAACACACCCTGAAGGTAAATAGATTAATTGTCCAGCTTTCAAGTGAACAGTTTTTTTCTTTTTAAATTTAATTGAACGAGAATGAAAGATTTTATCATTTCCTTCAGAAATACTAGGAAGTCCAGAAGAAAAGTCCATTTTGTCATGAGGAAGAAGAGTCTGTGGTTTAATAGGTGAATCATTTGATTCTAAATCTATTTCCCAAATTCGTTCTCCTTTTATTTGTAAAATAAATGTGTCATGATCATCCGTGTGAAATCCAGCTAAACTTTCAGCTTCTTTAGGATGCCAATATAAGTTAGCTAGAATCGGACATAAGAATAAAGATTCTAAAGAAATACATATTTCATTAATCAAAGAATCTAGTTTGTTAATTTGATTTAACCTAATAGAGTAACCTTTAGAACTGTAGTACTTTAAGGTTTTCACACTAGAATTAGTATCGATGGCATTAATTTTCACATCACCAATGGAGGATTTGAAAACATCAATATTTTTTGGAGCTGAATTAATAAACCTTGAAATTACTATTGGGAGATTAGATATTAAATTGGCACATAACTCTTTCTCTTGTTCAGTATTTTTATCAGAAATAAAGCTCTTTCTTTGAAAAGCCATTTCTTTAAAATATGAAATGGCTTTTTCGGAACTTAATAAATCAATAAAGGAAAAATTCATAAATGGTCTTCTAAGGTTCAGTCCCAGTATCTGATTTAATAAACCAACCGTCTGGAATGTCTTGGATATCATCTTTAACTACATTTGGAATAGTGTAGTAGATATTATTAAAATCTTCTTGGATAATATGAACTTTTACAGAATCTCTAAATTGTTCGCCTGTTTCTTCTTCTATAGTCTTTTTTGGGTTTGAAAGTAATTTAGCTTTGAAATCAGAATCTTTTAAAGCTTTTTGAATAATCTCACTTCTTGTGTGTTTTTTGCTCATAATAGATGTTTATATATTGATTAATAATAGTTAAATTCTTTTCGATGTATTTAATTTCAATGTTCTTTAAATCTACTAAGTTTAGTAAAAAGTATTTAATCTTTTCAGGAATGTCAGAATTGATAAAGAAGTTTCTCATTCCTTTCATTCTCGAATATGAGTATTGATTTGTTATCCCTCCAATTATTTTGCTAATTGACAAACATAATCGCATAATATAATGTGCAATTGCAATATTTTCTTTTTTCTCTATAACTCTATTAAGTTGAGAAATAGGAGGAAAATTAGAACCAATTTCTATTAAAGAATTTCTAACATTTTCAGTCAAAGGTTCGTTTATTTTACTCAGTAACGATTTTCCTTTATGAGCCTTTTCAAACAATACTTTTGATTTACCAATACTATAGAACAATGTATGTATTCTTTCATTTATAGAAATGTCGATTTTAGAAGCAATAACGTAATCATAGACAATATTATAGCTGTAAAATTTTATATCAATCTCAGTGGTGTTTAATACCTTTCTTACACCAAATCCTTTAATGTCTGTACATTGAAATATTTCTAACCCATCAAAGAAATCTTTCTTCATTTTTTCTTTAAAATCAAAAGAATCACCATCATGAAAACAAATCAGATCAATGTCAGAAAGTTCCTTTTTAGTATTTTGTATTGAAGAGCCCCAATGTATAATAGACGTTACTTCCTCAACTTTTTTTAGACTAGATATGTATTGATTTATTTCTGTCATTTTCTAATTCTGACTAACGTAAAAATAAACTACCGTTAATCATTGAGTTACGATTTTTCAAATTTAGTCCTTTTTTATCCATTTTTACCATTTTACGTTAGCTGTCAAAATCAATAGAATCTGTAAAAATTGATATTTTCCCATTCCTCAATTTTGGAGGATTTTATCTGGGGAATTGCATGTAACGGTAAATTGCATGAGTAGTAGTAGGTTGCGTGGTAGTTACCTGTCAAACCGCTACGTAGTTTGAGCGGGCTACAAACCTTGAAATATATCATTTCACCTGCCATTACTTATACAAAGTGTTGGTAGCCGTTTTTTTACAATTCAAAATGCTGAACAGATACTTTTTCAATAGGGACTCCGAACTGTTGGAACATAGAAGAATGTTCAGTTTGAGACCATACATCTTTTTTTGCATTAAAAAATTCCAAATCATACCAAGAAACTCCAAATTTAACCGTCAAGTCCTTTATCTTAACAAGTTGCCAGTCGTAAGGTCCACCAGTTCTTAATTCGCGTAATCTTCTGTCTGATTCTTCTAATGCTTGAATACATTTCAATAAATTAGCAGTGCTGTCAAGTTGAATTTCAACTTTTGATTCTGCAACCAGTTTTTTCCCATGAGCTTCTTTTCTACCATCATTTTCACCGGGAAGAACAACTGTCCAGCCATCCTCTGTTTCATAAGGTTCAAATTTGTTTGGGAATTGACTGAAATCAATAATTCCCATTAAGTCAGTTTTTAGATTTGCCATTTTCTTTAGATTTAAAATAGTTAATACAAATATTTAACATTTCATTTTTTACTTGATTCTGGTCTAAATCGTAATATTCATGCTTTAATTTTCCATTACTAATGGTATATCTGTCAGAGCCTGTTACTAAACTTAAGCCTACTGAACCATTTATTTTGCAAGATTCAAAAAACGGGGCTTGCTCCATTTCAATAAAATTATAAGTCCTTTCTTGCATTAGGGGAGTTAAAAAGTTTTCTGGCTGATTATAAAAAATTGGAATTGTTACACCCAACCCTTCTTGAAATTCGATATTTTCATTTTGTAAGTAATTCTTAAAATCTTCTCTAAAGTCAACATTTGGTTTTGAAATTAAGGTATTGCTTTCAGACAATAATTTTGCTGCTTGGTCTTTTAATGAACCTTCAGATAATATAATCTTGCCAGCCAATAAATCATCGTTGAAAAGTCCGCAAGTACCAATGTGAAAAAAATACTTACATCCTAATGCAGATAGTTCTCCGACTTGAGTGCAGATTCCTCCTGCTCCAGGCAATCCATTCATTAGAATAAACTCAAAATCTGAAGAGATTTCTCTGACAAGATAAAAATCAATAGGGTCAGTTGCACCAATTTTATAATTTCTGTAGTCCCTTAAATTGTATCCTAACAAAGTTAAATGTTCGAGAATCAGCGAGTCATGTATAATAATACAATAATTTGGTAAATCATCTAATTCTCCTTTTTTAAAAATTGGTGTTGTTTTCAACCAATCAATGTAACCTTCTGGTTTATTTATTCTCATGGACTCTTTTTTTAAAATGGCTACCGACTACCTGCTAACGCCCACCCTATGGTCATTATTTCCACTTTGTCCACCATCGCTCTGCTTGGTTTTGATTTGTTTATAACGGAATATTTACCCGCAAATGAATCAATTAGCCATGTGGCACCCATTTGTAGGAATGTGTAAAACAGGTTCTGTAATTTAGGATCGTAGTTTAGTTGCTCAGGTTCATTCGAATAAATATTTAAGTTAAAATATTTTTGATTGTTTTCACCGTTGTGAACTTGTATTTTCTTATTCCCACCAATAAATATATTCTTCACAGGTATTCCTAATTCCCATTGAATTTCTGTTTCATAAATTTTATATTTTGTATGCTTTATGTTTTCTCCATCTATTAGAAGATCCAGAGTGCTTTTTAATAATTTAGATGCCTCATCAGCAGAATGTATGGATACGATAGTTATTTTATCCCCAATAAGAAATTTACGATCTGTTGGTTCTTTCAGTGAGATTTCCTGAGAATATACAGAGGTGCAAAAGAGAACAAACAAACTAGTAAAAAGGATAGCAAATTGAATTTTCATAAGTTTAAATTATTGTAATCCGTGAATTGTATAATTTAAAGGTATTAATAGCTTTCAATTATCGATTTAAAAGAAAATTATTCTTCTTAATACTAGTCCATTACAAACTGAAATGCTAGAAATGATCATTGGTAATAATCGTTTGCAAGTATAAAAAAACCTGTAGCAATAAACCGTGACATTTTATGGATTTAACAACTCTTTAACAAGTTGTTAGATTTTGGGGCCTTTTCTGTTCTCCTTCTTCTCCGCCTGTTTCCGCTTAGATTCCAGCCGTTTGGCTTTGGCGGCGGGGGAGGGTTTGGTGGGTTTGCGTTGTTTGGGTGGGGTGAGGACTTTTTGGATGATGGCGAGGAGTTTTTCGCTGGCTTTTTCTTTGTTGTCGGATTGGGAGCGGCTGTCTTGGGAAGTAACTATCAGTTCACTTTCGTTGGTGAGTTTGGAGGCTAGTTTCGTTACTAAAAATTGCTTTTGCTCGTCGGAGAGGAATGTGGATTGTAAGATATGAAAGCGTACTTCCACTTTGGTGCTCACCTTGTTGGCATGCTGGCCGCCGGGGCCACTGCTGCGGCTGGCGGCAAAGCTGAGTTCGTAATTCCTGATATTTTCGAGCAGCTTATCTGTTTCTGCGGTGTCCATGGCTTCCGGGCCTTTTCTTTTTGTGGTGAAACGGTTTTTTACCGTGGTGATGATGCGCCCGCACATTCCATTCGGGGCCGGCGCCCAACTCTGTTGGTACCTTCAGTTTGTGGATCTCCATTTCGATGAGTTCCTCAATCCGTTTAAAACGGGGCATGTCCTTTTCGTTGACGAGTGTGAGTGCTATGCCGGTGGTGTTAGCCCTGGCGGTACGTCCTACACGGTGCACATAATCTTCGGCATCGCCGGGTACGTCGTAATTAATCACGAGGTTGATATCTTTGATGTCGATGCCGCGACTGAGCACGTCGGTGGCAACCAGCACCCGTGTTTTTTTAGCCTTAAAGCGACTGAGTACCTCGTTGCGTTCGCGCTGGTCGAGGTCGGAGGAGATGCCCTCCACCGGGTAGCCTTTGCCCCGCATCATTTTCACGATCTCGTTCACCTTGCTTTTGGTGGAGGTGAAAACGAGAATGCTGTTATAATCGGGTTTATTGGCGATGAGGCTGTTGATGAGCGGCGTTTTCTGGATGTCGTAAGTAAGATAAGCCGCCTGCAAAACGCCTTCGGCCGGTTTCGACATGGCGATGTTGATCTCGAAAGGATCGATGAGGATGTTTTTGGCCAGGCTGCGGATCTTGGGTGGCATGGTAGCGCTGAACATGAGGGTTTGCCTTTTCACCGGCAGGGCTTTAACGATCTTTTCGATGTCGGGCATAAAACCCATGTCGAGCATTTTATCGGCCTCGTCGAGGATGAGATGCTCCACCGAGTCGAGGTTTACATAACCCATGTTGAGGTGGGCGATCATTTTGCCGGGTGTGGCTACGATGATACCGGTATCGCTGGTGAGGGCTTTGCGTTCGGCATCCCAGTCGGAGCCGTCGCCACCACCATAAACGGCTTTGGAGGTGATGGGTACAAAATAAGCCAGTCCCTGAATCTGCTGATCTAATTGAATGGCCAGCTCCCGCGTTGGGACGATAATGAGCGCTTTCACACCTTTAAAATCGAATCCTGCCAGTTTATTGAGGATGGGAAGAACAAAGGCGGCAGTTTTGCCGGTCCCGGTTTGCGCGCAAGCGATCAGATCACGGTTTTGCATGATCTGAGGGATGGCCTGGGTTTGAATTGGGGTGGCCTCTTCGAAGCCCATCCAGCCGATGGCCTCCAGTATTTCTGGGCGTATGTTGAATTCGGAGAATTTCATTAACCAAAGTTAGTTTTAGAGATGAATTTGCAAAGGTAGGGAAAGTGGGGGAGATTGGAGTTCGAAGTTTGAAGTTTGAAGTTCGAAGCCAGCCTGCCAGGACACAGGCCTATGCATTGGCAGGCAGGCGATAGGCAGGCTGGGTTATCGGATGCTGGTTAAAAGAAATATTCAGATAAAAACCTATTAATTCACCACTATCTCTCCACAAAAAACCAGGAGGGTTCGCCTTCGCGCTTATTGCTGGTAGGTAAATATATAATTAACTAAAGTTTTAATACTTTTCGGATTATTGTTTTATTTGATGTTTGGATTTTGATGAAATAGATTCCTGCATTAAAATCACTTATATCAAATTGAATGGAATTGAGTCTTTGGCCATTAAATTCTCTAATTTTTTGTCCATTTGAATTGTACAAAAAAACTATTTGATTTTTATTTTGCTGATCGTGGTGTTTGATTGTTATGTTTCCCGAAGTTGGATTTGGAAATATATCAACAACATTTTCATCAGAATTATAGCTTTGAGTAAAAGTTAGCCCTCCATTTGTTGTTTTAAGAATTACTCCGTGACCACCAGCAACATATCCAGTAGACTCGTCAGTGAAAAAGACCGAATACAACCAATGATCAGGAATCGTTTTTATTATTGACCAGGTATTACCTCCATTATTTGTTTTCAATACAAAACCCTCAAGATAACTATATCCAGCGCAATAGCCAATGTTTTCATCAGGGAAAAAAATTGATGTGATCCTTTCGGAAGTGCCACTTGACTGGAATTCCCAGTTGAATCCACCATCAATGGTTTTAATTAAAATGCCATATTCACCTGCTGCATATCCTATATTCTCATCAGTGAAAAAAATTGATTCGAGCCAAACTACAGTTCCACTAATTAATATCTGCCATGAAACTCCTGCATCCTGGGTTTTTAAAATTAAACCATCCTGACCTGCAATGTAACCTGTATTTTCGGTAGTAAAAAAGACCGAATTTAAATAATTTGAGGTTCCGGAATTGAGTTGTGACCATGTAACTCCTGCATCTGAAGTTTTTAAAATGACTCCATTCTGACCGACAACATAACCTTCATTTGAATTAATAAAATATATAGCGGTTAGTTTTTCGGTAGTTCCGCTTTGTAATGGGAACCAGCTTAATCCACCATCAACAGTTTTATAAATATCACCTCCACCCGTTGAGAAATATCCTATCAAGTTACTTGTAAAAAAAATTGATGTTTGAGAAACTGCCATACCTCCGCTGAATAGCTCCCATTTATCGCCACCATTTGTGGTTTTTAGTGGTTTGAAATCCTGTCCAGCAGCATAACCATTATACTCATCAATAAAAAAAATAGATCGTAAAGTTTCCGTTGTTCCACTGGAAATTACGGACCAATTAGCACCATTATCAATAGTTTTTAAAATGATACCGTTAAATCCACAAGCATATCCAATATTATTTCCAGTAAAATATGATGACATCAGCGCATTATAAGTAACATCGGGTAATAATGTCCATGATTCACCACCATCGGAAGATTTGATGGTGGTTCCGAAATAGCCGACAATACTCCCGCTATTTTCATCTGTAAAATGTATTGAGTTGAGGTAGGTAGAGGATCCACTTTCAATTTCTGACCATGATTCACCGCCATTTAAAGTTTTTAATATTAATCCATTCGCACCAGTTACAAAGCCTTTCTGCTCATCAATAAAACAAATTGATAGTAATAGATTAGAAGTTCCTGTAGATAGTTGTGTCCAGGTCAAGCCTGAATCATTTGTTTTAAGAATCATACCACCACTGCCAACCACAAATCCTGTACTGTCGTTCTGGAAATGAACAGCATAAAACCAATTTCCGGTCATGGAATAAATTTCTATCCATGTGTCACCTCCATCAGTTGTTTTTATAATAATTCCATTCTCACCAGTGGCATATACCGTTGAAGGGTTTAAAGCATAAAGGGCACTCAAATTATTTGTAACGCCACTTATTTGTTGCTCCCAGCTTGATCCTCCATCAATACTTTTTAAAATTAATCCATTTTCACCAGACACATACCCAATTTCTGTGTTTATGAATTGTACAGCATAAAGGTTTAAATTTGTGTTGCTTATCGATTGTTTCCTGAAATTACCTCCATCCAAACATCTTAATATTAAACCATTATCTCCTACTGTAAATCCTGTAGTATCATTTATGAAATTAAGTGATCTAAGTTTTTCTCTTGTAGGTAATGGGCTTTGAAGGGCCCATTGTGCAAAAGATGATAAAGTAAAATTCAATATAAAAATCCCAACAAAAATTGATCTCATATTATTTTGACTTAAATCTTTTCTAAGATTCTTAAAAATCAATCAAAAATAGCATTTATCATGATATTTAAAACTTGAATAATTCAAATCAATATTTTATTGAATACTATTTTCTCAAAACACCACTATCTCATCCACAAAAAACCAGGAGGGTTCGCCTTCGCTGGCATGCCAGTAAGGAAGGGGGCCGGCTCCCCGAATTTCAAATCGGATAAATTGAATGGGCTTACCTGAATAATCAAATTCGAATTTTCGTGTGCGGGGTTCGTTTTGCTGATCTTCAGTTATTTTTTGCTGTCCGATATGTTCATAGTTTTTACCATCAGCCGAAACCAAACAATCGATCCGGGTCGGATGCAGTATCCAGCTTTTCGCGTCCCACAATGTTCCGATGGATATAGTATGAGGTGTTGCCAGACCTTCAAGATCAACAGTAATGCTGGCATCTTTGCCCCACCAGCCCAACCAGTGAACGGCATAATCAAAAGCTCCCTGAACGCCATTGGTCAGCACCATCGGGTCGCCTTTGCTGTATTTTTCGGCTGGCATGGGATCACAAGTCACCGGTTTGCGAAAAGCGAAATTGCCCTCTACTTTCACATCAATGAATCGTTTGGTGCTTTTATAATAAATTTCAGGGTAAAGGCTTCGCTCATTCAAAGTTAACAGCTCATTGGCTTTGCAAACGGAATAAAAATCTTCCAGGGTTTGCGCCATGTTTTGGTTTAAAACGAATTTTCCATCCTTTTCCAAATACCAGCCCCGCGGACCAAACATATCATTTTTGCCAATCTCCATCATGGCATATTGCAAGGGTAAACGCGCCGGCTTTACACGGTTGAGCATTATGCTATCATCAGCCACTGCAGCCTCTGCTTCATCGAACCATTGATTATATTGTGCCACATTTTCGGTCGATAGATATCCATCCGCATGATTATTGGGTGGCTCATAAATATATAGGATCTTCCCGGACCCGATCAGTTCTTTTTCCATTCTTTCGCTGTATTTACGGATCATTGGGGCGGCTCCGCGGTAGTAATGCTGCAGGAAATCGGTTTTAACCGAATCGAGGTTAATATCGGGATCCCAAAGCAAAGCGGAAAGCATTTTGGCACGGTATTCCACAAATTCAAGTCCTTGGAGCAGGTTGGACTGAGGGAACTGTTTTCTTACATTATTCTTGTAAAAAAATTGCAGATTGGGCTGTAACACATGCAAGTTGGGAAAAGGCGAAATGGAATGATTAAAATTGATGGTGTAATCCCAGAGGTAAATGTTTTTGCAGATCTTTCCCCAATCCTCAATATCCTTCACAAAGTCCTTACTCAAACTGTCAGTTTCGATGGGGCGGCTGCGGTTGAGCTCAATGGTGCAAAGCATGATCATCACATTATCGGCAGGCTTTGTATTTTTTGGTGCTGGACGGGAAAACTGGTAGG
>Ga0116151_10005542_pt1 | contig 10886 bp, 9 predicted proteins | sample AD_UKC117_MetaG_FD_89893 | JGI IMG/M metagenome (GOLD analysis project Ga0116151, IMG submission 89893) | Active sludge microbial communities of municipal wastewater-treating anaerobic digesters from Hong Kong - AD_UKC117_MetaG | ecosystem: Engineered > Bioreactor > Anaerobic > Digestate... | reverse complement strand
TTGCAGCAGTGTTATATCACGCTCGACAAAGGATGAACGGTTGGGGAAGAAAAAAAGAAGTTTTTCATTTATACTTTTTGAATTCATTTAACTGAGTATCCTATATACACCTTTTGTCAATACTTATACTCGTCCTCTCCTACATTCATCCACTTCCATTTCAAGATTTTGCTGCTTATGAAAACATATTCAGCAAACGAATTCTTAAATTATTAAGTAAAACAACTGACTGTGGTTTTCTATTCAATTTTTCAAGTTCCTGCTTCGTCTTAAAAACAAACCAACCATAATCAGGTTCATAATTATATAGTGCATAAGTTTCAAAAGTATGCAGGTAAAATCCGTAATTACTTAATTTTTCTATAAGTGTATTTGCTTCAATATCCTGATCAATTATCTGCAATACTTCCGGATTATTTTTTTTCAGCCATCTTATAGAACGTGGGTCAGGCAAATTGACTGCAATAATTGAATGTGGGTGAACCAGCGTACTAATTGTTTTAAAAATATTATCATGTGCTTCCACAGGAATATGCTCCAATACATCAGGGAACAAAATGATATCAAACTTACGGTCAATCTTAAAATCAGTCATGTCGGAAACATGAAAGTGAAGATTTTTCATGTCAGCATATCTTTTTGAAGCTGTTTCAATTGATGCAGGACTAATATCAACAGCATCTACTCTACCCGACCGCATATGTTTTGCTAAAAAACTTGATAGTGTACCGATACCACAACCAATTTCCAGAAGCGTAGAACCTGAATTCAACCCCGCCTTTTTCAGTTTGTATAAAATATAGCGATGTCGGCTATTAATTCCTGCACCTTCTTTTTTCTTAAGCTTAGCCCAGGTTTTATCGTAATATTCTGCTACTTCTTTGTAACTTTTTTCCATCGAACTTTTGTTTTAAATGACTGTATTTTCCAATTCACTCTTCAAATTCATGTGTGCGAAAGTAAATTAAAAAGGTCATACAGCCAACGGAAGAGCGCAAGCGTCTGCAAACCGACAAGAGGCAAGCTCTTGTTGGGTTGTTTACGTTTTAATCAGCAACCCGGCAGGTCGCGTAGCTCCTGCTGGGTTGTTTACGTTCTACACCATGCATCCCGCAGTACTGCGGGATGCATGGTGTCAGGTGTTCTTGTTGTGTTGTCGTTCTACACCCAGCAGGAATCTTCGATAACCTGCCGGGAGTCAGGTGCTGCAGTATGCCGGGTGTCAGGTGAAAATCCATTATGCATCCAAATCAAGCTCCGTCATTTTCCGATGACAAAAAATAAAGTTGTCTAAATTGTGTCTATGCGACCCGACAAGAGGCAAGCTCTTGTTGGGTCGTTTACGTAGGTTGTTACATCCTACACCCAGCAGGAATCTTCGATAACCTGCCGGGAGTCAGGTACTCTTTCTTTTGCAACCCGGCAGGTCGCGTAGCTCCTGCTGGGTTGTTTACGAAACCGCCATGAGGCAAACTCTTTTTAGGATTTTTACATCCTACACCCAGCAGTCCCGCAGTACTGCGGGATGCATGGTGTCAGGTGCTGCAGTATGCCGGGAGTCAGTTGAAAATCCTTTATGCATCCAAATCATGCTCCGTCATTTTCCGATGACAAAAAATAAAGTTGTCTAAATTGTCGAAGACATCAACTGTAGCTTTGGAATCAACAATAGAATTATTATTTGAAATAACTGATTCATAAGACGAGTACTTCCATTGTTTTAAATCGCTTACCATCCCGGCAGCAACAGGGTTTTGGTGAATGTAACAGATTAACTGCTGCAAATAATCATGGGTATCAACTGCTTTTCTTCTGAAGTTACGTTTAAATAATGAACCTGTTCTCCTGTTAATAAAGTTATAGTGTTTTGAATAAGTGTTGAACAAATTTGAAAATACCTGACTAATCTGATTACTTAAATAGTCAGCATTTTCTGCCGATAGTTCTTCAATAGATTTAGCATGTTTGATTTTATTCTTCAAAAATGATTTAATCTCGTTTTCCGTTTTAAAATTTATCAGCAGATGATAATGATTCGGCATTAAACAATATGCTAAGACATCACCAACAGGTAGAATGTAATGATGCATCTTACCAAGAAAATAATTGTAGTCTTTATCTGTATCAAACAAATTTTCACTGGAAATTGCGTGATTGTAGATATGATAAATACCTCCGGGAAGTAACGGAATATTATATTCTGCCATAAGACAAAGTAACAACTTTACGTTTCACAACCGGCAGGAATCTTCTTTTGCAACCCGACAAGAGGCAAGCTCTTGTTGGGTCGTTTACGTTTTAATCAGCAACCCGGCAGGTCGCGTAGCTCCTGCTGGGTTGTTTACGTTCTACACCCAGCAGGAATCTTCGATAACCTGCCGGGAGTCAGGTACTCTTTCTGCAACCCGACAAGAGGCAAGCTCTTGTTGGATCGTTTACGTAGGTTGTTACATCCTACACCCAGCAGTCCCGCAGTACTGCGGGATGCATGGAGTCAGGTGCTGCAGAATGCCGGGTGTCAGTTACCTCATCACCACCAATTTGAAAGTGGTTTTAAAGTCTTGCTGAATGTATGTGGCGTGATAGGTTCCCATGCTGATTTCAGGTTTAAGTTTTATCACATTAACTCCGGCTGTCAAATCCGCTTTCTGAATCAGTTTGCCATCGCTGGTATAAATAAAAAGCTGCGCTCCTTGTTGATAATAGCCCGAAGTGTTGAAAGCAAATTCCGTTGAACATGGATTGGGAAAAGGTTTTATTGAAATTTTTTCTGATAATTCAGTGGTGGAAGATACCTCCGATAATTCCCAAAGATCGTTGGACAGCATGTTATTCATTAAATTTCCTCCATAAACATATCCTGCATTTCCAATACTGAAACTGCAGGTGCTTTTGCGTGATGTTGAAGGCAATGATGTAATGGAAGTCCAGATATCATTTACAGGGTCGTAAGAGTAAAAGTCATTATAGTTAGTCTGGTATGTACCACCCATTCCAAAAAATGCTGTATTGTTAAATACAAATTCGGTAGCACCGAACCTGGCAAAGGAGGTAAAATCAGCTTTTTGAGTCCATGTATCAGTTACCGGATCATACTCATAACAGTCATAATAATCTGTATTGGGGTCCACATGACCACCTATAACATATCCTTTTCCGTTTAAGCTTAATCCACTTGCATTTTGTCTGGGGATACCGGGAAAATTTGCAATCTGAGTCCATATATCTGAAACACCATCATATTTGTAAAATTTAGAATTATATGGACTAAATCCTAATCCAACATACGCAAGATTATTTATTGTAAAAATAGTAGTAGTATAGCGACCAATACCCGGGTAATCTGCTTTTTGTATCCAAACATTGATAATTGGATCAAACTCCCAGAGTTGGTTCAGCTGACTCTGATTACTAATCCAACCACAAACCACATAACCTTTCCCATTGAGGGAGAAACCACCACATCCATAACGAACTGATGACGGCAATGATGCTTTTTGAGTCCAAATATTAGCTACGGAATTCCACTCCCAGCAATCGTTGTATTTTGTATTGGAAAACCCGATTCCACAAGATATGTAACCATTTGTACCTATTGCAAATGAGGCTGCCTCAAACCTTGCCGCACCGGGGAAAGATGCCCTTTGTGTCCACACATAAGATGAAAGTGCAGGTGTTGATAAGAGTAATATGATAACTGTTATTTTTATTTTCATTACTTCCCTGATAAAAGTTAATTTTGCCATGTAAAGATATATTAAATGATTGAAAAAACTAAGGTCTTCACTGATACGGAAGAGTTATTAATACAAAAGTTTTTAAAGTTAAAAACGGATGCAGGTTCACATTCTCCAAGCATCTTCACCTTAAAGCAAAAACTACCTGAATTACCTATCAAAATAGATGCCTGTTTTTTATCCAATCCTTATGCTACCGATTTGTTTCTTGACTATTTTACAAATGAAATAATAAATACAGGCCGAATCAGGGAACTACTTGAGTTTTACCCATCACAAAATCAGGTTATCGCTGAAATTATTGCAAACTTTCTGAAAATTAACCCTGCCTCTGTTTTCATTGGAAACGGTGCAATTGAAATTATTCAGGCTGTAATCCACAATTTCGTAAAGAAAAAAATAGTCATTAACATTCCTACTTTTTCATCTTACTATGAATTTGCTCAAGAAGGAGTTGAAGTAGTTTACAATAAACTTGAAAAAAGTGAACAGTACAGGTTAAACACAAAGCATTATATTGATTTTATCAAGAAACATCAACCTGATACTATTGTCATCATCAATCCGAACAATCCTGATGGTGGTTATATCGAACACCATGAAGTAAAAGTTATACTCGACCAGGTTAAAGAGGTTGAAAATGTTATTATTGATGAAAGTTTCATTCACTTTGCTTACGAGGATAATTCGTTTAATCCGATAAACACTTCTGACTTACTCAAACAATACAACAATCTAATTATTATCAAAAGTATGTCGAAGGATTTTGGTATAGCCGGTATAAGAGCCGGTTATGCCATCATGGCTCCTGAAAAAATAAATTCATTGTTGAAAAACGGATTTTTATGGAACAGCAATGGTTTGAGTGAATATTTTTTCAGGCTTTATGCACGACCTGATTTTGCAAAAGATTACAACAAAGTAAGAGTAAAATACATTCAGGAAACCATTGAATTTATTAATGAACTTCACAAAATTAAAGGCATTAAAGTTTACCCGTCAATGGCAAACTTTGTTTTGTTAGAGTTAAATAACGGAATGACCGCTGATGATTTTGTGACCACCCTTTTGATTAAATACGGAATATATGTCAGAACATGCAGCGATAAGATTGGATTAGTAGGCGAATATGTACGACTCGCTTCACGAACCAAGGACGAGAACGCTTACATCATAAAGTCGTTGAATGATTTCTTTAATTCTTAAGTCATCATTTGAAAACATTCATTGAAAACATACTCTCTGTCTGGTTTACATGGCTGATGTATATTAACACCGTCTTCATTGGCAAAAAGTATTTATACTTCATTGATATTGATAACACCCTTGCACACACCTACCCTTCCCTGCTGAAACAGCATCCTTCAGAACGCGAAAGGCTTCTGAATCTGCCACCACACAGCAATATGATTCGTCTTTTAAAAACTTCTTTCAATGCAAAAAGGAAATACGTTTTTATATCTGCACGCAGTTATAAACAATATTTCACTACTGTGGAGTGGCTTAAAAAACAAGGTTTACGTGCAGATTTGCTGAATACAATTATTGTAAAAACTCCTCAACTGAAAATTTCTCTTATTCAAAAATACTATGTGAAAGGAAAAACGATTGTAATTGATGACCTTACCTACAACCATGAGCATGGCATTGTGAAATTTTATCAACAGGAAATAGACCAGCTTCAAAATTTAAAAATTAAACACATTGGTTATTCTGCCATTTTAAAAATAAACCGTACCAAACCATGAATTTTATTATCAGAAATTTAAAAAGAATTATCCGCTTTTGGTTTAGCATAACCAAGGTCAACTGGATAAAATTCATCAAAAACTATTCTTCGCGGGAAGGTATTGTGGTAGTCATACCCGGTATTATCAAAAATTATTTCATCAATAGTCTGGAACTTGACATCCTGAATATAGCTGCCTTACTTAAGAATAATCAAAAGGTGAAAATTTTCTTTGGAAAAGATTTTACAAAATTTAGCGGACGAAAAATATGTTATAATCCATCACAGCTGCTCAATCCTGATTCTGAAAAAAGCAATGCCGAATACATTGCAGAAGCAGTAACCGCAGCCGAGGAAAAAGGAAATCATGTTTTCCTTTCATCTTATGAAATACAGTTTTGGGAAAACAAGGAATTCATGCACCGTAAGTTTGAGGAACTGAATATTCGAACTCCAAAGACTGTGATTTATGACACCGTTTTGCAGCCTGAAATAAATGAGCTGAAGTTCCCGCTTCTGATTAAGGAATTACATTCACATGCTTCATTAGGCGTGCATAAGTGCGAATCTGCAACACATCTTCAATCGTTGCTGTCTGATGAGAATTTCAGAAAAAAGAATCCTAAAATAATCCTTCAGGAGCTTTTAAATATCAGAAAAGACCTGAGGGTTATACTCAGTGGTGATGAAATCTTATTGCACTACTGGCGCATCAACCTTGGCTCTGAATGGAAACCTACTAGTACGAGCCATGGAAGTGGTGTTGACTTTATCAGTTTTCCTGAGCAATGGCGCGAATACATTATTACTGCTTTTAAAAAATTAAACCTTACAACAGGAGCTTTTGATGTAGCATGGCAGAATGATGACCTGAATAACGAACCTTATATTCTGGAAGTAAGTCCGTTTTATATGCCAAACCCTCCAAAAGATTTAAGCAATAAAAAATACTCTTACGGACAATTTAAGAAAAAGCTACTCTTTAAGGATTCTTGGGACAAGCTTTATATAGAATGTATATTTACTATCAGGACAAAAGTGTTACATAACTGGTTAAATTCTAATATTAAATAAAATCCCAGGCCGTCCTTAATGATAAAAAAATATCAGAAATGATTACTTATTTTTACAAAGGAAAAAATACAGATTTTCAGAGGCTGTGGGCAGTCTTAAATTTTCAACTTTGGTTTGATAATTGGATGACTTAAGTTATGAATGATTACAGATTTGAAAGAATAACGGAGAAGCATTACTCAGATTTGATTTACATTTCGAAAAGTGCATTTAATATTGATCCCGGGATTCAATATTTTAAATCAAAGAACAATACTAAAATTTTTGGAGAAACCCATTTAGGGTATATTGCATATCACACCTCTGATAATAGTCCTGCTGCATTTTATGGTGTATATTCTCATCCTTTTGAAATTGATGGCAGGAAATATTCCATTGTACAGTCAGGTGATACCATGACACATAAGAATCATGTTGGCAAAGGTTTATTTACAACTTTAGCAAAAATGACTTATAAATTGGCGGAAGAAAAAGGTGCAGCAATTGTATTTGGTTTTCCTAACGATAATTCATACCCGGGATTTGTAAAAAAACTTGATTGGACTCACAGGGATAATATCAACATTTATAAAATCAAGGTTGGAACACTGCCACTCTTAAAATTAGCAAAAAAAATTTCTTTACTTAAACCCGCTTATAACATTTTCCTGAATCTGATTGGACTCTTTTACAAATCAAATCTACATTCATTTCCAAATTCAGTTTTTGAAAACGGTATTGGCGGAGTGCCTCACAATAATGACTTTGTAGCATACAAAGCATTTAACGGAGCAAAAATAATTTCTGTTTCCGACCTTCCTGTGTGGCTAAAACACGATGGCTTTTTGTTTATTGGAGATATTGACAGAAAAGCTTCAGAGAAATTTGAATTATTTTTCAGCAAATTAAAATGGTATGCAAGGTTAACCGGTTCTGATATTATTCAATTTGGATTTTCGCCTGATTCGTACTGGGATAAAATTTTCTGTAAGAAATATAAAAGTGAAAAAGGTGCTGCCTTTGGCTATCTGAAATTTGACAAAGATTTTCCAATCGAAAAATTTCACTACACTCAAGGTGATATTGATACTTTTTAAAATCCCTTCTTGCTGAAGGCTCGATAAATCTGAAATATATTTGATTCGGGAGTTGTAGTATTGCTGATGCAAAAACGTGGCAGAATATTCCTGTCATTCGAATCGGAAGCCGTTTTATAATCTACGGCAAGAAGATTTTCATACCCTGCCTGTTTGCACAACTGAATGGTTTGTTGGTTGTAGGCGCCATCAGGAAATGCAATAGATTTTATTTCGACCTTGAGTTTCTGTTCTAATATTGTTTTCGAATGTTCAATTTCATTTTTTGCTGCCTCACTGCTTATTTCATCCAGGTTGGGGTGATGATGGGTGTGCGAACCTATTTCAATCAACCCTGATGAAATCATTTCAGACATTTGCTCAACCGTAAGCAGTTTTCTGAACTCCTTATTAACTCCTTCCAGTGCTTGCTTTACTTCAATGCTGTGTCTTTGTATCACCAATTCCTTATCCTGTATGTCAAGTAATTTCATTTTATTTTTAAAATCACTCCACCCATTAGTCTGCAAAATCAAATATCTTTTTTCCTCATCAAGGAGTTGGGCATTGTTCTTAAAAAATGAAATGTCTAATTTTTGTTTTACCAGATCTATCAAATCATACCACAATAAATAGTCAGGTTGATCCAGCATCTTTGTAACTACAAAAATGGTGGCCGGTGCATTGTATTTTTTCAGTACAGGGAATGCATTCGTGTAATTATTCTCATATCCGTCATCAAAGGTTATGGCAATTTGATTTTTACCTGCCTTGCCTTCCCTGTAGGATTTAAAAATTTCGCGAAGTGGTACAATTTCAAAATGCTCCGACAAATATTTTATCTGATATTCAAAATCCGGTAATGACAGATGATTGACCGATAAATTAAAATCGGTTTTATTGACAACACCATGATACATTACAATAAGCCTGTTGGCTGATACATTGCCTGACAATAAACGAACCAATCCTGCTTCTACAACAAAAGGAAATAAAAATTTTCTCGCAACAACCTTTGCTATTCCCACGAACTATTTTAATCTGACAACACGTTTGACATAAACTTTATCTCCATCCATCAGTCGTAAAATATACATGCCACCGGCATTGAGATGCTGTAACTGACTTTCGTCTAAAACCAATCTGGTGTAATTACCGGGTGAATGTTTTACAGGAATATTCAATTTCGTTTGTCCTGTTATATCTGTAATTTCGAGTCTGCCTGTTGATTTGATACTTTGATATTCTAAGGTCAGTTTATCTTTAAACAAACTCGGAAAAACACGAATATCATCTGCATTTTTATTTACGGTGTTAATTCCTGTCGGCATGATATAACAATACGTAATGGATGGCCATAACGTTGAATCAGGATAATCGCTTGAAACAAAATCACGTCCGTTGTAGGGAATTTCATTCACCAGTTTCAGCATAAACCCATAAGAGCTTTGCGGATTATTCAGCATATCATATACCAGTGTGGTAACGTCTATATTCAAATAATTCTGGTTAGGCAACCCTGATTGCGGTATGGTTATTTCGTTTTGAGTAGTTGTTGTTGGCTGTGTATTCCATGTAACCGAATCTTCCGACCAGGGGCTTGTCACTCTTCGTATAACAAACGAATTATTTGTTCCGTAATTGGCAACAGGCATTGTCAGCGGTGTGGGGTGGGAATATAAATCTAAAGTAGCACTGATGAAGGTAGCATTTAAAGGTATGACTGATAAATCAAAATTTATAAGTGCCCTGCTGATACAGGGTGAACCCTGACAGGTCCATGCATTGCATAATAATTCCTGATGCGTATTATAATTCGTATTTGGCATAATGCTATATATAATTGCATCTTTACCTCTAAGCGAATCCGGTCTTACAGTAACACATTGAATGGAGTCATGACTTTCTTGTGGTGAAAATTCATAAAAATCTGAAAAAGTATTGATGCCAGTAGTGTCCAAACCGGTGCCAACATATCCAATATTGTTGATGGAAAATCCAATTCCCGCCCAACGGCCCGTTCCCGGAAATGCAGGTTCTGAAACCCATGTATTGCTCACCTCATCATACGAATACATGAGGTTAAATGCATTTACAAAATCATGACCGCAAGCCATATAAATTTTATTGTTGATATAAAATGAAGACGGATTCGAAATAGCAATCGGATAATTCTGCTTGGCTAACCATGAATCCGTAACCGGATTATATTGATACCAATCGTTAAAGAATGTAAATAAAGTTTCATTCGAACCAAATCCGACATAACCATAAGAACCCGAAACAATTGAATTCACCCCATATCGGCTAATGCCAGGGAAATTTGCTTTTTGACTCCAACTGTCAGCTACAGGATTATATTCGTAAAATTGTACATGGTAAGGCCCTGTTGCAGTACCGCCATTACCGATTCCATAATAGCCTTTACCATTTAGACTAAAAGATGCAGCTGCATAAACCGGGCTTCCCGGATAATTTGATTTCTGAGTCCAGTTATTGGTTATTGCATCATATTCATACAATTGGTTGGTAATAGAACCTGAACTAAGAATTCCACCTACCACATAACCTTTGAAGTTAATTGCAAAACTTCCTGCAGTGCGTGTGTAAATTGGACAACTGCTTTTTTGTGTCCAGGTGTTGTTGAGCGGATCATACATCCACAAGTCATTAAGGTTATTTCCCAAACTATCGCATCCTCCTCCAACATAACCATAACTGCCAATTACAAATTTAAATGCTCCATATCTGGATAGTCCAGATATTGAAGCCTTTTGTTTCCATGTATAATTTTGCGAATAAGAAAGATTTGCAATGAGAATGAAAACTGAGAGAAGTAAAGTAAGTTTACGCATTTTACGGATTGGGTTTTGCATGTATGTTATTTACAAATGTAATAAAGTTAATTGAAATAAGAAAGAGTGAATTACCTGTTTTTTATGGATTTTACAGTAAGCATTGGTTAAAAATTGTTTAGCGTGTTTGCTTAATATTGCAGCATCATGTTTTTAACATTCACATCTTCCAATGGGCGTCATTCAGCGGCAGGGCATTAAAAACACCATCACTACCTACCTTGGTATTGCCATTGGTTTTGTGAGCTTAATTGTGATTCAGCCGCATTTTCTTACCAAGGAAGAACTGGGACTTACGCGCATACTGTATTCTTTTTCCATTCTTATTGCCATGTTTGTGCCATTGGGCATAGGCAATGCTACCACCAAATATTTTCCGCAGTTTAAAAATGCCGAAAAAAAACATCACGGCTATCTGGCATTTATGATGCTGTTT
>Ga0116151_10005541_pt1 | contig 10887 bp, 5 predicted proteins | sample AD_UKC117_MetaG_FD_89893 | JGI IMG/M metagenome (GOLD analysis project Ga0116151, IMG submission 89893) | Active sludge microbial communities of municipal wastewater-treating anaerobic digesters from Hong Kong - AD_UKC117_MetaG | ecosystem: Engineered > Bioreactor > Anaerobic > Digestate... | reverse complement strand
TGAGCGCGGTGATGGAGGCCGAGGGCGGGGTCGCCGAGCTCGCCGGGCTCGACGGCGTGCAGCGCCTGTATGGCGTCGGCGCGCCGGACTTTGCCCCGGGCAGCGGGTACATCGCCATCGGCGCGCCACTGGAGCGCTCGCTGGACGCGGTGGGGCAGCGCCTGCTGCTGCACCTGGGCCTGGTCGCGGCCATCGCGCTCGTCTCCGCGCTGCTCGCGCGCTTTTACATCTACCGCCTGGTCGAGGTGTGGGCGGCGCGCGTGCGCGGCGCGATCGATCAGATCGCCGCCGGCCGGCGCGACGCGCGCATCGGACCGCCTACCGGCGTGGTCGAGCTCGACGCGCTCTCCGCCGGCATCGAGCGCATGGCGGTGGACATCGGCAAGCGCGAGGCGGAGCTGCAGCGCCTGTCGATGGTGATCGAGCAGAGCCCCGAGTCGATCGTCATGACCGACACCGCCGGCAGCATCCTCTATGTCAACGCGGCCTTCCAGCGCATCACGGGCTATGCGCGCGAAGAGGTGCTCGGACGCAACCCGCGCATCCTCAACGGCGGCCTGACCCCGCGCGCGACCTACGAGCAGATGTGGGCCACGCTGCTGGCCGGGGAGGTCTGGCGCGGCGAGTTCCACAACCTGCGCAAGGACGGTTCGAGCTATCTCGAGCTGGCCACGATCGCGCCGATCAAGGACGCGGGTGGCGTGGTCACGCACTACGTCGCCGTCAAGGAAGACATCACCCAGCGCAAGCAGTCCGAGGCCCTGCTGCACCGGCTCGCCTACTTCGATGCGCTCACCGAGCTGCCCAACCGCGCGCTGCTGCACGACCGCATCGCCCAGGCCATCCGCAGCGGCGCCCGCCGCGAGAGCTTCGGCATGCTGATGCTGGTCGACATCGATCGCTTCCGCCAGCTCAACGACACCCTCGGCCACGCCGCGGGCGACCGTCTGCTGCGCGAGGTGGCCGCGCGCCTGCGCGCGAACGTGCGCGAGGAGGACACGGTCGCGCGCCACGGCGACGACGACTTCGCCGTGCTCGTCGAGCGCATCGGCGAGACCGAGGCCGACGCGCTCGGCCATGCCGAGCACATCGCGCGCAAGCTCCAGCATGCATTGCAGCAGCCCTTTGTGCTCGGTGGCAAGGAGGGCGACCGCCACTTCGCGACCCTGAGCATCGGCATCAGCCTGTTCCATGACGGGGTGAGCTCGCTCGAGAGCCTGCTCAAGCAGGCCGAGGTGGCGCTCTACCGCGCCAAGCAGGACGGACGCGACGTCGTGCGCTTCTTCAACCCCGAGATGCAGGCGGTGGTCGACGCCCACGCCCGCCTGGAGGCCCGCATGCGCGAGGCGCTGGAGGCGAACGCCTTCCGGCTCTTCTTCCAGCCCCAGGTGAACCGGCGCGGCGTGGTGATCGGCGCCGAGGCGCTGCTGCGCTGGCCGCTCGATGGCGGCGCCATGGTGTCGCCGGCCGAGTTCATCCCGCTCGCCGAGGACACCGGCCACATCGTCCGCCTCGGCCTGTGGGTGTTGCGCAGCGCCTGCGCCCAGCTCGCGCGCTGGCAGATGAACGAGAGCACGCGCCACCTCAAGATCGCGGTCAACGTGAGCGCGCGCCAGTTCCACCAGCCCGACTTCGTCGCCAGCGTGAAGGACACCGTGCGCGCCGCGGCCATCGACCCCTGCCGCCTCGAGCTCGAGCTCACCGAGAGCGCGATCCTGTCGGACGTGGACGAGACCATCCGGCGCATGAACGAGCTGCGCGCGCTCGGCATCCGCTTCGCGCTCGACGACTTCGGCACCGGCTACTCCTCGCTGTCCTACCTCAAGCGCCTGCCCTTCGACCAGCTCAAGATCGACCAGTCCTTCGTGCGCGACATGGCCGAGGACGAGAGCAGCGAGGCGATCGTGCTGGCGATCCTGTCGCTGAGCCACGCGCTCGGCCTGGAGGTGGTGGCCGAAGGCGTCGAGATGCCGGAGCAGCGCGACTTCCTGCGCCAGCACGGCTGCGACGCCTTCCAGGGCTACCTGTTCGGCAAGCCGCTGCCGATGGAAGCCTGGGGCGACTTCCTCGAGATGATCTGAGGCCGGCCGCGCGCCTGGTCTACATCGGCACGCCCATCACGTAGGTGGCCGCCACCGCACGGTCGTCGCCCAGCATCATCAGCACGAAGAGGCGCTCCTCCAGCGTCGTGCATGCGGCGCTGCGGCGGGCGAGCAGCGGGGTGGCGCGTGGGTCGAGGACGACGAAGTCGGCCTCCTTGCCGGACGCGAAGTTGCCGATGCGGTCGTCGAGGTAGAGGCTGTGCGCGCCGCCCAGGGTGGCGAGGTAAAAACCGCTCGCCGCCGACAGCGACTGGCCGCCGAGCTGCAGCACCTTGTAGGCCTCGTTGAGGGTCTGCAGCATCGACAGGCTGGTGCCGCCGCCCACGTCCGTGCCCAGGCCCACGCGCACGCCGAGCGCGCGCGCGCGCGCCAGGTCGAAGAGGCCGGAGCCGAGGAAGAGGTTGGAGGTGGGGCAGAAGCTCATCGCCGCGCCGCGCTCGGCCATGCGCCGGCGGTCGCTGTCGTCGAGCCAGAGGCAGTGCGCGAACAGCGCACGCATGCCGAGCTGGCCGGCGCGCTCGTAGACGTCGAGATAGCTGCGCGCCTCGGGGTGGAGCTGCGCAACCCAGGCCACCTCGGCGCGGTTCTCGGCCAGGTGCGACTGCAGGAAGACCCCCGGGTGCTCGCGGAACAGACGCCCGGCGAGCGCCATCTGCGCGGGCGTGGAGGTGGGCGCGAAGCGCGGCGTGATGGCGTAGAGCAGGCGGTCGCGATTGTGCCAGCGCTCGATCAGCGCCTGCGAGTCGGCGTATCCGGTCTCGGCCGTGTCGCGCAGGAAGTCGGGGCAGTTGCGGTCCATCAGCACCTTGCCGGTGATCAGGCGCATGCGGCGCTGCTGCGCGGCCTCGAAAAGCGCCTCCACCGAGGCCGGGTGCACCGTGGCGAAGGCGGCCGCGGTGGTGGTGCCGTTTCTCAGCAGCTCGTCGCAGAAGAAGCCGGCCACCTCGGCGGCGTGCGCGGGATCGGCGAAGCGGCGCTCGGCGGGGAAGGTGTATTTCTCCAGCCATTCGAGCAGCTGCTCGCCATGGCTGGCGATGATGTCGGTCTGCGGGTAATGCACGTGGGTGTCGACGAAGCCGGGCAGGATGAGCCTGCCGCGGTGGTCTGCGAGCGGCGTGCCGGCCGGCAGCTTCGCCAGCAGCGCGGTTGCGGGGCCGCATTCGGCGACGTGGCCGTCGCGCACGATCAGCACGCCGTCGGCGAAGTGCTCGAGCGCGCGAGGGTCGGCGGCGGGGTCGGCGAGGAAGTGCACGATCTCGCCGCGCACGGCGGCGAGCGGCGGGGAGCTGGGGGCGGAGGGCGTCATGTCTCTTGGCCGGATTCCGTGGGTTGCGCTGCCGGTGCGACCGTTACGCGCCGGCGCGGCAGGCTCGCGGGCTGCGTCTGCGGGCGCAGGCGCATCACCTCGGCGGCGATCGCGAGCGCGATCACCTCGGCTTCCTTGCCGGCCAGCCCGGGCAGGCCGACCGGGCAGCGCACGCGGGCGATGCGGGCTTCGTCGATTCCGCGCGCGTGCAGGCGGTGGGCGAAGCGTGCGCGCTTGGTGCGCGAGCCGATCAGGCCGCAGAAGCGGAAGTCGGCGCGCGCGAGGATGGCCTCGATCAGCTCGAAATCGAGCGCGTGGCTGTGGGTGAGCACGAGGAACACCGCCGCTGCGGGGGCGTCGCGCACCTCCGCCGTCGGCGTGTCGGTGCAGCGCGTTTCGATGTTGGCCGCGACCGTGGGTGGAAACTCGCCCGCACGCTCGTCGATCCAGCGCACCCGCAGCGGGAGCCTGCCGAACAGCTCCGCCAGCGCGCGCCCGACGTGCCCGGCGCCGAACATCACGACCTGCAGCGCCGGTGGCGGGCTCGCGTCGAGCAGGGTCGTCGTCTCGCACGCCGTGTCGCGTGCGGTGCCGAGGCCCGGCGTGCTCGCCGGCTCCGCCGCGGGTTCGCGGCCGGCGGCACGCCTGCAGGGGGTGGCGAGGAGGAGGGCGGTTTCGGCGCCGGCGGCGAGGAGCGTGCGTGCGTGGGCGGCATGGGCCGGCCCGCACGTGTGCTCCAGCGAATCGCCGTCGAAGACCGCGACCTCGCCGGCGCAGGGACCGTCGATGCGCACCCGCCGTCCCCAGGCGCGGCCGCTGGCGGCCAGCGCGGCGGCGTCCCGCACCCACGCCCGCTGTGCCGGGCCGACCGGTTCGAAGACGAGCACCACGACGCCGCCACAGCACTGGCCGAGGCTGGCGCCGAGGGCGAAGCGTTCGAGGCGCGGGGGACAGGCGTCGGCCACGAGCAGCTGGCGCGCGATCTCGATGGCGCGCTGCTCCAGCCGGCCACCGCCGACGCTGCCATGCGTCCGATCGGCCGTCACCACCATGTGCGCCCCCGGCGCCCTCGGTACCGAGCCATCGCTGGCGGCGACCGTGACCAGGACCGCAGGGCTTGCGGTGTCGAGCAGACGCGAGAGGGTGGAGATCCAGGGGCGCAAGGGGGAGTGTGAGGCGTCGGGGGTGGGCTGTCAGGCGTCGGAAGTCGGCGGCCGGCGCACGGCGTCGATCGCGTCGAGGATGGCCTCGGGCGTGGCGGGTGCGCGCAGGGGTGGGTTGGTCCGGCCGTCGCCGGCGGCGGCGATGGCATCGCGCAGCGCGAAGAAGACCGAGAAGCCAAGCAGCAGCGGCGGCTCGCCCACCGCCTTGGAGTGCAGGATGGTGTCCGCACGCCTGGGGTTGTGGAACAGGCGTACGCGCAGCTCGGGCGGGCAGTCGTGCGCGGCGGGGATCTTGTAGGTGGAGGGGGCGTGGGTCATCAGCCGGCCTTCGGCGTTGCGCCACAGCTCCTCGGTGGTGAGCCAGCCCATGCCCTGGATGAAGGCGCCCTCGACCTGGCCGCGGTCGATCGCCGGGTTGAGCGAGCTGCCGGCGTCGTGCAGCAGGTCGGCGCGCAGCAGGCGCCATTCGCCGGTGAGCGTGTCGACCACCACCTCGGACACCGCCGCCCCGTAGGCGAAGTAGTGGAAGGGATGTCCGGTGAGCGTGGCAGCGTCCCAGTGCAGCCCGGGCGTGGCATAGAAGCCGTCGGACCACAGCTGCACGCGGGCGCGGTAGGCCTCGGCGACGAGCTCGGCGAAGGGGATCGTGCGCGTGCCGACACGCACCCGGCCGTCGGCGAAGTGCACCGCGGCCGGGTCGGCGGCTGGACCGTGCGCGCGTGCGGCGCCGGTGTCCTCGCCGTGGCCGTCCTCGCCGAAGCGGCGCGTGGCGAACGCCGCCAGGCGCGTGCGGATGGTGCGCGCCGCGGCCGCCGCGGCCTGGCCGTTGAGGTCCGCGCCGGTGGAGGCGGCGGTGGCCGAGGTGTTGGCGACCTTGCTCGTGTCGGTGGCGGTGGCACGCACGCGCTCGAGCGCGATGCCGAGCTCGGCCGCGACCACCTGGCAGACCTTGGTGTGCAGGCCCTGGCCCATCTCGGTGCCGCCGTGGTTCACCAGCACCGAGCCGTCGGTATACACATGCACGAGCGCGCCGGCCTGGTTGAAGTGGGTGAGGTTGAAGGAGATGCCGAACTTGACCGGGGTGAGCGCCAGCCCGCGCCGCAGCACCGGGCTGGCGGCATTGAAGGCGGCGACTGCGTTGCGGCGGGCGCGGTAGTCGCTGCTCGCCTCGAGCTCGTCGACGAGCTCGTGCAGCACGTTGTCGGCGACGACCTGGCCGTAGGGCGTGGTGTCGCGCCCCGGGCCGCCGTAGAAGTTGGCGCGGCGCACGTCGAGCGGGTCGCGCCCGAGCGTGCGCGCGATGCCGTCGATCACCCACTCGGCAAGGATCGCGCCCTGCGGTCCGCCGAAGCCGCGGAAGGCGGTGTTCGACTGCGTGTGGGTGCGTGCGAGGAGGGCGCGGATGTCCGCGGCCGGCAGGTGGTAGGCGTTGTCGACATGGCAGATCGCGCGCGTGGCGACCGGGCCGCTGAGGTCGGCGGAAAAACCCGCGCGCGCGATCATGTCGACACGCAGCGCGAGGATGCGGCCCTCGTCGTCGTAGGCCGCGGCGTAGTCGTGGTGGAAGTCGTGGCGCTTGCCGGTGATCATGATGTCGTCGTCGCGGTCGGGGCGCAGCTTGACCGGGCGGCGGAACTTCGCCGCCGCCAGCGCCGCCACGCAGGCGAACAGCGCCGACTGCGATTCCTTGCCGCCGAAGCCGCCGCCCATGCGGCGCATTTCCACCACCAAGCGGTGGGCGGCGATACCCAGGCAGTGCGCCACCGCCTGCTGCATCTCGCTCGGATGCTGGGTGGAGCACCACAGCTGCATGCAGCCGTCCTCGCGCGGCTGGGCGAGCGCGACCTGGCCTTCGAGGTAGAAGTGCTCCTGGCCGCCGAGCTGCCATTGCCCCTCGATGCGGTGCGGCGCCGCCGCCAGCGCCGCGTCCACGTCGCCGCGCAGCAGGCGCATCGGCGGCAGCACGAGCTCGCCCGCGCGCGCGGCCTCGACCGGGTCGAGCCGCGCCGGCAGCGCTGCGTAGTCGATGCGGGCGAGGCGGGCGGCGCGGCGGGCGAGTTCGCGGTCGCGGGCGACGACGGCGAACACCGGCTGGCCGACGTAGTGCACTTCTTCTGCCGCGAGGATGGGGTCGTCGTGCACCACCGGCCCGCAGTCGTTGCGCCCCGGGATGTCGGCGGCGACCAGCACCCCGATCACGCCGGGGGCGGCGAGCACCGCGGCGAGGTCCATCGCCACGATGCGGGCGTGGGCCTGCGTCGACAGGGCGAGCGCCGCATGCGCGGTACCGGCGGGTTCGGGGAGGTCGTCGACGTAGGTGGCCTCGCCGGCCACGTGCAGGTGCGCGGACTCGTGCGGGTGCGGGTGGCGCACCGCGGGGGGCGGGAGGCCGTCACGCTCGATCGCTTCGTTCATCGCGTCCTCCTCAGCCTCCGCCGCCGGCGAGATCCTCCGCGGCGAAGGCGCGCGTCTGCGCGGCGGCGAGCGGCGCATCGGGGCGGGTCTCGAGGAAGAAGCGTGTGAGCAGGCCGGCGGCGGCGCGGCTGCGGTAGCCGGCGCTCGCGCGCAGGTCGTCGAGCGGGGCGAAGTCGTCCGCGAGCGCGCGCTGCGCAGCGGCGAGCGTGGCCTCGTCCCAGGGCCGGCCGGCGAGTGCGGCCTCGGTGGCGGTGGCGCGCCGGGGCGTCGCCGCCATGCCGCCGATGGCGATGCGCGGGGCGTGGATCGCTCCCGCGCGCAGCTCGAGCGCGAAGCCGGCGCACACCGCGGAGATGTCGGAGTCGAAGCGCTTGGCCAGCTTCCAGCTGCGCAGGCGTCGCGCGGGCGCGGGCGGCGGCAGCTCGATCGCCTCGATGATCTCGTCGGCGGCGAGGTCCTTCTTCAGGTAGTCGAGGTAGAGGTCTTCCAGCGCCAGGCTGCGCCGGCCGCGCACGCTGGCGAGCACGACGCGCGCGCCGAGTGCGATCAGCGCCGGCATCGAGTCGCCGATCGGCGAGCCGTTGGCGACGTTGCCGCCGAAGGTGCCGGCGTTGCGCACCGGCGGCGAGGCGAAGCGCTCCCACAGCTCGGCGAGTTCCGGGTACAGGCGGACGATCGCGGCGAAGGCAGCCGTGAGCGAGGCCGCGGCGCCGATGCGCAGGCCGCCGGCGTGCGGCACGATCGCGCGCAGGGCGGCGATCCCGCCGGTGTGGATCAGGGTGTCGAGCCGGCGCAGGCCCTTGTTCACCCACAGGCCGAGGTCGGTGCCGCCGGCGAGCAGGGTGGCCGCGGGGTGGCGGCTGCGCAGGGCGAGGAGTTCGTCGACGCTGCGCGGGGCGACGAAGCGGCAGCCCTCGTGGTCGAAGGCGAGCGTGTCGTCGCGGCGCAGCGCGAGCAGGGCGGTGCGCAGGCGCTCGCGGTCGAGCAGGCGCGGCGGGGCGTCCAGCATGCGCTCGCCGGCCTCGATGATCGGCCGGTAGCCGGTGCAGCGGCACAGGTTGCCGGCAATCGCGCTGCGGATGCGGGCGGGGCTGGGCGGCGCGGCGGCGGCTTCACCGCGGACATGGCAGTCCTCGTACAGCGCCCACAAGGACATCGCGAACCCGGGGGTGCAGAAGCCGCACTGCGAGCCGTGGCAGTCGACCAGCGCCTGCTGCACCGGGTGCAGCGCGCCGCCGGCGAGACTGCGCAGGTGTTCGACCGTAAACACCGCCTTGCCGTCGAGGGTGGGCAGGAAGCGGATGCAGGCATTGACCGCGTACAGGCGCGGCGCATCCGCGGGATCGGCGGCGAGCTCGCCGACCACCACGGTGCAGGCCCCGCAGTCGCCCTCGTTGCAGCCTTCCTTGGTGCCGACGAGGCCGCGCGCGCCGCGCAGCCAGGCGAGCAGGCTGGTGGTGGGGGCGAGGCCGGTGATCGCCACGGGCTCGCCGTTGAGCAGGATGCGTATCGTCTGGCTGTCCATCTTCGGGTCCGGGGCTGCAGACCGGAAGATGGTAGCGCGTTCGGCGAGACGATGTCCGCGATGGCGGCGCTGTTCGTGCGATGTCGGATCGTCCCCACCCCATTCGCGGCTGCCGCCGCTCCTACACGGGACGGAGCCGCACCGGTTTCTGTAGGAGCGCCGGCAGGCGCGATTGCGGCGTGTCGAACCGCGAGATCGCCCGTCACCACTCCATCGCCCCTTCGCGGCTGCCGCCGCTCCTACAAGGGCCCGAACCGCGCCGGTTTCTGTAGGAGCGCCGGCAGGCGCGATTGCGGCGCGTCGAACCGCGAGATCGCCCGTCACCACTCCATCGCCCCTTCGCGGCTGCCGCCGCTCCTACACGGGCCCGAACCGCGCCGGTTTCTGTAGGAGCGCCGGCAGGCGCGATTGCGGCGCGTCGAACCGCGACAACGCTCGTCGCCACTCCCCGGCCCATTCGCGGCTGCCGCCGCTCCTACAAAGGCCCGAACCGCGCCGGTTTCTGTAGGAGCGCCGGCAGGCGCGATTGCGGCGCGTCGAACCGCGACAACGCCCGTCACCACTCCATCGCCCCTTCGCGGCTGCCGCCGCTCCTACACGGGCCCGAACCGCGCCGGTTTCTGTAGGAGCGCCGGCAGGCGCGATTGCGGCGCGTCGAACCGCGAGATCGCCCGCCACCACTCCATTGCCCCTTCGCGGCTGCCGCCGCTCCTACACGGGTCGGAGTCACGCTGGTTTCTGTAGGAGCGCCGGCAGGCGCGAATGCGGCGCTTGCGCGGCGATCAGCGCTCTTCGATCACCCCGTGGCGGTCGAGCTGCACCTCGTCGCAGTTGTGTCCCGGGCCGCTGCGGTCGACGACAAGGAAGTCGCACACCCCTTCGAGCGCGAGCAACGGGTGGTGCCAGACGCCGGTGGCGTAGTTCACCCCCTGGTCGGCGCGGGCGAGGAAGACCTTCAGGTCCTCCACTCCGGGCGGTTCGCCGGCGGGGGCGACCACGACCAGGTAGGGCCTGCCCGACATCGGGATGAAGGCCTGCGAGGCGAGCGGGTGGCGCTCCATCATCTGCACGGTAAAGGGCAGGCTGCGCGGCTGCCCGCGGAAGATGGACACGATCACCCGCCCGTCGGGGCCGGGCTCGATGTGGGCGAGGTCGTGGTAGCGCTCGGTGTTGCCGGCGTTGATGGTGAAGTGCTGTGCGGCGTCGCTGGCCTCGATGACCTCGCCGAAGGGGGCGAAGGCCTCGCGGGTGAGGGGCTTGATCTCGAGCGTGAGGGCGGGGTGCGAGGTCATGGTGTGCTCTCGGGTGAGGAAGGGGGCGACACGCCGGTCGGGTGCCCGGGCGCAGGGCTGCGCCCGCGAAGCGCCGGTCTTCTTATTTGGTCTCGACCTTGCCCCACAGGCGCAGTCGCGAGACGCCGCCGTCGGGGAAGATGTTGAAGCGCACGTGGGTGATCGGCCCGAGCCGGGCGACCTCGTCCGTGAAGGTGTGGATCGCGTCCATCTCGAGCTTCTGCTCGGGCAGCAGGGTCTGCCAGAACATCGACTGGGTGGTGATCGAGCGGTCGGTGCCGCCGGTCACGTACGCCGCCTGCACCGAGCAGCGGTCGGGGTAGTTGCCCTTGAAGAAGGCGGTGTCGACCTCGATGCGCTCGACCGTGCCGGGGGTGCCGAGCTCGAGCACGCACCAGTCGTTGCCGGGCTCGCGGCGGCGGCGGGTCTCCCAGCCGTCGCCCATGTTCATGCCGCGGCCGGGCAGCAGCAGCGCGGACGCCGACGAACCGAAGCTGGCGTCGTTCCAGGAGACCGCGCGGCCGCCGTTCTCCATCGCCACCAGGTCGACCAGCGCGCCGGCGGCCGTGGTCGCGAGCGTGCTCACCGGGCGGCCATACACGCGCAGGCGGGCGATGCCGCCGTCCGGGTACATGTTCACGCGCAGGTGGGTCCAGGCCGCGGTGCTGGTGCACTCGAGGAGGTGATGGCGGTTGGGGCCCATCGGGCTGGCGGGGAGGATCTCCGTCCAGGTCGCCGCCTGCAGCGCCTCGACCTCATCCGTCTCCGACACGCAGGCCTCGATGGAGACCGCCGGCGGGTAGTTGCCGGTGAAGTGGCTGGTGTCGACGTCGAAGCCGCGGATCACGCCCTTGACGCCGAGCCTGACCAGCGCCCAGTCGTGGCCGGCGACGCGCTTCCTGCGTGACTCCCAGCCGTCCATCCACTTGCCGTTGGTGTCGAACTTGCCGGGCACGAACTGGGCCGGCTCGGGGTTGAGCATGCGGCTGACCTCGGCGAAGAAGTCGTCCGAGGCGGCGAGCGCCTTCGCGCCCAGGCGCGGGTTGGCGAGGTCGACCGAGCGCAGCGCCCAGTCGGGCAGCTC
>Ga0116151_10005536_pt1 | contig 10890 bp, 7 predicted proteins | sample AD_UKC117_MetaG_FD_89893 | JGI IMG/M metagenome (GOLD analysis project Ga0116151, IMG submission 89893) | Active sludge microbial communities of municipal wastewater-treating anaerobic digesters from Hong Kong - AD_UKC117_MetaG | ecosystem: Engineered > Bioreactor > Anaerobic > Digestate... | reverse complement strand
TATGCGATAATCAGAGATTTTTTTTCGTACATGACTTAGTTGGGGGCGGATGTAGACCCACATTTTATCCTAAAACCCAATGATTACGATCTCACTGGCTCCATTTTTGCGAAACAGTTTCATACTTGTCTATCCCGTCGTTCAAATCTTAACTCCAGCCAGTCGCCAAGTTTCCATACAACCTGTTGCCGATCAATTAGACTATTTAGTCCACGCCGGGGGAGGAAGTGATTTTGTTGCCCTGATTTACCCCGGATTTACGCTGCATTTACTCTGGAATTACGGTCACAGGTTATCTTACATCGTAAGTTTGTAATTACTCAAGCAACTGCGACAGAAAGGAGTGACGGCAGCCAAACCTAGTCTAATTGATTCCTATCCAGTCAATTCCTGTGGGAAACTTCTCGGCTGAAGCTGAGAGGGAGAGAGAAATCTATATTTTCTACTTTTTTTAGCATTAAGGAGAACAAATAATGAATACCAATGGCAAAAACGGTTACACTTATGGCGAAGTTTTAGTAACTACCGACTGGGTCGCCGCCCATCTGGATGATCCGCAAGTGCGGCTGGTCGAAGTCAGCGTCGATACCCAAGCCTACGACTCCGGGCATATTCCCGGCGCGATCGGCTGGAGTTGGAAAGAGGATACGCAAGACACCCTAAGGCGCGATATTCCCGACCCGGCCGCCTTCGGCGCGTTGATGAGCGAAGCCGGTATTAGTAATGACACCACGGTTGTGCTTTACGGCGACCTCGATAACTGGTTCGCCACGTATGCCTTCTGGCTGCTCAAAATGTACGGTCACGACGACGTCCGCTTGCTTAACGGCGGGCGCAAGAAATGGATCGCCGAAGAGCGCCAGCTCACCACCATGATATCCTACTACGATCCGACGAGCTATAATGTCGCCGAGCGGGACCTGAGGTTTCGCGCTGCCCGCAGTTTTGTCGAAGCGAGCTTACACCACACCGGTCGCGCGATGGTTGATGTTCGCTCGCCGGACGAGTTTTCCGGCAAGCTGCTGGCTCCGCCCAACCTGCCGCAAGAAGGCTCGCAGCGCGGCGGTCATATTCCCGGCGCGGCTAACATTCCCTGGGGCAAAGCCGTGCTGGAAGACGGCACCTTCAAGGCAGCGGCTGACTTAAAGACTCTGTACGAAGGACACGGTATCACGGCCGATAAAGAGATCATCGCCTACTGCCGCATCGGTGAGCGATCATCGCACACCTGGTTTGTGTTAACTTACCTGCTGGGCTACCCCAACGTGCGCAACTACGACGGCTCCTGGACGGAGTGGGGCAGTCTCATCGGCGTGCCGATAGAAAAATAAGAACCCAGGTGACAGTCACTTATTGTCAAAGCACGCTCAAGTGACTGTCACCTAATTTTTGTCCTGACTATAAGGTCTTGTATTGGCTGAGTACGAGGCCGCGCGCTGCTTTCTCAACCTGCTCATCGCTTGGCGCGACCGCGTCCGGCTCAGCTTTACTCTGGACCCCCATTTCCGCCAGCAGCCGGCGAGCGCTCTGGCCGGTGTTGTAACCGCCGGCCGGGTGCTGGATAGCATAGTCCAACAGTTGGGCCGCTTGCTCGATGTGGCCGGTCTGGGTCAGATGCTGGGCCAGCCCCGCCATCGCGGACAGGGTTTGGGGCATCGTACCGATCTCAAGCGAGGTTTGCAGGGCTTTTAGATAGTATCGCTTGGACAGTTCATTATCACCGGCCAGCCAGGTGACCTGGCCCAGATGATCGAGGGCCAGAGCCTGTCCGTAAGGTTCACCGATATCATTGAAGATGTCCAGGCTTGCCAGGCACAACCGTTGTCCCTGATCCGGTTGGCCCCGCCGTGCCCGAACGAGACCCAGATAGGTCAGGCCAAACGCCACGTGAAAATGGTGTTCAGCCGCTCGACACATATCAATCCCTTTTTCTAACAATGGTTCAGCCTGATCATAATCGTTCTGAAAATAAGCCATGCGCCCCAGAAAATTGTATAGCCCCCCGGTCACGCTGTGCATCCCGAGCCGATCGGAAATCATTATCGCCTCTTCGTAGTGCTGCCGGGCGGCTTGAAAATTTCCTAGATTGGTCTCAGTTAAGCCTAAATGAACCGAGCTCGCCATAATAATAAACAGGCCGTCAGTCCGCCGCGCAATGGCTGTCGCCTCCTCCAGGTATTGTCTGGCCGAAGCGTAGCGGCCTAAATACCAGTCGATCAGGCCCAGTTGATACAGCGGATAAGCTCGCTGCCACTGGCTGTCCACGTCAGATTGACCGGAGATGGATAACGCCTCAGTTAATAAGGTTTGGGCCGGCTGATAGCGGCCCAAACGCAGGGTAAACCAGGCTTGCCAGGCCAGCATCTGGCCGTATATTTCGCCGATTTCCTGATAGCCGGTACCAAACGTACTCTTTCGCTCCTGGTATATTTCAGATAGCTTGACCGACGCCTGCTGAAATAGCTGAAGCCCTGCCTCATACCGGCCGCCGATCTCGTAAAGTTCACCCAACCCCAGATGAAGTTTAAACAGCCCTTGCACCCGTCCTTGCTCAACGGCCCAGGCCCAGGCCAGCCGAATGTTGTCAATCTCGATATCCCGGTCAATCAATGATTTCTTATGGTCGCGCTCGGTTTCAAAATTGCGCTGCATCGCGTAATCGGCAAAGTAGACGCAGTGCTGATCCATAGTGACTTCGTAGGCCGTGGGATCAGCTCTGAGCTTATCCAAGGCATACTGGCGCAGCAGTTCGTGCAATTCATACCGGCCCGAGGTTTCCTGGCGCACCAGAGAGCGGTCAACCAAATTGGCCAGGGTTTGAGGCGTAGCCTCGGCCACCTGCCGGACCGCGGCCAAACTAAAGCCACCGGCAAAGACCGACATCTTTTTGAGCGCGTCTTGCTCCCCGGCCGTTAACGAGCGCCAGGAATAATCAAACACAGCGCGAACACTGCGCTGTCGCTCCGGCACATTTTGAGCTTTGGTGGCCAGAAAATCCAGGCTTTGCTCAATCTCTTGGGCAATATCGCGGCAGGAAAGGGTGCGCACCCAGGCCGCGGCCAGTTCCAGCGCCAGAGGCATCCCGGCCAGCACGCGGCAGATACGGACCACGTCCGGCAGTTCCGCCGGTAAGTCAAAATCTCGATGAACTCGGCGGGCGCGCTCCTCGAACAATTGAATACTCTGATACAGCTCAAGGTCGATGGGATCGCTGTCGCTGGTGGGATAAGGCAAGCCCCACAAATCAAAAACACATTCATCGTAGAGATTCAATCGCGTGCGAGAGGTCACGATAATTTTCAGGCCGGGCGCTTGTTCAAGCATATCGACAATCTGACCGGCATAGTCGGCCAGATGCTCGAAATTATCCAGCACCAACAGCATCGCCTTCTTGCGAACGGCGTTCAGTAGTTGGGTTTCGAGCGGCGCTTTACCGGAGAATGAGACGCCAATAACGGCGCCGATGGCGGATATGAAGGGAACGAGGTCAAACTCGCCAGCGCCGGAAGTGGGGTTGACGCCTTTCAGCGATACAAAGTAGATGCCATCGCGAAAGGGCGTATCGACCTTGAGATAGTGCGCGGCGATCTGCGCAGCCAGGCGGGTTTTGCCCATACCGCCGGTGCCGGTGATGGTCAGCAGCCGGCAGTCGACCTCGGTCAGCAGCTCGGTGATTTTGGCTTGTTCAACCTGGCGATCTACAAATGAGGTCGTTGCCGCCAGCAGGTTATGGGGTGGTAAAGTATCCGGTTCAACGGTCGGGGTAGGCGCGCGCGATTCAACGCGAATAGGCTGAGGCGGCTGCCACGCACCGGTCCGAATCGTTTCAACCAGCGCCGTCGTCTCGGCCGATGGCGCTACGCCTAATTCGTCGGCCAGCCGCTGCCGGCACGTTTCATATTGGGCCAGGGCGGCGCTGCGCTGGCCGTCAGCCGCCAGCAGTTTAATCAGTTGGCGGTGGCCGGCTTCATCCCAGGGTTCGATGCTCAACAGGTGCCGCGCCGCCTTGATGCCGGAGGCGAAATCGCCCTGGTCCAATGACGTCTCCGCCAGTTGCCCCAATACGTTCAAGGCCAGCCGGCGCAGTCGCTCCCGCTCGACCAGCAGCCACTCTTCAAATAACTCGGCTTCCGGTACCTGAAAGTCGTCCAGCAGGTCGGCCCGATAGAGATCGGCCGCCGCAGCCAGATTAGCGCCACTGCGGGCCGCTTGTTCCAGCACGGCAACATCCAGCCAGATATTACTGTCCTTATTGAGTTCAACCGAACGGCGGGTGGCGCTAATGACATCGCCCACCACTTTTTTCAACTGGCTCAACGTTACCCGCAGATTGGTGCGGGCATCCTCTTCCGGCATATCGCTCCACAGCAGACCGGCCAGCGCCGAGCGGGAATGGGCCTGGCGGGTGACGACCAGATAGGCTAACAGCGCCTGGCCCTTAACCGAGGTCAAGGCCAACGGTTGGTCGTTGTGTTCAATTTTGGGTTTGCCCAACAACCATAGCCGAAATTGATCGGACATAGTCCTTCTTTCGATGGGATTAGGGTGGGATACTGCCAGTTGTCGAGTGGGCGTCCAAACCGAACAGGGAATAGGAAATAGGGAGTAGAGGTCAAAACCTATAATTTGACCAAGATGAAACTGGCGTTATTATACACTAAAATACGCAATAGTTGAAGTAAATTTCACGAAGCAAAATAGCGTTAAACTTCGTTGCCGGTGAAGCAGGCATTGGTAAGACGACTCTCGTGGAACAGTTCAGCCAAAATGTACTTAAGAATTACTCCGGCGTACGGTATGCCTATGCCCAATGTGATCAAGTGGCTAGTGATGTATCTCCTTTCGCTTCCTTCGTTCAAATTCTCAACAACTTAACCAAACAAGCAGCTAAGAAAAGTGACAATTGGTTTGTAGAATACATGCGTGAGGTTGGCCCTGACATCCTTGGGATGTTTCTTACTGACGGTTCCCTACTCACATCTGCTACCAAAATTGTTATGATCTTTACAAACAGGGCTGAACTGTTTGAATCATCATTGATAAGCATGGTACGCTTCCTTTCGGCCTTCAATCACTCACGTGCTGACAGCGGAAAGGCATAGTACTGGCGATCTGGTTTTGAGCCGTTTAATTGTACATAGCGCCCGGCTTGCTGATCTTGCCGAGCCTGATGGTAAACCGACACCATTTTTCGGGCCTGCTCCGCAGCATCGAACGATTGCGCCTGTTTCAGGGCCGCACCAGCCAACCGACTCCGCAGCGCCGGGTTATCCAGCACCCGGCAGATAGCCTGAGTTAAGGCCAGTTCATCATTATCGGTCAGCAAGCCTTCGCGCTCGTGTGTCACCGCATCGCGAGTACCGGTGGCTATCGCCTCTAGCGTCACCAGCCCTTGGGTCTCGGTGACCGAGGCGAAACAGAACAGGTCGGCTGCTTTCAAATGAGCGATAACCTGGGAGTGGTCCAGTGTGCCGGTAAATTCAACCCGATCCGCAACACCCAAGGCCTGCGCCAGTTTTTCCAGCGAATGCCGTTCCACCCCATCCCCGATCAGCACAAGTCGAGTATTAGGTCGTGTTTTCAAAATCGGGGCGGCCGCTTTGATCAGCGTGGGCCAATTCTTTTCTTTTCCTTGGCTAATCGACCGACCGAAATTAGCACCGTATCATTGCCCCAGCCACGGGCCTGACGCACCACCTCACCATCCGCCCTGGCCCACAATGACCGGTCCAGTCCCATCGGGATCGCGGTAGTCTGACGGGTAATGCCATAGTCATCGGCTAGCTGCTCTTTAATGCTGTTACTGGGTACGATGATGTGGTGGCACCGCTGCATAAAATTTACCAAATAGGCGCTTACGCCGCAACATCGACAAAAAAATGTCGATAGAATTAAATGGCAAGGCCAAGGGCTTGAAACAAATTATGCATGGCCACTTGGATGGTTTGATAAAGGACATCAATCGGAGATTGATGCTTAGGTTTGGGACCAGATTTGGGTTTGCCCGCCCCAGCAAGAATAGGTTTGATAACCTTCTCCCGCAAAACCAACAACGCGGCCATAGTTTGTAGGCCATGGGGCGAGGCCTGATAACGGCGGGAGAGACCCATTTTACGGACCCACTGTTTAGCCCGGAATTTTTTGAGGTCGTAAGCAGCGTGCCGGGCATGATAAGTGGTCACCTGCAAAATATCACGGACCTTGGCCGCCAGAGCAGAAACGGTGAAACCATTGGGAGAGAGGGCTAGCGACACCAGGGCTTCAAGCACGGCCCGCATTCTGGGTTTGTTGAGGTCAATACCAGCCAATCGCGTCTGCCCCAGATAGCTGGCCTCAGCCAAGGTATCAAGCGTGTCGTCAGCGATAAAGGCTTGGTCAATATAATAGAGGTGGTCCAGAAAACGAGAGAGAATAGCTTTAAGTTGAGCCACAATCGGGGGGAAGTTGGGTAAGGAGCGGGAAGTGGCTAAGGCCTTGGTGTTATGAACAATCACCTCGCACCGGAGAACGTTAGCGCCTTTGGTATACAACTTGAGGGTCAGTTTGCCAAAGTGGATCTTAAAGATGGTCAAGTTGTAGCGTGGTCTCTCGGTTACAATCTCCAGGCGGGGGGGCTGGTTGCCTTGCCGCCGATACGGGCGGCGTTTGGCCCCAAAGATGGTTTTGAGCCGTTTGAGATCTAAACGGGTGCGGGTGCGGTCAATCAACGCTTCAAAGAGTTGTTCCATCTGACCCGCCCGCTTAAAGAGCAGGTTGCGACTGTATTCGACTTGATAAAGCGAATAATCATAGGCAAAGCCGGTTCGCTCTTGCTCGGGTAGAGATAAGGCAAAGCCCAGGCAGGTCGAATACAACCAGCGGTCACAAACCTGACGCAGTGGCCCTACAGTGTTCGCTGAACACAAGGTCTCTGCCAGCTGCGCCAGGTCTGTGTCGCTCTCGACTTGGCTGAAACAGTTGCCTTCTTTCCGAAATGACAGCCCGGCCTGAACGGCTTGCCGGGCCAGATACTCATGACCATTGAGTATAACCTGCGCCCCAAAAGGCGGATGTCCGCTCATCCGAATCGTGATGTGCCCCCAGTCGGGGTCGATGATATGAAAGTAGTAATGATTGACTGACGGGTACTTGCGGACAAGGTTTTGAATGCGACCCGCCTGGTTTTGCTGCACGTGCCAGGCTGGGGCCGAAGCTCGACCAACCAGCACCGCAAACAACCCCACAAAATCAGGCTCTTGGGGCAAATATGGCTGGGCGATCTCGTGCTTGCGGTCGCCTGATTGGCAATATATCACGGGAATGCCGGCCTTTTTGGCATAGGCCCGCAACCGACGACTAAACCGACCCGCTAACCGCATCAGATGGGTATTATCCAGTTCATCATCGTTCCCGTGCAACTCGCGCCACCAGTTTCGAAACCCACCCGCGATGTGCCCTCGCCGAAAGTAGGCATTCAACACAATCCGGTCAGGACTATCATACGTACCGGTCATATATTCGGCATAAGCTTGACTTAACTCGTCTGTCATCTCGATTACTCCTTCGTCCTGGGCTGAAGTAAGCTTAGTTCATCTCTTACCTTTGTGTCAATTGTCCCTTATGGGACCTTTTTTTCTGGGCATCGTCCCAGAAAATGGCTAGTGTCTAACCAAGCCACTTCTGACCAAAAAAGCCAGAAGTTGAGCCGGAAATCTAAACGCAAGAGGCGCAAATGGCGCTAAAGTCGCAAACGCTTTTTATATTTCCTTTGGCGTCTCCTGCGTCTTTAGCGTCTTTAGCGTTTAATTGTTTTTGGTTCCGGCTCGTCCGGGTTAGGAGATCAGGAGATTTCTAAGACCAATCGCCTTATCTCTAATCTCCTGCCGGATTGCTCAAGTTATTTAATGGCCGCTCCTTAGCTAGAGAGCAGCGAGCGGGCTTGCTTGAAGACATCATTCAGCATGGTTTGGGTGAGCCGGCCCGTGTTGGTGTTTTGGCGGCTGGGATGATAGCAGGTGAGCAGGTGGGGGAGAGCCGGATGGGTCATTGCGGGGGGATAGTGCAGTGCATGCCCGAATTTCAGGCGCGGGAATTTATAGCCCAACTCACCCAGCACGCGGCGACAGCCATCGAAGGCCACCAGCCCCAGCGTCACAATCACCTCGATTTGCGGCATCAGTTGCAGTTCGCGGGCCAGATAGGGGCGGCAGGTGTTCAACTCGGCGGCGGTGGGCCGATTGGCCGGCGGGGCGCAGCGCCCCACAGCGGTGATAAAGGCATCGGTCAGCACCATGCCATCGTCCCGGTGGCGGGATGTCGGCTGGCTGGCGAAACCGGCTTCGTAGAGCGCCTCGTACAAAAAATCGCCGGAGCCGTCGCCGGTAAAGACACGTCCGGTGCGATTGGCCCCGTGTGCGCCGGGGGCCAAGCCGATCACCAACAATCTGGCCCGGTGATCGCCAAAGCCAGGCACGGGCCGTCCCCAATAATCGAAATCGCGATAGGCGCGGCGCTTCTCGCGGGCCACCTGTTCTCGCCACGACACTAAGCGGGGGCAGGCCCGGCAGGTGATGATGTCCTGATTTAGACTCTGCCACGAGGCAGTAAGGTCTTCAATTGACAATTAGTTTCTCCTAAAACTCGACCGCCGCCGGTTGCCCGCCGATCGTCGATATTCCTCTTTGACAAGTCCGAACTGGAGCGTCAAAATTTACTTTGACCCTACGAAGAATGACAAAGTAAGTTTTGTCGCTCCGCTTGTCGTTGTTCGGTTGGTTTTGTTTTGCGAGGTATTGATCAATCCATAAATTGGACGACGACTTGATTCGCCAGAAACCGTCCCGAACGAGTCAGTCGCAGCCGAGGGCCGGTGGGCGAGTCGATCCATTCGGTCAGGCCGCGTTCCAGACCGTAAGCAACGGCCTGGGGATAGTGCGCCTCCAAGGCGACGCCGAAACGGGCTTCAAAATCCTGGGCGCTGACCCCCTCACGCACCAAGCGCAAGCCCAGCATCATATGTTCAGTCATAGCGGTTTCCCGAGAGATAAACTCGACCGTTCCTTCATCGCGCGCCAGCCCCAAACCGGCCCCGGTATCGACGCGGCCGATATAGCTCTGCGGACGTTTGACGTTGGCCCAGCGTTGGCCGTTTACCGTGCCATAAGCTCCCGCTCCCAGCCCCAGGTAGGGCTGGTTACGCCAATAGATCAAGTTATGCGCCGAGGCCAATTCGGGCGACTGCCAGGGCGCGTCTCCTTCAGTTTTAGCCCAGTTGGAAATTTCGTACTGGGCATAGCCGGCCTGCCCCAGCGTATCGATCGTGGCGGCGTACATATCGGCAGCGACATCGTCATCCGGTTGGGGTACGTTGCCCTGCACAACCTGCCGGTGCAGAGGGGTCCCCGGCTCAATAATGAGAGAGTAGATGGACAGATGGTCAGGCTCAAGTTTGAGGGCCTCATCTAAATTGAACTGCCACTGATCGCGCGTTTGCTGAGGGAGGTTAAAGATCAGATCGAGGCTGAGGTTGTCAAACCCGGCCGATCGAGCGTTCTCAACCGCTTTGCGGGCATCGCGGCTGTTGTGCAGCCGGCTCAGGAACTTTAGCTCATAGTCACTGAAACTTTGCACCCCCATCGACAGGCGATTGACGCCGCCCTGGCGCAACGCTTGCAAATAGTCGAGCGAGAGCGTGCCGGGATTAGCCTCGGTGGTGATTTCAGCGTCGGGGTGGAGGGTGAAGCTGGATTTGATGGCTTCGACCAGTTTGAGCAGTTGCTCTGCCGGCAACGTCGTCGGTGTGCCGCCGCCAAAAAAGATGGTGTTAAGCAGCGGCCGCTTTAGCGTCGAACCGGTCTCGCGAATTTCGCGCAGGAGGGCAGCCTGGTAACCTGATTTCAAATCGAGATCGCCGTCGATGTAGGTATTGAAATCGCAGTAGATACAGCGGGTGGAACACCAGGGGATATGGATGTACAGGCCAAGGGGGTCAGTGGGTTTTAGATGCATATCGATCCGTTTCGTTGCGTTTTATAAATGGTAGCTCTATTTTAGCACATTCCGGCAGGTGTACGGAAATACCTTTTTCAAGCTTGAAAGAGCGCCAAAAAAGGAGTACACTAAAGGCCCGTAGGGTAGTCCAAAAAAGTTTTCACTAAGTAGCTAAAGGCAATGCCCACATCTACCCGGTATTATCAAAAAAACTTTTTAGAGAACGCTATTAACCATCCGATCAGGCAAACCATTTTCGTTATGAAACCCGTCAGAAAGGACAGCGGTGTTCAATCTTTTTAAGTATCCTCAGTTAGTCACAGTCATTAGCGCGTTTATCGCGCTACTTTTATTTGTGCATTTTATTTTGTTGCCGGTTTTGGAACGAATGGATCCCGACCTGGAGTTAGACAAATTAGCGTCAAGGATCAGATTTTGGTGGGTGATCCTGTTGGGGTTTTTAGTCGGCGTGATTGTTGGCGATAAATTATTGCTAATTCTAATCGCCTTCATCTGTTTTTTGGCGCTGAAAGAATTTTTATCGATTACACCCAGCCGCCGGGCCGACCGACGGGTTCTATTTTTTGCTTATCTGACGATCCCCCTGCAATTTTACTGGATCTGGATCGGCTGGTACGGTATGTTTGTGGTTTTTATTCCGGTTTATGTATTTCTGTTTCTGCCACTGCCGATGACGCTGCTCGGCGAACCGGCCGGCTTTTTACGCGCTCTAAGTTTGCTTATCTGGATCGTTATGACTGCTGTTTTCAGCCTGAGTCATCTGGGATTTCTATTGGTTCTACCGGACTCGCTGAACCCGGCGGCGGGGGGGATCGGCTTGGCCTTTTTTTTGATCGTCCTGGTTCAGGTTAACGACGCCGCCCAGTTTATTTTTGGCGGCATTACCAAGGATCGCAAGGT
>Ga0116151_10005533_pt1 | contig 10892 bp, 6 predicted proteins | sample AD_UKC117_MetaG_FD_89893 | JGI IMG/M metagenome (GOLD analysis project Ga0116151, IMG submission 89893) | Active sludge microbial communities of municipal wastewater-treating anaerobic digesters from Hong Kong - AD_UKC117_MetaG | ecosystem: Engineered > Bioreactor > Anaerobic > Digestate... | reverse complement strand
GAGTCCATCAAGATCTATCTTCCGCCGGTCCCGGAGAATGACACCTTCCCCGGGATGGTTGAGTTCAGCGGCGGCGACTACACGACGGGACTCAATCCGTTTGGCGATGACAACATCACGCTCAGCGTCCATCTGAACCCATTTCTGATCGACGAGGCGGAAGTCTCGAATGGCGAGTTCAAGCGATTCCTTGATGAGACGGGCTATCCGGAGCCCGTGAGCTGGTCTCCCGAAGGTCGCCCGGCGGACGAGTACGACGACCTCCCCGTGGTTCTCATCGGCTGGCATGACGCAAACGCCTATTGCCGCTGGGCGGGCAAGCGATTGCCCACACGCGCCGAATGGGAATTCGCGATGCGATCTCCGGACAATCGTCTCACACCCTGGACGGGCGAAGCGCCAGAGAGTGTCCTTCCTTATGACTATCGGGACTGCATGACCCTGGAGAAGGGGGGCCCTGCGGCATTCGAGATTTATGTCAAACGGGCGGCGACGGTGCGATCCCATCTGGAACTTCAGACCGTCACGGGGCTCTTCCATGGCGCAACCAATGTCCGCGAGTTCACGGAGACAATTGATGTGGGCGTGACAACCGCAGTCCATGTCATGGGCCCTTCATTCTGTGATGACCCGGAGTTTCAGACGCTTCCATTCCAGTGGACGTATCCCGTGGAGAAATCTGACAATGTCCGAGGCGTCTTCAGTCCCGGCTCCGCGAGAGTCGGGTTTCGTTGCGCCAGGAGCCTTCAAGCTCCCAAAGCCAAGGAGTCTGCCCAATGAGTTATGACGTAACGATGTGGCTGTCCTACACGCCGTTGGAATCCGTCGCCGAAGAGGAATTCCGCAAGCGCTTTCCGCTTTCGCTGGAGGCGGCGTGGAAATCCCTCGCGATGTCGGCCTCGACGCTGACGAGTCTTGCCAATCAACTTAACGGCCAGATTCTCAGCGACTGCAAGTCGTATCTCGATTCCGACACAGGGCTCAACGTAACAGAGGTGATCGCATTCACAACCTCCGCGTGGACAGGAGGCGGCGGTCATGGAACACCGACGCCCGTTGACATTGACGTCAAGCTGCCCTCGTCGGCGCCGTGGACGTTCAGCGTGGGGGGCGAGGATTACCAGATGACCGCGTCCTGCACCTTCGAGGTCTGACGCGTCGCGTCCTCTCTTCGGGCGAACGCGTCGCAACAAGCGACTTCGAAATCAAGCCTGAACCCAACGGGGCCGGAGTTCGAAGCCACAATTCAGCCGCGCCGGCGGCGCCACGATTCGACGGCGCCGAGCATCGACATTGATGCCGTGGAGAGTCCGCGCCAATCGACTCCGGCAGATCCGACGCCGCCCCGGCGGACGCCGGACCGCTCGCGCACGGGCATTGCTATGGAACCATGGACGGACGAACATTTCGAACAGATCCTCTCGGCCCGGCTGCGAATCGTCGACCGCGAGGACGCTCGCCAGGCGTTTCTGCACGAACTTGAACTGGAGACGCATCGCGACTTCCTGAAACTGAATCCTCGTCTCACGGCCCCTGAGAAACTCGAGCGAACGCGTCTCGTCCGACGAACCTGCGAGTGTCTGATTCGTCGTGTCGATGCGCGGCTCTCGGGAGATCGATCGATCGAAATACCGCCGCCAGACGACATCGCGCGTCTCTGCCGGATCTTCGATGACGCCATCGCGGCGCTCGCGGGAAAGTGGACGCTCGGCGAAACACTCCTGGACTTCGCGCGAGGCGCCCTCGGGCGAACCGTGTACTTCACACATGAAAACGCGCGGCGCCCCTATCGCGTCTCCGAGCCCGACTCGGGGTTTCTCTTCCTGTTCGCTGAATGGGGTTTCGCCGCCAACGCGTGCGGACAATCGCGATGGACGCCGCCGCTGCTGCTGGACCTGATCAGGATGCAGCGGTACTTCCTCGAGCGGAACGCCCATCAGCGCCCCCGCCCCTGGTTGCAGTATCGACAACCCCAGCGACCACTCACGCTCGAGGCGCAGGCCCGCATCGACGCCGAGTACTCGGCGTTCACGGAAACGCCGTTGTCCGTTCCGCGACTGGAGGCCTTGATGGTGGCGAATCTCCGGTTCGCCACGATCGGGCGACGACGTCGCCCAATCGAACAGACAGAAGATACCGTCATTGAGTCAGAGGCCTGACCGACGTCGTGCGAATTGGCGGGACAGGCGGCGGGCGGGCCATGCATTTCAAACTGTCGTCTGAGGCGCCACCGAGGTTCGCGTTCCCCTTTCTGAGCCCGCGGATCCCCGTTTTCGCGGCCGCGACGTCCGATCCCGACAACGGCCGCGGGGAATTCCTTGCCGTTCCCGTCCAGCCTCGCTACCCTGAAACAGAACGATGACCCGCGTCCTGCTCATCCTGTGGCTCAGCGTCCACACGCTCGCACCGACGGTCCGTCCCCTGGACGGCGCCGCCGATCGCAAGTCGGATCGATGCTGTTGCTGCGCCTCGGCGGCGACCTGCAAGTGCGGCTGTGAGCGTCCTTCCACGACCGACGAAACGGAAAGCGGCTCGACGTTCTCCGCGTGCGCCTGTAACGACGCGCCCGCCGTCATCCCGCCGCGCGCGTCGCGCGACGAACCGGTACGATGCGTCGCGATCATCAATGCGGACTCCTCAGCGACGCATGGCGGCGCCGACGCCATTGCCGTCCATCCCCATCTGCGAGGTCCTCCCCCGGATCTCCGCATCGTTCAATCCACGATTCTCCTCGTTTGAACCACCTGACCTGACAGCGCCTCCATGTTGCGCTGTCCTGATGACGTTGGCGCGCCACAAGCTACGTGCGCCAGGTCTTTGCGTCTGCGCGCCGTTGAACACGCGCATTCGGGTTGATCCTTCAGACAACGAGAAACCACATGCTTCGAATCATGCCGATTGCGACGCTGCTGCTGCTGCTGCCGGGCGTTGCCTGCTCGAACACGTATTCGACAGTCAGGCGCGAAGTTTCCGTCGCGCAACTCTGGCGGCGGAGTGATGTTCGCCGCCAATCGACGCCGATCGCCCGGCCGGCGGCGCCCGCGGAAACCCACGAATCGTTCGCGGCGAAGACGCCGGACGGACTCGTCGAATTCACGCTGATCGCTTTGGAACGAAGCCCGGCGATCGCGGCGGCGCTGGCGGATGTCGAGGCGAAGCTGGAGCGCATTCCTCAGGTCACATCGCTCGACGATCCGATGCTGCGACTTGTCACCCGCCCCGAGCCGATTCAGACGGCCGCCGGCAACATTGTCTTCACGCTCGCCGCCTCCCAGCGGATCCCGCTGCCCAGGAAGCTCGATCTGAAAGGCAAAATGGCCGCGGAAGACGTCCGCGAGGCCATCGATCGCCTGAACGCCCTGCGTCTGCGCGTCATCGCCGACGTCCAGCGCGCGTATTACGGCATCTATGTCAGCGATCGCGCCATTGAGATCACTGAGCGAAACATGGCGCTGCTGCAGGAACTGGATCGCGTGGCGGGCGCTCAGCTTGAAGTGGGCAAGGCGGATCAGCAGGCCGTGCTCCGCGTTCAGACGGAACTGTCCGAGCTGGACAACGCCCTGAATCAGCATCGCGGCCGCCGCGTCGGCGCTGTCGCCGCAATGAACCAGCTTCTGGATCGCCCCACGACAACGGACATCGACACGCTGCCGGTCCTCGACGGCGCGGACTTTGACGCCCGACTGGAAACGCTGCTCGAACTCGGCGCCCGCCACAACCCGGAGCTGGCGGCGCTCGCACATCGCGCCGAACGTGATCGCTACGCGTCGGACCTGGCGACGCTCGCGTATGTCCCTGATCTGACGCTCGGTTTCGAGTGGAACCACGCCGACGGTCGCGCGCCCTTCGTCCCCCCCGTCAATCCCCAGACGCGCGTTCGCCCCCCTTACAACGACGCCAGCGCCCAGGGCGACGACAACTGGGCGCTGACAATCGGCGTCAACATTCCGGTTTGGGCCCAGCGCAACGAAGCCGCGAAGCGAGAAGCGCTGAAGCGCATCGAGGCGACGGATAACGATCGCCGCGCCATGGCGCGAATGATCGAATTTCGAATCCACGACGCGTTCGCACGCGCTGAGACCGATCGCGCCAGCGTATCGCTGCTGGAAACGACAATCATCCCGCAGGCCCGGCAGACGTACGAAGCGTCGGTGCTCGCCTATCAGGAGGGCGAGGAGAAGTTCATCAGCGTCATCGACAACTGGCGCAAGGTGCTGATGTTCGAACTGATGATGCATCGCGACACCGCCTCGATGCAGACGGCGCTGGCCGATCTCCAGCGCGAGGTCGGCGCCAGCCTCGTCCTGACGGACACTGAAAGGCAGGAGGCGCAGCCATGAATGAAAGAACCCATGAAGGCCGGCGACTGCTGGCGCGTTGGGCGCTGACGCTCGTCTGCCTGCTGCTGATGCTGACGTGGGCGACATGCCGTTTGAATCAGGCGCGCCTGTCGCTGGAGACCGCGAGCGGCGCCGGCGGCGCATCAACGGACAATGCGCCGAAGATCGACTACTGGACGTGCACGATGCATCCGGAGGTCCATGAGAACGGGCCGGGGAACTGCCCGATCTGCGGGATGGAACTCGTCGCGAAGTACGCGGGGAGCGACTCGCCAGGCGTCCCACCCGCGCCTGGCGCTTCAAACGCCCATTCGTCCGGCCCACACAAACAGCTCTATATGTGCACGATGCCGGAATGCAACGACACGCCCAGCGAGGATCCGAACAGTCGATGCCCCGTCTGCGGCATGAAGCGAGAACCGATCGGGACGACGGACGCCGGCAACGCGTCCTCCGTGGAACTGGCCCTGAACGAACGCGCGCAGAAGCTGGCCGAGGTCGCGACGGAGGAAGTCGCGCCACGGCGACTGTTCAGGCACATTCGGACCGTCGGCAAAGTCGGCTACGACGAAACGCGCCACAAGATGGTCACGGCCTGGATGGCCGGCCGCATCGATCGACTCTACGCCGACTATTCGGGCATGCGCGTCGCGAAGGGAGATCACCTCGTTGAACTCTACAGCCCCGATCTCGTCACGGCGCAGGAGGAATACCTGACGGCCCTGCGCGGCGTCGACGCGCTGGGCGGCGCCAGCGCCGCGACACGCGAGCGCGCCGAGCGACTCGTGCGATCGGCCGAGCGGCAGCTGGAGCTGCTGGGTGTCACGACCGAGCAGATTGCGCACATTCGCCAGGAGCGCCGCTCATCCACGCGTCTGACGATCTACGCGCCGATCGGCGGAACGATTGTGCGGAAGCCGGCGATGGAGGGCATGTACGTCCGAACGGGCGACGCCCTCTACGAGATCGCGGACCTGGAGACGGTCTGGATCCTGCTCGACGTTTACGAATCGGACCTGCCCTGGATTGCGCCGATGCAGCGCGTCCGCATCACGACAAGCGCGGCGCCGGGCGTCGAGATCGGCGGACAGGTCGCCTTCATCGATCCCGTCGTCGATCCGATGTCGAGGACGATCGCCGTCCGCGTCAATGCGATGAACGGCGCCGGACTGCTGAAGCCGGACATGTTCGTCAATGCGGAGCTCTTCGTGTCACTGGCCGAAGCGAACGCGCCGGCCATCCCCATCGCGGACGGCGCCTTCGTCTGCCCGATGCATCCGTGGGAGACGTCCGACGTCCCCGGCGTCTGTTCGATCTGCGGGATGACGTTGATCGCCGTCGATCGCGCCCCGGGATATCGGGAGCCCAGGGCCGCGAGCGAAGTCCTCGCGGTTCCGCGTGAAGCGGTCCTTCAGACAGGCGAGCGCTCGCTGGTGTATCTCGAAACGCGTCCCGGCGCGTACGTGGCGGCGGAGGTCGATGTCGGCTCGCTGGCGGAGGATGATGAGGGGCGCGAGTACTATCCGATTCTCTCCGGTCTGCAGGCGGGTGAGCGCATCGTCATACGCGGCAATTTCGCCATCGACAGCCAGATGCAGATCTCCGGCAGGCCAAGCCTGTTCGGTCGGGCGCCGATCCCGCCACGGGAGAAAAACGACGCCCCGGCTGACTCGACATCTGACATGGCGCACACGGATGCATCGACGGCGCGGGACCAGGCCGACGACGACAAACAGACAATCTGTCCCGTGATGGGGAACGAGATCGATCCCGAGGTGTTCGCCGACATCCACGGGGTTCGCGTCTGGTTCTGCTGTCCGCCGTGCATTGAGCGATTCAGAAAGGACCCGGAGAAGTACCTGCCGGAGCTCCCGGCGGCGCTGGCGTCGAAGATTCGAGCCGCGATGGGAAAGGCGGAACGTCGCGATGATTGACGGATTGATCCGGACCTTTCTCCGCACGCCGATTCTGGCGCTCATCCTCGCCGTGGCGATCGCCATCTTCGGCTGGCGGGCCTACGAAGAGAATCCGAAAGACGCGATCCCGGACATCGCGGAGAACCAGGCCATCGTGTTCACGGAGTGGATGGGCCGAAGCCCGAAGGACGTCGACGAACAAGTCACGTATCCGCTGACGGTCGCGCTGCAGGGCGTCCCCGGCGTGCGTGAAGTCCGTGCGACGAGCGGCTTCGGCTGGTCGATCATCTACATCGTGTTCAACGACGAAACGGAGTTCTACTGGGCGCGAAGCCGCGTCCTCGAACGACTCAACGTCGCGCAGTCGTCGCTGCCGGAGGGCGTACGCCCCGCCCTGGGCCCCGACGCAACGGCGCTCGGACAGATTTTCTGGTACACGATCGACAACGGCTGGACCTGCGACGCGCATCCGGGCCTGCGGTTTGACGAAGACGGCCGTCTTTCGCACGCGTCGCGAACGGCGCAGCTGAAGTCGGACCCGTCCTCCGCGGCGCGCCTGGACGCGGCCGAAGCGCGGCAGTGCCCGCTGGATGGTCGCGCGCTCACCTTCAGCGCCGCGCCGCTCGATCAGCGGCGCGCGATACAGGATTTCGACGTCAAACTCGCGCTGGAGGGTGTCGCCGGCGTCAGCGAGGTCGCCAGCATCGGCGGCTACGTGCGGCAGTACCAGATCGACGTCCGGCCCGAGGCCCTGCGCGCCTATCGCGTCACGCTCGCAAGTCTCGCGAAGGCCGTCCGTGAGTCGAACGTCGACGTCGGAGCGAAGGTCGTCGAACAGAACGGCATGGAAGTGCTCGTCCGCGGTGTCGGTTTTCTCGGGGGCGTCGATCGAAACATCGGGGATCGCCGGCAGCGTGAGGCGGCGACGATTCGCGACATCGAGAACATCGTCGTCAAGGCCGTCGATGGCGCTCCGATCTACGTGCGGCAGATTGCCGACGTGACGACGGGCCCCGATTTCCGACGGGGCGCCCTCGACAAGATGGGGGCCGAGGCCGTCGGCGCCAGCGTCATCATGCGCTATGGCGAAAACCCGCTGGATGTCATCGAACGAATCAAGGCGAAGCTGCCCGAAATTGAAGCCGGCATGCCGCCGGGACTTCGCATCAACGCGTTCTACGATCGCTCGGGACTCATCGACGAGACAATGGGAACCCTGGCGACGGCGCTTTGGCAGGAAATCGCCATCACGATCGCCGTCGTCGTGCTCTTCCTGCTCCATGTTCGCAGCAGCCTCGTCGTCGCCGTCACACTCCCCCTGGCGATCCTGCTCGCCTTCATCTGCATGCAGGCGCTGGATCTCGGCTCAAACATCATGAGCCTGGCGGGGATCGCGATCGCGATCGGCACGATGGTCGACATGGGCATCGTGATGACGGAGAACATCTACCAGTACCTGACGGACCAGCGTGACGATTTCACCCGCGTCGAGACGGGCCCCGACGGAGAATCGCACGAGGTCGTCGATGTGTCCAAACGCAACGCCGTCGTGAGGGAGGCCGCGACGGAAGTCGGCAGCGCCATCCTGACGGCCGTGAGCACGACGATCGTCTCCTTTCTGCCTGTCTTCTTCCTTGAGGGACAGTCCGCGCGGCTCTTTACACCACTTGCCTGGACCAAGACGTTCTGCCTCGCCGCCGCCGTCCTGATGGCGCTCGTGATCGTGCCGCCGCTGGCCGCCTTCATGCTCCGTTCGCGGCGGCCGACAAGACGCCGCGCCCTGTGTATCGCATCCCTCGCGGCAATCGGCGCCGGCGCCGGCTGGTGGACCGTCTCACGACCTGACGCGTCGCTGGGGCATATCGGCGAGGCGCTGCGTCACTACCTCGGGATCGGCGCGCCACTGGACGCGCTGATCGTGGCGGTGTTGAGCTTCGTTATCTGCTACCTCACGTTGCGCGAACGACTTCGCCCGATCGAGGACAACTTCTTCAGCCGTCGGATCATTCGGATCTACGAGCCGACGCTGAGAGTCCTGCTCCGACACAAACGCCGGTTCCTGCTCCTGCCGACGGCCATCGTCGTCTGGGGGCTCGGCGTATGGCTGGGCTGGGGCGCGCTGCTGCGCCCCGTCGTTCGTCTCACAGCGCCAACAGGGGCGCCCGACTGGTCGCTGGCATTCTGGATCCACCTGGGGATGGGCGCCGTCGCCGGACTCTGGCTGATTCCGCTCGCGCTGGATTCCGGGGTTTACGTCTCCAGCCGGCGCAAGGAAAAAAGGCGCGTCGGCCGTCGCTGGACGCGCGTCGCCGGCGTGATCGCGGGCGTCGCCATCGCCGCCATGCTGCATCACTGGAACTTTGCCGATCGACATCGCGCCACGGCCGCCGCCCTGTTCGCGCCAAGTGACGCCGCCTCGACACCATCGGAAATTCCGCTGCTGAGGAAACTCGCCGACGACGCGCGGGGGATTGGTCAGGAATTCATGCCGCCCCTTGACGAAGGCGACTTCCTCTACATGCCGAGCGTTCTGCCCGCCGGATCGATCAATACCGTGATGGACGTCATGCGCAAACAGGACATCCAGTTCGCCCGGATCCCCGAGGTCCTGACCGTGGTCGGCAAGCTGGGTCGCGTCGACTCCGCCCTCGACCCGGCGCCCGTCGGCATGCTGGAGACCGTGATCGCGCTGAAGCCGCGAAGCGAATGGCCGCTGGTCGAGGACCCGGATCATTCCGATCGCCAACGCCGCCGCACGATGGACGAGATCTGGGCGGAGATCCAGCGCGCCGGAGCGTTTCCCGGTGTCCTGCCGAGCGTGCAGCTGCAGCCGATCCGAACGCGCGTGGAAATGCTGTCAACGGGGCTGAACGCCAAAATCGGCCTGAAGCTCTATGGCGACTCCATCGAACGCTGTGAGCTGGCGGCCGTTGCGATCGAGTCGCTGCTGCGGCGAAAGCTGGATCACGCCGAGGCCGTCAACGCCGTCCGCGTCAACGGCAAGCCCTATCTCGAATTCCATATCGATCGGGAGGCCATCGCGCGCTACGGCGTCAACATTCGCGACGTGCAGAATGTCATCGAGATGGCGATTGGCGGAATGAACCTGACGACGACGTATGAGGGCCTCGATCGGTATCCCGTTCGCGTTCGCTATCAGCGCGAGCTGCGCGACAGTGTCCCCGATCTGGAACGAACGCTGATCGCAACACCGGGCGGCGCCCAGATCCCGATCTCGCTGGTGGCGGATGTTCAGTGGGTCGTCGGACCGATGAGTGTTCGGCGGGAAGGCGCCAAGTTCGTCAGCTACGTGACGATGAGCAACGTCGGCGTGGACGAAACCACGCTTGTCGAACGCGGCAAGGCCATCATTCACGACGCCATCGTCGACGGCGATCTGAGACTGCCCGAGGGCGTCACACAGAAATGGGCCGGCAGCTACGAGCGCAATCTCCGGGCGAAGGAGCGACTCCTGCTGTTGGTGCCGCTCGTTCTGGCGATCAACTTCGTGCTGATTTACCTCCAGTTCAAACGCCTGCCACTGACCTTCGTCGTCTTCCTGGCGATCCCTGTCGCCTTCGCGGGAGGCTTCATCCTGCTGGACTACTGGCCGGCGATACAGAACGCGCTCTATGCGGCGGGTCTGATGGATCGGGGCTTCGCCGGCGACGCGATGTACCTGACGGTGGCCGTCTGGGTCGGGTTCATCGCCCTGTTCGGAATCGCTGTCGATGACGGCATTGTCCTCGGCACGTATCTCGATCAGACATTCAGCCGCAGGCCGATTCGTGAATATGAGGAGATCGAACAGCGCGTCGTCGACGCCGGGCTTCGACGGATTCGTCCGTGCCTGATGACAACGGCCACGACGCTGGCGGCGCTCGTGCCCGTCATGATCTCCACGGGCCGCGGCAGCGACGTGATGGTTCCGATGGCGATCCCCGTCTTCGGCGGGATGCTTGTCGAACTTGTCACGCTGTTCGTCGTCCCCGTGTGCTACTGCGGGCTGAAACAACTGAAATGGCGGTTCGGTCTGCCGGACCAGGACTTTGCGCGACTTGCGCACGCATAGGAAACGTCGCATCGAATGCGATGCGACACACCTGAACTCGTGATGGGAGACGCCCATCCAACTGTAAAGGAGCAAGATCATGAAGAAACACTCGACCCATTTACTGGCCCTGCCGGCGATCGCGGCGATCGCCTTCCTGAGCCACGCAACGCTCGCCGACGACAAGCCCGACGCGAAGGCGGCGGTCAACAAGGTCTGTCCGATCTCGGGTCGTGCGATCGATGGCAAGACCTTTGTTGACTATAAGGGGAGTCGGGTCGGATTCTGCTGCCCGTCGTGCGACGACAAGTTCCTTGCGTGGGATGACGCAAAAAAGGACGCGTTCCTCAAAAAGAGCGCCGAAGAGAGCGGGAAGGCCGTTTCGGAGTTCAAGGGCGATCCCTACACGCTGACCAGGTGCCCCGTCACAGATGAGGAACTCGGCTCGATGGGCGAGCCGCCGATCCGGATCATCGAGGGCCGCGAGGTGCGCGTCTGCTGCGCCGGCTGCTTCAAAAAGATCGAGAAGGACACGAAGAAGTACTTCGCGAAGATGGACAGGCAGATGGCCGACGACCAGCGAAG
>Ga0116151_10005525_pt1 | contig 10904 bp, 2 predicted proteins | sample AD_UKC117_MetaG_FD_89893 | JGI IMG/M metagenome (GOLD analysis project Ga0116151, IMG submission 89893) | Active sludge microbial communities of municipal wastewater-treating anaerobic digesters from Hong Kong - AD_UKC117_MetaG | ecosystem: Engineered > Bioreactor > Anaerobic > Digestate... | reverse complement strand
GTTCTGCGGTACGATCCCGAACTGGATGTGTTGAGCCAGGTCTGGGATGCCAAAGAGCCGGTTCAGGCCGTCTGTGGGGACGCGGAGGGGCGACTCTGGTTGGCCACCCAGTTAAGAGGGCTGATCCGGATCACCTTTGATGGTAAGATGCCGACCCGGATCGAAGATGATTACCAGAATTCGATGGGTATTGGGGAAGTCACTTCTATTTTTCGGGACAGCCTGGACCGTCTCTGGTTCGCCTCAACCATGGGGCTGATCCGCTTTGACCCTGCCAAGGCCACCATTTTCCGTGTTGCCCACGATCCTCTGGAGCCCAGAAGCCTACTTTCCAATCAGGTCACCTGCATTTTTGAAGACCGGAAAAATGTGCTCTGGGTTGGATTTGCGTCCGGTGGGGTCAGTCGTTGCAACCATGGCAAATCTTGGTTTCCCCAATTGCCTGTGGTCTCCTTGGGAGCGCATGGGCTGAGCCATCGCAGTATTTCCGCGCTTGAGGAGGATCGCCAAGGCAAGGTCTGGATAGCTACCGCGAACGGTCTGGATCGGTGGGATCCTGAAACAGGTGTCATTACCAATCAAATCTTCAAGGGAATGTCTGTTTCGGCAGCCCTGCCGCCCATCATCACCGTTTTGCGCGAAGACTCCAAGGGTCGTCTGTGGCTGGGAACGAGGGGGGGAGGGCTTATCCGGTTGGACAATTGTGAGGAGGACTCCCGCACCGCCCGGGTCTATGAACATGATCCCGGAAAGGGTGGATCGCTCGCGAACAACCATATCAGTGACATTGCCGAGGACAAGGATGGCCGCATCTGGATCGGAACTCTGGGTGGCGGTGTGTCGATTTATCAAGAAGGCCAGGATAACTTCCAGAATATCCATGGCGACGGCCCCGAAGGATTGGCGGATGATTTCATCAATGATCTCCTTGTTGACCACGAGGGCGTGATGCTGGTTTCCTGCGGGGACAAAGGAATCATGCGCTATCGGGCAGATAGCGGCACTTTCGAACCGCATCCCCGATTTGCCTCAGGTGAAGTGGATCTCCTGTATGAAGGACGGGATCAGCAGCTATGGATCGCCAGCTCAGGAATCGGCCTGAGTCGATTGGATCCGGTGACAGGAGCGGTCCTGACCCTCAGCCAACGCAACAGTCGTTTGCCTCTCAGCGAAGTCAGGGGATTGGTCGAGGATGAATCCGGGGATCTCTGGATCAGCACTCAAAACGGGGTGGCCCAGTTGAACCAGAAAACCATGGACTCCCGAGTTTTTGATGAGGATGATGGTCTTCAGAGCAAGCAATTCCATTCGCACTGTGCGATTCGACTGCGCAATGGAAGGGTGCTGTTGGCCGGCCCGAATGGTCTGAACGTGATTGATCCGAAAATATTGCCCGAGGCACATGTCTCGGAACGTCCGGTCCTGACCGGGTTGGAACTTTTTGGGGCCCCGGTTTTTCCGTCGAAAGACGGGCCGTTGCTGAAGCCTCTGTCGTTGACTGATGTCCTGACCCTGCCCTATGACAAGGAGGGGCGCATTTCCTTGCGATTTGCCACGCTGGACTATGCGACCCCGCATCACAACTTTTTCCGATACCGCCTCCTTCCAGAGGACAAAGACTGGCAAATGGCCGACGACTTCCGCCGGGCCACTTATTCAGCCCTGCAGCCTGGAAAATACACTTTTACCGTGCAGTCATCGGCCGACGGGACGACCTGGAATGCCGACACTGCCAAGATCAACATCCAGATTCGGCCCCGTTGGTACGCTCTCTGGTATGTAAGGGTCGGCTTCGGACTCAGTTTGGCGGGGCTCCTGGGATACTTCTTCTTGCTGCGCTTCCGATCCCGGGAAGAAAAACTCCGCCGCTCTCAGGAGCAGTTGGAAGTGAAGTTCTCCAAGGCGGAAGCCGAGTTGGCGAGGCAGTTGCAGCATGCGATGCTTCTGGAGCAGACCGGACTGGTGCTGGGAGGGCATGACGGTTCTGGAAACCTTCTGGAAACAGCCCTGCGCCACCTAGGCGAGGCCTTTGGGGTGTCGCGCTGCTACGTGCGTGCCGGTGGCCCGGGCAAGGACGGATCTTTCGAGCCCTCCGGCTTCCAACTCGTGGCCCAACACGTTGACCAGGGGCAGGCCGACGCCGAGGATCCTCTGCCGTGTGAAAGTCCCTCCCTTTTTCAAGAGATCGTTTCCAGTGACCGGGCTCTTGCGGTGCCAGACGTGGCCCTGCGGAAGGATCTCTTTCCAGAGTCGGAAAAGCTTGGGGATTGTGGCGTCGTCGCCCTGCTGGCGATGCGGACGTCCTATCTGGGACTGACCAACGGCTACATCGTATTGCACCATGCCGATGGTCCCCGGGAGTGGCGGGCGGACGAAATCAAGCTCCTCGAATCTCTCGCCGGGCAGCTCGGGCTGGTCCTTGCCCAGATGGAGCAGCAAAGCCGGGAAGAAAGCCAGCGACGGGAGCTGGAAAAGGCAAAGAAGGAAGCCGATATCGCAAACAGTTCCAAGAGTGAGTTTCTCGCCAAGATGACGCATGAACTGCGGACGCCCCTCAATGCCATCATTGGTTTTTCCGAGTTGTTGTGCGACGATTCCGAGCTGACTCCGCGGCAGCGTGAAACGCTCGATATCATCAATCACAGTGGCGAACATTTGCTGGGGGTCATCAATGACATCCTCGAAGTCTCCAAAATTGAGGCTGGCAAGGTCGAATTGGTCACAGAACGCTTCAACCTTGGGAATCTGCTGACCTCCATCCATGAAATGTTGGCGTTCGGCATCCGGTCGAAGGGGTTGTCGTTTGAGGTGAACCGTTATGGTGATCTTCCTGGCGAGATCCTTGCTGACAAAGCCAAGTTGCGTCAGATTATTATCAATCTCATCAGCAACGCGACCAAGTTCACCGAACATGGGAGAATCACGCTCTCCGTGCAGGCAGGGGCGCCGCAAGCCCCTCTCGGCGGGGGGGCTTCGGAACAGGAGCGTTTGATCTTCTTTGAAGTGCGCGACACCGGGCCCGGCATTCCCAAGGAACAAATCCCCAAGCTGTTCGAAAATTTCTCCCAAACAGACACCGGTCAGCGTTCCCGGATGGGCACGGGACTGGGCCTCGCGATCTGCAAGGCGTTTGCCGAGCTCATGGGCGGGAGGGTTGAAGTGGAGAGTCTCGTGGGCGTTGGTTCTGCCTTCCGCTTTTTTATCCGTTGCACGGAAATGCTGGCACCGCCGGAGATCAGAGTGGAAGTGCATCACGAACGTCCCTCGGCCCCCAAAGTCACCGGGCAAACCAAACGCCTTGTTCCCGGCCACCCGGAAATCCGCGTGCTCATAGCCGAGGACCAGCCGGCCAACCGACTCCTGGCCTCCCGCATACTTTCGGCCGCCGGTTTCAAGCTGGCGGAAGCGGAGAACGGGGCCGAAGCCGTCAAGGAGTGTCGCGTTTTCAAACCCCATCTGGTTTTAATGGACGAGGAAATGCCGATCATGCGTGGCCGTGAGGCCATCAAAGCCATTCGGGCCGACGCCTCCTTGCTCCAGCCGGTCATCATTTCGCTCACCGCATTTGCCCTGGACGACACCAAAGCCGCGGCCATTGAGGCAGGCAGTGATGACTTTTTGACCAAGCCGTTCCGCATTGACGCCTTGCTGAACATCCTCGCCAAGCACCTGCCGTTGACCTTTGAAGGTGATGAGGCTGAACTTGGCTCGGTCGCGGTGTCCTGAGGGTTGCCTTCCGGATCAGGTCTCCAGCAGGGCTTCCAACCGTTTGACGGAAACCGGCTGAACCGTGCCCAATTCGGGAGCGAAGACCGAGACCCGGTATTCCTCCAGCATCCAGCGGTATGTCTCCTGGCGTCGGGCCGGGAGACGGTCTTCCCAACCTGTCACCGCGGCGACGAGTCGGGCTTTCTCCGCATCCTTCCCTGGATGCAGGGCGGCGCGTTCCGCCCGGATTTTGATGGCTTTGAGAAAGCGCGGGACCTGGGCCAGTTGGCCGTGCGGCGTGCGGCTGAGCAGGTCCGGCGGCAGGAGGCGCCGCAAGTCGCTTTCAAGTCCGGGGTAGCGGTTTGGTTTGGAAAGAATCTCGTGCCGTGCGGTCCCGATTTGTTTCAGCAGATCCTGGAGACGGTGGGCCAATGCCGGAAGCTTTCGCCGGACATCGTCGCACAGGGCTTCGAAGCGGTCAGAACGCAAGGGATGGAGAGGTTCCAGCGCCAGAGAATGACGCAGCAGGTGCTCAACGGCCTGATCGGGGAACGGCTTGTTGTCCGGTGGCAGGTTGGTCACCGGTGGCGAGGTGATTTGTCTTCCGATGTGGGTCAGGGCGGAGCGGAAGTCCGCCGCCGGCGCGGCTTTCGGTTTGATGCCATCCTCTCCGAGGGGGGCAAGGCTACGAAGTTCCTTTTTCAGCCAGGCAATGTCACGACCCAGGCGGGCTTCGGCAAGTTGCCGCACCGCGGCGGGGGTCGAGTTCTCTACTTCCTCCCGAGAGCGAAAGAGTCTCACCGAGATCCCTTCTCGGGTGACTGCCAGCCCTGGAAAGCCCTGCACTTTTTGTCCGGCAATTTCTTCGATGTCCACAGTTTCGGGCAGGTTTCCAAAGGACCACGAGGAAAGGCCATGCCTCTCCCAGTGACGAACCGCCCGGTCCCAGGCATCGGTATTCACTGCTTTGGTTTTGGGTTTCATCGCCTCCCGCAAAACCTCGAGGTCCCGTCCGCAGGCCAGGAGTTGATTTTTGGATCCCAGAACCTCGACTCGCGGCTGCAAGTGGGCCGGCAGTCGCGTCTCGGTCCAGTCGGAGGAACCCAATGCGACGCCATAGCGCTGGGTCACATGGGCGGCCAGAGCCGTAAGAAAAGGCCCGCGTCCCGGAAGGAATTCGCGGGCGATTTCACGGGCCTTGGAATCAATCGGTTGCAGTTTCTTTCGCAAAGATTTGGGGAGGCTGCGGAGGAGTTCTTCAATCTGGCTTTCCCTCAATCCCGGCACCATCCACTGCACCTGGGCTGGTGAGAGATGCTCCACCATCGGCAATGGAACCTGAACGGTGACCCCATCCTCCTCTGCCCCTGGAGCATAGGCATAGCTGACCGGCAGCACGGAGTTTCCCAGATTGACCTCATCGGGGAAGAGGGCGGCATCCCATGCTTCATCCTCGGGATCCGCCAAATCTTCTTCGCTGGCGAACAGGAATTCCGGCTCTTCGGCGGACCGGGCTTTGAGGATCCTATTCAGGTCGTGCACGGAAGAAACAGCTTCCAGCTTCCTTTCGTAGAAGGCCTGCAAACGGTCTTCCAGAGCGAGCACGCGGCGGCTCCTGATCCGGCTCAGAATGGCCCGGAGTCGTTCGACCAGTTGCCGGTTTTTCGCGTGGAAGGCATGAGTGATGGTGGCATCACCTTCCACAAGGGCATGTTGAATGAACAACCGGGTCGCCTTTTGCGGGTCCACTTTGCCAAAGTCGATGGCCTCGCGGTTCACTTCCAGACCGTGTAGCAACGTCCGCTCCCAGCAGAGGACCCGGCCGGTCCGGGAATCCCAGCGGGGTTCGCTATGGGTGACCTGGCAGAGATGGGCGCCCAGCTCCGCGATCCACAGCGGATCGATCCGGGCCACAGTCCGGGCGAACAGTTGGGAAGTGTGGACGATTTCCCCGGCGACGATCCACGCCGGTTGACGGGGTTTTTTCTCCTGGGTGGACGGTGTGGCCGCGATCTTCTTTTTCCCGGATGAAACGCGACGTTCGTAGAGGTTGGATCCGGGATGGAGCTGGATGAGGCGGTTGCCCCCGGCGAGATAGGTGTTCCTCTCCTCCCTTCGGGCGATGTGTCCCAACTGTCCGGTTAGGATGCACCGGTGGATGGCATTTTCCCGGTTGGTCTGATCTTGGTGATTCTGCGGTAGATCACCGGATTCCCGCAGAGCTTCACGCAGTTGGCGCCATACATCCCGCCATTCCCGCATCCTGACGATGCTGAGGTAGTTGGCCTTGCAAAAACGTCGCAAGGCATTGCCGGTGGTCTGGTTCGTGGGGTCCGGGGCCGCCTCCCAGAGCCGAAGCAGGGAGAGGAAGTCGGATTCCGGGCAATGCCAGGCCCGGTGTGCCTGGGCGGCCTTTTCCTTGGCGTCGTCGGGACGTTCCCGGGGATCGGGAACGCTCAATCCTGCGGCGATGATCAGCATCTCGGGCAGGCAATCCTCCCGCCGCGCCTGGAGGAGCATTCGTCCGAGCGTGGGATCAACCGGGAGCCGGGCGAGATCTCGCCCCAGCGGAGTCATGTCATGGAGATCGTCCAGGCAGCCCAGTTCGTGGAGCAGTTGGTAACCGGCTCGGATGGCGGCCGGTGCCGGGGGATTGAGAAAGGGAAAGGTCTCGATCTCACCGAGTTGGAACGCCTTCATGCGAAGGATGACTTCGGCGAGATTGGAACGTTGGATTTCTGGTGTGGTAAAGGGGGGACGTTTCGCAAACTCTCCTTCCGCCCAGAGACGGACGCAGACGCCGTCGCGGAGTCGCCCTGCCCGTCCAGCCCGTTGGTTGGCGCTGCTTTGGGAGATGTCTTCGATCGGAAGGCGCTTGGTCCGGTTGCGGGTATTGTAGCGGCTCATCCTCGCCAGTCCTGTGTCGACCACGGCCCGGATACGGGGCAGCGTGATGGATGTCTCGGCGACATTCGTGGCGACGATGACGCGGCGCCGGGGACCGGGTTCGAACACCCGTTGTTGTTCCCCGGCGGGCATTCGTCCGAACAGTCCGAGCACTTCGGTGCCCCCGCCCAAACGGCCTTCCAACAGGTCACAGGTTTCCCGGATGTCCCGTTCAGTTGGCATGAAGACGAGGACGTCGCCATCGTGGGTTTCGAGGAGGAGATCCTCCACGGCATTGGCCGCGGCTTCCAGGAGTCCCAGGTCTTCCGCCTCCTTTTCTGGAGGCGCATACCGGATCTCTACCGGGTACAACCGTCCGGAGACCTCAATGATCGGAGCATTCCCAAAATGCGCGGAAAACGCGGACGTGTCGATGGTGGCGGAGGTGATGAGCAACTTCAGATCGGGGCGCCGTGGCAGGAGGTCATGGAGATAGCCGAGCAGAAAATCGATGTTGAGGGACCGTTCGTGCGCTTCATCGAGGATCAGTGCCGAATAGCTTCTCAACAACGGGTCTGACTGAATCTCGGCGAGGAGGATGCCATCGGTCATGAACTTGATGCGGGTGTCCCGGCCGGTATCATCCTGGAAGCGCATTTTGCACCCCACTTCGCGGCCCCAGATGACTCCCATCTCCTCGGCGACGCGGCGGGAAACACTCATCGCCGCGACCCGCCTTGGCTGGGTGCATCCGATCCGGCCCCGTGCTCCGGCGAGCGCTTCATGGCACATCTTGGGGAGCTGCGTGGTTTTTCCAGAACCGGTCTCTCCAGCCAGCACGACCACTTGGTGCTTCGCGATGGTGGCGACGATCTCGTCGCGGCGCGCCGTGATGGGGAGGTCGGGGGGATAGTGGATGACTGGCATGGGAAGGACGCCGTCCCCAGGGACGGAGGGCAGCATACAGTCGGTGGGGGTTTTTTCCAATGCCGGGAGGCAGTCCCGGAGTCAACGCGTGGGCTGGCATGGCAACGTTGTCTGGGCGGTGATTTGGTATTTCGCTTTCCCGATGGTGATGGATGCTCCCGGTTGCCTGTTTGCGTCCTCGTCGGCAGGCCTGATGTCTGGTAAAGTGCGTCCCAGATGACAAACGTCCCGCGCTCCATGCCTGGCCGCCGCCGATTCCTGAGGGACACCGCAGGCGGCTTGGGCGGGCTTGCGATGGCCCATCTTTTCGGATCGCAAGGCTTGTTGCGTGGGGCGGAAATCCGGGGGAATCCTCAGCTGCCGCGGGCGACCCATTTTCCCCCCCGGGCCAAGCGGGTCATCTGGCTCTTCATGCATGGCGGACCGAGTCACCTCGATTTGTTTGACCCCAAGCCGGAGCTCATCCGTCTTGCCGGCCAGCCGTTGCCGGAAAGTTTCGGAGAGGTCAAAACACGCCGCAAAGTCGCGCAGAATCCGTTGCTGCCGCCTCTCATGCCATTTCGTCCCCGTGGTCGGAGCGGTTTGGAAATCAGTGACTTTCTGCCTCATCTGGCCGGAGTTGCGGATGAGCTCTGTGTGGTCCGGAGCTGTCACGGGGATAGTGTGAACCATCCCCAGTCGGTTTATCAGATGAACACCGGTTCCATTCTGATGGGAAAGCCGAGTGTGGGGAGTTGGGTGGCCTACGGGCTGGGTTCGGAGAATGACAGCCTGCCGGCGTTCCTCGTTATGCCCGATCCAGGAAGCGGCCCCAAAGGCGGCCCGCCAGCCTGGGGCAGCGGGTTTCTGCCCGCGACCTATCAGGGAACCACGTTGCGCCCTGGACCGGTGCCGATTCTTGATCTGGCGCCGCCGGAGGGGTTTGCGCCTCCCCGGGGTCGGCGGGTGCTGGATCTGACCCAAGCTCTGAACCGTGTCCATTGGGAGGCCGCCGGTCACGATGACGAACTCAAGGCAAGAATCGACGCGGCCGAACTGGCCTTCCGCATGCAGGCGGCGGCTCCGGAGTTGGTCGACATCTCGGGAGAGTCACGGAGCACCCGCGCGCTCTATGGGATCGACGATCCGGCGACCAGGGAGTTCGGCACGCGCTGTCTCATGGCGCGGCGTCTCATCGAGCGGGGGGTCCGGTTTGTGCAACTCTACTCCGGAGACACGAATGGTTGGGATGCCCACGACGATGTGCTGAAAAACCACACAGAATTTTGCGGACGCACCGATCGTCCCGCGGCAGGGTTGATCCGAGATCTGCGGCAACGTGGGCTGCTGGACGACACCTTGGTGGTCTGGGGGGGTGAGTTTGGCCGCATGCCGATGAGTGAGAAAGGCAAGGGGCGCGACCACAATCCCTGGGGATACTCCGTGGTCCTCGCCGGGGGCGGTGTTAAGGGCGGGTATGCCCATGGAGCGACCGATGTGGTCGGATTGCGGGCAGAACGCGATCCGGTCCATGTCCACGATCTTCACGCCACCATGCTGCATCTGCTCGGGCTCGATCATGAGCGCCTTGTTTTTCCGGTGGATGGCAGGACGGAGCGCCTGACAAATGTGTTTGGCAATGTGGTCACGGATCTGCTGGCATGAGAGCGACTCGAACCATGGTTATCCTGCTTCTGGGGATGGGACTGGCCGCCTTCACGAAGGCCGACTCCCCGGTTATCGTAGAGAAACCCCTCACGGATGGCGACCGGGCCCATTGGGCGTATGGTCCCCTTGCCCCGGTCAAGACCCCCGATGCCGGATCCGGGAACCCCGTGGATGTTCTCCTGTTGTCCAGTCCCGTCATGCGAGGCCGGGGTTTCGCACCTTCGGCTGATCCGGCGACGTTATTGCGGAGGCTGACCTTCGATCTCACCGGATTGCCGCCCACCCCGGAAGCCTTGACCGCTTTTCTGAAAGCTCCTTCCGACAACGCGTATCTCGCTGAAGTCGAACGGTTGCTCAGGTCGAAGGCCTGCGCCGAGAACCTGGCCCGGCATTGGCTGGATCTGGCCAGGTTTGCCGAGACTGATGGTTTTGAGTTCGACACCGTCCGCTCCGGAGCGTGGCGCTACCGGGACTGGGTGGTTGAGGCTTTGCAACGTGATTTGCCATATGACGAGTTCGTCCGGGCCCAAATCGCGGGTGATCTGCTGGAAGGCCAGCCGGACCGTGACTGGCTCGCCCTGGGCTCCGGCTTTCTTCTCAGTGGGCCGGATATGCCCGACGTCAACGACCAGGAGGAACGACGCCACACGCTGCTCAACGAAATGACCGGCACCGTCGGGGTGGTGTTTCTCAGCACCTCCCTGGGGTGCGCACAATGCCACGACCACCCCTATGATCCGGTCAGTCAGGCAGATTTCTACCGGATGCGCGCGGTTTTCGAGGAAACGGTGACGCCTGCCGCCCGCAAACCCATCGGCACGGTGGTGCGGGCTTCCGCCCCAGGCTTGGCTCCGTTGCCGCGTCTCTGGGTGAGGGGCGATCCTCACACCCCCGGCCCAGAAGTCACTGCTGCCGCTCCCCGGATTCTCCGGGGCGAAGCTTCCGAAGCTCTGCCCATAGGCGGGGAACGCCTTGCCTTTGCCCGGTGGCTCACCTCGGAAACCAATGCTATTTTTCTCAGATCCATCGCCAACCGGCTCTGGCAATGGCACTTTGGCCAGCCGCTGGTGGCAACCCCCAATGATTTCGGCACACTCGCGGCGATCCCGGATCAGGGAGTCCTCCTGGATTGGTTGGCGGGAGAATTGCCCCGTCGGGCTTGGAGCATCAGGGAAATGCAACGACTGCTGGTGACTTCCCAAGCCTACCGGCAGCGTGGGGGAACCTCGAAGGAGGATTCCTTTCGGAACCGCCGTCGCCTGAGCGGCGAGGAAATCCGCGATGCCCTGCTCTCCCTCTCCGGGGCGCTCAATCCCAAGCCGGGAGGTCCCGGGGTGCGTTATCCCCTGCCTCCGGAAATCACTGTCACACTCCTTGCCAACCAGCGTGAGGTCGATCCCGATCCGGCGGAGCATGACCGCCGAAGTCTCTATCTCTTTGCGAGACGCAATCTGCGACATCCTTTGTTCGACGCTTTCGACCGCCCCGATGCCCTCGCCAGCTGCGCCCGCCGTCCGGTCTCAACCACCGCACCGCAGGCGCTGATGTTGCTCAATTCCCCTTTCACGCATCGCTTGGCTGGACTGGCGGCGGCCAGAGTTGCCGCCAGCGGGGATGCCCAAATTGACGGGTGGATCGAGCGGGCCTCCCGTCTCATTCTTTCGCGGGATCCCACTCCCCAGGAGAGGCAACTCGCCACTGCGTTTTTCGACGGGCAGGTGGATTCCTCCCGATTG